>Ga0105251_10001696_pt1 | contig 18479 bp, 17 predicted proteins | sample KBSS64metaG_FD_80424 | JGI IMG/M metagenome (GOLD analysis project Ga0105251, IMG submission 80424) | Switchgrass rhizosphere microbial communities from Kellogg Biological Station, Michigan, USA - KBS S6-4 metaG | ecosystem: Host-associated > Plants > Roots > Rhizosphere > Soil | place...
ACCGCCTCGACCGCCTGGCCGAGATCGGCAGGAGCGAGGACGGCGGCGTCACCCGCACGGGATTCAGCGACGCCGACCAGGAGGGGCGGGCCCATGTGGCCCGGCAGGCGGCGGAAGCCGGGCTGACCGCGACGGTGGACGCCGGCGGCAACCTGCTCATCCGGCGCCCTGACGACCACCGGCGTGCCCAGCGCCCGCCGATCCTCGTCGGCTCGCACCTGGACACGGTTGCCAACGGCGGCCGGCTGGACGGGGCCTACGGAGTGATCGCCGCCCTGGAGGTGCTGCAGACCCTGCACGAATCCGGCACCGAAACCGACCACGAGACCATCGCCATCGGCTTCGCCAACGAGGAAGGCGCACTCTTCCCCCAGCCCTTCTGGGGGTCCATGGTCCTCGCGGGACGACTGGACGCGCTGCCGAGCGAACCGGAGGACTACGCCGGCCGGCCACTGCGCGACGCCCTGAGCCGGGCGGGCGGCGATCTGTCACGGTTGAAGACGGCCACCTGGGCACCGGGCTCGCTCACCGCCTACCTGGAGCTCCACGTGGAGCAGGGACCCGTGCTCGAGCAGCTGGGCCGGTCCATCGGGGTGGTCGACTCCATCACCGGCCGGATCCACATGTGCGTGCAGCTGCAGGGCAAGGCGGGCCACGCGGGCACCACACCCATGGAAGGACGCCAGGACCCGCTCGTCGTGGCCGCACGCCTGATCCAGACCGTCCAGGGGCTGGCCCGCGAGGAGAAGCTCTGCCGGGTGGCCACGGTCGGCCGGGTGGAGGTGCAGCCGAACTCCCCCAACACCATTCCGGATTCGGTACGGCTCGACATCGACCTGCGGGACTCCGATCCCGCCCGGCTCGCCGCGGCGGAGCACACCGTGCGCGGCGCCCTGGCCGCCCTGGCGCGGCTGGGGAACGTCCGGGCCGTGATCGAGTCCACCGTGCGCGGCGCCCCCGTACAGACGGACCCGGCCATCCGGGACGCCATCAGGGCGTCGGCGACCGAGCTCGGATACGCGCAGGAGACGCTGCCGAGCGGGGCGGGGCACGACGCTCAGATCGTGGCTGATCTCGCCCCGGTCGGAATGATCTTCGTGCCGAGCATCGACGGAGTCAGCCACGTACCCGCGGAACGCACCGCACCGGAGGACCTGATCGCCGGCGCCGAGGTGCTGCTGCGCACGGTGCTGAAGCTCTGAGCGGACGCCGCCCCACGCTGTGATCGGAGATTTCCCATGCCCAACATTCGTCAACGTGCCGCGGTCATCGCCACGTTCTGCGGCGCCCGGCCCGGCAAGGACCCCGCGTACACCGCCCTCGCCGAGGACTTCGGAGCGGCTCTGGGCCGCCGTGGCTGCGGGCTCGTCTACGGCGCCGGCGGCGTCGGGGTGATGGGGGCGGTGGCCGGGGCAGCCCTGGCCCACGGCGCCTCCGTCACCGGGGTGATCCCCCACGACCTGCACGAACGGGAGCGGTCCCAGCAGGCCCAGGGACAGATCTTCGTCGTGCGCACCATGCACGAGCGCAAGGCCCTGATGTACCGGCTCGCCAGCGCCTTCGCGGTCCTGCCCGGCGGGTTCGGAACGCTGGACGAGCTCATGGAGGTGGCCACCTGGAACCAGCTCGGCATGCACCGCAAGCGGGTGGTTCTCCTCAATGCCAAGGGCTACTTCGACTCGCTCCTGGGGTTCTTCGACCGGGTGGCGCAGGAGGGCTTTTTGACCCCTGCGGAGCGCCGTCTCATCAGCGCCACCGACGACGTGGACGAGGCCCTCGACCTGCTGGCGCCGGCGCCGCTGGAGGCCGCGATGGCGCTCACCGTGCCCGCGACGCTGGCACGCCCTGCTCACGACGAGATCCGGACGGTCCCGGACTCACAGATATCGACCCGGTAGGCCCGGGTCCGTCTCATCGGAGGATCGAACATGTCCGCATCGCACCCCGTCGACGTGCTCCACTACGACATCACACCGACGGATCTGGCCACGATCGAGAACCTGCTGGCCCGCGTCGACGCCGCCTACAGTCACCCGGAGGCGCCGGAGTTCCTGCTCGACGCGCCCCAGCTCGCCGCCGGCCTGCCGGCCGGTCTGACCCGTTTCCTGCGCGCCTTCCGGCTGACCGAGACGTCCGCGGCGGTCGTCGTACGCGGCCTGCCGGTCGATGACGCCGGCGTCGGGCCGACTCCGCTGCACTGGTCGCAGCAGGCCGATCCGGCCTCCACGCGGCGGGAGGAGTTCTTCTTCGCCCTGGTGGCCTCCGTGCTGGGCGAGCCGTTCGGCTGGTCCACCCTGCAGGACGGCCGGCTGGTGCACAACGTGATCCCGATCCCGGGCGAGGAGTGCCAGCAGAGCGGCCACGGCAGTACGGACCTGCTGGAGTGGCACACCGAGGACGGCTTCCACCCCAACCGCTGCGACTACCTGGGCCTGATGGGCGTGCGCAATCACGGCGAGGTGCCCACCACCTACGCCAGCATCGCCACCCTGGACCTGCCCGAGGACTACCTGGAGGTGCTGTCCGAGCCGCGGTTCTTGATCCGGCCCGACACCGAGCACCTGCGCAACGCCCGCAGGAACGGCGCGGACTCGCCCTCCACCGTCCAGCAGATCGGCACGGCGCCCCAGCCCACCGCGGTCCTCTTCGGCGGCGTCGACCGACCCTATCTGCGCATCGACCCGTACTTCATGTCGTCGGTGCCGGGGGACGACCACGCCGCGGACGCCCTGGAACTCGTGGTCAAGCAGCTCGAGGCGAATCTGGAGGACGTCGTCGTGCACGCCGGGGAGGTTCTCTTCATCGACAACTTCCGCGCGGTCCACGGCCGCCGCCCGTTCCAGGCCGCCTACGACGGCACCGACCGATGGCTGAAGAAGCTCGTCCTCAGCCGCGATCTGCGCAGCTCCCGCGCCCTGCGTACCAGTGCGGGATCGCGCATCCTGTACTGACGACACCCACCGGCAGTTTCTCCGCACAGAGAAGGTCACCATGAGCGACAGCTCCTCTCCCCCAGCGTCCCGGAATCCGCTGAAAAGGTTCTTGCTGTGCAGTCCTGACCACTTTGACGTCACGTTCGAGATCAACCCGTGGATGTCAGCCCAACGGCGCCCCGACCGGACGAAGAGCTGGGGTGAATGGAACGCCCTGGTGGCCGAGCTGCGCGCGGCCGGCGCCGAGGTCCACCACTTTCCCTCACTGCCCGGGCTGTCGGACATGGTCTTCCCCACCGATGTCGGCGTGGTGGACGGAAACCGCTTCGTCCGCGGCCGCTTCCGGCATCCGGAGCGCCGGGACGAGGCCGCACACGGTGCCACGTGGCTGCTGGAGCACGGGTTCACGGAGATCCCCTGGCCGGACGACCCCGACCTGTATCTGGAGGGTGGTGATGTGCTCCGTTTCGGCGACGTCCTGCTGTGCGGCACCGGGCCGCGCACGTCACCCGGGGCGGCGAAGTACCTGTCGCAGGTGTTCGACACCCCGGTGGTGACGGCGCCCATCGTCGACCCGCGCTTCTACCACCTGGACATGTCCTTCTGTCCGCTCGACGCCCGCCGGGCGATCTACGCACCCGATGTGTGGGACCAGGAGGGGCAGCGGGCCATCAGGGAGCTGGTACCGGAGCCGCTGATCATCAGCATGGACGAGGCGCTCACCTTCAGCGCGAACTCGGTGGTCGTCGGGCGCACGGTGGTGATGCCCTCCTGCCCCCCGCGGATCCGCACGCAACTCGAGGACTGGGGCTTCGCGGTGTGCGTCTCGCCGGTCGACGAGTTCCTCAAGGCCGGAGGCGGCATTCGCTGCATGTCACTCGACCTGGACCTGCTCGGCAGCACACGGAAGCCGAGCCTCGTCCCGAACTGAAAGTGCGCCCGCGGCCGACGGTTGCGCACGTCGGCCGCGGGCGCATGCCGGCGCGCCAGGCCGAAGACCGGGCGCACCGGTGCCCCTCCTCCAGCTCAGGCGGTGGCCCGTACCCGCTGCCCCAGCACGGTGCCCGGTACGGGGCGGCGGACCGACCGGTGGGCGAGCATCACCACTTCGAGCCGGCTAGACAGACTGAGCCGCTTGAGGATCTGCTGCACATGCGACTTCACCGTCGAGTTGGCCAGCGTCAGCGAGGTGGCGATCTCCGTGTTGGACATCCCGCGGGCGAGCAGGTGGAAGACCTCCCGCTCCCGCGGCGTCAACAGGCGCATGTGCGCCGCCTCGTCCACCCGCTCCTCCAGCACCCGGTGGGCGAGCTGCTGGACCAGGCGCCGCTCCACGGGGAGGTAGCCGGTGGCGAGCAGCCGGATCGAGGAGACCAGTTCGGCCGCGCTCATGCGTGATCGTTCCAGGACGCAGACTCCTAGTCTGATCAGTTCCATGTCGCTCTGGACGCCGTCGTCGGCGAGCAGGACCAGTGGTCGCTCCGCCATGGCGACGAGCGACCGGATCCGCCGCGCGTGGACTCCCCTGCCGACCGGGAGCCCGGAGGCGTCGATGATGAACAGATCCGGATTCACCCGGCGCCGCAGCTGCGGCATGTCAGCGAAGTTCGCGGATTCCCCCACCACGTTGACCGTGCGGTCGGCGGACAGCATGGACCGGATTCCGTCTCGGACGAGTGCTTCGGCGGCGATGACGGCTGCCTTGGTGTGCATCCCGGCGTCCTTTCTTGTCGTCACAGCTCGGCCGACGAGGACGACTGCCATGCCGCGATGGCCGCGTCCGGCCCGCCGCCGGCTGCCAGGAACCGAAGGAGGGACTGAAGATCACGGGCGAACCGCTCGACGGTTGCCGCGTCGAAGAGGTCCGTGGCGTATGTGAGCGAGCAGGAGAACTGCTCCTTCGACTCGATGCAGGTCAGATCGAGATCGAACTTCGATGAGGTCATCGGCCAGTGCCGGCGCGTCGCCGTGGCAGCCGGCAGCTCCCAGTGCGGCAGGTCGCTCCGGGTCTCGTAGGAGAAGAAGACCTGGAAGACGGGGTTGCGGTCCAGTTGCCTTTCGGGCTGCAGCTCCTGGACGACCTGTCCGTAGGAGACCAGGTTGTGCTTCATGGCGCCGAGGGTCGCCGCCCGTACGTCGCCCAGGACGTCGCGGAATGTCCGCTCACCGGAGATCGCGCAGCGCAGCACCATGGTGTCGGTCAGGAAACCGACCAGCTCCTCCAGCTCGGGCAGCGAACGGGCGGTCATCGCGGCACCCACCGCGATGTCGCCCTGGCCGCTCCAGCGGGCCAGCACGACCTTGAAGGCGGCCAGCAGGACCATGAACGAGCTCGCATGCTCCTCGCCGCCCAGGCTCCGCAGAGCGAGCACCACGTCCGCCGGCAGCGCGAAGTCCACCGCCGCGCCGTGCCCGGACCAGTACGGGGGCCGCGGCCGGTCGGCCGGCAGCTCCAGTGCGGGCAGATCCTTCAGCTGCTCGCGCCAGTACGCCAGCTGACGGTCCGACTCGGCGGTCGGCTGCTGCTGCGCCCACACGGCGAAGTCGAGGAACTGCAGCCCGGGTTCCACGAGCCCGTCCTGCGGCTCGCCGACCGCCCGGCGGTACAGGGCCTCCAGGTCGCGCAGCACCGTCGGGAGCGAGCTGCCGTCGATGGCGATGTGGTGGAAGACCAGCAGGAACAGTGCGTCGCCGGGGCGGCGGTGGTCCGTGAAGAAGCAGGCCCGCACGAGCGGCGCCGTGCCGAGGTCGAACGGCTCCTCGGCGAAAGCCCGTACCTCCTCGGGGATACCGGCGGCGGGTCCGCCCGGGCCGAAGTCGACGGGCTGCCGGGACAGCCGGCACCGGGTCTCGTCCGCCGGCTGGACGACCTGGTACGGGCCGTCCTCCCCGACGGTGAACCGCGTGCGCAGGATCTCGTGCCGGCGGACCAGCCCGTCGAGCGCCGCTTCGAGCGCCTCGGCGTCCACCTCGCCCGACAGCTGCCACAGCGAGGGCACGTTGTAGTGGTAGCTCGCGGGGTCGAGGCTCTGGATGACCCACAGCCGCTCCTGCCCGGCCGAAAGCGGTCCCTCGTCCCGCCCGGGGCACCGCACCGGCGCCGGGACGCTGTCCGTGACCGACGGCAGGGAATCGATCACGGCGGCCATGCCGGCGACCGTGGGGTGCTCGAAGACCACCCGCAGCGGCACGTCCTTCCCGGTCGCGGCGCTCGCCCGGGAAGCGAGCTGGAAGGCCAGCAGCGAGTGGCCGCCGAGGTCGAAGAAGTTGTCGTGCACACCCACGCCGTCGACCTGCAGCACCTCGGCCCAGATCGCCGCCAACAGGACCTCGTCCGGGCTCGCCGGCCCGCCGGCGGACTCTGCGGCTGCGGAGCGCACCGGAACCGGGTCGGGCAGTGCGTTCCGGTCGATCTTGCCGTTCGGGGTCATGGGGAAGCCGTCGAGCGCCACGACGGCCGCCGGAACCATGTACGCCGGCAGCACCGCCTGGAGCGCCGCGCGCAGCCCGGCGGTCCCGTCAACCTCGGCGGTCGTCGTCACGTATCCGATCAGCCGGGTGTCGCCCCTGGCATCGGGGCGGGCCACGACCACCGCACCGGACACCCCGGGCAGCGCGGCCAAGGCGGCCTCGACCTCACCCAGCGCGATCCGGTAGCCGCGGATCTTCACCTGGTCGTCGACGCGGCCGAGGAACTCCAGCGAGCCGCCGGGCAGCCGCCGGCCGAGGTCGCCGGTCCGGTAGAGACGCGCGCCGGGCGGCCCGGTGCGGTCCGGGACGAACTGCTTCTCGGTCAGTGCCGGCTGGTTGAGATATCCGCGGGCGACCCGGTCCCCGCCGATGACGATCTCCCCCACCTCGCCCGGTGCCACCTCCGCACCGTCCTCGCCCAGCAGCTGGATGCGGGTGCGCGGCACCGGCCGTCCGATGGGCACGGGATCGCCCTCGGCCACCTCGGTCACGTCCTGCACCAGGGCTGTGATGGTCGCCTCGGTCGGGCCGTAGACGTTGAGCACGCGCTTCCCGGCGAGGCTGGTGCGGGCCCCGCGCACGATCCCGGGACGGATCACGTCACCGCCCGAGACGATCAGCCGGACCGACTCCAGGTCCGCGCTCTCCAGCAGCACCGACTCCAGGTAGACCGGCGTCATGTTGAGCACGGTGACGGCGTGTTCGCGCACGTACCGGATCACGTCTTTGGGTGCGACGACGTCATCGGGCCGGATCACCGCGGCTGCCCCGCGGACGAGCGGCGTGAGCATCTGCTCGATGGACACGTCGAACGCGGCGCTCACGGAGACGAGCGTGCGGTCGTCCTCGGTGTAGTCGAAGGCGTCCGCGATCGCGCCGAGGTGGCTGGTCAGGCTGGCGTGCTCGACCATCACGCCCTTCGGCTTCCCGGTCGAGCCCGACGTGTAGATGAGGTAGGCGAGATCCCGCGGGCCGGGCGCCGGCGGAGCGTCGGTACGGACGGCGTCCGGCCCCAGCGCGTCGAGGAGAACGACCCGGGCGCGGCCGCCGTCCAGTGCTTCGGCAAGGGTCCGGGTGGTCAGCACCACCGGTGCTCCGGTGTCCTTCAGGACGAACTTGTTCCGCTTTGCGGGGTACTGGGCGTCCAGGGGCACGTAGGCGCCCCCGGCCTTCAGCACGCCGAGCAGCCCCACCACCAGGTGCGGCGAGCGCTCGACGCAGACCGCCACGGGCACATCCGGGCCGACGCCGGAGTCCTTCAGCAGCCAGGCGACATGGTTGGCCCGCGCGTCCAGCTCGGCGTAGGTCAGCGTCTGTGCGCCGCAGACCACTGCCGGGGCATCGGGCCGGGCCTGGGCCCGGGCGGCGAACAGCTCGGGGACGGAGCCGTGGTCAGGCATTGATGTAGTCAACGCTTATTGCTCCAGACGTCATTGAGGTTCCGGATGTGGGGCTCTTGGGGCTGTCCCGTGGCGCCGGCGGCGCCTGGTGCGCACAAGCTGTCACCCGTTGCCGTGGTCGTCCCCGGGCGCGTTGGTGTCCGCCACGGCGGCGAAGGCCGCGGTGTGCTGCGGGATCTTCTCCTGCGCACCGGCGCCGGCGGAGGCCGTCAACCCGCCGAGAAGGGTCACGAGGGTGAGGACGAAGGTGCAGGCGGCGGCACGGGCGAAGCGCATGAGTGAACTCCTCGGGATAGGGAGGACGTCGTGACTTCGCTGATGCTGCCGGTGCGTCTTCCCGGCCCGTTCCTCTCTGGGTACCCGCCTGATCCCCGCGTCCTGTGCCGCCGGACCCGCAGGGCTCACCGTGCGGTCGCCGGCACCTTCATGAGGGAGAAGAGGTCGTCCGCCGCCGCCCGGTACCGCCGGGCCAGCTGCGCATCCCCCTGCGCCTCGGCAGTGCGGCCAAGACCCCACAGCGCGCACGCCTCGTCGTAGCGCAACTCCATGCGGCAGGCGATCTCGTGGGCCAGCAGCTGCTGAGCCTGCGCACTGTCCAGTGCCCCCCGCGCGTACCGCACGCGGCCGACCGAGAGGTGCACGGCGGCGCGGTGGATGTCGTCGGTGCTGCCGGCCTTGGCGAGTGCGTCGTCGGAGCTTTCCGCGGCCTCCTCCAGCTTCCCCATCCGCACCAGCACGTCAGCTCTGCGGGCGAGTACGAGCGGCAGTATCGAGGGCATGCTGATGCTCCGGCACCGCTCCAGGGCCGCATCGGCGCGGGCCAGCGCCTCCTCGAAGCGGCACAGGCCCGCGAGCGCCTGGGAGAGATAGCTCAGCGCGGTCACGCACAGCTGGACTTCCTTGATCGAGTCGAAGATCGCCACCGCCTGTTCCGCCGCCTCCGCCGCCTCCTCGAACCGCCCGAGCCGAACCTGTACCAGGCTCAGCATGCTGAGCGACGAGCCGTCCAGGCGCGTGAAACCGAGCGCCTTGGCCTGACGGCTGGCCTCCTGGCTCAGCTGCAGCGCCCGTTCCAGCTCCCCCAGACTGTTGTACGCCTGTCCCAGCCGGGCCCGGCATTCCGTCTCACTGTGCACGTCCCCCATCAGACGGGACAGGTCGACGGCTTCGTCCAGCCGGGCGACCGCGTCGCGCAGCTGGCCGAGGCGCCACTTCCCCATGGCGAGGTTCATCAGGTTCAACCGGGTCAAAGGCCGGTCATCGAGTTGCCGCGACGCGCTGACGCCGTGCTCCAGCGCCGCGTTCGCGCGGGTGTCGTAGGCGCGGATGCTGGAGTGGAAGCCCAACTCCCGCGGCAACCGCGCGGCATGCCACAGCATGCCCATGCCAATTGCGGTGTCCACTGCCGCCAGCAGGCTGTCCCGGTGCTGGTCGAGCCACTTGAGCGCCTCGTCCTTGTTGTCGAACTCGGCGCGTGCTGCACGGCACTTCTCGTCGCCCTCGCCGAAGTGACGCCTTCCGGGGAACAGCGTGTCGCACGCTCGTTCCGCCGTGCTCACGTAGTGATCAAGCAGTCGCCGCACCGCCTGCCCGTCCTCCGCCGCCCGCTCCCCCTCCGCGATCCGCTGCACGAAACTGCGCACCAGGTCGTGCAGGGCATAGACCCCCGGTTCCCTGGCTTCCAACAGGCGTACGTCGACCAGTTCCTCCAGTACGTCCTCGGCCGTCGTGACATCCGTATCCAACAGTGCGGCAGCCTCCTCGGCGTCCAGATAGCGTCCGGGGTGGTGTCCCAGAAGCCGGAAGGCCGTTCGCTGCTCGTCGGCCATGGACTGGTAGGACAGCTGCAGCGCGCCGGCAACCCCCCTGCCCTCAATGCTGAGTTCGTCCAGTCGCCGGCCGTGGTCCCCCAGTCGTTCGACGAGTCTCTGGATGGACCAGCGCGGACGGTTCGCCAACCGGGCGGCGGCGATCCGCACCGCCAGCGGGAGTCCCCCGCACAGCCGCAGCAGCTCACGGGCCGCCTCCGGCTCCTTCTGGATCCGTTCGGCACCGAGGGTGTCACGCAGGATCTGCCGGCTGTCCGACAGCGGCAGGGCTCCCACGGTGAGCCACTTGGCCCCGTCGAGCCCGGTCAGTCGCGGGCGGCTGGTGATCAGAACCAGGCTGTCGGACGAGGCGGGGATCAGCTCCCGCACCTGCTCGGACGCGACGGCGTTGTCCAGGATCACCAGCATGCGCCGACCCTGCATGTAGAACTGCCAGCGCGCGGCACGGCCCGCCGGCACCGTGGGTATCTCCTCGCTGGGAAGGCCGGCCGAGGCGAGCAGGTCTCCTTGGGCGTGGAACGCGCTGAGCGGTGTATGGCCCGGTGTGAAGCCGTGCAGGTCGATGAAGAGACTGCCGTCGGGATATTGCCCGGCCAGCTGGTGGGCGGCACGAATGGCCAGAGCTGTTTTGCCGCCGCCGCCCATACCGTCCAGGGCCAGGACCGTCGGCGCTCCCTCGGCAGCAGGTCCGGCCGCATCGCAGACCCACTGCAGCTCGGAGCTGCGGCCCGAGAAATCGCGCACGTCGAACGGCAGGGTGCACGGAGCCCCGGTCGCTCCCCTCGAGGCAGGCGGGGCGGAGCGTGCCGGACCGGTGGGGGACAGGGACGGGTCATGACGCAGGATGCGTTCATGCAGTTCCGTCAGCTCGACACCGGGGTCTATGCCCAGTTCGTCCGCGAGCCGGCTTCGGACGCGAACGAACTCGTCCAGCGCGGCGGCCTGTTGCCCCGAGTGATAGAGGGCAAGCATGAGCCGGGCGCGCAGCGACTCGCGCAGCGGATGTGCCTCGACGTGGACGCGCAGCTCGCTGATGAGATCGGCGGCCTCACCCGCGCCGATACGCAGCTCGTAGAGCTGTTCGGCAGCGGCAAGCCGTTGCTCGTCCAGAGCCGTGGCGGCGGCGTCGATCACATGGCCGCCGGAGCCGGCCAGCACCTGCCCTCGCCACAGCTCCAGCGCCGCGCGTAACTCCTCGGCGGCCCGCTGCTCCGTCTCCGCCACGCCCAAAGATTGCCTGGCCTGCCGCAACAGCCTCTGGTAGCGCAGCAGGTCGAGTTCCTCGGTCTCGAGGACCGCGCGGTACCCGGGCCCGTCCGTGACGATGATGTCGTGGCCGTGCGGGATGCAGCTGCGCAGTTTGGCCACCGTCTTGCGCACCTGGTGTCTGGCGCTGTCCGGCGGCTCCTCGTCCCAGGCAGCCGTCACCAGCCGGGAGATGGGCACGACCCGCCCGGCCTCCAGCAGCAGCATCACGAGGACACGCTGCTGCAGCACACCCCTGAGAGGGACGAGAGCATCGCCGACGCGGACTTCCAGAGATCCCAGAACGGCGAATTCCGGCCTTTGGCCCGTGTCGTCCTGCGAGTGTCCCGAGGTTGCGGCCCGCACTCCGTCTCCCCCGCCGGCGATGAGATCAGACACACACATCACCTTGAGACTAAAACATTTCATGGAGAAAGCACCAGATACGCTCACTTCCGCACCGCACCTGCACATCCGGCTCACCGTGAACGACAGCATCATCCCCCGGCGTTCGTCACCGGCCGTCCGGTCGGATTTCGACGCCGAGATCCTTGCGCGCCTTGGCGACCCGCTCCCGGGTGACCTCCGGTGTTTCCCCCTCGACCACCACATAGGCCCCCCGAGCACGCGGATCACCGACGGGCGCGATCCGGTCGCCGACGGCGTACGGGAAGCGGGCACCACAAACCCACGGCGTCACGGCGATGTCCTCCGTGCCGGTGTACGTCTCCAGCCGTCCTTCGGGCAGCAAGAAGAAGCCGACCTCTGCGTACCTGGAGGCGCTGGGCACGACCGGGTGCTCGCCCAGGAGGGTCGTGAAGACGGCCGCCTCCAGGTCGAACCCGCGCGCGACTTCGACGAGCAACGGAATACGATCACCGCCCAGCGTCGCGCGGCAGGACACGATCCGCGGTCCGTGGGGCAACAGCGCCACCACGGTGTGGGCCGGGCCAAAACGGTATCCACTCGCCGTCAACCGCTCCTCGACCACCGCTTTGATGCTCTTTCGTTCGTCATCGGTCAGCGGCGCCGGATGGAGGTGGCCCGTCACGAAGAAGTGCGGTGGCCCCGTGGTGCGTTGTGCCGTCACTCCCACGACGTGGTGGGTCCCGTTCACGGTCAGCGTTTCGACACTCACCCTGGGGGCCTCGACAGGGGCGCGGTCGCCCTCTTCGCGGACATGGAGCCGTTCGTACACTGCCGGCGGGTTCGGGGACAGGCCCAGCTGCCATGCCTTGCGCACCACCGGCAGCACGGAGCCGCCGTCCCCGCAGTGCAGCACGGCGTCGATGCCATGACGCCGCACGACCCGCACCATGGTCTCGGCCAGTGCGGCATCGTCGCCGAGATCGGTGAGCAGCAGCTCCTCGGAAACCTCCTGGACACGCGGTGCGGAGTCCGCCTGAAGCTGCGCGGGATCCCATACCGACCAGATGCGGCACCCCGACTCGACGCCCTTTCGCACGAGTTGGTGGCTCGGCATCACCAGGAGCAGTCTGAACTGCGAGCTTCCAGGCAAGTGTGGAGACATAGCCGCCACTGTGCAGCGCGATCTTCCCTTCCCGGTCCCCTCCGCTTCCCCCGCCCGACGACGCGAGCCCATGGCCGGTGCGGGCGGAGCGGTCCTCGCCTGCGGCGTCAGACGAGGGCGGCGGCCAGCAGGGCGAAGGCGGCGATGAGGACGGCGACGCGGACGTAGTGGAGGCGTTCCCAGCGGTTCAGCTGCTGCTTCCAGTCGGCGGGCCGGTTGTCGGGGGTCCAGGTCTTGTTGCGGTTGTTGATCGGGACGAGCAGCAGGACCGACATGACCACGCTGACGATCAGCAGGCCGGCGGCGGTGACGACGAGTCCGGCGCCGTGGTGGTGCCATCCGGCGACGGCCCAGAGCGCGCTGAGGACGAGCGAGCCCATGTACCAGAACGGCATCAGGGCGCCGAGCATCCGGCCGCCGTGGGCGTGGCCAAGCTGGCCGCTGTCCTCGGGGAGCGCGTCCAGGATCCGGTTCATGATGAAGGCGACGGAGAACTCCACCCCCACCATCACGCCGACGACCACGGTGGTGAAGACCTCGAATGCGGTGAGCATGATGACCCCTCCTGGAATCTAGCGTCGCTAGCTGTTGAGGCAACGCTAGCGCTACTGACGCTCGCTTGTCTAGCGATGCTAGGATCGAGTCATGTCGGTACAGGAACGCAAGCAGCGCGAACGGGCGGAACGCGAGCGCCTCATCGTGGCCACGGCCCGCGAACTCGCCGAGCGGCAGGGCTGGGACGCGGTCACCACCCGCCGCCTCGCCGAGCGCATCGAGTACAGCCAGCCCGTCCTCTACAGCCACTTCCGCGGCAAGCGCGAGATCATCGGCGCCGTCGCCCTCCAGGGCGCCACCGAGATGGCCGCGGCGGTGCGGGCCGCGACCTTCGCCGAGCACGGCCCGCGCGCCAAGGTCACCGCCCTGGCCCGCGCCTACCTCGACTTCGCCGAGCGCAACCCGGCGGTCTACGACGCCCTGTTCCAGCTCGACGGCGGCCTGGCCTACGCACAGGAGGACACCCCCGAACCGCTGAAGGACGCCTTCGCCGCCCTGCTCGAATGCCTCGGCGAGGTCGCCGGGGACGGCATCCACCCCGGACTGTTCACCGAGGTGTTCTGGGCGTCCCTGCACGGGATCGCCACCCTGACCCGGACGGGACGGCTGCTGCCCGAGGACACCGAGCAGCGGGTGGAACTGCTGGTGGACCGCCTCGCCGTGATCTGACGAATCGTCCCGGCGGGCGGGCGCTGAACGGCAAGACGGGCCGGGCGGGCTCATGACCCGTAGCTCATGGCTCACGCGGTGGACGGTCGGACAGCTCCTGGCCAGCGCCGATCCCGGTCGGCAGGCCGACGATCCGGTCCTGCGCTGCGGCGCCCGTGGAGCGCTCGGCGAGGAACGGCACCCTCTGCCCGTCGACCAGGCACGGCAGATGCGCCGGATCGACGGCGGCCGTGTAGATGACCAGCGGGATGCGATGGCATTTTCGGCAGCTCGAGCCGATACATCCACAGCGGAAGGCCGATCCGTCGAAGCCGGTGTTCGACCGCATGCCCACCGTGGAAAGTTTTGGCTGTTATAGGCGCATTTGTTCCAAATGCGGGTGTTGATTCGCGTCACGGGCTGCTTGACGGCAAAATGGGCGCCGCCGAGTTGCTGGATCGCCTTCCGGACTCCGCTGTCCGGAGACCACGTTCCGACGGGTTACCAATAGCAGGCATCGCTTCGGGAGGCTTCAATCTGCTACATTGCAAAAAGAGGGAGTTGGGATGACGACGGCGACGGCGGGAAGTGCGGCGGTACAGCGCCTGCGGCTGCGAACGGAGCTGAGGGAGGCGCGTCTGGCCGCTGAGCTGACGCAGCGCCAGGTGGCCGACGAGATGGAGTGGTCACCGAGCAAGCTCATCCGCATCGAGGCCGGCGAGGTCGGCATCACCGTGAACGACCTGCGTCTGCTGCTGGCGTTCTACCACGTCGAGGATCCCGATCGCGTGGAGCGGCTGCTCGCCCTGGCCCGGGGAAGCCGCAAGATGCCGTTCACCGAGTACCGCGACATCTACCACAAGGACTTCCTGGACTTCCTGGCGATGGAAGCCTCGGCCTGGATCAACCGCACCTTCCAGTCGATGGTGCTGCCCGGCCTGCTGCAGACGGAGGAATACGCGGCCGCGACCATCCGCGCCTTCTCCCCGGACGAATCAGCGGCGCAGCTCTCCCGGATGGTCGAGGCGCGCATGCTGCGCCAGGACGTGATGGACAGCCCGGAGGCCCAGTTCTTCTTCATCCTGGACGAATCGGTGATCCGCCGCCACGTCGGCGGCACCAAGACGATGCGCGCCCAGCTGCGCCAGCTCGCCGATCTCGCGTCACGCCCGAACGTGCATGTGATGATCCTGCCTTTCGGGCTGGGTGCCCATGCCGCCTCGGCGGGTCCCTTCACCTTGTTCGAGTTCAAAGAAGACGTACCGACCTGCCTCTACCTGGAAAACCCCCGCGGCAACGCGACGGTCAGCACCAATCCCGATGATGCGGCCAACTACATCGACCTCTTCCAGGACCTGGAAACAAAAGTGATCAAAGACGACGTGCCCGAAATTCTGCTGCGGGTGGCCGACGGCCTGGGAGCGCCCCCGGCCGACCTCACGCCTGCCACGTAGATCGGCTCCGCTCCCGCCCGCCCTCCTGGTCCCAGAACGGGCGGGAGCGAAACCCGGCCGCACGCCGCGGCCGGACAACCGCATATACGCCCGAGGCCACCGAGGGCCGCCACACCTATCGTTACGGGGGGTGCCTGTGAGGGAGCGATCCTTAAAACGTACGCCGACCGTCTCTCCGCGCGCCGGCCCAAGCCCTGCAGCGCCCCGTGCCCTTATCCGCCGTGCAGCCCGGGGAGATTCCCATGGCGGCGCCTGAACCTCGCCCGCGGCGGCAGTACACCCGCAGAGATGACACGTGGGTCACCTTTGCGATGGAGGTCATCCGCTCGGTCCTGCCCGACCGTTCCCGCACGATGAACGCGGTTCTGCTGCTGACCATCCCGATGGTCGCGGTCACCGCCACCATCGTGACGATCATCAGTGTTCTGGTGCCCCACCCGGCCATGGCGGTGGGAGCCCTGTTCAGCAGTGCGGGTGTCGCCCTGATCGCCTGGCTCAGAAGCCGTCTCGCTCCGAACGCCGCAGCACAGCCCCCTGACCCCGGCTCAGGCGACCCACCAGGTCCGGCCCCATCCAGCCCGCAGTCGCCGTAACCACAACAGCGACCCCCCAGCCCACATCCGCCCGGCCGGCCACCCAGGCCAGCCCAGCACCTGCACCCACTGCCAGAACACCGCACACCAGCGTGTACAGCACCCACACGCCGCCGGCCAGTACGGGAACAGACTGCCACGGGAACAACCGCGCCATCCGCAAGCCCTTCTCCTCGAACCGCGCACGGGCACTGCCTGTTACCCTACCGCCCCCGACGCGTGACGAAAGTCCGGCTGCAGCGCTGCCCGGAAACCGTTGGCCTCAGCCCGCCATCCTGTTATGGTCCACGGCTTTATGGGTAAAGTCCCCACGGCATAACGGCCATTGCCTGCCTGGTTGCCCAAAACCCCCGGGCCCTGCAACGCGCTTGCCGCGCGCCCGCCCGGCCAGCACCACAGCAGCAATTCAGATGGCAGGCCGCACACGGAGGCTTGCGAAGCTGAACGGTGCGCGCCAGCGCACGGAGGGGGGCACATGGACGCGCGGCCGTGGACGTGGCGGAGAGCTTCAACCAGTGATGCAGCCGGCAACCAGTGCGTCGAAGTGCGCTGGACCGGCTACCGCGTCCTCGTTCGGGACTCCGTCAGATCCGACGGTGAGCACCTGGCCTTGGCTCCCGGGGCATGGCAGACCTTCCTCAATGCTCTGCACACCCCTCACCTGCATGAATGATCACCCGCGCACGCCGTGTCGCCGAGATCGCGGAAAAGCACGAGCGTTTGGCCAACGGGGCCGACGGCTGGCGGGCCGTGAGGCAAGGACCGCAACGCGGCTGATGGGACGGACGGCTGTCCGCGCCGGCGTGCTGCAGGTCAACCTGGCCGCTTCGGCGAAGCGGTGCGGATTCTCGGGGTGCGGACAGGTAGCGGTCCGCTTCGTGGACGACGATTTCGGCCAGCGGCCGCGGGCCACCGCTCAAGGCGCCCGGGACAGCGGTGTGCTGTGTCCGATCGTCCCGTGCCGTCGTCTCGGTGGGCGGGGCACTCCCTCACGGACGTCTGCCCGGATCGTCGCCGTGATGACGTCAGCCTCCGAATTCCTGTGCCTCGTGTGCGGCCGGCCCTACGGCGCCGATCTTCATGAGGCGGCTGGCGATGGCCCCCTTGTTCCGGCCGAACTCCTGGGCCAGTTCCGCCAGCAGCACTCCCTGGGCGCAGCGGGCGGCGAGGTCCTCTTCTTCCTGGTCGGTCCAGGGTTTGTAAGCGTTGGGGTGGGTCTTGCGCTTCTCCTCCACCGTGTAGGCCCTGGGCTGCTTCGGTGCTGTCACGGCCGCCTGGGCGGGCGCGGGACCGGCGAGGTCGGCGGGGTGGGGGACGAGGCCGAGTCCGTGGAGCTTCCAGCGGATGGAGTTCTCGCTCCGCCCGAGTTCGGCGGCCAGTTGTTGCAGGCCGGTGCCTGCGCGGTGGGCGTCTTGCAGGTGCTGTTCGGCTTCGGCCGTCCACGCGGCCCCCGGGTGGGCGGCTTTCACGCCGGCCGCGGTGGCGGCCGGGATCCGGGGGCCCGGCGGTTCGGGTGCGGGGTGGGCGCTCGCCGCGGCGGTGATGAGGCGGCCGATGTCTTTGAGGTCGCGGGGGTCCAGTTCGCCGGTGAGCTCGCCGTGGATGACGCCGTCCAAGGAGCAGACGAGGACGGTCAGCTGCGTCCTGCCCTCTTGTGCCGGTTGTGCGGTCAGGCGGTAGCGGCGGTGCGGGTCGCCGAATTCCAGTGTCACTTCGGGCGTCGCGGGACGAGGGCGGGGCTGGGCCGGGGGGCCGGCCAAGGCGGTGGCGGGCAAAAGCCGGTGGGCGGGGGCCAGCAGTTCGTGTACGCGCCAGGACGCCTGCACGCTCTCGCCGTCGTCGAGCCGGTAGGAGGTCCGGCCGGCCTCCAGGTCGCAGGCCGCGTAGAGGACGTGGAGCCTCTGGCCGGCGAACCGGCCGGCCTGTCGCCGTGGTCCGGGTGGGATGGTCAGAGTGCCTGCGCCGGTTACGGGGTCGAGGACGGCGGCGTCCGGGTCGCCGTGCCAGGAACCGTCTTCGTCGCGGAAGGCGTAGATGAGGGTCATGGGCGAGTCCTTTCGCGAAAAAAGCGGTGCGCCGGGACGCGGTGGGCCCTCTTGTCGCCGTACTCGATCGCTCTGCTCGCGGACACGGCTCCCCCTTCGTCCGCGGCTCCCCACCGCTTCCATCACAGCACCCGTCAGCGACGGCAGGCCCGGCATCGGGATCACTCGGCCGGAAATCGCCGGTCGGCACCCAACTGCCTTGCACAGTAGTGGAGTTGGCCGCCGAGGGTTGTCCGGGGAGCGCTGCGGTCGATCGCTGTGCCGGGAAGCACCCGGTCCCACCCGGGGCACCGCCCTCTCCTGTCCGCCCAAGGCCCTCCAGCGGCGCGGGAGCGGTACGACGCCGACGCGCGGGCGACGCGCAAGGCGTTGCGGGAGGTGTTCCGCACCGATTTGCCCGCTGCTCATTTCGGTCTGGGAGTCGTGGTCGTCGCGAGTGCGGCCGTGGGCTGTTTCGCGGCCCCCGTCGCCGGGGTGCTCGTGGCCGGAGCCTTCGCCGCGCTGTCTCCTGTGGCGCCGGCGGTCATGTTCCTTCGGGGCATCCGAGGTCTGGACGCGTGGCGCCGGGCCTGCTTGTTCGCCTTCGGGCAAGCGCGCCGGCGTTTGGCGCGGGGACTGCTCGGGCGGCGCGGGTGCGGCGGCCGGGGCGCGGGCGGGGCCGTCTTGCCGTGGCCCGGAAGGTGTCCGGCCGCCTCGCCGCGAGGCGGGTGACGCGGGCGGACGGGGCGTACCCCTTCATCTGCGCGGCATCGGGGAACCGTTTGATGACGGCGAC
>Ga0105251_10001700_pt1 | contig 18454 bp, 12 predicted proteins | sample KBSS64metaG_FD_80424 | JGI IMG/M metagenome (GOLD analysis project Ga0105251, IMG submission 80424) | Switchgrass rhizosphere microbial communities from Kellogg Biological Station, Michigan, USA - KBS S6-4 metaG | ecosystem: Host-associated > Plants > Roots > Rhizosphere > Soil | place...
AAGTCTTCTGTGTTCAACTTTTCTGATGAAATGATCATTGCCGATAACGACATGGTTATAACCCTCCTCTGCTTGCACCATACAAAAAGAGCTGATCCAAAGTATTTATCACCTTGATACCTAATTTCTTGTAGGACTTTATCTGCTGGGGTTAACGGGGACAGACCACATTTTTCGGAGTGCTTTCTAAACGTGGTCTGTCCCCATTTACCCACCTTTTGTGCCGCCACCACTGTCGCCTTTTGCACCAACTAACCCAGATAAACTATGTCCATATCTCCTGGCCAGCGGAGGTAAACCATACTACTCCAACCGGAACGGTAGTTAAAAACCAAAATCCAAAACCATCAAGTTCATCCTCCTCAGGGTGAACAGGCCATGCGAGTGCAATGATACTAATTTGCTCATCAATACTACCAGAGAGATAATTTCCATCTGAGGCCAGCTTTAAATGCCCTTCGAGCATTAGACGCCTCAGTAATTCGAGAAAAACTTCCGCTCTTTCTTCATTACTTATTTTCAAGTGCGAAATTTCCACACTTAAGTGCTGCCAAATCGATCCAATTGATAGACCGAAGGAGCTACTTAGAATAGCTGAGTACAAAAAATCTATATTCATTTGAATTTAATCTCGATTCGTTTCCCAGCATTAATAGACGGATTTATTACATCTATGGTCCAAGCTGCGCCTGACTGTTGAGTTGAGTTCGATAAATTCCTCAACGTAATTTTGCTACCTGCGTTAGCTCCAGAAGTAATCGTTGCAGCATAAACATCCTCTTTCCCGGGAATCGACTTTACGACTGGCATATATTCAGTTCCTGTCAACTGTCTAAAATAGCTCATTACATCTGATGTCGTAGTGCCAGAATAAACAGGCGCACCAACACTGAGATAAGGGTCAGCTTGGAGCGTCTTTCCTCCTATACTCAATTGAAAATCCTTTGGTTGAAGACTTGAATTATTGTACTGCGATGCAAGATCGCTAATTCGGTTATCAGATTGCTGCTGTAGAATTGCCCCGGGCTGCTTACCTGTTAAATCAGGGCCTTTGGGGTTCTGCGCTATTCGGTCTAGTGCATCTTTCTCAGCATCGACTATCGAGCTACCTTTTGGGGGTTAACGGGGACAGACCACATTTTCGGAGTGCTTCTAAACGTGGTCTGTCCCCATTCACCCTCCATTTACCTCGCGTCACAGGCTTAGCCTAATTTTTTAGCAAACTTTCGGCCACAGCTCTATCAACATCTTTGAAGACAACTTCCAACTCGTGTCCATCGTCACCAATCCAATCAAGGACCGAGTCACGCAAAATCTCGAGGTATATCTTTAGGTCGTCTCTTGGCAATTCTGGCAGAGACTCATGCACAATGACGACTTTATGACACGGCATCCAACTGAGATCGCTTAAGCAGTCATACAAGGCATCCCAGTTGTATCCAAAGTACCCCGGTAACCAAAGTAGGTAATACAGCGATCTTATCAATTCCTCCGTAACCTGAATGGAGGGGTCAATCCGCACATAAAACACTTTCGCCGTGTTATATGAAGGCGGGGTTTCCACAAACGTGAATGGCAACATTTTGACAGACCTCAATTTTTTATTGGGATGAAGGTTTTGTAGTGGTCGGCGGTGTAATACATTTCGCCGCCTTTCCCTACGACTATTCGCTGAGGCCCAGGTCCTGCAATACCCGCCGATGGATGGACATACTCAGTGTAGTAACCGGCTGGTTTCTGCGGCAAATCCAATGCACGATTCTGGAATACAGAGCCATCCTTTCGATGAGGGAAAGGAGTTTAACGGGGACAGACCACATTTTCTGAGTACTTTCTAAACGTGGTCTGTCCCCATTTACCCCTAGCTCAGCAGATCGTTCAGTACGCCTTGTTCCCCAACTGACACAAATCCGTTATCAGGATCATCAAATTCACCAACCCGCATTATCAGCAGTCCTTTTCGCTCACCTACATAAGCACACAGCGTCTGATCTTCAGAGAGTCCGCCGCACCAACCAAGATCCAAGACGCACTCTATGTCAAAATTCTTGGGTAAAATAGCGATATAAGAACATCGTTCAGTTAAAAGAACTTCTATTGATTTACGATCCGAAAAATCGGACAAACACATAGCTCCAAAAAACCTTAACTTCCCATCACGCTCAACGATACGCTCTACCGAACGAGTAACCTGGGGCATTTCGATTCCTCGTGATTTCAAACCACCCCATAGTCCCAGGTACCTAACAAGTCTCGTGTTTGGTTGCCAAGCCGAATTACCTAATAGCAGCCAGAATGCATATTCCGGCATATTTTTAACGGCAGATTTACAAATAAAATCCAATACTACTACCGATGCTTCATAAGACTTTTCTGACACCGTAAGACTAGCCGCCGATAGCTTCAATTCACCATATTCTTTATCTTCATGCAGGTTGAATACCTCATTAGGAAGAGAAATATCAAATGTCCTTAAGATTTTAATTTTAGTAGCCATAGTGATTCCCGGCTTCGTCGTTGAAATGAGCCCCCCGATATTGCGTGATGGTTAACGGGGACAGACCACATTTTCGGAGTGCTTTCTAAACGTGGTCTGTCCCCCCACTTACTCCAAATTGATCTGCCGCCTTTTAATTATCATAAAATCAACTATAAAGCCGATTAAAAATTGAATCCACCTCACAACTTCTAACAATCTGATCAGACGTAAAATCCAATACATCCGATACGACCACAACCCCTCTAAGCTCTTCGGGGAAATCATCAATACTCGCATACACAGTTGGCATCAGGTAGCGGAAATAATCACCCATTTCAGTTTTCCCGCTATAGCCAACAGGATAATCCTCACCTTGAACACTACCCTCCACTGCATGATAAACGTAAAAACCCTTTATCGAAGGAATCGAGCACTCTGATAACTTTTTATCAAATGCAGACCGCTGCGCAATAACTGATTCGACCTCTTTACGAGACTTATCGCCCCCAAATCTACAGATTGAATACAAATCAAGAATTGCAAGTCCTCTTTTGTTTTCTGGATAACTGACAACCCCCGAAGACTCTTCCCATATATATTCATTTAACCGGTCAAGCTTCCCCTCTAACTCCGACACCTGTAGCAAAACCTTGGGAAGCTTTCCAAAACAGTTATTTACCATAATGGCTACCAATCCGTTTTTATCCATGGCAAACCACGTAATTATTTCGCCAAAACTCGGTTGCCAATCTAAATCTAAAAACATCACTTTCTCTCCGGCCAAACAGGATTAACGAAGGTTAACGGGGACAGACCACATTTTCGGAGTTTTTTTCTAAAAGTTGTCTGTCCCCATTTACTCTGAAATAGATTTACACCTGCTTCAGGACTAGACATTTAGAGATATTTATAAGCGTGATCTATTCCCGCCTCCCCTTTCAATCCTCAATCTTTCTCGCACCTAATAACGAATCCACTTTCCGGTGGGGATTAATTCCGGGCCATCAGGATCAAGTAAGTAAAGCCACTCTGGTTCATGCCCTACCGTGCCGATTAAAACACCTAGCGAATCTGGATGTTCAGGCATAGCACCTGAATGTATGGCACCTATATAACTGCTTTCACCATAAGGATTGTGCAGTTGAAAGCGCAATGTACCATCAACATCGTAGATCGCAGCATTGTGAGGAAAGCCAAAGAACCAAGGTGGTTCAGTAAAGCCAAACCTAGATGGTTTTTCATCAAACACGACCAGCACTCCACTCCTATCTGGCAGTATGTATGGGATGCCTGCAGCAGAGAACAAAACTTCCGAGCCGCTATCAGAAACTATGTATTTTCTTATCTCCACAACCTTACTCGCGCGCACATATTTAACTTGTGCCATTTCAACTTCAAATTCAGTTCTGCGCCCATGCCAATCGTAAAAACTCTCAAAGATCGTTCCATCAGCATGTACCACCTCATTTCTTATACGCTCAACTAGATCAACCATTTCAACACCCTCAAACTATCAATATCAATAGTATATAACTCAGGATTTGTACGAGGGGTTTTGAGAAAAAAGGGGACAGACCACGTTTTCCGAGTACTTTCTAAACTTAGTCTGTCCCCATTTACCTTTACAAGGCCTGCCCCTTTTTCCTCTCTTTTGTTTATGACTAATAGCGAATCCACTTCCCTGTAGAAATTAATTCCGGGCTATCTGGATCAACCAAATAAAGCCACTCTGGGTCATGCCCTACGCTTCCTACCAAAACACCTAACGCATTTGGGTTTGTGGGCGTTGACGTATAGTGCACAGCACCAATATAGCTTCCCACACCATGAGCGCTTTTTAATTGGAAGCGTAAGGAACCATCAGAGTTGTAAATCGCCGCATTATTTGGACAGTTAAAAAACCAAGGAAATACAGACATGCCAAATTTTGATGGTACCTCATTGAAGACGACCAAAAACCCTGTTCTATCAGCAAGAATGTAAAGCATCTCACTGACGGGAATACGTAGTTCCACGCCGTTTTCAAAGGCCAAATATCGTTCAAAACGTACGACGGCGTGCTTTTGCGCATACAGCATTATATTTTTAGTATCTTCAAAACTGGTACATGCCCCGTTCCAGCTGACAAACTGCTCAAAAAGCAGTCCATCATCGAACTCCCACTTTGTTCTAATTTCACTAATCAACAGACTCACTGCAACGACCTCACCGACCCCATATTAACCTCATACAACTCTGGATTAGTTCGGGGAGACTTATCCATAAAGTTAACTTGAGTCCACCACCAGGCAAGCGAGCTTCCTTTTTCGCATTCCACATATCACCAACAGTTCCTTCACGAATCCCGACACCTGGTTTCACCGTAAATTCGACTTGGAATAATTGACCCTATTTGAACTCTTCAGAAACTGCAAGTTTATTTCGAACGTCTGCCACAGATTTTATAGGAGTTTCTGTGGCCCAACCTCCAAGAAGGGAAGACGGGTTCTTGCCTTGGGAGTTAACGGGGACAGACCACATTTTCGGAGTGCTTCTAAACGTGGTCTGCCCCCATTTACCCAGCCTTTGCACCAAATAGCCTCGGCTCGACCTGGGCTATTTTTATTCGAAACTAGTAAGAGATCTTACCCAAGAGTTCTTTTACTTTCGCAGTATCTTCAGGATGGTGTTGAAGATATTTCTCACAAGCTAATCTAATGTATTCAAAGCAAACAGCTTCACTCACGACAACTGTGTCTTCATCTTTAGGCGGATAGCCATAAGCAAATTCAACCCCTTCAAAATGTCCCTCATCAAATGGACTATTTTCATCAGGGAAGTTACAGCACGCCCCATCCGTACTGAAACCCCACTTCTTAACGATATAGCCAACCGCTTCAACGAAGTAGCCATCATTATACATTCTATCGAAATACCCTTTAACGGCCCAATAAGGATCTGACTCACCGTATGGCTGACCGAACAATTCTTTCATAAGCACCTCACCTTTACTTTGGGTGGAAGTTTGTCACCGTCCCTGTAGCTTTATCTAAATACACCCTAAAGGTGACGCTTCCTGCAATAGAGTCATATTGACTCAACCCTTTAGATAGCGCTTCCTTATAGCCACTGGCTGCGGCCTGCTGCCCTAGATCAAGAATTTTCTGATCGGTAAATATTTTCGGATCATAAACAGTTTTCGGGAAGACCTTGTCTTTAAAACCAACAACGTTCCCCGCCCGATCATATGCAGGTATTTGGTATCTAACAGTAGAAACTCCCGCGACGGAAGTTGGTGCGGTTAACGGGGACAGACCACGTTTTCCTGAGTGTTTTCTAGACGTGGCCTGTCCCCATTTACTCTCCAAAAAAGAAAAATGGGTCAGATCTAGTTTTGAATAAATAAATCCGTCACCTTTAATCCCCCCATTGTAGCAGTAGCTTTTGCGCCGAAGAACCAATTCTACTTAATAGAAATTTCTTTTAATTCCTCGATAAGTCGATCCCCCTCCTCACTTTGCGACTCCAAACTAATCATCACAGGAAAGTCTTCATAAACCAATCGCAGGAGCCGGTCTTTTATAATCACCCCCCACACTCTAGTATCAACAGAATCACTTCTGCTAATAATCTTTCCAGAAAATAACTTAACGAATTCTTCGGCATAATTAGGGAAACCTTCCCAGCCCACATCAGAAGTCAGCTCCGCATACAGTCTCCCAGACCTCATACGGCCAAGAGAAAACACTTTTTCATCAATAAATTTTTTCATTAAAAAAGATCTCCACCACCAGCTCGCGTAGAACTCTCAATGATCTGATCAAAAGTTTTTCCCTTTTTAACTAGATCATCAAATGCAGGTCCAATTTTGTTACCATACCGCTCCAAATTTCTTGCATCAATGACGTCAAGCATATCCGGAGGCGTATACTCCCTATACTTTACTTTCAACTCGTTTCTTGCGCCATATGCATATTTTGCGACTTCTTCTGCGCTAGCGCCGCCGGCACGCATTTTGTCCACAGCACCTTGCAAGTCGTAAACATCTTTAACATAGTTTTGTCGGACAGGTGGGAGATACCCGAAGTCTCCGTCAGCTTTAGATATAGCGTTGTCCCAAGCAGGAGTACTTTTTGCACCAACGCAACCGTCTTATTCCTACAAAAAACGCTTACGTAAAAAAGCTTTGTAGCTATCGGGGGCTGTACTGATTAATTTAGCAGGATCATCACCGCGAACCACAGAGTGGTCGACCATGGACTCAATGAAATAATACAAACATTCAGGGTTTTGGCTCAATTCCGACTCGTAATCACGGAAAAACTCCAGGATGAGTTCAAATGAGTTTTCCTGCACCAGGGCACATCCTAGGTACTCGTATGCAGAGATGTAGTATGAATTTTCTATAACACCATCCACCCCACCAAAGTCTTCTAATGCCCTTTCCAAAGCCCCGACAGAAAAAAATGGCAAAGAAATCAACCACTGAATAAATAATTTGAAGCACTCATCGGCCAATAGCATTGTCGATATCCTTTACCAGCTGTTTAGCAAAATCAATGTCTCGTTGACTATAGGGGTACTTGCCGGGAGGCTGATTATCAGCATTACGAATGAGATCGCTTAATCTATTGCTAACCTCAATCGCTTTTTGTTCATGTCCTGCCGGGGACAACATGTCACCTGTCGCTTTTTCATAACGTACTGCGTCAGCCAATCCACCGTTCCCGACTCGACTACCAGTTTTATCTGCACCGTAATACGAAGTCAGGATTTTTCAAACTGCTCACTATCTGCTGGCCGATAAACAGGTCCAAAACCGCCCTTGGGCGCGTCCATGCTAACTTTTGCACCGCTTACAACTTTTCTTTCTACTAAAATGCCTGATTCAGCAGCTGTGATTGCACTGCTCGAATTTAGACTACCCCCTGGAGCCGCTTTTAATTCAACCCACTTCCCACCAACCTATTCAACGGCTCTACCACCAATATAGGCGAAATCCTACTTCTTTACCGTTTTAATATAGTCGGCTGGCACACAACCCTTGATCAGGCATTCTCCACCAGGGATCTATCAGGGACAGATGTATTTTCACCTGCGAATTCAGCGCAGATAAAAATAAATCACTCCCCTTTTCCCTTTTCCCTTTTCCTTATTTTTGCGCCTCTCAGTATGATTTCTTAATGCTCAGGGTCGGTCATTCACCTCTTTGAGATGGTCTCAATAAATGAGACCCGCACTTTCCTCAAATCCCACATAAGTTTCTAAATTCATCCAGCGACATCACTAAACCTGGATCAGTTTCTGGGAGCAGCACGTCTTGGACTACCACAACCCGCCTCTCAAAATCAATCAAAACATCAAATAAATTAAAATTAAACTCGCGAATACACATAACACTACCGGGATCTTGCGCACTTAAAATCCCTCTACGTAATAGCTCACGAGTACTTTCATTAAGCTCCTCAATTAAAAAACGCTGAAACAACTCACTCATCATCAAAGCCTCACAGTGGAAACGCGGTATGTATCACACCATCGCGCACATTAACCTTCAAAATACTAGTCGAATTACCTAGATTATCAGTACCAATTACTTTTCCGACATTGTATTCAATAGCGTAGCCCGTTGGCCCATTTTGAGAGACTTTACCGTATCTCAGCGCACTGTCGACATAAGCAGAAATATCCTTCATCGACGTTCCTTTGGAGAATTTGCTAACTTCCGAGAATCCTGTATCAGGCCCATGGCGGTACATTACGTGTTCAATCCCCGTCATAAGGCCACCTTTTTTATAGCTGAGGGCTCCCCAGGCCGCATCAATTTGACGAGGGCCTGGCAGGGCTTTAATCGTTTCTACCGCTTTTTCTGGCAGGCTACCCGCGACAGCCTCTTCCACATTCTTAACGATAACTGCGCCACCCGCTTCAAGACCCACCAGTCCTTGCAAAGTGTTACCAAAGTTTCTGACCGCCTGGCCCAGGTTGAGTATCGAAAAAGCCAGTGTAAACTTCTGTTCGGTGTCGAGTCTCGATGCCTCCGACTCTGTCGGGCTGTAAAGGGTGTCTCTATACCCGGGAATTCTTGAAAATATGAAATCATCCAAGAATGCAATCGCCTCAGGCTTCACGCTATCAATCCCAGCACCGTGCAAGCCCTCGACGCGCATCGCGTCAACAACGTCCTCGATTGTCAGTCCTGAAACATCAACACCAACGTCACAGCTACCTGGATTTGAATTGCAGAAACCCAATGCCTGTTTCGCGAGATCCCGCGCTGCTCCCTCGTGCAAATCGTGGTTGTACCGCGTTGCATTTCCCGCGATATCGGCACCCAGTTGGAAGTCCCCCCCAACAGCTGCCGCCCCAACTAGACCAGTAAGCTGCGAAAGCATTTGATGCAGTTCTTTGTTATCGCCTACGAAATCAACAAGAACATTCATAGCCGCTTCGTTCAACCCGGCAGCCGCCGCACCGGTAGCAAAATCCCCGCCCATTGCCTCGGAAAGCAAGCCACCCATCAGCGCATGCGCTACAACTTTCTCAACACTGCCTTCCGGGAACTTGATTGTGTTGTCACCAACCCAATTGAACCCGGTGGCCATGGCGACACTACCCGCCTCACCCAGCAACGCCGCACCAAAATTGTCACCAAAACTTCCACCACCAATGGTGGTGGAAATGCCACTGGAAATGATCGCCCGACCTGTCGTGCGGATAGCGACGTCGGTAAAATTACTGCTGGTCAGGATATTTGCTGTTTTGCTGGTTCCACCCGCAAACCAATTCGCGTCCGCGTAGTTCAGCACGCCGGCCGTAAAGCCTGCGATGGCCGCACTCTTGAGGCTGTCAGCGCTGAACGTCTCCTTGAAAGCAGCGCCCAGGTTGCCCTTGTTGTTGATCGTGCTGGTCACGGCGGTGGTCGCCAGAGAGGTGGCAATTACACCGCCGGCACCGCCGCTGACCAAGGCCAATCCTCCGGGGCCCATCACGAACGACATCATGATCGCAATTGCGATTTGTGCTGCCGGACCAACTCCCGAGTTCTCGTACTTGAACGACTCGTGAATCTCCTTCACCAGCCGCCAATCAACATCCCCACGCGCCTCGGCATCCTTCAACCACGCCAACTGCGGATCAGCCTTGACCATCGCATCAATGGTCTGGCTGACGGACTGCTGGTTGACATCCTTGATGTCGATCTTCAGGCCATCGACCGCTTTGATGACGATGTTGCCCTTGGCAATCATCTGGGTCTGACGCAGGGTTTCATCGGTATTACCGCGACCTTTGGACGACACCCACGCGGCATTGTTGTTGGTCTTGGTATGGCTTTCGTCATGGAGGTCTTTGACCCCTTCAAACGTAATCGCTCCACCGCTGTCCAGCGTGATGTTGTTCCCACTTTCCAGCTTGGCAACCTGGTAGAGCTGATCGCCTTTGCTGGACAGCGTCAGATCGCCGCCAGCCTTGATCTCGGAGCCGATATGCTTGATATCGGTCACCTCGTCCCGCTTCATTTTGAGCTTGCCGAAGCTGCCCTTTTTCTTCATGTCATACAGCGAGTAGTCCGTGTCCTGCGCTGCAAGAATGTTGAGGTTGTCACCCGCGACCAGATAAGCTTCGTCGCCTGCAGTCACGCGACTGGAGATCACGCTGAGGTCTTTACCGGCACTCAGCTTGACGTCGCCGCCTGCGGTGATCCCGGACATGACCTGGCTGACATGGTCCTCCTGCATCGTGAGTTTTTTGCTTTTGTACAGCGAGTGCTCCTCATCAGCAGCCGAGCCGATGGTCAGGTTCTCGGTCGCAGACATCGACACGTCACGCTTGGCATCGATCTGACTGGCGATGACCGAAAGGTCCCGTCCGGCCGTGATGTTCAGATCACGCCCGGCATCGACGGTTGAGCCGTACTGGGTAACGTTGTCGTTGGTATGCAGTCCACGCTGAGAACTGAAGGCCTTTTCAGCGGAAACCAGATTCACATCGCGACCGGCATTGATCGTGGTATCTGCGCCGCTCTTCAGAACACCACCCGTGTTGATGACGTCTCGTCCAGCCTTGAGCGTCAGATCGTTGGCCGCTTCGATGCGCGCAGCGTTGTCGATGAAGTCCGAACGCTCGTTCATGTCGCCAACACCACTCTCATGGGTGGTGACGCTGCGTTCATTGATGATGTCGCCACGAGCGGCAGTCAGCGAGACGTCACGCCCGGCGATAATGCCGCCAGCCTCGTTTACAAGGTTATTGCCTGCGAGAAGATCAAGACGATTGCCTGCTTCAATCAGGCCACTGTTGACCAGATTGTTGTCGGCGGTGGCTGAAAGGTTGTTTTTGGCGCGCAATGTTCCGGCGTTTTCCAGATCCTTGCCGGCAATGAGCGTGACATCACTGCCTTGAATCAGCGCGCCGTTAGCTGCGAGGCGATTATTGGCATTGGCCAGGTAGAGTACCGGGACAAGCACTTGCTCGCCGTTTACCACGGTGTTTTCCATCCAGACGATATCGTGAGTCAGTGCCGCGACCTGTTCGGATGTCAGGCTGACTCCCACTGCCAGATTGAGCTGATTTTTGCTGGCGATGGCGTTGTCCATCAGGTACTTGTACAGACCCTCATCGGTGGTCTGACCATCGATGAAGCGCTGGCCGGTACGTGCCACAACCGCCTGCTGGACCAGGCGCTGCTCATAGAGCCCGTCGCCCAATCGCTTGGCGCTCTTGTCAGGATCGTACCCAAGGTTCGACAGCAGATAATCCGACCCCATGAACTGCTTGAGGTCAGTCAATACCGGGTTGGTTTCTATCAGATACTTGTGTGCATTGGATGACTTGCTGGTCACCGGCAAGCCTTGTACGCGATTGATCGTGAAGTCGGTGGAGCGGCCAGGCAATGCCGTGCCACTGGTGTCGGCAGCGGGTGTGCTGACGTCGAGAGCGCTGGCCGTCGCACCCGTTTCGCCTGCCTTGTGATCAGCCGTCTTCAAGTCAACCGTACTGCCTGAAGCCTGAGCATTGTTTGCCAGCTGGATGTTCCTTGGCTGGGTATCGGTCAAGGTTTGCTGGCGATTGGCGGGGCTGATCGCGGCGCCACCCATGGTCCAGCTATCCGGACCGGTGGCGGTCGGCGTGCTGTTGCCTTGTCCGCTCAGACGGAACAAGCCGTTTTGCCCGGTGGGCAGACTGAAACCGGGCAGCGCTAACGGGTTGACTTGCTGTTGAGCCAGATCGGGTGGCAGCTGTGCGTTGATGTAAATCGGTGTCGAATAAGCGCTACCCGCACCTGTTTCGGTTTTGTTGCGGCCGGCTGCGACATAGGCGTAGTAAGGCCGTTCGACGCTGTTGCTGATTTTCTGCGTGGCATTGAGTGTGATGTTGCCGCCCGCCTGAATCACCGCATCGTAGGCGTTGGTCGAGCCTGTTACCGTAATCTCCGGGCCGGTGAGCTTGCCCCCGCCCATCAACTTGATAAAGGCACTCAGATCCGCTTCGACGTCGGGTGACGGCGTCCCACCGTTTTTCTTGTTGAACGCATCTGCTGCGGCGACTGCCCCGAAGATCTGCTTCACATAGTTCCAGTACGTGCGCTTGGTGACGATCTCCTGCTCTTGCAAACCGGTGTTATTGATAGTGTCGGCATTGGCCACGATGTTGCCGGTGGCGGCAATCGTGCTACTGGTGTTGTTCAGCGTCGACGCATTGATCGAGATGTCGCCGCCGCTGGTCATGCTGGCAGCCGCACTGCTGGCGTTGACTTTCAAACGATCGGTTTCAGCGATTTCCCACAGGCCATTTCGCCGCCCTCCACTACGGAAGTCACAGCCAACGATAGGAATCAGATTGCAATCAAGTTGCGTGATGACAACTGAGCTTTTTTCTTGCTTGGTGTATTCCAGGATCGCCCGAACGTTGTTGATGGTCAGGGCATTGATGGTCAGGTTCTGAGCGCTGTAGATGTCACCGGAAGAGTTATCCAGCAGATCGGCTTTGCCAGTTCCGGAATCCCTGCCGATGTAAACGTTGCTCAGCCCGTAGAGTTGGCCATAGGAGTTATTGAGGTTCGCAACCTGCAGGCGCATGTCGCCGCCGCTGGTGATCAACGCATTGGTGTTGAGCAGTGATCCGCTGGTCAGTGTCAGATTTTGTGCCGCAGCCAGCGTGCCGAAGTTGTTGACCGCTCCGGCATTGATGGTCATGTTGGCTGCCGAGGTCAGACGAGCGCCATTGTCCAGGCGGCCACCGACATTAAGCGTGGTGTCCCCGCCGCCGGCGATACTCGATGTCGCGCTGCTGAGACTCACCTGCGCGGCACTCAGATTCAGAGTACCCAGGCTACTGAGCCGCCCCGCGCCCCAATAAGCGCCACCGAGGCCGACATTCATCCGGCCGTCACTGGCAATCAACCCGTCGTTGAGCCAATTGACGCCATTGCCGGTGAAACTGTCAGACGCCAGCAATTGCCCGGTAGCGGTCTGGGTCAGACTGTTGACATTGACGGTAAGACGCCCGGCCTGGATAACGCTGCTGTTGGTCCAGCTGTCAGCACCGATCGTCAGGCCGCCACGGGTTACCAGCGCCCCCCCTGCATTCATCAGGTTGGCGGTGGATATATCAAACGTGCCGGTGCCGACGTGCAACAGGCTGCCGCCGGTATTGAGGAAGCTGCCGGTGCCGAGCGTCAGGTCGGTGTTGGCGGTTTCCAGCGTGCCGTTGCGGTTGTCGAACAGGCCGCCAATCTGGAAGCTGGTTTTGCCGCCGCTGCCGAGGGCACGCAACTGGCCGGTCTGGTTATCGAGGCTGGCAGCCTTGATGGCAAGGGTGCTGTCGCTTTCGATGATGCCCAGGCGGTTATTCAATGCGCCGGTCAGATTGAGGTCGATCTGCTGGCCGGCAATCTGGCCGTCGTTGTCGCCGCTGTTGTCGAAGTTGTTGCCGGTGACGTTGATTTTGCCTTTGGCGTAGAGGCCGCCATTGCGGTTGTCGAAGTTGCCGGTGGTGATGACTGCATCGCCGCTTTGCGCCGAAATGCGTCCGCCGTAGTTATCGAGTCCACCCGGTGCGACGAGATTCACGCGTTGAGCCTGAATCACACCGCCCTGGCGATTGTTATTCAGGTCGTAGCCATTCTTCAGCGCACCGGTCAGGCGCGCAGAGAACGCAGCTTTCAGGCTGGCGAGGACGCCGCCACGACTATCGAGGTTGCCAGCGTCGAGGGTAAGGTCCCCGGCATCGGCAATGATCCGGCCGCTCTGGTTATCGATGTCGCCGCTGGTGGTCAGGGTCAGTGCGCCCTTGCTTTGCAGAGTGCCCTTGGCGTTGGCCAGACTGGCCGCCCGGATCTGTACATCGCCATTCTGGCTGTAGATCAAACCGTCGGCGCTGTTCTGGATGACGCCAGGCGTGGTGATCGTCAACCCGTCATTGGCCGCGACGGTGCCGCGATTGCGGTTGTCCAGGCCGCCACTGAGCAGGGTCATCAAACCCTGACTGGCCAGTTGGCCGCCCTGATTGTTGATCTGTGTGGCGCGTTGCAGCAGCAGTGCGCCACCGCTGGCGAGCTTGCCGTTGGTGTTGGTCAATGCGCCGAGCAGGTCGAGGGTTACGGCGCCATCGCTGGCCGCCATGCCACCGGTGTTATCCAGTGTGGTGCCGACAAAGCTCAGGTCCTGTTTGGCACTGACACTGCCGCCGGCGTTGCCCAGCGTCATCGCCTGCATCGTCAGGGTAGCACCGCTGTAGATCGAACCACCCGCAGCGTTATTCAAAAGACCAGCGACGGTCAGAGCCTGTGCTCCGCCACTGGAAACCACGCCCTTGTCGCTGTTATCCAGGCTCGCGGCGTTGACGTTAAGGGCTTTCTGGCTGACCAGTGCACCGGCACCGCTGTTGAGCAAGTCCCCGCTCAGTGTCACATCGAGGCTGCCGCTTTTGCTGGAGAGCGTGCCGCTGTTGCGGTTGTCGAGGCTCTGGGCATTGACGTCCAGACCTTGCCAACCGGAGATCAGACCGTTCTGGTTGTGCAGTTGGCTGCCCGTGAGGCTCAGCAGGTTGCTGCTGATCAGTTTGCCGCCGCTGTTATCGATGGCCCGGGTTTTAAGGCCGATGCTCTGGCTGCTGGAGATTTCGCCGCTGCGGTTGGTGAGGTCACGCAGGTGCTGAATGCTCAACTGGCCTTCAGTGGTGATCAGGCCGCCTTCGTTGTTCAGATCAGCAGCGGCCGCGCCGAAATCAATGGCGATGGCACTGCCCAGCAGCGAGCCGTTCTGGTTGTTCAAGCCGTTGCTGTTGACAGTCAGGCCAGTGGTGGCATTGATCAGCCCCAAGTTCTGGTTGGTGAGCAGGCCGTCGAGGTTAAGGTCCAGATTCGAACGGCTGGTCAGTGTGCCGCCGCTGTTGTCGAGGCTGGTCGCTTTGACATCCAGCGCAGCCGCGGCAATCAGGCCTTTGATGTTGGTCAGCGCCTGGTCGATGCGCAGCGTCACGGCCTGGTTGCTGAGCAATTTGCCGTTGCTGTTGTCGAGGCTGCGCGCCGTCACTGTGAACGCCTGGGTGCTGGAGATCTCACCGCCGTCGTTGTTGACGTCCTCAAGGTTCTTGAGCATCAGCAACGGCGCGCCGATCAGGCCGTTCTGGTTGTTCAGTTGACCGTGATTGAGGTCCAGGTCCAGCGACATGTTGCTGAACAACTGGCCGCCCTGCTGATCGAGACCGGTGACGTTCGCGGTCAGCGCAGCAACGCTGGCAATACGACCGCCATCCTGGTTGGTCAGTTGGGTCGCCTTCAGGTCCAGCGTATCGCCACTGTTCAACTTGCCGTTGTGGCTGTTATCCAGCGTACCGGTGTGCACCACTACCGCGCCTTTGGCGCTGAGGCTACCCCCGTTGCTGTTGTCGAGGCTGGCACTGCTGAGATTGAGGCTGGCGTCGGTGACGATCTGACCACCGCGGTTGAGCACCACGCCGGTGGTGTTCAATGTCAACGGCCCGGCAACCGACAGGCTGCCGAGATTGTTGGTCAGACTCGCCGCTGTCACGCCAAGGCTGCCCTCGGCGCTGATCAGGCCCTGACTGTTATTCAGGTCACCGCTCAGGTCGAGCTTCAGGTTGCTCTGGCTCAGGAGCGCACCCGCAGTGCTGTCGAGGCTGCGGCCGGTCAGGGTCAGGTCGGTTTTACCCGAAATCAGCCCCTTGGCACGGTTGAGCACTTCATCAACGGTCAGGCTCAACGCACCTTGTGCAATCAGCTTGCCGCCGTCGCTGTTGTCCAGACGACTGCCGACCAGCGTTACGTCAGCCTGGCTGGACAGCTCGCCGCCACGGTTATCGACGGCATCGACCGTCAGTTGCAGCGCCTGATTCGCCCCGACGAGACCGGCGTTACGGTTGTCGAGGCTGTTGCCGGTGAGCTTCAGCCCGGCGGTTGCCACCAGTTCACCGTGCAGGTTATCGAGGGTCGCGACGTTAGCGATAACGTCGGCTTTGCCGGCGATATGCCCTTCGCTGTTGTCGACGCTGTCGGCTTTCAGATTCAGTTCATCATCAGCGATCAGCGTACCGCCTTGGTTGACCAGTTGGCCGTCCACCGTCACCCCGAGGGTGCCACGGCTGGTGATCAGGCCGCCGCTGTTGTCCAGGCGAGCGCTTTTGGCATCCACGCTCTGCGCGGAAATCAGGCCCTTGACGCTGGCCAGCAGTTGCTCGATGCGCAGGGTCAGGTCCTGATTGCTGATCAACTTGCCGCTGTTGCTGTTATCGAGGTTTTGCGCGATCAGGGTGAAGGCTTGGGCGCTGGAGATTTCACCGCCCTGGTTGTCGACATCCTTGAGGTTTTTCAGCACCAGCAGCGGCGAATTGATCAGGCCGTTGCGGTTGTTCAATTGGCCGTGGTTGAGGTCAAGGCTCAGGGAGGTTTTGCTGAACAGTTGACCGCCCTGCTGATCGAAGCCGGTGACCGTTGCGGTCAGGGCTTTTTCGCTGGCGATGCGACTGCCGATGCCGTTGCTCACTGCGCCGGCGTTGAGCGTGAGGGTGTCACCGCTGACCAGGCTGCCGCCGGAGGCGTTGTTGACGGCACCGGTGGTCAGCGCGGTGGCTTTCTTGGCGCTGATCAAGCCGCCCTGACTGTTGTCCAGACTCTGCGAAGTCAGGATCAGCCCGCTGTCAGTGGCAATTGAGCCCGCCTGATTGTTCAGGCTACCCGTGGTGGTCAGCGCCAGCGCGCCGGCGCTCGACAAGTGACCGCGTGTGTTATCGAGACTGCCCGCGTTTACAGTCAGCTTCCCTTCGCTGCTGATCAGACCCTCGATATTGCTCAAGGCGTTGTCGAGACGAATGTCCAGATTGCCCTGTCGGGTAACGAAATTACCGCCGCTGTTGTCCAGACTCTGCCCGATCAGCGTCGAGGTACCCACACTGAACAGTTGTCCGAGGGTCTGATTGATGACCCGGGCCACAGTCAGGCCAAGGGTGGTTCCGGCGAGGACTTTGCCGCTGTCACTGTTGTTCAGGCTTTGACCGATGACGTTCACATCGACGGTGCTGGAGATTTCACCGCCGCGATTGTCGATCTCGCCGACCGTGAGTTTCAGCGCTTTTGTGGTACCGACCAGACCGGCCTTACGGTTGTCGAGCGACTGGCTACTGAGCAACAACGAACCTTGGGCGACCAATTCACCACCCTGGTTAACCAATTGCGTCACGTTGGCGTTCAGATCGGCTTTGCTTGAGATACGCCCGGTGCTGTTATCGATGCGCGTCACGCCGAGAATCATCGGCCCTGCCGCACTGAGCAAGCCGCCACGGTTATCCAGTTGTGTGCCGCTGTAGTTGACGGCGGCCTGACCATCGAGCAGACCTTTGTCGCGGTTGTCGAGTGCGCCAACGCTGAGTTGCAGGTCTTTGGTCGCGCGAACTTTACCGCCACGGTTGTCCACGGAATCGCTGCGCAAGGTCAGGCGATCCTTGCCAACCACGCTGCCGCCACGGTTGTCGAGGCTGCCACTCTGGACATCGACCGCACCTTTGGCGCTCAGCTCACCGTTCTGGTTATCGAACAAGCCAGTGATGCGCGCGGTCAGACTGCCGTCGCTGACGAGGCTGCCTTGCTGGCTGTTGTCGAGGCTGGCGGCGGTGATGCTGACATTCCCCCCCGAACCCAACACACCGTTGCGGTTGTTCAGCGCACCGATCAAACCGATGTTCAGCGCTACGTCGCCCGTCACCTGGCCATCGCTGTTGTCCAGCGTGATGGCGTTGATACGGGTGGTGCCGGCGCTGGATATCTCGCCATCGTGATTATTCAGATCGCCGAGATCGGCGCCGAGGCTGCCGTTGCTGCTGATCACGCCCTGGGTGTTGATGACCTTGCTGGCGTTCAACTGCACCGTCGAGTTGCCGAGGACGCTGCCCTTGTTCTGATTGTCCAGAGTGGTGGCTGTGAGGCGCGTGTCCTGCTGGGCGCTCAACGTACCGCCCTGGTTGCTCAGGGTTTGCGCGACGGTCGCCGTCAGGTTGCGACTGGCGATCACGCTTTTGCCGCTGTTGTTGAGGTTCTGCGCACTCAGGTTCACGTCGCCAGCGCTGTTACGGCTGTTGTCGGCGTTGACCCCGGCTTCAATGATGCCGTTGTTGCTCAGGGTTCCACCGGCGCTGAGGCTGATGCTGTCGCGTGCAGCGAGGTTTTGCTGGTTGCTCAGATCGCCTTGGGTTTGCACGTTCAGAGCGGTGCCAGCGTAGACCGGACCTTGGGCACTAAGGCTGTTGGCTTTGATGTTCACAGCAGTGGCTGCCGAGGTCTGCGCCAGGGTCAACTGGCCGTTGGCATCGATCTGGATATCGCCACCACTGGCAGCCAGGTTGCCCGCCAGTTTCACCCCGACCCCGGCCTCGGTGCCAACCAGTTTGATCGCCCCGGCATACATCCCGCCCAGCGCCGAGGAGTCAATCGCCAGTTGCGGTTTGGTGCTGCCGTCATCGGCACGGGCCGTGGCATTCAGG
>Ga0105251_10001702_pt1 | contig 18426 bp, 13 predicted proteins | sample KBSS64metaG_FD_80424 | JGI IMG/M metagenome (GOLD analysis project Ga0105251, IMG submission 80424) | Switchgrass rhizosphere microbial communities from Kellogg Biological Station, Michigan, USA - KBS S6-4 metaG | ecosystem: Host-associated > Plants > Roots > Rhizosphere > Soil | place...
AAAAGTTTTGGCGCGTTAGCAAAGCGGTTATGTAGCGGATTGCAAATCCGTCTAGTCCGGTTCGACTCCGGAACGCGCCTCCACTTTCTTCCCGAGCCCGGGTGGTGAAATCGGTAGACACAAGGGATTTAAAATCCCTCGGCGTTCGCGCTGTGCGGGTTCAAGTCCCGCCCCGGGCACCATGGGAATAAAAGTAATAAAATCAATGATAAAGCAGTGTCGTGGAAACCACCTTCGGGTGGTTTTTTACTTTCTGCAATTTGAGTCAATGGCGATGGGGTGGCGACAGACTTTTTAGACTGTGCTATCCGCGCAAATGAAACCCGCAACCTGCGGGTTTTTTTACGCCCAAATAAAAACCAGCCCGGAGGCTGGGTTCTTGTGGTTGCTGTAGGATTGTCGTCTTGGTGGTGCGGTATAATTCATCATGCCCAGCGTAGCTGCATGTCGCATTTTTATTTCTTTAAGTCAAACAACCTGACAGCCAACCAGGATTTTAGGCTGTCAGGTTGTTGAGCTATTTGTGAGTAAAATGCAAAAACTAATTTAATATAAAGCTACAGCTCTGCTTGCTCAACGGGGATAGGTTTCCCAATATGGTATCCCTGTAACCAATCGATACCCATCTCAGTTAGCATCTGCGCGATTTCTTCATTTTCGACAAACTCTGCAACTATCTCCATATTTTTCAATTTCGCCATTTCACAAAATGATTTCACGGCACAGTAGCTAAATGGATCATCAATAATGTTTTTGATAAAAGAACCATCGATTTTTAAAATATCCGCATTCAGAACACGCAATCTGTCATAACTTGAGGAGCCGGTGCCAAAGTCATCAATGGCAATTTTACTGCCTGCATTACGCAGACTCCTCAGGATGTCTGAGACATTGTCATTATCAAGAATTTCAGATTCAATAATTTCAAAAATAATACGGTAAGGAGCTATGCTGTACTTCTTGAATAATGTAGAGACATTATCCAGAAAGTCAGTTTGGTGAAGTGACTCTGGCGTCAGGTTGATTGAAAAATAACAATCAGGATCAGAGGTTTTACGGGTCTGCATAAAGCGGAAGGTCTGCTCAATTACCGTAATATCCAGTGCAGGCAGCAGGCCACCTTTGCGTGCCAGGGGCAGGAAGGTATCTGGGAAAATTAATTTTCCATCTGCTGTTTTAAGGCGAATAAGGATCTCATGGTAGTGAATTTTTCCTCGAACAGAGATAACGGGCTGAGCGGTGAGCACCGTGGATACAATTGGCTGTGCCATTAGCAACAACGATTGTCTGTCGATAGCTTGTTGCAGAACATCGCGTATCATCCCTGATTCAACAATGTTATCACCAGGAACCGTCGGGCTCAGAGATAACGGTCTTCCATGCAACAAGGAAATATAACTGTTAATGTTTAACTGTTTTATTGCTTCTGATAAGTTGCGGATGATTCTTTTATCACTCGTATAGGCCACCCCACAATTGAGCCCGAGGATAGATGTTTTCCATTGAAAGCGGAAAACCCTTAGTGACCTGTAAAATACTGGGACGTCCGGGAGCGTGTTCAGCCTTAGAATTATACCGTGACCAGGGCTGTAATAAACCTGGTCACAGCATGGCAATAAACCCGTTATATACGAACTTAACGCTTTAACAAATTCAAAGCGAAACTCCACACCATAAGTCTGTTCAAGCTCATTTAGCTCTGGGCAACGAATTAGGCATAATGCTTCTGCTGAGTGCTTATCTATATCCATACTCAGAGCCTGAAAATTTAGCAGCCCAGTGTTTGGCTCGGAGCGGTACAATCTGCTGACATGTTGGGAGTATTTTAGGTTATGCGCAGATATCACTCCTGTAGCAACAATTGTCAGGGAGAAAATGAAAATTGTTGTGGATGATATAATTAAGCTGTGCAGATGGTTGGCATCTGTAAGCGTATTTGCTATTGAAATATATCCATCAATATAATTTCCCAGCAATGCCAGTATGATAACCCATACAGGAGCCACCAAAGCATGCCCAATACGTACTGTCCCCCATAACATTACCGGCAATAACCACAGTAAAGAATAGTCGGTGAAGAGCAGCGTATTGAGATTTTTTGAAATCAGGCAGTACATAATTATGAGCAGTAAAAACCACCAGATTGCCTGATATAAAATGGATGGGCCTGATTTTACTGATGCCCTTACGTGTCTTAAATATTGAAGTCCCCATGCAGGCTTATGGCAGACCCGAAGCAATAGATAACAAAAGGGAATACCGGTAATACAAGAATTCATCATCCATTGCAGGTTAATCAGAGTCTGTACTGTAAAAATTTCAGTGGCTGACTCTGGATCAAAATAAGTCTGAAGAGAGTGTTGAAAAATTATATATAACAAAGAGTTACAGCAAACAAGCCAGCCAATGCGTCGGGGAGTTAACTGACTTCGCCCAAAACTAACCGTGCCTCGTTTTCCCGTGTTCCAGTAATACAGTAGCTGACTGATTACTGCTGCTAGCAACTGGGAAGTGAGTGTCAGTTTCGCTGATAATGGATGACAAGAAATCGAATAAAGGAAAAATATTCCTAGTACAGGAAGCGCCTTCTTTCTATATAACACCAGCAAAGCAGAAATCAGCGGTAGTGTAAGGTCGTAAAACCGGATAGTCGCATCTGCAATATGTTCCTGAGCGGTAAGGGACTCGGCCAGAAACTGAAAGACGAAAAATGCCACTCCGGTGCAAAAAGGGCCTATCATTCTTTTCAGTAAAATATCATCTTTGGCTTCTGCCAATAACATGCTTTGTTCTCTGCTTAATAAGTTTGTTTTTATAGATGGATATATTTAATGTGTAAAATTACACATTAAATATTCCCGCAATCTCAGAATATTTCTTTACTGCAACTTGAAGGGATGATATGCCGTCCAAAAATTGGATCTGAATCGGATTGATAAAACCACCGTAATCAGCCACCCAAACAGATGAAAGAGATGTTTCTGTATCACATAAATGATCGTTTAAAACGTTCAATGAATCAATATAAAAAGATTTTGTGATAAGTTTTTAAGGTCATTAACTCTAAAAATAGCAGTTAAGAACTATCAAAACGTCACTTGTTAAATTAATGTTATTTAATGGTCTCGATATGTTGGTTTGATGAGTTACGCAAGCGCGTGTGCAAAGAATAATCAAGATGTGATAGGGATGAGCCAACACTTTATCATTTTTCCTGGTTTAAATGTTTTCATATATTAACGCCAGTATTGGTAGTGAATATTGTTAATAAATTAATCTCGCGAATTTGAATATTTTATAATCAATGTTTGTTTAGTCTGTGGCTCTATAATTGTACTCGTTTTGGCTTGCTGATCTTATGCTATAGAGAAGGCTGCCCTTTTCCCTGCTATGGCTATACATCACCCGCGCATTTACATGGAGGTGGGCGACAACTCCCACCTTGAGCACCTTGATAATAAAATAAATGATAAGCTGTTCCCTCAGATTACCTTTGGGTGATTTTTGTTCTATAGGTGACCGGTATTTTATGAGTCCATTCTGACAAATCTTTCATTCTTAGATGAATATCACGGCATACTACAGGCTGAAATCAATCGCATGAGTCTTTGCATCAACATTGACTTAAAAATCGCACAAATTCTGGAGAACTCAGTATGAATCAAGGGCCACTTAACGAAGAAGAATTGGAATGGCTGGATGATACACTCACTCAGTATGGTAACGATGATTCCGTACTGGATGTGTCCGAGTTGGACGGGATGCTCACTGCTATTCTTTCAGCCCCTGGAACGATTCTACTCACGCAGTGGCAAACTGCACTTTGGGGCGGTGAAACACAGTTGCCTCATTGGGAGAGTGAAAAGGAGCAGCAACGCTTTAACGATCTCGCATGTCAGCATATGAACGATATTGCAGAGCGACTGTGTCATGCTCCGGATCAGTTCGAGCCTCTATTTGGTTTACGCGAAATTGATGGCAAGGAATACACCATTGTAGAAGAGTGGTGTTTCGGCTATATGCGTGGTGTTGAACTGAGTAATTGGGGAGCATTGCCAGAACAACTGGAAAGCGCGTTGGAAACGATAGCTCTACATGGTGATGAAGCGCACATTGCAAAGCTTGAGCAAATGACTGAGCAAGAATATGAAGCCAGCCAGGCAGCAATTGGTCCTGCTGCTTTGCAACTGCACCGTTACTGGCAAGAAAAACGTGAAGCTGGGTCGGAAATTTTACATTAATTACACCCCCACAAAATCTTTCTTTTAAAAACCTGGCAGTATTCAAAGTACTGCCAGGCTGTTAAAAAAATCTTCAAGTAATCACAACGGATTTCCATAAGTAAAGAAAATGGCTTAAAACGCTGTGCTAACTTACTGTGGCAAAACAAACAGCTACCTGGCACATTGCACTATTCCTAATAGTGTTTCGAACCATACGAACTACTCACACCTTCTTTTACAATTCCTAACAAGATTCCTTGTATTCTTTACATTTATGATATAATCAAGATGGGAAAGGAAAGTATCAACAACAATAATTCAATGAATAACGAGTCTACTTATGCCGAGAAATTCTTTGAAATTTACCCATGGAGGGTATCCAGTATTTATTAAGCTCGCCGATTTTCTCTTTATAAACTCGATTTTAATATTGAGCGCATTACTATTAGCACTCGAATCAGAAAATACTGTTTTGATGCTTAGCTTTCTTTTTTCTACCTCTTTCTTACTATTTGGCGAGTACACTGAGCTTTATCTACATAAACCTAAGAAATGGGGTATACGTGGTCAGCTACGATTGATCCTGTGCTCATTTTTAACTATTGTTTTTGTTGAGTTCGTCAGGTTTTTAGCTGGTGGGTTGCAATCTTTAGGCTATTTAAGCATTTTTGAAAATAGTTTTTTACCTGTGACGCTCTTTTGGTATGCCATTCCTCTGTTTTTACTCTATTTAATCCATTTAATTGTTCTTAAATATGCAGCTAAGAAAAGCATACGTGTGGCTATTGTGGGCGTTACAGACAATGGACTAGCGGCGGAAGAGGCGCTTGTTAAAGAATACTCGGATATGAAATTGGATTTGGCATTCTACGATGAACGGGATGTTTCAAGATTCAGTGCGCTCATAGGCCAAATCAATAGTCCCTTTAAGGGCTCAGTAAGTGGTCTTGTTGAAGAGGCCAAAGCGGGAAGGGTCGATGAGATCTATATCGCATTACCGCTCGTAGCTCTGGAAAGAATACGTCACTTTTTGTCGATGATGTCAGATACCACGGTTAATACTTATATTGTTCCCGATTTTAACTCCTACAGTACCCACATGTCGAAGTTGCGCTCCATTCATAACTTGCAAACGATCAGCATCCTGAGTTCTCCGTTTGAAGGATTTGGTTCTTTTATAAAGCGTGCCGAAGATTTAGTGATTGGCAGCATTATTATGGTATTGATTTCTTCGCTGTTATTAGTGATTAGTATCGGGATAAAACTAACTTCACGAGGGCCGATATTTTTCAAGCAAGACAGGTACGGTTTGAGTGGGCAAAAAATTAAAGTCTGGAAGTTTCGTACTATGCGTGTGATGGAAAATTCTGATACGGTGGTACAAGCAACAAAAGACGATCCACGCGTCACTCGTTTTGGTGCATTTTTACGTCGCACATCGCTTGATGAACTGCCGCAGTTTTTAAATGTATTGCAGGGCAGTATGTCGATTGTTGGCCCCAGACCGCATGCAGTCACACATAACGAGCAATATCGCAAGCAAGTCGAAAACTACATGATTCGCCATAAAGTTAAGCCTGGGATCACAGGATTAGCACAAATTAACGGTTATCGCGGCGAAATTGATGCACTTTATAAAATGGAAAAACGTGTTGAGTACGATATCGAATACATCCAGAACTGGTCGTTATGGCTAGATATTAAAATTATTATAAAGACTATTTTCAAAGGATTTGTCGGTAAAAATGCATATTAAATATTTTATTATTGCCGGAATAGTTTTATCGCCCCCGGCCATGGCAGACCTAACACCGAAATCACATATCGGCATTGCGGGTATTGATTTTCAGAGTAACGTTGGTGTGAATTATGGTTATGAAGATAATGTGACTTATCAGCCACATAAAAGTGATGCTATTGGTTCAAACTTTATTAGTGCTACACCTGAGTTAAGTTTAACTGGCCAACGGTATCAGGATAAATATTTATTAATGTACTCAGGTGATTATCGCAATTATAACAATGATTCAACTGATAATTACAACGACCATTTCTTTCGTTTTAATGGCGCGTGGCGCTATGGGTCAATGCATGGCCTCATGTTAAATGTTGAAGATGCTCTTGGACATGAAGACCGTGGTCGTGGCATAACGGAAGGGTTTATACCCGAGCAATTTCAAGAATTTGGAGTCAACTCTCCATTAAGCACCAACTTATTAAACAGTGAACTGCGTTATAGTTACGGCGCTCCTGAAGGGCGTGGCAAAGCAGAAGTTGCGCTGATTTATAAAAAACTTCGTTTCGGTAATACGCAGGATGTGCAGAATACTGATAATGATTTTTACAACTATATTCAGCAGCAGGAATGGCATCAAAACAGCCTCATTGCTGAAATTTTTGACCAGTACACATCGCAAACGCGATTCCGTTATAGCTTTATTACCAACCAGATCCATTATGATCATGCTTCTGAAAAAGACAGTGACGAATATTATTTGCTTTACGGAATAAAATCACAGGTTACTGGTAAAACTAACATCGATATGAACCTGGCATGGTTGTATAAAACATTTGAGAACAATCCCAACTCTCAGGATTTTAATGGGCTAAACTGGGATATTAAGGGCGAGTGGAAGCCGCTCAAACAATCTATTTTTACAGCACATACCTCACAACGCATTAAAGACCCTTCAGAAGTTGGGGGGTATATTTTAGTTTCGCAGTACGGCATCTCGTATCAACATTTTTGGTTTGATGACCGTTTCTCCACCTTGTTAGATTACTCGTACACCACGGAAGACTATAAGAAGCAAGATAAGGATAGAAATGACAAAGATGGTGTCTTCACCTTCACCATGAGTTATGACTTCAGGCCCTCTATTAATTTTGAGTTGAAATATCAAATAGATACATTGCGTTCAAATAAAGAAACCGATTCGTTTTATATCGGACCTGACGACGACAGAGAGGTCTTGAGAACGTTGGGTTATGACAATTCGCTGATTATGTTTACAGCTAAGGTGCAGATTTAAAATGAAAATAATGAAACTGTGGGTATTTTTATTTTTCAGTGTGCTTCTGGCAGGATGTTCTGCATCTAAGCCACCACTAATGGATAATCCTGATTCCGAACCAAAAGGATATCTGCTTGATGCAGGTGATGCCGTTAGTATTAATGTGTACGGCGAACCTGATCTAACAATGAAATTTATACTCGATAAAAGCGGAACTATTACTTTCCCTTATATTGGGCAACTCACGCTAAAAGGGAAAACTCCAGAACAGGTGAGTGCAGAGTTAACTAATCGTCTGCGAGGAGATTACCTGCAAAATCCAATGGTGACGGTGAATATTGCTGAGTTCCGTAAATACTATGTTTCAGGTGAGGTAAGAAATCCGAATGGATTTTCCTATGAACCTGGACTCACAGTTGAAAAATCCATTGCGCAGGCCGGTGGCTTTACAGACAGAGCCGATCGCAAAGATATCAATATTCGCTTAGCTGGCACAAACCAATTGCTTGAGAACGTGGACGTAAGACATTCCGTTCACCCTGGTGATATCGTGATTATTGGCATGGGCTTCTTCTGACTATGAAACTATCAATAGTGGAAAATGGCAAGAAACGAGAAAGCTCTATCGATTTCTCCCGGTTTGCCAAGGAAATTAAAAGAAACAGTTGGAAAATCCTTCTCGGCGGTGTGATTGCTGGGGCGATTGCCTGGCCACTTATCAACATGATGACATCGAAATATGTCTCAACGGCAACAGTGCTGGTTAAGGCTCAGCCTGATAATGTCTCTCCGTTCCCGCAAGTCGATGGCTATGACTCCACACGTAACGGCTACTACGAAACACAATACGCGTTGATGCAGTCACGTATTGTGCTTGCACAGGCCGTTCGAAATCTGAAATTGGATGAAAACCCAGATTTCAATGGCGTTAAATCAGACAGTAAAGATGCCAATACTCCCGAAAATCAGCAGCAACGCATTGATAATGCGCTGAAAACCATGCTGAAGAATCTCACTATTACCAGTATTCGCACGACACACCTGGCATCTATTTCCTATGAGTCACCTTCCCCAGAAATGGCAGCAAAGGTAGCTAACGGTGTAGCGCAGGCGTTTATCAACTACACCGCTGAGCAAAAGCGTATCAATACGCAGAAAGCTCGAGAAAGCAATCTGCAGAAAATGGACGAGTTGCAGAAACAAATTGCCGTACAAAAGCAGGCAATTGATGAATATCTCAATAAAGAAGGGTTGTTGACCTTCCGTGGTGTAGATGGTTTTGAAACCGAGCAGTTAGGTATTGTGACTAACCGTCTGGCCGATGCCACCCAGCGCCGGGTGGCTGCAGAATCGCTGTATAACGAAGTTCGTAGGGGGGCTGGAAAATCCCTCGAAGATGTCATTTCTCTCCCGGTAATTTCGGATCATGCACAGATTCAGGACTTACGTATTGCCTTGATCCAGGCAAAACGTTCGCTTTATGAATTACGTAAATCCTATGGGCCAAAGCATGCCAAAATTCAGGAAGCTCAGGCTCAGGTTCAGGCGATACAGGATCAAACCTATAGTGTGTTGGGTGAGCTTGAAACTGGATTGCGTCAGCAATATCAGGCAGCGCTGGCGGATGAAAATAGCTATCAGAAACAGTTAGATCAGCAAAAAGAAGTATTCCAGAAGCTGGCAACCAAGCGCGATGGCTATAACAGTTTGAAACTGGCGCTGGATAAAACAGAAGAGTCATACAAAACGCTGTACCAACGCACTCAAGAGCAGTCACTTTCGAGTAATTATGCTGAGGCAGATGCTGTATTGTATGACCCGGCAGTACCGGCTGAACGCCCATCTAAGCCTAATAAATCGCTATTGTTTATTATGGTGGTCTTGTTAGCGCTGGCATTTTGCATCATGTACTTCATTGTGAAAGCCGCGATGGACAGCACGATTAATAACTTGAGCCAGGTGAAGAAGCGCTTGAACCTCGAACCGCTCGGTGAGATTCGCCGCTATAAGGGGCTCGGGAGTCGTGCACAGATCCGCGATATTATCTCCAATAACCCGCTCAACGCCGACATCATTCACAGTATCCGCACGCATATTATGCTGGATAATCGGCAGCTTCAGACGATTGCTGTGACATCAGCGGACCATGGTGATGGACGGACACTGCTGGCAAATCTGTTGGCTAACTCATTTAGCTTCGATCAAAAAACATTGCTTATCGACCTGGATTTTTACAATAAAGAGGGTTTGTCGAGCGAACTTGCTAAGCCTTCCGCGCAAGGTGTTGCTGAGTTGCTTCGTGGTGAAGTTACCTCCGAAAATATGATTGTTAAAGTGAATGAAAATCTTGATTTCTTGGCTCGTGGTAATGCGACGGTTTCATCATTGCTAATTCTGTCATCAGAAAATCTTGAGCATTTAATGCGTGAGCTCCGCAGCAAGTATCAGCGCATTATTATCGATGCCGCGGCGGTGAATCAGAGCCAGGATAGCCAGTTAATTAGTCGGGTTACAGATGGCCTGATATTCGTACTAAAAGCAGGTGCCGCCCCTGCCGATCACATTATCCATGCTCTGGAAAAAATCGAAACCAATCAGTCTGTTGTTATCGGCGTAGTCATCAATCAAGTAGTTGATAAAAATCTGGAGACCAAAGAGGGATTACGTTCACTCAACCTGCAAACTAACGAACTGATGAATGGCACAGGCCGGGTATGAGTTTACTAAAGAGCGCGTCTACGATTGCTGGTTCATCAGTCATTTCGCAATTGATTGGTGCGCTCTCTATTTGGTTGATTTCTCACAAATATGATCTGGCAGAGGTAGGGCTTTACGCGCTTAATTACAGTATTGCGCTAATTGGAGCCCAGGTATGCACATTTGCTTCGCAACTTTTGATTCCGAAGCAACAAGATGATGAGCTGGCTCAAAACGTGGTGTTTTGTTTACTGCAAAGTCTGATTACTGCTCTGCCGTATGCTTTGCTGACTGCGTGGTTATTTGACCAGAATATCTTCTTCCTTTATTTGCTCACGCTTTCTAATACGTGGGTGTTGATATCGGAGAACTTATCGTTACGTACGGCTAATTTTGGCTTTTTAGTCTTTCAGAGAATATCTGTTTCCGTGGTGGTGGTGCTTTCCGTCATGCTCACTACAGATGTCCAGGCGTTCTATTGGGCATGGGCAGGTTCAATGATGCTTCTGACGATTGGCTGCATTCTTTGCGCATTTGATATGCGATCGGTGACATTACACCATTTAAGTCCGAAAAATAATCTGGCGTTCTTTAATAAACACGTTCATCACATTACCAAAGTGGGCAGTGCTGAAGTGCTGGCAATGGCGAACGGCAATTTACCCATTATGCTGATCAACTTTTGGTTCTCAGCACTGACGGCAGGCTATTTTTCTATTGTTAGCCGCTTCTGTCTTGCTCCGGTGGTTATCGTCGGAAATGCAGTTCGCAACGCTATTTTTTCAAAATGGTCTATCGATTTTAGACATAACACCTTCAATTATGACGAGTACAAAAAAGTACGCTTGCTGCTGCTGGTACTGGGGGTTATTTGTACCTTGGGCGTATTTATCTTCTATCCAATAGTTATGCACCTTGGTTTTAGTGAAGATTGGATTAACTCAATTCCGACCTCGCGATATATGTTGCCTTATTTATTCCCGGCTTTGGCTATCTGCCCACTGACAGTGATAGAGCTTATTTTTGGCTCCCACCGTTACTTTTTGCGTATTCAGTTTGAACAATTGGCTATCGTGCTGATTTCGTTTGTTGTCGTACCCTATTTTTATAATGACTATGCCACATCAATCATTCTGTTCTCAGTACTAACATTTGTCCGTTATGCGTTTATTTATCTGAAGGTCAATAAACGCGCCAACCTTTTAAAAGACAGACCGGTTGTATTATGAATCTTAATACAGGGCACTATTTACAGACCTACTCTTTAATTACCCTTGTGTTTTGTGGGGTGGTTCAGTATTTCACCGGCCTATTGTCGGTGCTGTGGATCCCTTTTTTCCTTACATTGCTGATGTTTAGCCTATTGGTCATGCAAACGCGCTACGAAGCACTACAGTTGGATAAGCAAGAAATAATCGTGCTCACGCTGTATCTCATCTTCCTGGTCATGGCGGGCATCTCGACAATTTTGCAGGAAGGAATAACGGATGCGATTGTCGGATTTAAAAATGAAATTGCACTATCACTAATCATGCTCTGTCTGTTATTGGGATTCTGCCGTGAATCGCAGGTCTACCGTGTAACCAAAACTTTATACTGGGTATTCTACGCACAATTCCCGATGGTCCTTTACCAATTGTTGTTTGTGGTTCCCCAGCGTGTGGCCGCGTATGGTGAGGAAGATAAATGGGATTCAGTAGTTGGAACCTTCGGCGGTGACCCGATGGGCGGCGGTAATACTGCGGCAATGGGGCTGTTTTGCCTGCTGATTATGCTGTTGAAAATCTCTGAATTTAAGCACGGACTAACGACATTTAAATCAATGGCACTGCATATCATTTTGGGCTTTGGCTTATGTATCGTTGGCGAAGTAAAGTTTGTTATCTTGTTATCGCCAATACTCATGTGCTGGGTTTGGCTAATGCCAAGCTACGTTAAAGGGATGAGTAAAGTAAATCTTAAAGCATTGTTGCTCATTTTCGCAGGCATGGCTCTATTGATTGCACTTGCGATAATTATTCTGGCTTCTGGCTATTCATCTGCATTTGGTAGTGACCCAACCGAGAGCTCATTGAGTGTTTTCCTGTCATCGTTAGACTACATTTTTGACCCCAATTATATTCTGCCATCAGGGGAGGTTGGTCGTTTTACCACACTGACTTTTTGGCTTAAAAATAACGATCTTATGGGGCTTTCTGGCACGTTATTTGGCTATGGTCTGAATGCGACAAACAGCGGCAGTATTGTCTCGCAGGGATTTTTAAACCTTACCTATAATTTGATTCTGGATTCGACCTCTTTAAGTATGTTGCTTTGGGAAGTTGGTGCAGTAGGAACACTTCTATTTATTGGCTTAATTATTTATACGCTAAAAATTGTGCACCCCAAGCCCTTATTGGACCGCGAGAAATTAGACCAGCAAGACCTCCAGTTACTGAGTTTCTCACCTGCTTTTAGTGTTTTTGCTATTAGCTGTTTATTGAGCCTACCCTATAGCCAAATACTCACAATCACCCCAATGCTGCAATTTATTTTTTATTTGTCACTGGGTTCTAGTCTGGTAATTCGTCGATCCGTTTATCGTTATGCGGAGCAATAGTATGGCTAACAAACCGTTTATTACTGTGAGTATTAAGACCCTTAACGAAGCTGAATGCATCGAGAAAACCATCGATAGTATCCAACAGCAGATTGCTGATTATCCGCATAAGATCATCGTGGCTGATAGTTTATCGACCGATAACACTCAACAATTAGCATGCGCTAAAGGCGTGACCGTGGTGTCTTTAACTCAGCCTGCGGATCGTTGCTGTGGGGTGGGGCATCAACTAGGTTATCTGTATAGCGAGGGTGAATATCTGCTGTTAATGGATGGCGATATGGAACTGGAAAAAGGGTTTATTGATAGTGCAGTTACATTTCTTGAGGCACACCCAGAATATGCGGGCGTTGCGGGTACCGTTGAAATGGATGATGCAGCAAACTATGAGTTTAAGTCACGCAAGCAACGGCTGCATGAAATATATCCGATAGGTGATTGCGATCATTTAGGTGGTGGAGGCTTATATCGTCGCGTGGCAATTGAAAAAATTGGTTATCTTACCAATCGTAATCTGCATGCCTTTGAAGAGGCAGAGCTCGGGATGCGTTTATTACATGCCGGTTATAAACTACATCGCCTTGATGTTCCTTATTTCAGCCACACCTCGCATAACATGTCGACATTTAAATTATTAATGTATCGTTGGCGCAGTGGCTATAACCAGGCAACAGGTGAGTTATTACGCAGTGCATGGGGGAGACCCTACCTGAGTCATGTTCTCAGAATGGTCAAAAACGAGATTATTTTTTCCATCTATATGTTTTTGCTGTTGGTTTCGATATTGACATTCAATCCAGAGATTATAGGTGTAGCGATACTGCCATTACTTGCATTTATTATCCTGAAAGCGATTAAAAATCGCTCATTAGCTAACGGGTTGCATAGTGTAATAAATTTAGCCGTACTCTCTGCTGGGTTAGTCAAAGGGCTGACTCATCCAGTGCGTGATCCTATGGTTCCACCCGATAGCAAAGTTATTCATGAATAGGCGGCCATGATGAAAATATTACTGGTAAATAAATTTTTCTACATCAAAGGCGGCGCGGAAACAGTTTATTTTCAAGAACGCGATATGCTGAAGCAGGCCGGTATCGAAGTTGTTGATTTCTCTATGCAACATGAGAAGAATTTCCCATCAGATTATGCAGAGTATTTTGTCAGTAATGTTGATTATCACAAAAGCAGTAACTTGTTGGGCGGGGTTAAAACAGCTGTAAATTTTATTCATAACGCTGAAGCATGCAAGAAACTGAAAGCGTTACTGGAGAAAGAGCGTCCGGACATTGTTCATTTTCATAATATCTATCATCAGCTAACGCCAGCAATTATAAAAGTTGCTCGTGATTTTGGTTGTAAAACGGTATTAACGGCACACGACTATAAAATTGCTTGTCCGTCATATGCAATGTTGCGCGATGGCAAAGTGTGTGATGCTTGTATCAACGGTGCCGTCTATAACGCATTCAAATATCGTTGCTATGAAGGCTCGGCATTTAAGAGTTTATTGCTTTCTTTAGAAGCAACCTGGCAATATATTGCAAAAAACTATCAGGCCATTGACGTTATTATCTCCCCGAGTGAATTTTTGCGGGGGGTGATAAAGCACACATTACCCAATTCGCGCATTGACGTTATTGTTAATGGCATTGATGACAGCCAACCATTTGATAATATCGAAGATAGAGGCTATTTGCTTTTTGTTGGTCGCATCAGCCCTGAAAAAGGGATTGAGACCCTGGCCCAAGCGCATCAGATGATGCGTAATAAAATACCACTAAAAATTGTCGGCCATGGTCCTATCTATAATGAATTGATTGAGAAGTATCCCGATGCTGAGTTTCTCGGTTTTGTACATCAGGGTGAAAAATTAGACAATCTTATAAAGCACGCGCGTGCGGTTATTGTGCCTTCGGAATGTAATGAAAATTGCTCAATGTCAGTACTTGAAGCCATGTCTTTTGCTCGGCCAATTGTTGGGTCACGTATTGGCGGAATACCTGAACAAATCCGGGATGGTGTTGATGGGGCCTTATTCGAACCAGGAAATGCGCAACAGCTTGCCGATATACTTGATGACTTGGCCATAAATCCCGAAAAAGCCCAACGCATGGGTCTAAATGCGCATGATCGTCTTTGCGGTAAATATGCAATGCGCGATCATATTCAGGCATTACTGAATTTGTATCAAGAACTGTTAAGTAAGCCATAATATGACCAGAAAAATTACTGTTCTGGGCACTCGTGGAATTCCTGATGTACTAGGCGGGGTAGAAACGCATTGCCAAAATCTCTATCCCGCAATCAAACAACAATTTGATGTCGATATCTGTGTTATCGCCCGTGCTCCTTATGTCGATTACCGTCATTCGCAGTACAAAAATCTCGAAACGCGTGCACTGTGGGCACCGAAAAAACGCTCTTTAGAAGCCATTGCCCATTCGGTTTTAGCGGCATTTAGCACAGTGTTTGATAAATCATCAATTGTTCATGTTCATGCCATCGGCCCTGGTCTTGTCGTGCCGTTACTGCGTTTGCTGGGCAAGAAAGTCGTATTTACTCATCATGGCCCGGATTATGAGCGCCAGAAATGGGGATACATTGCCAAACAGGCTTTACTGATTGGCGAAAAGCTTGCCGTTAATTATGCCAATGAAGTCATTGTTATTTCCGAGGTTATTAATCAGCTAATCCAAAAAAAACATCGGCGTATGGATGCACATTTAATTTACAACGGCGTTAATATTCCAGAACCGCTGGCAGCAGAAACCATCAGTAAAACACTGGATCGGTACGCGTTAAAACCTAAGAATTATCTTGTAGCCGTTGGACGTTTTGTGGAAGAAAAGGGGCTGCACGATTTGATTACTGCCTATCAAAAATCTGGCGTCTCAGAGACATTAGTATTGGTTGGTGATGCAGATCATCCTTCTGACTACAGTATGCAGCTAAAGCAATTAGCGATAAAAACACCGAATGTTATTTTAACCGGTTTCTTAAAAGGTGATGGACTGAAGGCAGTCTTTTCCCAGGCTAAGCTGTTTATAATGCCTTCGTATCATGAAGGATTGCCGATAGCATTGCTTGAAGCAATGTCATATTCACTGCCTGCTGTGGTCAGTGATATTGCGGCGAATTTAGAAATAGGGTTGCCAGCTGAAGCCTATTTTAAAGTTGGCAATGTGGCTGATTTAGCCGAAAAAATTAAGGCAAGAGTAGTACTCAACAGTATTGATTACAGTGACTTGCTACGAAATTATAACTGGCTTGAAATTGCCAGGAAAACAGTCAATGTGTACCACTCAATAAACAAATCAATAGGTTAAAATTGAGCAATTCAACCAGACGCCCACTCATACTTGATCATTTTTATGAAGTGCTTGATGAGGAAACCCAGGCACAACTGACCGCTGAACAAAAGCAGGACATAGAAGATGCGATAGTTTCTGTCACGCTGTCGTCACGTCACCGCATCGATATCCGCAAGAGCTTCCCTTTTTTTGGCACGCGCTATTATCTGGTCTTTTTGTTAGGGCGGGATTTCCGCAAGCGACTACGTAAAGAATCGACACTGGTGCGCATCGTCGTGACGTTTTTGATCCTTTCTGGCTTGCTGTTCGCAACGCTCTGCGTGTTACTCACGCTATATATGATTAAGTCTGCAGTAGGCATTGATCTCATTCATGATTTCCATGTTGGGATTTGGGACTGGTGGCTCAGTCTGAGGAACAAATAGCTTTAGGGTCATTAACCCACTACGGATAACGGAGTCTCATGAATATTAAAACTTTTATAGCGTTGATGTGCATGGTCTTACCGGGAGCCGTACTGGCTGAGGCGATGACGGCCGTTACACCGAAGGCGCTATCAGGCCCGCTCACCAACCCCGGCATGGGCATTGCCAGTTTTCACCAGGGTTACGGCGAGCAACACACCGAGGCCGACTACCCGAATCCCGGCATTGAATACGAGCGCTTCTACTGGAGCGAGCTCGAACCGGTTGAAGGGCAATTTAACTACGCACTGGTTGACGACGCTTTTAAATTCGCGGCGATGCACACGCCCGCGATGAACGTCGGGCTGCGCTTTATGGCGCTCGATGGCCCTGAGAGCGGTTCAAAAATCCCTGACTGGTTGATTAAAAAAGTTAAGGGCGTCTGGACTTCAGACGGAAAAACCTTTGTCCCCAATCTCGATGACCCAGTATTTCTGCAATACAGCCAGCGCCTGCTCAACGTTTTCGGCAAGCGCTACGACGGAAATGAAAACCTTGCATACCTTGATATTGGTATGGTGGGGTCGTGGGGAGAGTGGCACAACAGCAATTTCCCCTCACTGAAACCTCTAGATAAACGCTACACGCCAGCGCAATTAGAACAGTACGTCAGAATGCATTTTGCCGCGTTTCCAAAAACACCGAAAATTATGCTGATTGCCGGTGGCGACAACCTGGTCAGCGCCGTGAAGCAGGGTGCAGGCTGGCGGGCTGACTGTTTGGGCGACTGGCGTAACTTTTCGGCGACCTGGAATTTGATGGAAGATGATTATCCGCAGCGCTTAGAGGCGGCTCAAGCTGCGTATTCCGGTTTTAACGATGCCTGGAAACGAGCGCCTGTGAGTTTCGAAATCTGCGGGTACATGCCGGAATGGAAAACCGAGCAACATTACAGTCTTGCTGAAGTACAACGCACATTTGACTGGGCCATCGCACAACACGCCAGTACGATTAATTTGAAGTCACGGGCGGTGCCAAAGGAGTATCGCGGCATTGTCGACCAGGCGCTGACCAAGCTTGGTTATCGCTTTCGTTTAGTATCACTGAGCCATAATTCTGTTGTCGCAAAAGGCGGTATCCTGACGCTAAATAGCCAGTGGGCTAATGACGGGATCGCACCTATTTACTTGAAATATGATGTGACATGGCGTGTGGTCAACGAGTCGAATAAAGTCATTGCTCAGGGGAAAACGGGGGATGATATTCGCACTTGGTTACCTGGAAAGCGACCAACCGCATATCACCTGCCAATACCTGCGACGGTGGCTAATGGGCAGTATTATATTGAAGTGGCAATGCTGGATGGGACGGGGAAATCGAGAATTAATCTGGCTAACGAAGGGAAGCGTAGTGATAGCTGGTATCGGATTTCTAAATTAAATCTTCAGTAATTAATTGGCTCTGAGTCTGGTAAGACAGACTCAGAGTGTAAATACCCGTCATACTAAGAACTGTAACCATTCGGATTATTTTTCTGCCAGTTCCAGGTATCACGCATCATCTCATCAATCGTTCGCGTGGCCTGCCATCCCAATGTTTGTTTTGCTAAAGATGAATCTGACCAGCATTCCGCAATATCACCGGCCCTGCGCTCCACAATCTTGTAGTTAATCTTTGTCTGAGATGCTTTTTCAAATGCCTCAATGAGATCAATGACGGAATAACCCACGCCAGTACCCAGATTGATCGCTTTAAAAGATGCATCCTCATTTTGATGATCCAATGCTGCCAGATGACCACTCGCTAAGTCCAGCACATGGATATAATCGCGAACGCCTGTGCCATCAGGTGTAGGGTAATCATTGCCATATACCGACAGGCACTCGAGCTTGCCGATTGCCACTTGTGAAATATAGGGAACCAAATTATTTGGAATACCGTTAGGATCTTCGCCAATTCGCCCCGATTGATGAGCGCCAACCGGATTGAAATAGCGCAAACAGGTAATGCGAAACTCCGGTTGTGCGAGGGAGAAATCACGCAGAATCTGCTCAACCATCAGTTTGGATGTACCATAAGGGTTTGTGGTACCACCGGTCTGGCAATCTTCACTCAACGGCACTTTTTCGGGATTCCCATAGACGGTTGCCGATGAACTGAAAATGAGACTATTTACAC
>Ga0105251_10001706_pt1 | contig 18392 bp, 19 predicted proteins | sample KBSS64metaG_FD_80424 | JGI IMG/M metagenome (GOLD analysis project Ga0105251, IMG submission 80424) | Switchgrass rhizosphere microbial communities from Kellogg Biological Station, Michigan, USA - KBS S6-4 metaG | ecosystem: Host-associated > Plants > Roots > Rhizosphere > Soil | place...
GCGAGCGCGTCACGAACGAACGCGCCCGCCTTCGTCATCACTTCGCGCCGATCGACGCCTTGTACGCGCGCAACTGGGCGTCCTTGCCGAGATCGTCGGTGATTTCGCTCCAGCCGCTGTCGATGGCTTTCATCGTCGCGTCCGCATCGATTTCGCCGGCGACGAAGCGCGCGACCGCGGTATCGAGCACGACCTGCTCATAGCGCTGATTCTGCGGAATGCGCAGATCGATGATCATGTTCGGGCTTTGCAAACTCTGCTGAATCGCGCCGAGATACGACTTCGCCGCCGTATCGCTCATGCCCGCCTTCTTCCACGCCGACATATCCGTGAACTGCGAACGCCGATACGGATTGAAGCCCGATGCGCCGATGGTCACGTCGACGTTCGATTGCGCCGGCTGGCTCATGAACGACAGGAACGCATAAGCGGCGTCCTTCACCTTCGGCTTCGCCTTCGCGTTGATGCCGCCCGACCAGCCGCCGAAGGCCGCGAACGGTGCGTGATTCACGCCGTCGATCGCATAGGGGCACGTGGTCTTGTCGCATGCCACGAGTTTGCCGGTATCGCGATCGACCACCTTGCGCGAGCCGGGCAGAATCACCGCGCCGACCTTGTCGATCACCTTCGACTGCTTCGGATCGATCGCCAGCACGCCGATGTCGCCCCAGTCGAGCGTCAATGCGCAATGTCCGGAGATGAACGCGCTGCGCGTGTCGCCGACATCGAGGTTGATTTCGTTGGGCGGTCCGTAAGTCGTCGATTCCTTGTAGATGCGCAATGCTTCCTTGAAGCCGTCGTTGTTCACGAGCGACTTGAAGTTGCGCGGATCGAAGAACGCGCCTTGCGCGGTGCCCTTCGATTGCAGATAACCGCCCGCGATGGAGATGATCGCCCAATACGCTTGCGCGTTACGTTTCTTGGAGATGCACGAACCCGCGACCGGCTTGCCGTCGCCGCCGAAGACCTTGCCGTTCGCGGCTTTTGCTATATCGAGGTAATCGTCCCAGGTTTTCGGCGGCTGCTTGCCGAGCTGCTGAAGAATGTCCGTGCGGTAGTAGACCATCTGGAAGTCGCCATCGAGCGCGACGAGATAGGTCTTGCCGTTGTACTTCTGCGAGAAGTCGACGAAGAACGGCATCACGTCGTCTTCCTTCAATGCCTTGTCATTCGCGACACGCTGCGTGAGGTCTTCGAGGAAGGCGCCTTTCGTGTAATCGACCATCCATTGCGGCGCGAAGACCGCCGCATCGACAGAATTCGTGCCCGAGGCCCAATCCGTCAAAAGCTTCTGATAAAGATCAGAGAACGGCACCGTCAGCACGTTCACCTTCGCACCCGTCAGCTTCTCGAACTCGGGCGCGCGGCGTTGCAGCGGCTCGGCGATCTGCGGACCGACGAACGTCATCACGTTGACGGTCACGCCCTTGAAGTCCTCGGCCGCCATTGCCGGTGATGCACCCAGGCACGCCGCCGCGAGCGCCGCCACGGCGCCCACTTGCTTGAACAGGTTCATTGTGTGTCTCCTCCATTGCGGTTGACCACATGTGTCGCTTGTCTTTCTTGTCTCCTACTCCCTGAACAGGTCCGGTCTTTCAGCGGAAAAGCGCCGCAATTCCGCGACGACTTCATCCAGGTGATCGTGCATCGCGCGCGCGGCGGCATCGCCATCGCGTGCGCGAATCGCGCCGGCGATGCGTGTATGCTCGGCGAGCGTATGCGCGTGGCGCTCGGGACTCGCCATCAGACGGCGCGCACGATCGAGCGCATTGCGCGATGCCGCCACGATCTCTTTCACGCGCGGCAAGTTGATCGCATCGAGCAGCAGTTCATGAAATGCAAGATCGAGCAAATGGAACTCGCGCCGCAGGCCTTGCTGCACTGCGTCGGCCTCGCGCTCGAGGTTGGCGTCGAGCGCATCGAGGGTGGCTGCATCACATGCGGCGGCCAGCGTGCGCACGGTTTCCACTTCGAGCGCGCTGCGAATGAAGAGATGCTGACGTATGTCGTGCATGACGATGGGCATGACGCGTGTGCCGCGCTGCGGCAAGACTTCGACGAGCCCCACAGCCGCGAGCTTGGCCAGTGCCGACGAAACCGGGAAGCGCGACACGCCCATGCGCTCGCATACCGCGAGCTTGTCGATCATCATGCCGGGCTCCATCGCCAGGTTGACGATGGCCGCGCGCAGTGCCTTCTCGACTGCGTCGGTGAGGCTGCCGCGCTCTGAACCGTGCAATCGGGGCAACGCGCGGTAAGGGTCGGCGGCAAGACTGTTTTCATTCGTCGATGAGCTCACGCCGCCCTTGATTTCGCACTAACATGCTAGCAGGCTAGGAGGTCGAACACGTGTTGTCAATGTCGTTCGCTTGCGTGCATCGCAGCATATTCAGGCCTGTATAAAAGCCTCCGTTCAAACCCTGAGCATCGCCGTCACGCCACCTTTCGAGGAGATGAACATGACCAGCATCACGAAGCTCTCCGTGCGCGATATCCGTTTTCCCACTTCGCGTTCGCTCGACGGCTCGGACGCGATGAACGCCGCGCCCGACTATTCCGCCGCCTACGTGATACTCGAAACCGATGCGCCCGGACTCGCGGGACACGGCCTCACCTTCACCATCGGACGCGGCACTGAAGTCGTCGTCGCGGCGGTGGAGGCGCTTGCGCCGCTCGTCGTCGGCAGGACTATCGAAGATATCGCCGCCGACATGGGCGGCTTCTGGCGCGCGTTCACATCGGATAGTCAGTTGCGCTGGATCGGCCCGGAGAAAGGCGCGATTCATCTCGCGACGGCGGCGGTCGTCAACGCCGTGTGGGATCTCTGGGCCAAGAGCGAGAAGAAGCCCGTGTGGAAGCTGCTCGTCGATATGAGTCCGGAACAGCTCGTGCGCTGCCTCGACTTCCGCTATGTGACCGATGCCATTACGCCATCCGAAGCGCTCGCCTTGTTGAATCGCCTGCATGCGACACGCGGCGAACGGGAAAAGGAAATGCTCGCTCAGGGCTTTCCCGCATACACGACATCCGCCGGCTGGCTGGGCTATGACGACGACAAGATTCGCCGGCTCGCGCGTGAAGGCGTCGCCGCGGGCTGGACGCATTTCAAGCAGAAGGTCGGCGGGAATCTCGACGAAGACATCCGGCGCGCGCGCATTCTACGGGAGGAAATCGGCCCCGACCGCAAGCTGATGATGGATGCGAACCAGGTCTGGGAAGTCGATGAAGCCATCGCGAACATGCGCCGTCTCGCGGAGTTCGATCCATGGTGGATCGAAGAACCCACGAGTCCCGACGACGTGCTCGGCCACGCCGCGATCCGCCGGCGCCTTGCGCCGATGATCGGCCTTGCGACCGGCGAGCATTGCCAGAACCGCGTGATCTTCAAGCAGTTGCTGCAAGCGGAAGCGATCGACTTCTGTCAGATCGATAGCTGCCGTCTCGGCGGCCTCAACGAAGTGCTCATCGTTCTTCTGATGGCTGCGAAGTTCGGCGTGCCGGTGTGTCCGCATGCGGGCGGCGTCGGCTTGTGCGAGTATGTGCAGCATATTTCGCTGTTCGATTACATCTGCGTGTCGGGTTCGCTCGATCGTCGTGTGCTCGAATACGTCGATCATCTTCACGAGCATTTTCTCGATCCCGTCGTCATTAGAAGCGGACGCTATATGCCACCCCAAGCACCCGGCTACAGCATCGAAATGCACGCGGCATCGCTCGATCGATACGAGTTCGGCAAAGGAGAAGCATGGCGCGAATGAACGCCCCTTCGTGGCAGGACGTCGTCACGCAAACGGAACGCGCGCTCGCATGCGGTGCGCTGCGTTCGTTCGATACCGTGCAAAGCGTGATCGAAGACGGCGGCGTGCCCTTCCTCGTGCGGCAAGCGGCGAACCTCGCACGAAAGGAGGAAGCGTCGAAGCTCGCGGCCAAGTCCGCGGCCGATGCGGCGAGCGCATGGCGCGATCCGTTCTCGCCGTGCGAAGAAGCGTTGCGTGTGGGCGATATCGGCGAGCGGCACTTCCTGTTGCTCAACAAGTTCAACGTGCTCGCGCATCATCTGCTGATCGTGACGAAGGACTTCGAGCCGCAGGAATCGCTTGTCGGCGAGGATGACTTCGCCGCGCTCTTCGCCTGCCTCGACCGCTTCGATGGTCTCGGCTTCTACAACGGCGGCACGGTCGCCGGATCGAGCCAGCCGCACAAGCATCTGCAAATCGTGCCGCTGCCGCTCGATGGACACGCGTTACCCATTGAACCGTTCATCGAAGCCGCGCATACGAGCGGCGTGTTTCGCGCGCCGCAACTCGCGTTCGCGCACGCGGCAGCATGGCTCGACGACGATGCCGCCGCAAACCTGCACGCAACTTATCTGCGACTGATGAACGCGATCGGCGTGCAGCCGTTCGACGTCGCGGGTGTCGCGCACCAGAGCGCGCCTTACAACCTGCTCGTCACGCGCCGCTGGATGCTCGCGGTGCCGCGCAGCGTCTCGCATGTCGAAGGCGTCGCGGTGAATGCGCTCGGCTTCGCCGGCTCGCTGTTCGTGCGCGACGATGCACAGCGCAACGTCGTCGAAACACTCGGGCCGATGAAACTACTGGCAGACGCAACTATCTCTTGAAAACCACGGCAGCGCCCCGCATGTCCGCATCCAGACATCGGGAGTCCACCGAACATGGGAAGCCGGCCTCAATTCATCGACGATCTTGCGCGCGGGGCGCAGGACGCCGCGCCCTCCGTCCCGCTCGACGATACCGCCTTGCTCGACGCCTATTCGCGCACGGTCATCGGCGCGCTCGAGCGCGTGCAGCAAGCCGTGGTGTTCATCTCTGTCGAGCGCCAGCTCGCCGACGCGCGCGGCACGCGCCGTAACGTCGGCGGCACGGGCTCGGGATTCATCTTTACGCCGGATGGCTATCTGCTGACCAATAGCCATGTGGTGCATGGCGCGACGCATATCGTCGTCACGCTCGCCGACGGCGCGCGCTTCGATGCCGATCTCGTCGGCGACGATCCTGCGAGTGATCTCGCGGTGCTGCGCATCGGTTCACCGGAGCCGCTGCCGCATGTCGAACTGGGCGATTCGGGCAGTCTGCGCGTGGGGCAGATCGCGATCGCGGTGGGCAATCCGCTCGGGCTTGCGCAGACCGTGACGACAGGCGTCGTGTCCGCGCTTGGCCGCTCGCTGCGTTCTACTTCCGGCCGCATGATCTACGACGTGATCCAGACCGACGCCGCGCTCAATCCCGGCAACTCGGGCGGGCCGCTCATCAACTCGGCGGGGCACGTCATCGGGGTGAACACCGCCATCATTTCCGGCGCGCAGGCCATCTCCTTCGCCACCGCGATCGATACGGCCAAGTGGGTCATCATGCAGATCTTCGCGTACGGGCGCGTGCGGCGCGCGTATATCGGCGTGGCGGGCACGACGACGCCGATCTCGCGGCGCGTGCAGCGCTTCTTCGAGCTCGCCTCGGCGAGCGGCGTGCATGTGATGGAGATCGTGAAAGGCAGTCCGGCCGCGCTCGGCGGATTGCGCACGGGCGATCGTATCGTCGCGGTGGATGGTATCGCCGTCGACAGCGTCGATGGCTTGCAGCGCACGCTCGATGCATCGCGCATCGACAAGCCCGTGAAGATCGCGGTGCTGCGCGGCACGCAGAAGCTCGATATCGACGTGACGCCCGTCGAGCAGACGGGTTGACGCTGCGGCGGCGCATGTGATCGTCACACGCGCCGCCACGCGCGTCGCTTCGCTTCATTTTCTGCTGCCGGTCTCCCGCGCCGCTTCTCCCGCGTGCCCCGTGTCCCGTTCGGGCGCATTGGCGAACAGCTCCGCCAGGCGCTCGCGCAGCGCAGCCGCATCGCGCCGCAACGGCTCGTTCGTCGACGCGACGATCAATGCATCGATGCGCCGCTGCCAGTACTCGGGCCGCATGACGGCATGCCGCATGGGTTCGCCGTGCCCTTCCGTCGCGACACGCTCCAGTTCCGCGATCATCCGCCCAATGTGTGCGAGTTCCTCTTGCGCATGTTGATCGGCGCTCACAGGCGTCTCCTCCCTCGTCCCGCATCTGGATTCCCGCGCGGGTTCACACATGCTAAACGGCAAGACCGAAAGGTTTATTCCAGCGGCGAAAGGAAAACCCGAGCACATATTCGGGTCCGAGCCTTGCGCTATCTGTCACGTCTTGACGGCTATGTGCGCTAACAGCCGGTGCCGCTTGTGCGGCTCCGGCTTAATGTGAAAGCAGCAGGCAGTGTTCGCGCGCACGGGCCGCCCCGTCGAACGATCCTGCCCTGTCGGGGAAGGTCCTAAAAAGGATTGCCATGACCACGCACAAGAATAAACAGACGGCCTCGCGCCGCGGAGCGTTCCGTTGCACCGGCGCACAACTTGACGCCATATTGCGATTCGCCGAGGAACGCAAGCTCGACGATCAACCGCTGCATATCGTCGTCGCCGAATACTGGCGCTATCAGGCGCACGCGAAAGCGGCCTGATCGTTCGTCCTTCTCGCTGGTTTTTACGCTCGCCTGTGCGGGTCGCGGAGCGCTATTGTCCCGAAAGCACCCGCTGCTTGAGCACCCAGATCGCAGTCGGCACTGCGTAGTAGCCGCTGACATTGCCGGTGACGAGCTTGCCGGTTACCTGTATACGCGCGTTCTCGGTTGGCGTCGCATCGATGATCTGCACCGCCGACACGTTCGACTGCTGCCGCCCGCCCTGGCCCGCGCCTTGGCCCGCGCCTTGGCCGGTATTCGCGCTCAGCACGCAGATGGGGCCTGGCAGCGACAGCACCCACGCGGATTTCGCGGATGCATCTCCCTCGTGCGCGGCCTGGCGCGTCGCCGTGCCTTCGAGCGTGACGACATCGCCGTCGTTGTAGCAAGGCGCCGCCGCTGCGGAGCCTGCCATCAGTACCAGTACCCAAGCACAGGCTTTCGCAATCATTCGGACCTCGCGAAGAGCGCGTTGCGTGACGCGCGAATCCGGCAAATAAGTTCAGCTACTTTAGGTGATACGGGTTGGGGTCGCAACCTGCGCAAGACCGTGTTTGCCAAGCTTCCTTTCAAAACATTCATGCGGGAACGCGTGTTGCTGATGATCATCTGACGAATCGAACAGCGCGAGAGATGGATCGAAAACCGCGCACGAATACATCTGTTGCTTGGTTCGTGAAACGATGCGGGCCGACAGAGGGGGCGACGATGAATCAGGTCATAGTTGGAGTGTTCGGCTGCTATAGGGACGGGCATGACGCGCTTCGCGCATTGCAGCTCGCGGGCTTGCGACGCGACGATGCGCATCTGTATCGCGCGGGACGCGGCGAAATCGACATCGATGCGCTCCTGCCACCCACGCACGACGAAGACGACGCGGAGTACGTCGCGCATGGCGAACATCAGGGCGTGATCGGCGCCCGCAACCGTTTCGTGCCGCAAGATCCTTTGCCGCAGCGACCATCGGCACCGCCGTCCAGCGATGACACGACGCCGCAGCGCACGTTGCTCGTCATTCGCATCTCTGACGACATCAAACCTGGCGCCATCGGCGAAGTGCTGCACGAGCATGGCGCGATCGCCGTGAAAGACGCGAGCGGACACTGGCGCTTTTCGCCGTTCCGAAATCCGGCAGGCGTCTGAACGCGCACAAGTCAGTGCAGGCCGGGATGCGGCTTGCGCGTGGCGGGATGCGCTTCAGCCTCGGCACGCTCGTCGTCTTCGGGCGTGTCGTCGGAGGACGCCTCATCCGCCAGATCGCGTGCTTCCTGCGCCGCCGCCGCGGCGCGCAGCCTTCGACACTGCGCCGAATGGCGGAATGCCGCGAGCATGCGCACGACTTCGCGAGTTCTCGTTCTCATTGTTGCCTCCCTCGAAGCAGTTGAGAAACTACTTTAAGTGTAGGCGGCAAATCCTCAGGCGCAAGGCGTTCGCACGAAATAATGGCTTGCAGGCTTTCCCTTATTTGCGCGCATTTGAAGCCGGGCGACTGCTTGCGCAGATGTCCGGGTTTCTTGTCACTGCTTCGTTTGTCAACACCAACTTGCCGCTTCATATTCCGTTGGCATAACGCGGACCTCGCCGCAGAGGCACTGCTGACCGACAACGCACATGACGGCGGCGGCGAGAATAAAGAACTTAAACTGCGTCTTAATTCGGAAGACGCGATGACGCCGAAAAGCACGCCCGACCGATCGTGCCGATCGCAGCCGCACGCGATTATCCGAACCGTCTAGTACATTTGCCGCATCGTGACCTGTGCACAACACGGCGGAAAAGAACTTTACTGTCGCCTTGCCAGCGGTCTGCGATGCCGGGAGAATCGAAGCAACGGCCTGCAAGCCGTTCCTTCACACATGCCGTCAGCATGAACGCCGGGCAACGGTTTGCTGCACGCGACGGCGCATCACGAGAACTCGATGGCAACCTTAGAGGGCAAGGCGCGATACCGGATTGATACCGATAACACCGGCGCCGGTATCGCGATCATGATCCTGACGACAGCGACCTTCGCGGCAAGCGACTCCACCGTCAAGCTGATCGGCAACGCAGTCCCTCTACTGGCGCTACTCTGGGTGCGCTATCTCTTTCAGATGATCGTGATGGGGATCTGGCAAGTCCGGCGCCGCGCATTCGGTCTCTTCCGTTCCGGCAGCGTGAGGCTCCAGGTCGTGCGCGCGGTGCTGCTGCTCATCAACTCCGCTTGCACGTTCGCGGGCTTGCGCCATCTGCCGCTGCCGGTCACGACGTCGCTTGCGATGCTCGCGCCGCTCATCTCCACGCTGCTCGCCGCGCTCGTGCTCAAGGACGAGGTGCCGCGCAGCAAATGGGCGATGGTCGTCCTCGGTTTCATCGGCATGTTGCTGGTCGTGCGCCCGGGTGGCAGCCAGTTCAGCTGGACCGTTATCTTTCCGATCGGCGCCGCGACGTCCTTCGCGTGCTTCCAGGTGGTGTCGAGCCATCTCTCGCGCGTCGACGATGCAATCACAACCAACTTCCTCACGGCGCTCGTCGCCACCATCCTGTTATGCGTGCTCGTATGGATGGATCAGGCCGAAACCTTGCCCGCGCTCGCACAGGTGGGGGCGGCGAGCTGGCTGCTCGTCGTCTTCATGGCGACGATGGCAACCGTCGGGCACGGGTTCATGCTTCAGGCGTTGAAACGCGCCCCGCTTTCCGTGCTGACGCCGTTTTCCTATGGCCAGCTCGCGTTCGCGGCGCTCTTCAGCTGGCTGCTGTTCGGGCAGGCGCCTGACGTCTGGATGGCGATCGGCATGTGCGTGATCGCGGCGAGCGGCATCGGCACCGTGCTCCTGCATGGACGCAAGACGGCACCGGCCGTATCGACCGAAGTCTGACTTACAGGGAAGCGCGACAAACGGGCGCCCGAAGCGCCCGCGATCAGTTGGCGGAATGCGCGTGCAGCGCCTGGCCGGTACAGAGCCAGTGCGGATCAATGTCCAGCACCCGCGCGATGCGGTTGAATGCCGCGAATGGTGGAACCGTGATACCGCGCCGCCAGAATTGCACGTCGTGCTCGCTCACGTCGAGCCAGCCAGCGGCTTTTGCGGAACTGACGTTCGCCTTTTGCAAGGCGCGGTCGAGTCGTGCGGCCATGGCGCGCCGCAAGGCGTTGTCTTCGTGACTGCGTTCAAGATGGCCAAGGGTTTGGGAATGTCGCCCCATTTTCTTCAATTCTCTTAGATTTATATCTTTATGCCGTTCAGCGCCGGCTCATTCGCGCGAAAGTGAATCCTACGGATTTACGATGACGGAGCAGTGACAAAAATACCGACTACGTTCTCGCCCCGCTGGGTGCTCCGTCGCGCGTGTTGCAGTGCGACATTCTTTCAATTGACGCATCAAGGCGTCAAGTGGGGAAACAACGCATAAGCCAAGTTTTGGCTTAGGTGTTTACGATAGGTCGTAATGACAGCGCACCCGCGAGCGCTTTCATCTTATGGAAAATAACAGTCCTGATCGGGATCTATGCGCTTGCCGCAATACCGTCAGCGAAAACTAAATGACCGTTCGTATGATGTGATGTGTGATCAGGTTGTCGGATTAAATGAGCCTGCTTATTTACTTATTGCCACTCTGATTTTTGAATGATGGGCGATATGGTTTAAAGTCAAGCGGGGAAAACGTAATTGACACTCCACACGCTTTCCTTAAAATAGACCAATCGCTGCACTGCACAATCAATTGCAAAATCAATTGGCAACTTCCCAATGGAGTCCAGAATGAGCAGTCTTGCGCCGGAAAATGTAGTCGCGTCACAGAAGGCGGGGGTCGACACGACTTTCGGTCTCGCCGCACAAGCCGTGGGGGGCTTCGAAAAGTTGATCGACCTGAACGTGCGCACCGCCAGGACGGCACTTGACGAGCAACAGGCACTCGTCGCCAAAGCGCTTTCCGTGCGCGATCCGCAGGAATTATTCGCCCTCCAGAACCAGCATCTGCAAAACAGCGCCCAGCGGGTGCAGGCGTACTGGCAGAGCGTCTATGAGATCACGACAGGCGTGCGCGGCGGCTACATGGAAGCGGCGCAGGATCAGCTCGAGAAATCGCAGCGTAATGTGCAGGCATTCTTTGAAAGCCTCGTGAGCAACGCGCCCGTCGGCAGCGAAGCGGTCGTTTCGGCGTGGAAGAACGCGATCGATGCCGCGACGCAATCGGCGAATTCGGCTTACGAAGCCGCCAAAAAGGCTGCGAAACAAGTGGTCGAAGCGGCGCAGAACGACGCCACCATCGCGGGCCAGACGGCCGTGCGCACCGTAGCCTCGAAACCGGCGAGCGCGAAGAAGTAAATCTCGCGAATGCCGGGAAGAAAGGCGGACACGTTCCGCCTTTTTCTTTTTCCGTGTCAGGCGGCGAGACTCTTCAGCACCAGTTCATGCGAGCGGCCGATCCACACCGCCGAGTCGCGATGATCGACGAGCGCATTGCCCGTATTCGGATGCATGAAAACATCGAGCGTGCCGTGATGGAGGGTGAGCCAGGCGAGCATCGGCGCGAGCAGTTCGCCGCCGAAACCCAACTGGAAAGACCACATCGGATGCGGTCCGACCGGACGTTCGTGAAAGCGTCCCAGGCGCAATGCGCCGCTTTGCAATTCCGTCGCAAACTGTTGCTCGATGACGAGCCGAAGCTGCCACGCCGCGTCGCGGCTCGCGGCGTCGAAATACACGTGCGCGTGCCAGTCGGCGATCGTGCGGGTGTCCGTGGCGTTCATCGTTTCATCCGTGCGCGGCAATATTGAGACACGTCTCATTCTACCGAACGCGTTTCAGCAACGTTCGAGCGTCCAGAGCACGGCGCCGTCATCGAACGCGCGATGGTGCGTTGTGCGCATGCCGATCCCCGCGCCGAGTCGCGACAACACGAACGCGTCGGCGAAGCGCGTCAATCCGCCGATCGGGTGCGGCGACGAGATCGCTTCTTCAGACAAGCGCTCGATCCACAGCCAGCCCGCATCGCCCGACAGGGATTGGACGCGCCCGTTCGTCAGACGCGCCCGCCGCACGAGGACGCGGCTTTGCGGCAACGCTTCATCGACGACCCAGATGCGCGCCGATGTCCGCGTCGCGCCGCCAAAAGCAATCCACGGCAATCCCGATGTGCCCGCCGCGACGAGAAACGCGCGCCGCGTCGTGGTCATCGCCCTTCTCCTTTTGCGACGTCCGAACGCTTCGCGGGCCAGATGCCCTGTTTGCCCGGCGACAGAATCCCGTTCGGATCGAGCGCCGTCTTGATCGTGCCGGACAGTCGCATCAGCGCGTGATCGTTGAAGTCGTATTGCGCGGCGGCCAGATCCATATACGAGAGATGCGTCCGATATTGCCCGTAGCCGGCCGCGCCCGCCTCGCGGATCAGCGTTTCGATCAGCGCGCCGGCAGCGTGCGATTGCTTCGGATCGTCGCGATCGAAAATCGCCGCGAAGATGTGATGCATCGCGCGCTCGCCCGCCGTGAAACCGCCGTAGTAATCGAAGCCGAATTGCGCGGCGCGCTCGCGAACCATGCGGACCTGCTTGACGGCATCGCGTCCGATCGGCGGGCAGATCGGCGAAAAATCGATATGCGCGCCTGTGCCGCCGCGCCAGTTCAGCAGATTGAACGCTTCGAGTCCGGGAATGCCGACTTGCGCACGATCGCCGCCGCCCTCGGGTTCGACGGATGCATCGCGATACGGCATCTCGAAGAGCGTCGCGCCCGCGATCGGCTGAAAACGCGCCCGCACGATATCGCGCCGCGCCTTCACGAGCGACGGCGGTCCATATAAACAGAAGCGCAGATTCCAGCGCCCGATGCCGATCTTGCGCATCATGGCGTCGATGGCGTCGTCGGGCATCGCGCCTTCGCCGTCGTACCAGGTTTTCCGCGTCGATACGCCCGCGGCCCAGCGCACCGCGCTTTCGATGACCGCGTTGCTTTGAATCGTGCCGTCCATTCTGAGCGGACGCAGCGTATCGACGACGCGTTCGAGATCGTCTTCGCGCGCGAACGCGTAGCGGCAGATCATGTAGCCCTCGGGCGCGGGCATGAGCCGGATGCCGAGCTTCGTGACGACGCCGAAGTTCGACTGCATGAACATGTCGTCGTAAGACGGCCCGAAGCCGCTCCTGAAAACCTGCCAGTCATGGCTCGACGTCATCGCGCCCATGCCCGTGCGCACGACATCGCCGTTTGCAAGCACGACCTCCATGCCGCACTGATGCGCCGCGTGGTCCCCGTACGGCGTCGTGCCATAGCCGCGTTCGAGCGTGTTGCCGATCACGCTGCCCCAGCCGGCCGCAGGCGGATCGAGCCAGAACCGCCGTGGTGTCCCGAGCGCACGATGCAGCTCGTAATACGTCACGCCCGGCTCGACCAGCGCATAACCCAGCGTTTCGTCGATCTCGATGATGCGGTTCATCCGGCGCAAATCGAGCACGACACAGCCGCGCATGCGCGGCGCGGCGCCGCCGTAGGCGAAGTTGCGTCCGGTCGATACGGTCCAGAGCGGCACCTGATACCGGTTCGCCACAGCCAGCGCCGCGCGCACGCCTTCGACATCCTTCGGCAGCACGACAGCGGACGGCGCGTGCGCGAGTGCATCGCCGGGTGCGAATGGATCGAGATACGAAGCCGGATCGTACGACACCGCGTCGCTGCCGAGCGCCGCCGCGAAGGCCGCGAGCGCCGCCCGGAACTGCGCCGCCGACAAGCCCGGCGGCAGCGCCGTCGCGCTCAATATCCGCCGCTGCTGCCGCTGCCGGACGTCGTGCCGGATGATGTCGAACTGCCATCGGTCTGACATCCCGCGAGCAAACCGGCGAGCAGAGCGAGCACGACTGTTGCGATTCTGGCGAGCTTCATGGAAGCACCTCCGAAAGGTTTGAAAAGCGGACACGGCGATTAAGCCGCTTGTCCATTAAACGCGCGGCGGTGTGCCGATATTCCTTCGCGAGGCCGTATGAGACAATTTCGCGCCGCGCAAAGCCCTCGCGCGCACTTTCACCCACGTCACGCGATGAAGCGCTACCAAGCCCTTGCCGACACGATGGCCGCCGAGATTCGCGCGGGCCGGCTGCCCGTCGGCACGCGCCTGCCGTCGGTGCGGCATCTGACGACGCAATACGGCGTCGGCCAGTCGACGGTCTTTCGCGCGTATTACCTGCTCGAAGAATGGGGCTTGATTCGCGCGCGCGAACGTTCCGGCTATTACGTCGCACCGGGCGCGAAGGTAGCGACGCAAGCTACTTCGCCCACGCCGCTCGCGGAGCCCGCGGCCATCGACGTGAGCAGCCTCGTCTTCTCCGTGCTCGATGCGGTCAAGCGTCCGGACGTCGCGCCGCTCGGCTCCGCGTTTCCGTCGCCGAAACTCTTTCCGCTGGCACGTCTTGCGAAGTCGCTCGGCCACGCGGCGCGCATGCTCGATCCGTGGAGCACGGTCGTCGACATGCCACCGGGCAACGAGCAACTGCGGCGGCAGATCGCACTGCGTTACATCGGCATGGGCATCGCGCAGCCGGTCGAGGAACTCATCGTCACGAACGGCGCGATGGAAGCGCTCACGCTCAGCCTCATGGCCGTCACCAAGCCGGGCGATGTCGTCGCCATCGAATCGCCCTGCTTCTACGCGGCGTTGCAGGCGGTCGAGCATCTGGGCCTGCGCGCGGTCGAGATTCCCGTTGATCCGCGAGAAGGGCTCGATCTCGACGTGCTCGCCGAAGCGCTCGTCAAGCATCCGGTGCGCGCCTGCTGGTTCATGACCAACTTTCAGAATCCGACGGGCGTGACGCTCTCCGTCGAGAAAAAGCGCGCGCTGGTCGGCTTGCTCACGAAGCATGACGTTCCGCTCATCGAGGACGATGTCTACGGCGAGCTGCATTTCGCGCCGGATCGTCCGCCGCCCGCGAAAGCCTTCGATACGACAGGTCTCGTGATGCATTGCGCGTCGCTGTCGAAGACGCTCGCGCCGGGTTACCGGCTCGGCTGGGTCGCGGCGGGCCGCTTCGCCGACGCGATCCGCCGGCTCAAGCTGATGACGAGCATCTCGACCAGCATCCCGGTTCAGGCGGGCATCGCCGACTATCTTCAGCACGGCGGCTTCGACAAACACCTGCGCAAGCTGCGCGGCGCGCTTCTCACGCAGCGCGGTGCGATGGAACACGCCATCGCGCGCTGGCTGCCGCCGGAGGTCGCGCATCAGCAGCCGGAGGGCGGCTATTTCCTCTGGCTGCGACTGGCCGAGCATGTCGACGCGATGCAGTTGCACAAGCGCGGACTCGAACATGGCATCAACGTGACACCCGGACCGATCTTCTCCGCGCGTCACGCGTTCGGGAATTACGTGCGCATCAACTTCGGCCATCCGTGGTCGCCGCAGGTCGAGGGCGCCGTGAAAACGCTCGGAGAACTTCTGCGCGCGGCGTCGTAGAAAGCCTTTGCGGCCGATTCGCCCATGCTAGACTGCTGTACATGCATACAGTATCCGAGCCCGCCTACACCGTCGCCGTGCGCGCGCTCTGCGAGTTCACCGCGAAACAGGGCGACCTCGATCTGCGCTTCACGCCCACGCCAAGCGCGCAGGAAGGCGTCGCGGGCCACGTCGCGGTGACGAGCCGCCGGCCGGCCGGATATCAGAAGGAAATATCGCTTTCGGAAACCTACGGGCCGCTCTTCGTGCGCGGCCGCGCCGACGGGTACGATCCCGCGCTCAACCGTCTCGAAGAGATCAAGACGCATCGCGGCAAGCTCGAATCGATGCCGCAGAATCATCGTCATCTGCATTGGGCGCAGGCGCGTGTCTATGCGCATCTGATGTGCCGCAAGCTCGGGCTAGACGCCATCGAGGTCGCGCTCGTGTATTTCGATATCGTCGATCAGACCGAGAGCGTGCTCGTCGAAACGCAGACCGCCGAAGCGCTCGCGACGCATTTCGCGGCGCAGTGCGAGCGCTTCATCGCGTGGGCAGAACAGGAGCTGGCGCACGGCGCGGCGCGCGATGACGCGCTCAGAGCACTCGCGTTTCCTCACGCGGATTTTCGGCCCGGCCAGCGCGCGCTCGCGGAAGCGGTGTATCGCTCGGCGGTGTCCGGCCGCTGTCTCGCGGCGCAGGCGCCGACCGGCATCGGCAAAACGGTCGGCACGCTCTTTCCGCTGCTGAAGGCGTGGCCGGGCCAGCGGCTCGACAAGATCTTCTTTCTCACGGCGAAGAGCGCGGGACGGCAGCTCGCGCTCGATGCGCTGACGACGCTCGCCGCCAGGCCGTTACGCGTCGTCGAACTCGTTGCGCGCGACAAGGCTTGCGAATACCCCGATCGCGCGTGCCACGGCGAGTCGTGTCCGCTCGCGCGGGGCTTCTACGATCGCCTGCCCGGGGCGCGTGCCGCCGCCCTCGACTGCGCGCAACTCGACCGCGCGTCGGTTGCCGAGGTCGCAAGAGAGCACGAAGTCTGTCCGTACTATCTGAGCCAGGAACTGTCGCGCTGGGGCGACGTGATCGTCGGCGACTACAACTATTACTTCGATACGAGCGCCATGCTCTTCGCGCTCGCGGAGGCGAATCGCTGGCGCGTGTCGGTGCTCGTCGACGAAGCGCATAACCTCGTCGAACGGGCGCGCGGCATGTATTCCGCGACGCTCGATCAGGCCGCCTTCAATGCGATGCGTCGCGGCGCGCCCGTTTTGCTGAAGCAGGCGCTCGGCCGCGTCGCGCGAAGCTGGAGCGAAGTGACGCGTGAACAGGACGCGGCGAACATCGAATACGCGGCACATGCGGAACCGCCCGCGCGCCTGCTCACGGCGCTGGGGCAAGCCGTCTCGCTGATGACGGAAACGCTCGGCGAGCAGCCCGACGTCTTCACGCCCGAAATCTTGCGCTTCTATTTCGATGCCATGCATTTCACGCGCATCGCGGAACGCTTCGGTTCGCATTCGATCTTCGACATCACGCTTGGCCGGGTGGGTGCAAACGCCAAAAAACGCAATGCCGTGCTGTGCCTGCGCAACGTGATTCCCGCGCCGCATCTCACGCCGCGTCTGGCGCGCGCCCACAGCGTCGCGCTTTTTTCCGCGACGCTCACGCCCGCGCACTTCTACGCGGATACGCTCGGCCTGCCGGAGTCGAGCGTACGCATCGACGTCGAATCGCCCTTCTGCGCCGAACAACTCGACGTGCGCGCAATCGCCGACCTGTCCACGCGCTATCGCGACCGCGCGCGCTCGGTGGACCGTATCGCCGACCTCATCGCCGCGCAGTTCGAAAGCGCCGAGGGCAACTACCTGAGCTTCTTCAGCAGCTTCGAGTATCTGACGCAAGTCGCGGCGGCGCTCGCGCTCCGTCATCCGTCGATTCCATGCTGGCAGCAATCCCGCGCGATGAGCGAAGCGGCGCAACGCGAGTTTCTCGCGCGTTTCGTGGCCGGCGGGCGCGGCGTCGGTTTCGCGGTGCTCGGCGGCGCGTTCGGCGAAGCGATCGATCTGCCCGGCACGCGGCTCATCGGCGCGTTCGTTGCGACGCTCGGTCTGCCGCAGCTCAATCCCGTCAATCAGCAAATGAAAGCGCGCATGCACGAGGCGTTCGGCGAGGGTTACGCATACGCGTATCTTTTTCCCGGCTTGCAGAAAGTCGTGCAGGCGGCCGGGCGTGTGATCCGCGGGCCGCTCGATCGCGGCGTGCTCTATCTGATCGACGACCGCTTCGCGCGCGCGGAAGTCCGGCGCCTGCTACCCGCGTGGTGGCAGGTGAAAGTGCTGCGGCAACGTGACCTGGGCGTATCGGGAAATCCGACTATCTAGACGCGCACGGTGCCGCCGTTAACGGGTCTATCGCGGGCATTCGTCTTGCTGCTCTCAGGCGCCTCAGGGACACGAAGATGTCCCGGCAGGGTCGAGAGAGCCCATTAAAGGAGAACCCACATGTCTGCCGCTCATACCCCGCGACCCATCGATGCGCTCGACGTGCTCGAAGCCGATCACCGCGCCATCGAACAACTGTTCGATGCGTTCGAGCGCGCGGAACGCAACGATTTCGAACGCAAGAACACGCTCGCCCAGCGCGCGTGCGAATTGCTCACGATCCACGCGATCGTCGAAGAAGAAATGCTGTATCCCGCCGCCCAGGAGGCGCTCGGCGCAGATCAGCGCATCGATGTGGACGAAGCCTACGTCGAGCATTTTCTGGTCAAGACGCTGATCGAACGGTTCGCGAGCCTGAAGGCGGGCGACGACGGTTTCGATGCGACTTTCAAGGTACTCAAGGAGAACGCGACGCATCACATCGAGGAAGAGGAAACGACGCTGTTCCCCGAAGTGCGCAGGACGCAAATGGATCTCGTCGCGCTCGGCGCGAGGATGGCGGCGCGCAAGGCCGCGTTGAAGGAGCGCATCGCGGAGACCGCGACGGCGCATTGAAGGCGCGTCGTTCCGAATTGCGCAGCAAGACCCGGAGTGCGTGCGCAGCGCGCGTGGCGCACACTGCAGGCAATTAACGCCCATCCGGAGAAACGACATGAAGGTGCTCGAACGCGCGACGGCAGACGATATCGGCGAACGCATCGACGCGCTCGACTGGGCCGATCTCGAAGCGCAACTCGATAGCTTCGGCTGCGCCACCGCGCCCGCGCTCTTTTCGCGCGACGAATGCGAGGCGCTCGCCGCGCTATACGATCGCGACGGCATCTTTCGCAGCCGCGTCGTGATGGAACGCCACGGCTTCGGGCGCGGCGAATACAAGTACTTCGCCTATCCGCTGCCCGAAACGCTGGAGCGCGCGCGCCGCGCGGTCTATCCGCATCTTGCGCCGATCGCCAATCGCTGGAATGAGGTGATGGGCGTCGAAACGCGCTATCCGCGCGAGCACGCCGCGTTCATCGAGCGCTGTCACCGCGCGGGGCAGAC
>Ga0105251_10001708_pt1 | contig 18389 bp, 24 predicted proteins | sample KBSS64metaG_FD_80424 | JGI IMG/M metagenome (GOLD analysis project Ga0105251, IMG submission 80424) | Switchgrass rhizosphere microbial communities from Kellogg Biological Station, Michigan, USA - KBS S6-4 metaG | ecosystem: Host-associated > Plants > Roots > Rhizosphere > Soil | place...
CACACAATCCGCCACCAACTGCGGATGCCCCATCAGGCACGCCCCGATCATATTGTTCTGCACCCGATCACTCGGGCAGCCAACGTTCAGATTCACCTCGTCGTAACCGTGCTCCTGCGCCATACGAGCGCAAGCGGCCAGGTCCAGCGGAACACTACCGCCCAACTGCAACGCCAGCGGGTGCTCGGCGTCGTTGTGACGAAGGAAACGCTCGTGATCGCCGTTGAGCAGAGCGCCGGTGGTGACCATCTCGGTGTAGAGCAGGGCGTTTTTCGACAGGATGCGTAGGAAGTACCGGCAGTGACGGTCAGTCCAATCCATCATGGGTGCAACACTAAAGCGCCGAGACAGCGTAGGCATTGGTTTTACTGGGCTAAGGCTCTGATTCTGTACCATTTTACTCAACGTGTTTTCGGCGTGTTTTAGGGCGTTTTCAGGCGTTTTTGGGGTCTCGGTGGTACGATGTACCACTTCAAAAAAGACGCGTACCACTTTCGATATGGCAGCTATCAGGGCAAGAAAACTGGCGGATGGGTCTGTGAGCTACACCGCTCAGATCCGCATCAAGCGTGACGGAGTGCAAGTCTACCAAGAGAGCCAGACCTTCGCCCGGAAACAGGCTGCACAGGCCTGGGCGCGTAAGCGTGAATCGGAACTCGATGAACCAGGTGCGATCGAGCGGGCAAGCCGCAAGGGCGCCACTGCGAAAGAGATGATTGATCAGTACCTGCGCGAAGTCGAAAAAGCGCGACCGCTGGGCAAAACCAAAAAGGCCACGCTCACGGCCATCGGTGCCAGCTACTTTGGCAAGCTCAACGATGCCGACATCAACACTCAGTGCCTGGTGGACTTCGCCTTGTGGCGGATGAGTGGCGATGGGGGAGGCGTCCAGCCGCAAACCGCCGGCAACGATCTGGCCCACCTCGGCGCGGTGCTTTCCATCGCCAAAGACGCTTGGGGCTATCAGGTCGATCCGCTGGCCATGTCCGGCGCTCGACGGGTGCTGCGCAAACTCGGCTACAACCTCAAGAGCCGCGAGCGGGATCGCCGTCCGACACTGGATGAGCTGGACCAGCTCATGACGCACTATGAGGACATGCAGGCCCGGCGCCGAAGCATCACCAACATGCTGAAGGTCGTCGGCTTCGCCCTGTTCTCCACCCGCCGCCTCGATGAAATCACCCGCATTCGCTGGGCCGATGTAGATGAGCCTGGCCAGCGAGTGTTGGTGCGGGACATGAAGAACCCCGGCCAGAAGATCGGCAATGACGTGTGGTGTTACTTGCCAGATGAGGCGTGGCAAATACTTCAAACAATGCCCAAAGTTGGCAACGAAATATTCCCATACAGTCCCGAGTCTATTTCCACTTCCTGGGCAAAAGCCTGCAAGTTTCTGAACATCGCTGATCTGCACTTTCACGATCTTCGACACGAAGGTGTCAGTCGTTTATTTGAAATGGATTGGGATATCCCGCGCGTGGCGAGTGTATCGGGGCACAGAGACTGGAACTCTCTGCGACGCTACACCCACTTGCGCGGTAAGGGGGATCGATACGTGGGGTGGGAGTGGCACGACAAGATATTGAGGGCGCCCGTCCAGCTGGGCGCCGCATCAATGAAGTGGCTCAACAGGCGGGTTTTAAGCCGTTGAGCTGATTGTTTTCTTTCACAGCGGCGGCGCGCTGAAGGTCGAGATAAGCAGCCAGATCGCCTATGTGAATGCCCTTCGCGGACTTCTGGCTCGGCTCCAGTCGGGTAATTGGAATCTTGATCTGCCCACTCAATACCTTGCGCTGAAACATATCTGGCGTCAGGTGCGTGAAGTAATCCCGGCACACCCGATCAAGCGGGATGATTGCCTGGCCGTCATACTGGGCCATCAGAATAAACGCTGTGTTCATGATGCTCCCCTCACATCCGAAACGATTGATGAATGAACCTCGGCCGCGCGACTTCCTCCACCGGATTTTCAGTCTGGACGTCGCAGACAAACCGGTGCCGCTCCCGGTTGGTCGCTGTCAGCGCTTCAGTCAGGCTGGGGACAGCGTCGAGGCATTGTTCGTAGGCGGTATCACCTTTCCAGCTTTGAGCCGGCAACACCTGGCAATCCGTCCGAGTCGCGTCCGTGCACAGATACAGCAGCAGGAAAACAGTCATAACGCCGCCTCCTGTTGTGCCACGCTCAGGCCTACCGCAATCGGGCGAACCCAGATCGGCATGCTGTTGAGCATGAAGGTTTCGCCGGAGGCAGCCAGCAGCAGCGTGGTACCCATCACATCGGCAATTGCTTCGGCGGCGTATGGCGGCACCGCGTTGCCAATCCGCTCACGCCATGCCTGATCACTCAGACCGTCCAGCTCGAACTGTTCTTCCGGCTCAACCAGGCTTTGTATGGCGGCCAGCTCCAGCGTGGTGAAGGGGCGGTGCCAGGTGCCGTCGAGACTCTCAATCACGCAGGTCAATCGGTCATTTGCCTCTGGCATGCGCGGATCCGCCACCGACCAGCGCCCGTTGTCCTGCTTGGCGCTGGCCGACACGGCTCCGCATTGGTCGTTCCAGCCGACAACGCCGTAGTGACCGCCAGTCAGGTAGGCATCACCCTTCGTGCGCTTCATACCTGGTCGAGGATCCTGAACCGCGAATGCGCCTTGCCCGGTGGTGCTGCCGGCGATGACTGTTCCTGTCGATTGATCCCACGCCGAAACCAGGTACTTGCCGAAGCCGTCGCGAGGCCGGCGAGGATCAGCAACGCTGAATGTTCCTTGCCCGGGCGACTTGACGCCGATAACCGCACCACTGGTTTCATCCCACCGGCGTACGCCGTACTGTTGGTATTGCAGAGACCCTTCCCGGGCGCGTGGATCGGCTACCGAGAACGCACCGTTCGTTGGGCTACTGCGCCCAGCAACTGTGCCGGCGGTGTCTCGCCATTCATGCACACCCAGGTAACCCGCACGGTATTCCGGAACGATTACCAGGTCCCGCAGGTAGCCGTCCTCGATCGCTAAGTCATTCAGGCTGCGCCAGTCTTTGCCAGCGGTGACCAGGGCGAGTCGAACCCATGTTTTCCATTGCAGCGCCGGTACCCGATGCATCGGGCCGGCGGCTTCGATGTCGCCGGCGAGCGGCATGCGGCCGAGGATCGAACCAACAGACTTGAGCGTCTTCTTTTCTGGCTCGTACAGAAACGGCGGCACCCTTTCGATGTGACGGGCTACCAGCAGAAAGCGCTTGCGGCTCTGAGCCAGACCACCTATGACGCCGCAGTCGTGAGTGGTCTCGGCGACTGCGTAACCGAAATACGACAGCACCTTATTGATCTGGTCCAGCAGATGCCGGCCGCGAGTAGCCAGTCGTGGCACATTCTCGAACACCAACAACGGGACCGGGTCATCCTTCCAGGCTTCCCCAAACAACCAGATGCAACGCAACGTCAGCTCGTTCAGGGCCTGATACTTCGGCGTAAGGCTCATCTTCTCCGACAGCAAGCCTGAGGCGCCTTTGCACGGGCTGGAAATGAACACCGCGTCGGGCCGCTCGTAGTTGGCCGCACGTCGAACATCCTCAACGGTCGCTTCACGCCAACCGGGTGGCGGCTCTTTCCCGTGGAAGCGGACGTACTGATCGCGAGTGAACAGATCCAGCAGCGTGCCTTTGACCCCGCTCAAACGCTCGAAGTCGGCCAGCCCGGCCGCATCAATGTCGATGCCGCCGATGCACTGCCATTCCGCTTGGATGTTGCCCACGACGGGCTTGGATTTATTGAAGCCTTTGGCGCCGCCACCGAGGCCGCAGCAGAAGTGAAAGTGTTTGAGTGTTCGCTTGAGCATGGTGCTTCTTCCTTTGCAGGCGATGGGGAGTTGCAGCTCCCCGTTGTTCGCCCGGTGATTCAAATCAGCGCGCGTAGCGCCGTGGCTTGTTCTTTTTCGCTTCCGCCTGCGAGGCCATCAGCTCGGCCCACTCGGCAGATTTGCGTTTCTGTCGGATCCGACTACAGGCCTGGTGCTTGCGGGTAGATCGGGCTTTGCCGCAGATGTCGCAGCAACTGGGGAGGTCAAGCCGATGGCTCGCCATGGGCGGACGTGTGCGTACCACTGAGCTGGTTGAGGCTTGCATCAGGCGTCCCCTAGCAATGCGCGGGTGAGGGCGTTGCGCTCGCCCTGGTGAGTCAGCTTGTTCAACGGCTGCACACTGGTACGGCCATTGCGGAGCTTCACGACTGCCGTTGCGCTGCTGATCTCTGAAATTTTCCCTTCGCGAACGCTCAGACTGACGCTGTGCCCGGTGCTGCGTGCAGCTACGAAAGTCACCTCATCACCGACTTTGAAGGCGTTCGTGGTAGCCTCTGTGCCGCCACTACTTGGGTTTTGTGCTTGCATGGTGCTTCTCCTTTGGGGTGGTCGGTGTCGAGGGATTGCAGTCCCTCGGCACCACTTCTTTTGTGGCGTGAACTCCTTGATCAGCCAGCGCGGCGAACCAGATGAATCGCCAAGCCTTTAAGCTGCTCGTTGCCAGCAGCCTCCTTCTGCCACTGCAAAATCTCTTCGATCTGTTTGCTCGAGCAGTCATCGACAAGTAGCGTCCGCTCGCCACGCTCCAACCTGACTTCCATGATTCCGAGCAGGCCGTGGTGCGAATACGCATCTGCATGAATGATTCCGGCCGGTCTGCCTTCGGCCAGTTGCTGCGCCTCAATGGACCTGAGCTTTGTCGTCTTACCCGTGCCGGCGTCGCCGGTGATGACGTGTACTTGCATGGTGCTTCTCCGTTGGAATGTGCCCAGCGTTGCAGCGCTGGTTGCGGTTTACGCGCTCTGAAAAATCCAGCAGCGCACAGTGGTGGGTTTGTTGAACATCGCGTTGCCGGCGGCCTGTGAAGCGCGGACCGCGCTGTACACCGCCTTGTTGGTTTCCACCCATTTGCGGCTGCGACTGTTTACCAGCAGCCCGCGCAACGTCTTGAGGTCGGCCAGGTTCTGCCGGTGCTCGCTGGCCTTTTCAGCGAACTCGTTGAGGTTGATTGCGATGAGTTTCGGGTCGGTGCTGTGATTGACCTGCGGGCCTTCGCCCAGGCTTTCGAGGTATTCGAAGACTTCCCAAAACTCGGCAACCAGTGGGTGATCAGCGCTGATCGCGGCCTGCCGTTCCAAGGCCATGGTCATCAGCGCCTGTTGAGTCGTGGCGACGTGGTTGTCATCGAGCGGGCAAACCAGGCGCAGGCAATCGACCAGGGCCATCAACTGGCTGTGGTTCTTGATGATCCGCTCCACGCGGATGTCCTTGAGCTTGCGCAGATGCTGTTCATGAACCAGCACACGTTCGGCAAACTTCGCCATCACCTGGGCTTCCGCACGCACAGCCAGCAGCAAAAAGTGGCTCAGCTGCTCGACCGGTATCAGGTTCAGGTTGTCAGCCGCTGCGCGGCTCTCGGTGGTGACTTCCGGGCGTGCAAAGTGCGATTTGATAATCCGCGTCAGGATCGCTTCCGACGCGCTGACATCGGCGTTCTGGCTGATCGCAATCGCGCCCCGAAACGGCGGTTCGTAAGTCTCGTTGCCGCTAGTTTTCATGCCCTTGGTGCCGAGCGTACCGCCGCCGTAGAAGTCCTTCAGCTCGTCCCAGTCGAAGCCTTTGGCGTGCGCTTTATCCGGCTCGTTGCGGTCGCCCTCGATCAGCACGACGGGCATGTTGGAGACCTGGCCCATGGCGCGCTGACGGCCGGCACGGGTCGATTTCGACGGGTCAAAACCTTCATGTTCGCGGCCGAGCAATTTCCATAGGAAAGTCAGCAGCGTGGTCTTGCCGGCGCCGGCCTCACCGGTGACTTCAAGGAATGGAAAGGATTTGTACTGTGCGCGGATCTGCTCGGCAAACAGCGAGCCAAACCAAAAGGCCAGAGCGACGATGCCCTTGGCACCAAAGCACAGCCACAGCATCGGCAGCCAGTCGGTCCGGTACTCCTTGGCGTCGCGCTGGATGTGCATGGCGATCGACTTTTGCAGCGTCTTCAGCCGCAGCTTGCCGAACTCGAAAAAGTCCTCCTTGTTCACAACGCTGACGATGCCGCCACGAACGGCAAGGTCGCCGAACACGTAGCAGCTGTGCAGTTTGCTGTAGCCAATGAAGTCGATGGTCTCGACGGTCTTCAGGCCGAACAGCTGGTCCTTCATGATCTTGTCGAGTTGCTGCCCGCTGCCGGTGAACACGGCGCCGGCGGCCATGCTCAGCAGGCGTTTCTTGAACTCGCTGGCGGCGGCGACCTGGCCACCGGTGAAGGTGTTCTTCACGCTGCCGCTGTCGTGCGGAAAATCGACGCGGAAGTAGTACCAGGATTCGTCGGTGACTTCGTTGCGCTGGAAGTACAGCGCCTGCGGGTAACAGTTGGCGATTTCGACCACGCTACCGCACTGGCGCAGGGCCTTGTCGCGGCGCTGTTTGTCGTTCAGCAGCTGGTCTTCGTGACGCTCGGATGACTCCAGCGCCTGCATGGCCTTGTTGAATTTCTCCAGATCCATCTTGAACCAGTAGAGCCGGCTCTCGAACCCGAAGTGAAACTCGTGGCGCTCGCGCCATTCGTACATCAGCACGCCTTTCTCGGACGCGCTTTCGGCGATCAGCAAAGCGCCGTGGTAGCGGGCAGTATCGAGGTCTTTCTCCCGCTGCTCGGCCCGTTCCGACTCCCCACCGATGAACGCCCAGCGCTGATGCAGGTCGTTCCAATCGACTTTGCGGCCATCGGCGGGTTGGGGGATCTGCGCGGCCTCACACTGATAGCCCAGGCCACGGGACTGGCGCACCCAGCGCTTCGTGTACTTGTGCGCACCTGGCTCGTTGTCCAAGGCCCAGACCAGCCTCGGCAGCTTCCCGCCGCGCAGCCGCGCAAGTTCTTTCAGGGACTCTTCAGGGAAAGCGCCTGACGACATGGCCGACACCGCCGCGATCCCGTGATGCACCAGGGCGATGGCGTCGAAGATGCCCTCGACAATCCAGAGTTCATCGACGGCCAGCAGATCTACACACGGCGGGCACCACCAAACGCCCTTGTAGCTGTCACCCTTCTTGAACCGGGCTTTCTGCTTGCCGAACCGGTGCGGCCGATCAATCAGGCGTTCCCAGTAGCCACCCTTGTCCAGCGCGAAGCGGACCGTGGCACTGCCGGCATCCAGCTCCGGAGAGTAGAACGTGTCCTGCGTGTACCACCCCTGAATAAGCTCAAGCTTGAAGCCTCGGGCGAACTCGAGATAGGCCCGAGCCGTGGCGGTCGGATGCTGATCGGTGGAAGGTGCGCGGCCGCTCCAGTCATCAAACAGATCGTCGTAGATTTCCTTGACGTGCCATGTCTGGCCGCACTTGCTCTCCCGACCACAGATGATCAGCCACGGGTTGTTGTGGTTGGTGTACAGCTCCTTCTTGTTGCAGGCGGGGCACTTGCCGCCACGCATGTAATCGGTGAGCGGCCGGTGCTTCAGTTCGTAATCGCTCTCAAGGCGGCGCAGCACTTCGGCGCGTAGTTTGTCTTCCATCTTCATCGGGGTTTACTTCACTTCGCCGAGGCTTTGTTTGAGGGCGCCAATCAGGCGTTTTTGCGCGGCCATCACCGGGAAGGCCGTCAGCAGCGAGCCGTGCCGTAAACCCTCGGGGATCATGCGAAACCGATCGTCATACCAGTACTCGTTGAACTGCACGGAGTACTGCGCGCGCAGTGCCTGGAGCAGGGCTTCAGCCTGCGCTCGGGGCAGTGTTGCGGTGATGGCGATGTCGATTTCCATGATCCACCTCGGATTTCAGGCAAAGCTCACCCAAACCCACGGGAAGCGGGGCAGGGCGGGTTGTTTAAAAAGGGGTTACTGAGGGTGGTTCTTGTGCGCGGAGTCGCGCTGAGCCAGCAGGGTCTGCGGCAGCAGCCTTGCCGGTACCGGGTAGCGCAGATCTGCCCGGATATCGATCAAGTGCACGACCGTGCAGCCGGGGCTGTTGCCCCAGTCCACACCGATCCACTTGCGCTGGTTGATCACCTGCAATTCAGTCCAAGCGTTGTGCACCAGACGTTCAGCCATGAACACCGGCACTTCCAGCGAGGTGGCCAGGTGCCGAACGCAGTTTTCATAGAGCAGGTCCGAGTCCACCAGGTACTGCGCTTCGTGCCGTTGCAAGTAGGCGAACGCGGCGCGTTGCATGCTGCTGCGGTAGTCGTGGGTCAACTGTTCGTGATTCATTGCGCACACTCCATTTCCATTTGGTCGAGCAGGTCGGGTTGATCGTTGGCGGTCTTCATCGCGGCACGGCGCAGAGCGATGTCGGCGATAGGCAAACGCACCGATGGATTGGCCATGCCGCTGGGACTCATTTCGTGAGTCATCTCAAACTCAGCACGCACCGACCAGCCACAGGCCTCGTTGGTGCATTGCAGGTAGGCCACCCGCAGGAAAATGTGTGTGCCTTCGCTGGTGCGGATACGCATGCGGCCGAGGCAGTGGGGGCAGACAAGTTTGTAAGTACTCACCCTGCGATCCCCCGACCATGCAGTTGAATGGTTGCCAGCACTTCGGCGTAGCGGGCGGACATGTAGTGCATCAGCGCGTTGATGATTGCCTGGGCTTCGCAAGACTCAATGACGCCGTCGTCCAATGCCTTGGCAATGATTTGATCGACCATGCCGCGCTTGGCTGCGGCCTTGACTGACCGGTTGTACAACTCGACGTTGTCCAGATCGGCCGACACAGTCAGGGGCACGAACAAACCACCGTATTTCGCCGCGATGTAGTCGGGCAGAAAGGTGGTGCCCGCAACCCGCTCAAGACGGTGAATGTGATCGTCACTCAGTGGGCGGCTGCCGGCGTTTTCATAGGCTTGGTTGTCGAACTTTTTGAGTGGCATTCCAAGGTCGGCAGCGGCGTAGATTCGGCCACCCTCGTAGGCGCCAATCACCGCGCTGACCACGTCTTTCCTGCTGGCTAGAACTGGGCGTTTCATCTTCTGGTTTCCTCCCTGAGCCAACCGGCCTAGTTTTGACTGACGCAGTCTTTGATGCCGAGAAGCACGGCGGCGCGGTGTGCTTCACCCCGCAAGCACTTCTTTTGCCCGTTCAATACGGCGTACACCGTTGAAGGGTGGAGATTGTTCTGTAGGGCAAAGTCCTTGACGGAAATGCCCTGAAGCTCCAAGCGCGTTCTAGCGGCCTGGCAAGCTTGCTCGGGTGCGTAGGTGGCGTGCATAGTTCAAATTCGTGTGATTTCGCGTAATGGTTTGATGATATTGGTTCAGTAAATTGAACCTGTCAACGCTTGAGGTTCAAAAAATATGACCATCGGTGAACGGCTGAAGGAAGAAAGGTCGCGTCTAGGCCTCAGCCAGACTGATTTAGGTGCTGCTGGCGGTGTCGGTAAAACCACTCAAATAAATTATGAAAAAGGCTCAGGTAGCCCCGACGCCAAGTACTTGGCCGCAGCTGCGGAGTTGGGAATTGATGTTCTGTACGTTGTGACCGGACAACGCAAACCGACTCTTGCCGGCAGCATCAGTGCCCAGGCAGCAGAATTTCTTGAGGTGTACCAGCACATTGGCGAGCAAGATCGCGACGTGCTGTTACGCATGGCATCGGCCTTTGCGAAGGCGGCAAGTGTGATGTGAGAAAGGACAATGATTGACCTGGTCAATCACTGTTCAGGTGAGTGGAAGCAACACGCCGGCCACGATGGCCGGTTTTTTCATGGATATTGAAAGGAGCGGTACGAATGGCGTTGAAACCCTGCAAGTCTTGCAAGCATCAAGTAGATACCTCTGCGAAAACCTGCCCGAACTGCGGCGTAGCGAACCCTGGCGTCACTACAGCACAAACCCTTGGCGGCCTGGTCATTCTCGGCATCATCGTCGCGGTGGGCTTTTCGATGTGCTCGGGTGGCAGCAAAGACAAAACCGAAGAGAAAACTGCAAAGGTCGATGAGGCCGCGTGCCGTAAGGACCTTCAGTGCATGGGCGACAAATACACCGTCGCCGCCGGTGTCTATTGCAAGGACCCCATCGTGCGCCTTGGGAAGTACTCCGCGCGTTGGACTGATGGCACCTTTGAGCCAAAAATGAGCCACTTTCGCTGGCTGAACAAGGAGCAGGGGACACTGACGTTCATCGGCGACAAGATCGAATTTCAGAATGGCTTCGGCGCTTATCAAAAGCACATCTACGAATGCGACTTCAACCCTACGGGTAACCAGGTGCTGGCCGTTCGTGCCGAGCCCGGACAGCTCTGATACGGCGGTCCTTGAAGGGGTAAACAGTACTTACATTTCCGAAGTGGTGTGATTCAGCAGGGGTGGTCGTCTGTGCGGCGATCTCATTCAAACCGGTCTCAAGACTTTTCATAAAGAGGCTGGTGGCACAGAAAAATGTGCTGAGGATGGGTGACTCCCGGGCGATGAAGGTGGTGTGAAGCCACCGTGCCCTTCACAAGGAAATGGAGTACGCAGGATGGAAAACCTTACCCCTTTGGAGCGCTTGTTTTTGCAGCTTCTCGCGAAGCTGAATGATCAGCAGCAGCAAGATTTGCTGAGGGTCATGGAGGTGCTCGAGCAGTCATCGAAGTAAGGCATTGTGAGCAGGGCCTTGGCGAGACGCTGAGGCCTTTTGTGATGAAACTGTGGAGCGGGAATTGTCAGTTTCTTGGCCATACTGCTTGCAGAATGTTGAATTTCAGTGAGGTGATTTTGTGGATGATGAACTTAAGCATCAACCTTTGTTTCGGACTGTTTGGTTCTGGCTGGCAATTTTGGTGCCTGTTTTTCTAGCATTGTTTCTAGGGGCTGGTATCTGGGTAAGCTCAAATGTTGGAAAGTGGTGCTTTGAATCTGGTTGTGTAAATTATTTTGTCGAAGTGTTCAAGGTTCCTATTACGATAGCCGGGTTGTCATTGCCACTTGTTGCTATGGTGGCCGCAGTGCAAAGGTCAAAAGAAGCTTATATACAGATTAGGCATGGCCAAAAGCAATATAGTGAGGCTGTTAGTAATAATCGGGTGGGGAATTATCTTAAGCATCGTGAAGGTTTTTATAAGCTAATAGAGAATTTCTGTGAAATTGAGGCTGTAAGCGCAGGTGATAGTAAGGTGTATATAGATGCGGGTTATCTTTATATGCGACTTTTTCCAAATAACAGTTTCGAGCTTCTTGAGTTTGTGCAAGGTACAGCGCCATTTTGGAAACGCCTAGATGAGAGTTTTTCCAAGATGGAGGCTTTTGTAAGCGATGCTGACAAAATTGGAGGTGATTTTGATTTGACAGGATTTATAACTGAACTCCAAACTGCCTTGAATGTTTTTACAGTTCGAATTGTTCCATTTGTAACGTGCGAATTTGGTGAGGAAGGTAAGAAAAGTAGCTGCATTTTACTGGGGGAAGGGTTCAGAAATATTGCTAACACTGCCACGTTTGCCCTGAGGCTGCTCATCGCAGTAAAGATTTATGCAGGGATAAAAGTGAGTTTGACCGCGCATAGGCTTTTATATAGTCCTGAGTTAAAGAATATGTTGGAAGAGTTAAAGGGTGAAATAGAGTTCGTGAAATGAATGTCTTGTGACTTAAAAAAAACCGGCTTAAGCCGGTTTTTTTATTTTAGGTAAAATTCCCTCAGTGCTAAGGTTGACATTAGCGATTCTTCACTTCCATATAGTGAGAATAGATTTAAATTGAATTGGTCTAGTTTTGCTAGGATGCTAAGTTTTTCTTTTTTGGGAAGAGTTATTTTATACATTCTGTCGTGGCTTTTGGGACTGTTGTATTCTTCGTGCGGGTGCGTGAAGTAATGGTTTCTTCCGTATTCGTTTGAGAATGATAGGCAGAGAGTGTACTGGGCTTGTTGTATTGAGTGTCTTTTGTGAGTGTCAATGTAGGGGCCGATGCTTTGAATAAACGGGCCGCCCCCAGCATAGCTTTTTGCAGAACCTAGATATTCCTGATATACAAAAATAGCAATATTACCTTCTGCTTCATTGGCGCATTCCGAATAAGCAAAAAGGGCTGCAATGTATGGTGAACGTGTCCAGTCGAGCAAGGGCGACGGGAATCCGTGGTGACGTAAGTATACTAGGTATTCTAAAGATGGGAGTGGAGCATAGTAGCTGTGCTCTGAATCTCGAATGATAGATCCATCCTTTAGAAGAATGGGGTCCCATTTTTTTTCTGCATGCAGCTCTGCCTGAAGCTTTACGCGGTCTGCACTATATAGATAATTGTCTAGCGATTTTGTTTTGGGTGAGTATCTTTCTAATGTGGTGAGAAGTGGCCAGTTTGAATCTGCATGACCACGAAATAGTAAGTCTGAGTAGTGTTTCCGGGACTCGCCCTTAATTTTTTTTTGTTCGGCGCGTAAATCTTCCACCCATGACTCGAATTCGCTAAATCTGCTAAATGACAGGATTTCCATTTCTTACACTGTTCTCGATTCTTGGCCAGTCGCTATTATCTTCATATGTAAGATTTTTTCCAGTCTTCGCCACTCTCGATCCACTGCGCGTTTTGCCGTTTTTTCTGAAGCATATAACCAACGCAACCTCCGTGGATTGCTCTGATCCCCAGCCGTCACTGTCTTCTCCTTCCCGGTCTTCTTATCGCGGTAGTACGCGATGATCCCCGTGAAATCCCCCTTATTCTCTTCCGCCAGACCCTCAACGGTATCTTCCGGCAGCTTGCTCTCCAGCTCCAGGCTGACGGTGTAACCATTGTCCGCACTGAGCGTGTGCTGCACGTTGCCGCCGTACCAGATGATCTCGTCAATCTCCGGCTTAACCCCCTCGAGCGTATAGGTCAGTTCCGGGATCAGATCCGGCCGGCCCATGGCCAGGGTATAGTTGAGCGTCGCGCTACCACGTTGTAGGCGATTGAACTCGGCCCGTGCCGCACGCAGGGCTGATTGGCGGTCGCTGTAGGTATGGCGCAGATCCTTCAGGTTCTCGCCACCGCCGGCGATGGCTTCCTGTTTCTTGGCGCTGTTCACATCGTAGAAGTAGGCCCGCACACCGTCGTAGCTGTCGCGGTCGGCTTGCAGATACCGGTGCTGATCGCCGTCCGCGCGGGTGAGGGTGACGTGGGGCAGCTCGGCGCCGCTGGCGGTCTTGCCGCCGCCGGCGGGCAGGCACAGCAGGCAGCCGGCCTTGACTGTCACCACGGCATCAAATTCTTCGCCGACGCGGCTGATCAGGTTGGCGTCGGATTCGTTGGCCTGGTCGAGCTGCAGGATGGGCAGCCCGTCGAGGGCACCGGCGATGGTTGCGGTCAGGCCGTTGCCCAGGGCGATATCACCTAGCACATCGCCGAACGTGGTGTTGCTCCAGCTGCGTTCGCGTTTGGTCTTCAGGCCCTTGCGCAGATCGGCGGAACGGGCGCGGATGCTCAGCACGTCCGGCGCGCCAGAGTGTTCGGTTTCATCGACGGTGTAGGTGCCTTTGTCCACCAGGCCTGTGTCACTCCAGCCCAGCCACAACCGAACCACCGCGCCCTTAGGCGGGATGGCCAGCAGCCCGTCATGGTCGCTGAGGGTGATGCTGAGTTGATCCGCCTCGATGCCACGATTGTCGGTCAGGTCCAGGCTCATCAGGCGCGGGCTTATCAGTTGGGCGATATCGTTGCCATCCACGGTGATGCGAAACGCCGGCACCGGATAGGCCGCCTCGCGCTTGTATCGCTCAATGGTCTTGTCCAGAAAACCGGTGACGCGGGAAAGGGCGGCATCGATCACAGCAGCTTCCTCATGATGCTGACGCCGGCGCTGGTACCGGCGCCGATCAGGTCAATCCGGTCGTCATCGATGCGTTTGAGGCTGAGGGTGAATTCGATGCGGCGCGGGGTGCCGTCGCGGAAGAAGATCGTCTTGGTTTCACTCAGGCTTTCGATGATCCACAGGCCGTAGATCCGACCGCTGCCCTCGACCATGGGCCAAGCCTTACCGGTGTTGGCCATCAGGCGCAGGGCGTCGAGGCTGAGGGCGCTGCCGGCGAGTTCCGGCAGGATGATGCCGGGTAGGGTGATGGAGTCATCACCACGACCAACGAACTGGCGAGCGGGCGCGGCGCCGACGCGGTTGCTGCTGGCGTGGCGCCATTCGGTCTGGCGTTGCAGCTCTTGGTAAGCGGCGGTGGAAAGGCTGAAAACGAACATGCCCAGGGCAAGCATCATGGTGGGTTACTCCAGGTCGGACAGTCTGCTGCGCTGGCGGGCGTTCTTTTCGCTGGAAACGCGGGCCAGCTCGGCGCTCACGGCGCGGGCGATGGCGCGTTCATCCATCCCGGGCGTGGTGTGGATGTTGATTTCGTAGGTGTCGTGGCTGTCGTAGGCTGCGGCCGGTGCCGGACTGATGGGAGCGCGATTGTCGATCGACACTGAAGAGGATGCAGCGGCGCCGGTCGGCAACTGCGGTAACCCGATGGCGCCCAACGGTCCGGCCACGGCACCGAGCGCACGCTGCCCTGCAGATACGACTTGCTTGCCCATGTCTGTGATGGCGCCCAGTGGGCCGTCCTGGCCACCCTCCAGACCTTGGGTCAGACCGGCCATGGTGAAACCGCCGAGCGCCGTGAACACGCGGGACGGGCTGTGGATGCCGAGCTTTTCCTTGAACATGTTAATGGCCGAATCAGCAATAGAGCTGACGGCGTTCGTGATCTGGCCCAACCCCGCGAGCAGCCCGTTGACCAAGCCATTGACGAGCATGTTGCCGAACTCGGTAAAGCGGCTCGGCAGATCCACGCCGAGGTAACTCATCACGCCAGCGAAGGCCTGGTAGATCAGACCAATGGGGCTGAAGTTGGCCAGCGTGGTGAGGATGCCGCCGATGCCTCCGCTGAATCCGGCTTTGATCTCTGTCCAGGCATTGGCGAAGTAGAGTTTCACCGCGTCCCAATTGGTGTAGATCAGGTAGGCTGCGCCGGCGAGGACGGCGACCACTGCGCCGATGGCCAAAGCTACCGGGTTGGTTGCGAGCCCCCACATGGCGATGCTGACGGTGCGCAGGGCGGTCACCAGCGAGCCGCTGAGCGTGCTGGCGAGCAGTCGAACGCCCTGACCCAGCAACGGGAACGCATTGCGTGCCAAGCCGCTGATGGTGGGGAATAGCTTCTGCATGATTCGCAGCGTGCCGCCACCCTGCATGCCGAACATCGCCATGCCGTAGCGAACCACGGCAAACGGGCCGAGCAGGCTGGCCATGCCGATAGCCAGACCACCGAACACGAACGACAGGCCGGCGACCAGAGCCACGACTTTGACCAGTCCGCCAGCAAGTTTCGGATTCTCCCGCGCCCAAGCGCCTACCTTGTTCGCGATCTCGCCGAGCGTATTGATCAGCTCTTTCAGTTCCGGCGCGACGGCGGCTCCGAATTCGGCCATGGCATTGGTGAAGCTGCCTTCGGCGGCTTCCATGACGTTGGTCAGCGTGCCGAGTTGTTCGTTGACACGCATGCGCAAGGTCGCTTGGGTTTGCAGCTTTTGCTGCACTTCCTGATAACCCGCCAGCCCCTTGTTCATCATGGTGTTCAAGGTCGTCATCGTTTCCGCGTCATCACCGAACAGCTCTTTGGTGATTTTCCTGCGATCTTCGTCGTTGAACGCTTTCAGCTTTTCGATTTGGGCGTAGAGGTTTTCCAGACCTGCGAAGTTGCCTTGGTCGTCGGTGAACTTGAACGACACATCTTTACCGGTGGACTTGGCGACGTTGTTGGCTTTGCTCACGCTGTCCTTGTCGAGTCCGGCCTGGAATATCTTGCGGAACGCGTTACCGGCGGCGCCGCCTTCCATACTTTGCTGATCCATCATGATCAGCAGCGGGGCCAGTTCCTTCGCAGCGTCGAGTCCAGACTTTTTGATGGTGTCCATCACCGGTGCAATCTTGCTGAACCCCTGCAGCATGTTGCCGGGATCAACGCCCGCATAAACGCCGCGCTGAATGGTGTCCATCAACGACATCATGTCCTTCTCGGATGTCTGCGTGGCGTCCTGCATTTTCGCTGCGAACTCGGCGGCTTCTTCGGCGGGCATCTTCAGTTGTACGCCGAGATACGCGGCGGCTTCACCGGTGCCGCCGAGGATGCTTTGCGCGCTGATACCTTGGCGCCGCAGCATGGTCATCATGTTCTGAAAGTCGGCGGTGGAACCTGGTAGGCGGTCGCCGAGTTGCGTCGCCAGGTCGGTGATCTTCTGGTAGTCCTCGGCCACCTTGCCGGTGTTGTCCATCATCGAGACTTTCAGCTGTGTAGCTGAGTCTTCGTTCGGTGCAAAGGCGCCGACCATTTTTGCCAGCGGGCGGCTCGCGGCATAACCCACGCCCAACCCGGCGGCCCCGTTGACGGCCATGTCGCTGGCAAGGCTTTGGGTCTTTGCCAGCCTGTTGCGCTCGGCAGCCATCCGTTTCTGTTGAGCATTGAGCGCGACCAGCCGCTGCCCCTGTTCGCTGATGCTCGCATTCGTGGCGCTGATCTGCTCGCGCAGCTGACGCTCATGCGTGCCGAGGTCTTTGGTGCTGATCCCGGCGCCGTACAGCTTCGAACGCAGGGTCTGCAACTGTTCGGACTGCTGCTGGTGTTGTTCCTTGAGCCGCTGTGCTTCGCGCACGGCCGTACGGAAGTCCTTGGCCATGGCCTTGGTCGGAACACCGGTGGCAGCAAACTGTTGGCTGAGCGCTCGGACTTTGTCGCGAGCGGAGGTGAGGGCGGTTTCGGTCTGCTCGGCAGCAGCGCGCTGGGTACGCCAGGCGCTGACGTCTTTCTGCTGCGCGTTGAGTTCCTTGAGGCGGTCGCGGGCGTCCTTGAGTGCACGGGCAGCGCCGATGCTGCCCTTGTCGATGGCCTTCAGGGGGCCGCTCGCGCGGTCGATGGCGTTGAGCAGTACCTGAAGTTTTAAATCATTCGCCATCGGTGGCACTCCGCACCCTGGCGCGCTCGCGCCAGTCCATCAGTTCTTGCAGGCCCAGTTGGTCCATGTCAGCCGGCGCCCAGTGAAAGACCACGGCCAGATCGGCCATGGCGTCCTCTACGCAACGAGGGAGGCGTCCGTCCTCACCGACTTCTGCAACAAAAAATGGGCGACCTTGTTGCCGCAGGCGAGCAGGTCGGCCGGGTCCATGCCGGCGGCTTCCGGTGCGGTGATGGATGGTGAAGTGATGCGTGGCAGTACCTTGAGCAGGGCGCCGACATCGAGGTTCAGCAGGTCCACCAGGTGGACGCCGCGCAGCTCGCCGGACTGTGGTTTGCGCAGGGTGAGGCTGTCGATCTGATTCTTGCCGCGCAGGATCGGCGTATCGAGGAGGACGGTGTTGTCGTCGGCGGCTGGCAGGGTTTCGGTGGCGTTTTCAGTTTCCATGGAATGCTCCGGTGGTCAGGGTTGAAGTTGGATCAGAGGCCGATGGCAGAGCGCTGTTTTTCCAGCATGTCCACGCCGTTGACCTTCTCGATGAAGTTGAGCAAGTCGATTTCGATGATGTCTTCGTTATCGACAATGAGCTTGTAGTAGGAGCAGGTGGTGGTGATGCTGTGTTCGGTGTCTTCGCCGGGTGCCGCGTCGCCCATCTCGATAGTTTCGTGACGGCCGCGCACGACAATTTCCACGGCACTGACTTCGCCGGTGTCGTCCTGCTGGAATGAGCCCGCGAAGCGTAGTTGCACGCCGGACGCGTTGACGCTGCCGAACTGTCGGAGCGCGATCAGATCCAGCCCGCCGGTCTTCCATTCGAACTGGATGCCGTCATCGGAGAACCCGAGGTCCGCCTTGACCGGGCCGTTCATGCCGCCGCCCCGGTAGCTTTCCATCTTGCGGCCGAGGGGCGGCGGGGTGACGCTCTTGGCAACGCCCTGGTAGGTGTTGCCGTCGTTGAACAGGTTCATGTTTTTGAGCTTGCGAGGCATGGCCATAGCGGTTGTCTCCGGGGTACGGGCGCCCCCGCAAGGGCGCGCCGGTTCAGGCGTTCACTTTGCTGGCGAACTGGATCAGGTAGCGGTCGGTGATGCGCTGGCGAAGGGTCAGGTCTTCCAGCGGCGGCACGGGCGTGTAGTCGTAATCGAGGTAGAGCTTGCCGGCCTTGAGGGTGTCCTTGTCGTTGATCTCTTCCGGGTACCAGCAGTCGCCGCCGATCAAGTAGCCGCTGCCGACCATCTCGCGGAATTTGGCCTTGATGCTCTCGATCATGTCGCGCACCAGGGACGGGTGCATGGGCTTGTCCACAGCCCACATCTGCGCCTCGGCCATGGTGTCGGCGAGGATCTGCGCGGTGCGGGTGTAGTTCTCGAAAGCAAACAGCGGATCGTCGCTGCACGTGCGGCTGCCCCAGAAGCGGAAGCCACCTTCGTTGATCAGGGTGGTGACCTCGTTTCCGTTGAGGTAGTTGGCGTCGGTGGCCGGGTTTTGCAGATCCCAG
>Ga0105251_10001709_pt1 | contig 18381 bp, 16 predicted proteins | sample KBSS64metaG_FD_80424 | JGI IMG/M metagenome (GOLD analysis project Ga0105251, IMG submission 80424) | Switchgrass rhizosphere microbial communities from Kellogg Biological Station, Michigan, USA - KBS S6-4 metaG | ecosystem: Host-associated > Plants > Roots > Rhizosphere > Soil | place...
TCGCGGCCACGGTCAATACGACGAGCGCGCCCATTGCACGCCGCAGATGCTCGCCCACGCCGAGCGAGCGCTTGACGACATCCAGCGCGCGCTTGCCGAGGCTCGACGCGATCGCAAGCGAACCGGCCGCGCCGACGCCATAGGCAACGAGTGCCGCAGCCGTGTGCCAGCTCGCGCCATGCAAGGCGGCGCCCGTGAGGATCACGCCGAGAATCGGCCCTGCGCACGGCGCCCACAGCAGCCCGGTCGCCGCGCCGAGCAGCATGGACGACGCGACACGGCGCGTCGTCCCCTGGGTTTGCGAACGCGCGACGAGGCGATCCGCAAGCGCCGACAACGGACGCGTGAGCCGCGCGGCAATCGACGGAAACAGGAGCGCTGCGCCGAACAGCGCGAGCGTCGCGAGCGCGATCCAGCGGCCGTACTGATTCAGTTGCGCGGCGCCCGCGAGACCCGCGACGCCGAGGCCGGTCACGAGCGCGAACGTGCCCGCGAGTCCGATGAGAAGCGGCAGGCGGTCGGTGATGAAGGGCCTGTCCGAACGCGCGAATACGAACGGCACGACCGGCAGAATGCATGGGCTCAATACGGTGAACACGCCGCCGAGCAATGCGATGACGATGAGTGACATGAGATCGGTGTTCCGTGAAAAGCGGTTGGACGGACCGGCATCGAACGCCGGGAATACGGCACAACAAGCATGTGTCGTATTCCAGCGCCTTCATGTATCGCGGGAATGTCAGAAACGGCGCGCCGTGCAACGCCGTGTATCGGCCGGGCCGCCGGATACATGGCGATACAAACGGGACACGCGCCCGATACATCAGCGCGCTTCAATACGCTTTAACGCATCACCGAAAAGGAGAACCGTCATGTTCGCTCGACTCAAGATCGCCGCCGTCGCCACCGCGATGGTCGCAGCGCTCGGCGCCGTCGCGGCGCTCGCCGCTTTCTCATCGACCGGCTCCGCGGCCGGCATGAAAACGACGCAGCAGACCGGCGCGCAGGCGCCCGACTTCACCGGCATCGATAACTGGTTCAACAGCGCGCCGCTCGATCTCGCGCAGTTGCGCGGCAAAGTCGTGCTCGTCGATTTCTGGACTTTCGATTGCATCAACTGCGCACATACGCTGCCGCACGTGAAGGACTGGTACGCGCGCTATCGGGACAAAGGGCTCGTCGTGGTCGGCGTGCATACGCCCGAGTATTCCTTCGAGCGCGATGCCGGCAATCTCAGGAAAGCGATCGCCAAATATGGAATCGAATATCCTGTCGCGCAGGACAATCGATACGCAACCTGGAATGCGTATGACAACCAGTACTGGCCCGCGCTCTATCTGATCGATCAGAACGGCAAGATCGTGTACACGCACTTCGGGGAAGGGCGCTATGCGCAGACCGAAGAAACGATTCGCAAGCTGCTCGGCTTGAGCTAAAAAAAACGCGCCAGCAAAGGCGCGTTTTTTCATTCGATTGCGCGCGAACGCTCAACCCTGTCGCGCAACGACGCCCTCTGCATCGGTATCGTGCGTCGAGCCTTTCGCCGGGCGCCCTGCCCAGTAGCCCGCGAGCATCGATCCCGACAGGTTGTGCCACACCGAGAATAGCGCGCCGGGCAACGCGGCAATCGGCGTGAAATACAGCTTGCCGAGCGTCGCCGCGAGTCCCGAGTTCTGCATGCCGACTTCGATTGCAAGCGTGCGGCAGACGGCTTCGTCGAAGCCGAGCAGGCGGCCGCCCCAGTAGCCGCCCAGTAAGCCGATGCCGTTGTGCAGCACCACGCCCACCGCGACGACCATGCCCACCGACGCGATGCTCTTCTGCGTGCCGCCGACGACCGCCGCGATGATCAGCAGAATCGACACCATCGACACGAGCGGCAGCGCCCATTCGATCTTGCGCACGAGCTTGCCGAACAGATGATTCACGACGAGGCCGATGACGATCGGCAACGCGACGATCTGCACGATGCTCATCAGCATCCCGTGCACGTCGACGGAAATCGATGCATCGACATAAAAACGCGTGAGCAGCGGGGTCGCGAACACGCCGACGAGGGTCGACAGCGCGCTGATCGTGACAGACAGCGCCACATCGCCACGCGCGAGATAGATCATCACGTTCGAAGCCGTACCGCTCGCGACGCTGCCGACGAGCACCATGCCCGCCGTCAGATCGGGCGGCATGCGCAGCGCCTTCGCAATCGCCCACGCGGCGAGCGGCATCACGAGATAATGCAGGACGATGCCCGCGATGACCGGCGCGGGCCGCGTGAATACGCGCCTGAAATCGTCGATGGAGAGCGTGACGCCCATCGACAGCATGATGATCGTCAGAAGCATCGTGACGTGCGGCGCGATGCCCGTCACTGACGAAGGCGCGCTGTAGGCGGCGATGGAAACGAGCACGGCCCAGAGCGGAAAAAGGCGGGTGATGCGGGCAAGCATGAAAACAATCCTCGAAGGTCGTTGCGTATCGTGTGTGGTTCAGCGAAAGCGGCGGTGCGCGGGATGACCGGACGGGCGCAGACGGACGAATGTTTGCCTTCGTGGGGCGGACGCGGCCCGCGACACCGCACACGCACGGGTCACATGCGATTGCGGCCGAACGGCGGGCAGGCGCCGCATTTTACCCGGCGTGCGGCCGTGTTTCAGGGACCGCTTAACTCACGCGATGCAATCGCCCGGCTCTTTCGACTCATTCGCATCTAATTCTTCGGCGGCATCATGCGCATCAAACAACTGGTCTGAAGGAGATGAACATGACACCGATCGCCATCATTCAAGGCACGCCGACATGGGTCTGGGTGCTGCTCGCGTTTCTGCTGTATCGCGGCATCAAGGCAATGCAGGCCAGCACTACGCCGCTTTCGAAGCTCGCGATCATCCCGCTGGTTTTTGCGGGCATGGGTATCGCGCATCTGATTTCGTCGCCGCTCACGGGCGTGGCCGCCGTCGCCGCGTGGATCCTCGCGCTTGCCGCGGGCGTCATCGCTGGCGTGTTCAACGCGAGCCGGAGCCGCTTCATTGTCGATCCGATCGCTCGCACCGTGATGCTGCCGGGGTCGATCGTGCCCTTGCTGCTGATCGCCACTACGTTTATCGCGAAGTTCTGGCTCGGCTTCGAGATGGCGACCGCGACGAATCTCTCCGCGCTCGCGACGTATGGGGTCATCGATGCCGCCGTGTCGGGTGTCGTCGCGGGCATGTTCGCCGGACGCTTCTTCATGTACTGGAAAACGATGCACGCCCTGCGCGCGTCGTGGGCCTGATCGATGCTGGCTCGCCGAACGTGGAACGCACGAGGTCCGCAGCATGAGCATCAAATGCAGCCTCCAAGGAAATGCCGTCACACTTGTTACTCCCGGCCATTCGCTTTCGAGTTCAGACTGATTTCACGGACAACAACTCAAGAGGTTGCACAAGCCATGACTACATCAGACGAAAAAGGAACAGCGGGCGCACGCACTGAAATGCGTACGCCACCCGTCGTGTCGGAGCAAGCGTGGGAAGCTGCGCGACAGCAGTTGCTCGTGAAGGAAAAAGCTCACACGCGCGCCCGCGATGCGCTCGCTGCCGAGCGGCGCCGCATGCCGTGGATGGCCGTGAAAACGGACTATATGTTCGAGGGCCCCGACGGCAAAATCGGCTTTCTCGATCTGTTCGACGGACGGCGTCAGTTGATTGTGTATCGCGCGTTTTATGAGCCCGGCGTGTTCGGCTGGCCCGAGCATGCGTGCCGTGGCTGCTCGCTCGTCGCCGATCAGGTCGCTCATCTTGCGCATCTGAATGCACGCGATACGACATTGGTATTCGTATCGCGTGCGCCGCAAGAGGACATCGCTCGGCTGAAGCAACGCATGGGCTGGAACATTCCGTGGTTCACGCTGACGGATCGTTTCGATGCCGATTTCGGGGTCGACGAATGGCACGGCACGAACGTGTTTTTCCGCGATGGAGATAACGTATTCCGCACGTATTTCCTCAACAATCGCGGCGACGAGCAGATGGGCAATACGTGGAACTATCTCGACATCACGCCGCTTGGACGTCAGGAGCTGTGGGAAGACTCGCCTGAAGGCTATCCGCAGACACCGACCTACAAGTGGTGGAACTGGCACGATAGCTATATCGACGATGCGCCGCCCGACAAGAAATGGGTCGAGGTATCCGACGCGGGCGAAGCGGCATTTCGCGCCGAGAGCGCTAAAAACAAGGGGTGAAATCAGTCACGGTTCGATCGCGCCCACGAACGTCAGCCATTCGCCGACGATCGCCTCGGGCGCGTCTTCCTGCATCAGATGTCCTGATCCGGGCACACGCGTGAAGCGCGCCTTTGGAATCAGCGATGCGAGTTCGATACCGCGCTCGACCGGTATCCATGCGTCTTCTTCGCCCCAAAGAATCGACACGGGACACGTCAATTCACGGTAGCGCGATTGCACTTCATCCGTGTAACGCTGATCCATCTGCGCGATCTGCCGATAGAACGCGGCCTGCCCCTTCTCGCCCGTCCACGGCTGCGTATAAACGCACAACGTCTCTTCGGATAACTTTCGATGCGCCGCGCCTTGCAGATACGCATCGAGCATCGCTTGATGCATGTACGGCGGCACGCCTGCGAACGCGGCTTCATGTTGCCGCACATGAGCCACGAAAGGCGATCCCCAGGGCGCGACGGCAACGGGATCGACGAGCATCAACGAGCGATACGCGCAACCGTTCAGCAACGCTGCCCTGAGCGATGTCGCACCGCCAAAGTCGTGCGCGAGCACATCGGGTAATGCGCCATTCCAGTCGGCGCTCCAGTACCCGATGAGCGCCGCGAGCACGCGATTCTGCACGCCGAGCGAAACGTCCTGTCCATCGCGCATTTCCGAAGCGCCGTAACCGAGCAGATCGAAGTAATGCACGCGGCGCGAACGGGCCGCAATCGGCGCGATACGCCGCCATACCTGGGATGAAAACGGCGTCCCATGCACGAGCACGAGCGGCGCACCCTCGCCGATCACGCCGTAGTGCACAGCCTGCCCTTCGAAGTCGAACACATGATCGACCGGCAGGCGATCTTTCGTTTCGCTCATGACGCTGTCTCGCTCAACGCAGGTTCGTGCGCGCGAGTTCGACGATTTCATCGCCGCGCCCGCTCAGAATCGCTCGCAACATGTAGAGGCTGAAGCCTTTTGCCTGCGACAACTCGATGGTCGGCGGCATTGCGAGTTCGTGCTTCGACGTGACGACATCGACGACCGCCGCTCCCTTGTGCGCGAACGCTTCCCGCAACGCGTTTTCGAGTTGCTCCGACTCTTCCACGCGTACCGACCAGATGCCCGCGCCCTTCGCGATCTGCGAGAAATCGGTCTTGCTCAGATCGACGTTGGTGTCGAGATAGCCGCCCGCCTTCAACTCCATCGACACGAAGCCGAGCAGACTGTTGTTGAACACGACGACCTTGATCGGCAACTCGAGCTGCACGGCGGAGAGCAGATCGCCCAGCAACATCGACAAGCCGCCGTCGCCCGATAGCGACACGACTTGCCGTTGCGGTTGCGCGGCCTGCGCGCCGAGCGCCTGCGGCATCGCGTTGGCCATCGAGCCGTGATTGAACGAGCCGTGCAACTGGCGCTTGCCGTTCATCGTCAGATAGCGCGCGGCCCATAGCGTCGGCGTGCCGACATCGACGGTGAAGATCGCATCCTCGGCGGCGATTTCATCGACGAGCTTCGTGAGGTATTGCGGATGGATCGGACGTCCCGGCGCGGACGGCGTCGCGAGATCGTCGAGGTCCTTGCGCGCGGTGGCATAGTGCCTGAGCGCGTTCTCAAGAAAACGCCGCTCGTCCTTGCGCTTAAGCTTGGGCAAAAGTGCCGCGAGCGTTTCCTTGATGGTGCCGACGAGCCCCATTTCCAGCGGCGCGCGGCGTCCCAGTTGCGAGCCGCGCCAGTCGATCTGCACGATCTTCGCCTGCGGGGGATAGAACGGGCGATACGGAAAATCGCAGCCGAGCAGGAGCAGCGTGTCGCAGGACATCATCGCGTGATAGCCCGAGCTGAAGCCGATGAGCCCGGTCATGCCGACATCGAATGGATTGTCGTACTCGATGAACTGCTTGCCGCGCAGCGCATGCACAATGGGCGCGCCGAGCGTGTCGGCAAGCGCGATGACTTCGTCATGCGAGCCGGCGACGCCGCTGCCGCACATGATCGTCACCGCTTCGCAGCCGTTCAGAAGGTCGGCGAGTCTGCCGAGGTCCGCATCGGCCGGCACGATCGCGCCCGGGGCGCTCGCGGTCCAGCGCGGCTCGACACCCGGGCCGTCGCTCAATGCAACATCGCCCGGCAGCACGATGACCGCGACGCCGCGCTGATCGAGCGCCGCGCGCATCGCGCGTTCGAGCACGCGTGGAAACTGCGATGCATTGGACACCAGTTCCACGAAGTGACTGCATTCCTTGAACAAGTCCTGCGGATGCGTTTCCTGAAAGTAGTTCAGGCCGATTTCGGTCGACGGAATATGCGCGGCGATGGCGAGCACGGGTTGATGATTGCGATGGCAGTCGTAGAGCCCGTTGATGAGATGCAGATTGCCCGGTCCGCAACTCCCGGCGCATACGGCGAGCTTGCCCGTAGCGGCTGCATCCGCGCCCGCTGCGAAAGCGGCCGCTTCTTCATGACGCGTATGCATCCAGCGGATCGAGCCCACGCGATCGAGGCTGAATGCAAGTCCGTTCAGGCTGTCGCCCGTGACGCCCCAGATGCGTTCCACGCCCGCTGCCGCAAGCGTCTTCGCGAGATAGTCCGCTACCGTGTTCCTGGCCATGATGGTTCCTGTGACGAAGAGAGGGAGTCCAATGAGTGGCGGATCGCGGGCAGAGCGGCGCCGCGCATCCGCTATGGCTCAATGCATGCTGGATTCAAAACGCAAAGCGAGTGTACGCCGGGTTACTGTGGATTGTCTTGAACGGGGGGCGAGGCCGCATGGCGCGGCTGTGACATGGCTTACCCAGGCTTTCCGGTACGGCAATACCGGCATTTCGAATGCATTATTCGCCGGTGAATTTCGTATGCGGAATGCAAATAGAAACGGGGCCCAGTCGATCGGCCCCGCTTTGCTTCTTGCCGAGCCGGTCTCGCGTCGAGCCGCTCGCGGATCTCGACGATCTACGTCGGATCTGTTGCTTACGTGGCGCAGCATTGAAGCAGGGCCGGCGTCATCGAAGGAGACCGACGCCGGCCATAGCTCAGCCCTTGCGCACGGTCTCCGGCAAATCGCGCCCGTGGTACTTCTTATAGATCGTATTCAGGTTCCCGTTCTTCATGTTCGTGCCGACCCAGTTGTTCACCCATTCCTTCAGTCGCGGCTGGTCTTTGTTCATCGCAATGCCGAGATCGAAGGTCTTCTGCTCGAACTTCATCTCGAAGTTGCGTTGCGGCGCGCGGTCCTGCATTTCCTTCAGGTTCGAAGGCGTGCTCGAAAAGAGCTCGACCTGACCCGTGACCATCGACGTAATGAGCGTCGCGTCGTCCTCATAGCGCTGGATCTGCGCGCCCTTCGCCTGTTGCGTCGTGAGCGTGTCGTTCACGGTGGCACGCGTGAGACCGATGGTCTTGCCGTCGAGGTCCGCGTAATCCTTCACCTTGATCGTCTTTACGCCGCCGACGATGATCGAGATCACCGCATACGGGTTCGAGAAATCGACCACTTTGGCGCGCTCCGGCGTGACCGACAGCGACGAGATGACGAGGTCCGCGCGCTTCGCCTGCAGCGTCGGAATGCGTGCGGCATTGGTGATCTGCACGAGTTCGAGCTTTACGCCGAGATCTTTTGCGAGTGCGGCGGCGGTATCGACGTCCGATCCCGCGGGCTTCAGGTTCTGATCCGCGTAGCTGAAGAGCGGCGTGCCGATCGCGATCGCGACGCGCACGACGCCCGCTTTCTTGATGTCGTCAAGCTGATCGGCCATCGCGCTGTGCACGGCGGCCGCCATCATCAGGGTTGCCACGGCCGCGCGTGCAATGATTGTCTTTGCTTTCAAGTCGAGTCTCCGTCGTTATTGATGTTGCTGGATGGGATGCTGCGGATATCAAAGTCCGTTATCGAGAAATGCGCGCAATTCGGGCGTGCGCGGCGCATCGAGCATGCTGCCGTCGCCCACTTCCCACACCTTGCCCTGATGCATGTAGATGATGCGATCCGCGACGCGCTTGGCGAACGCCATCTCGTGCGTGACGAGTAGCATCGTCATGCCGTCCGCCGCGAGGTCTTCCATCACGCGCAGTACTTCGCCCGTCAGTTGCGGATCGAGCGCCGACGTCACTTCGTCGAAGAGCATTACCTTCGGCGACATCGCGAGCGAGCGCGCAATCGCCACGCGCTGCTGCTGTCCGCCTGACAATTGTTCGGGGTACGCGTCGGCCTTCTGTGCCAGACCGACCTGCTCCAGCACATTCATCGCGATACGACGTGCTTCGTCGCTCGACATCTTCTTCACGTGACGCAGTGCGAGCATGATGTTCTCTTCCACCGTCAGATGCGGAAAGAGGTTATAGCTTTGAAACACGATGCCCACTTCGCGGCGCAACAGATGCAGATCGACTTTCGGATCGTCGACGCGAATGCCGCACACTTCGATCTGCCCCTGGTCGATCGTCTCGAGCCTGTCGATGCAGCGCAGCGCCGTGCTCTTGCCCGAGCCGCTCGCGCCGATCACGGCGATCATCTCGCCCTTGTTGACTTCGAACGACACGCCCTTGAGAACATGATTGGAGCCGAAGCTCTTGTGAATATCGCCGACCTTAACGATTGCTGACATTGAGCTTGTTCTCCATCGATTGGCTCCAGCGCGAAAGCGGATAGCACAGGACGAAATAGAAGGCGCCGACCAGCCCGAAGATGAGGAACGGCTGGAAGATCGAGTTGTTGATGATCTGCCCCGCGCGCGTCAGCTCGACGAAGCCGATCACCGAAGCAAGCGACGTCATCTTGATGAGCTGTACGAGAAAGCCGACCGTCGGTGGCAGCGCGAGACGCATCGCCTGCGGGATGATCACGAGGCGCAGCGTCTGCCAGCGCGTGAGCGACAGACACTCCGACGCTTCCCATTGCGGCTTCGGCATGGCTTCGATGCAGCCGCGCCAGATGTCGCCGAGATATGCACTCGAATAGACCATCAGCGCAAGGCCGGCCGCGACGAGCGCGGGCACCTGATAGCCATAAACCGACAAGCCGAAGTACACGATGAAAAGCAGGATCAGCAGCGGAATGCCCTGAATCGCTTCGATATAGACGAGCGCAGCACGCGAAAGCCACGCGCGCGGCGAAATGCGCGCGAGCATCACGCAGAAGCCGCCGATGCCGCCGAGCACGAACGCGAGCACGGAGAGCACGAGCGTCCAGCCGATCGATTGCACCAGATAGACGAGGTGCGATGACGTGAATCCGCCGCTCATGCCGCACCTCCGGGAATGACGGTATCGATGCGTTGCGAGTCGGGCGGGGTCGTGCCCGCGCGCTTCGCGGCGAGACGGATCGCCCGGCGGCGCTTGAAGAGATGCTCGCCCACTGCCCACGCAATCAGCTTGATGATCAGCGACAACACGAGATACAGCCCCGCCACCACGATGTACGTTTCGAGTGAGCGGAATGTATCGGACTGCACGGTATTGGCGACCGCCGTGAGTTCTTCAGCGGAAATCTGCGACGCTATCGCCGAGGCCTGCATCATCAGCAGGAACTGGCTCGTCAGGGCGGGATAGACCTTTTCGATCGACGGCTGCAGCATCACGTGCCAGCCGATGCGCCACTTCGAAAGCCCAAGGCATTCGGCCGCTTCGATCTGTCCGCGCGGCACCGATTCCAGACCGGCGCGAATGATCTCGGCTGCATAGGCGCCGATGTTGATCGTCATGGCGAGCGCGGCGGCCGCGAAAGTCGGCATGCGCAAGCCGATGCTCGCAAGACCGAAGTACAGAAGAAAGATCTGCACCAGAAACGGCGTGTTGCGCACGGCCTCGATATAGAGGATGCAGACGCGCGTGAGCACCGGCACCTTCGCGCGCTTGGCGAACGCGACGAGCATGCCGAGGATCAGGCCGAAGAACACGGCCACGCACGTCATCTTGAGCGTGAGCCAGGCGCCCAGCAGGAACGTCGGCCAGTACGGCAACAGCGGTGTGAAATCGAGAGAAAACATGGCGGCAAATGTTCCTGTGATGCCCGGGTGCCTGCTCCATGACGCCCGTGCTGGATGTATGACGACATACTACGAATGTCGTGATACCGCATGCTGCATGCATTAAACCGGGTCGAACGGGCCCGTCGTGGTGAACGTGCCGCCTTGCAGTACGGCCACGGGATCGGTGGGCGCGGGCGGCGGCGTCGCTTCGATCTTTTGGCGGAACTGCTCGGACGAGTCGCGCGGCTCGAAGCGCAGATGCGCGGCGCAGCGGTTGTCCCACCATGTGTGCGCGTTCGCGGACATGCCGAACACGATCGTATGGCCGACGTCCTCCGTGAACAGGCTGCGGCGCAGCAATTCATGGAAGTCGTCGTAGCTCATCCAGCTCGCCATCATGCGGCGATCCTTCGGCTCCGGAAACACGGAGCCGATGCGGATGCTGACGGTTTCGATGCCGTAGCGATCGAAATACATCTGCGCCATGTCTTCGCCGAACGATTTCGACAACCCGTAGTAGCCGTCAGGACGCTTGCGCGCGGTGGCGTCGATTCGTTCGTCCTGCCGATAGAAACCCGTGACGTGATTCGAGCTCGCGAACACGATGCGCCTGACACCCTGACGGCGAGCCGCTTCATAGAGGTTGAACACGCCCTTGATGTTGGCTTCGAGAATCTCCTCGAAGGGTCGCTCCACCGACACGCCGCCGAGGTGGATGATCGCATCGCAGTCGGCCGCGAGCGCATCGACGGCCTGGCGGTCGGCCAGATCACAAGGAACGAGTTCCTCGTGAGGCGCCGCATCGCCCGGCAGCACACCGGGCAAGTCGGAAATGCGCACATGTTGCGCGAATTCCGCGACGCGATGACGGATCGCCCGTCCGATACCGCCTGCGGCACCCGTCAGCAGCAGCCGATCGAATCGCGCGACGTCGTTGGTTTGTTGTTCCATCAACCTTGTCTCCTGAAGGCTGTCGTGGCTAGGAATTACCCTGCACGCGCCTTCTTGTACGTTGTCATATCACTACATGACGCATATCATCATTTGCCGACCGATTTGTCAATGTGTGTAAAACCCACGCCAACGAGAACGCCGTGACGCTATCGCCCGATCCGCATGCCGAGTCGCTCCATGCTTCTTCGACAGATCCATCCATTGCGCTGCCTGCCGCGCGACGCAGCCTCACCGCGCAACTGGTCGATGCGTTGCGCGCGCAAATCGATGCGAGGACATTGAAGGCCGGCGCCCGCCTCGCGACCGAAGCGGAGATGGTGCAGCGTTTCGGCGTGAGCCGTACTGTCGTGCGTGAGGCGCTATCGCGTCTGCAGGCTGCGGGGCTCGTGGAGACGCGGCATGGCATCGGCACCTTCGTGTGCGAAGCGGGTATGTCGCCGTTGTTGCAGCTCGATCCAGCCGATGTCGCGGGCTCCATCGACGCGCTCGCGATCCTCGAATTGCGCATCAGCCTCGAAACGGAGAGCGCGGGACTCGCGGCCACGCGATGCGATGCCGCCCGCCTCGCGACGATGCGCTCGGCGCTCGCCGATTTTTCACGAAGCGTCGGCGCGGCATCGGATACGGTCTCGCCCGATTTGCGTTTTCACATGGAGATAGCGCACGCGACGGGCAATCGATATTTCGTCGAGATCATGGAGCATCTCGGCACGCGGATGATTCCGCGCACGCGTATCACGGCCACGCCCATTCCGCGCGAACAATACGCGGAGTATCTGATGCGCGTGAACCGAGAGCATGAACAGATCGCGGATGCCATCGAACGCGGCGATGCGGATTCCGCGCGCACCGCCATGCGCCTGCATTTGATCAATAGCCGCGAGAGATTGCGGCGCGCGCAGGCTGCTTCGGCGTGAATGCGCGGCAAGGACCGCATATCACGCGATCCTTGCCGCCGATACGACGGCTGGCGTTAGCGAGCCGCCATGTTCGGCTCGCCGTCCTCGATATCGTGCTCGCCGGAAATCGTCTCCAGCGCCGCATCGTGATGCAGCAGCAACACGGCAGCCACACCGACCATGCCCGCCCCTGCAAGACACAGCAAGCCCGCGCCGAAGCCGCCCGTGCTGTCCTTGATCCAGCCCATCGCATAGGGACCGAAGAAGCCCGCGAGGTTGCCGAGCGAGTTGATCGCAGCGATACCGCCGGCAGCGGCCGCGCCCGACAGGAACGAAGCCGGCAGCGTCCAGATCACGGGCAGGCAACCGAAGATGCCGAAGCCCGCGATCGAGAGCGCGATCATCTTCATCACCGGGTTATCGAGCCCCGCCGAAGCCGCGATGCCGCCCGCCGCCACCATCAAGGCAATCGCAACGTGCCAGCGGCGTTCGAGCTTGCGATCCGAATGCCGACTCCACAACACCATACTGATCGCGCCCACGGCATAAGGCAACGACGTCACGAAGCCCGTCTGCAGGTTGGTCAGGCCGAACGCCTTGACGATCTGTGGCAGAAAGAAGCTCAGGCCATAGTTGGTCGCATTCGCGCCGAAGTAGATCAACGCAATGGCCAGCACGCGCGGATTGAAAATGGCCTCCTTCACGCTGAACGCATGCACCGATTCACGATGCGCCCGCTCCTGCGCCTGACGATTGACGAGCCAGTCGCGTTCGTCCTTCGCGAGCCAGTGCGCATCGGCGGGCTTGTCCGTCAGATAGAAGAACACGACGAACGCGAGCAACAGCGCGGGCAATGCCTCGATCAGATAGAGCCATTGCCAGCCTTGCATGCCGCCGATGCCGTCCATCTGCAGCAGCGCGCCGGAAATGGGTCCGCCGATTACGGTGGACAGCGGAATCGCCGCCATGAAGTACCCGACGACACGGCCCCGATACTTCGCGGGAAACCACAATGTCAGCAAAAAGATGATGCCGGGAAAGAACCCTGCTTCCGCGATGCCGAGCAGAATGCGCAAGCCATAGAACACATAAGCGTTCGACAAGCCCGTCGCTTGCGCGATGTGCGGAATGTAGGCCATCGCCGCTGCGAGGATGCCCCACGTGAACATGATCCGCGCAATCCAGCGGCGCGCGCCGAATCGTTCGAGCAGCAGGTTGGACGGAACCTCGAAAAAGAAATACGCGATAAAGAAAATGCCGGCACCGAAGCCGAACATGCTGGCGGTAAAGCCGAGCGCCTTGTTCATCTGCAACGCGGCGAAGCCGACGTTGACGCGGTCCAGATACGCGATGAAGTAACACAAGATCAGGAACGGCACGAGGCGAACCATCACGCGTTTCATGGTACGAGCTTCAAGGTCCATCAAGGTCTCCTCCGGATTAGAGAATCGGTAGATCGCTGAGTACTTGAGATACCTGCGGAGACTACTCTTTACGGAGGAACAACAGCATTGGTGTTTGTTCTTGGTATCGGTTCCGGAGCGGGACGTGTTGTTGATTTGATCGCGCCAATGCGGTGCACCGAATCGTTTGCGTCCCGAAGAATGCGAAAAAAAATGCGAACGGGGCGTGCAATCCGCCCCGTTTGGTCACTGTTATGCGACCGGTAACAGACCGGCATAATCCGGTTCCGGTAAGCCTTGCACACCGGGAACCACTGCGAACACGTAACCGTCGTCGTCAGTGGCATTCTTTGCCGGACGAATCGTCGTGACATAGAGCGTTCTCAGATCGCCCCCGCCGAACGCGCACATCGACGGCTTGCTCGCGGGCAATGCAATCTCCCGATCCAGCTTCCCCTGGGGCGTGAAGCGCAACAAGCGCCCCCCGTCGTTCGCGCAGGTCCAGTAGCAGCCGTCCGCGTCGACCGCGGCGCCATCCGGGCGTCCCGCGTAGTGGTGCAGATCGGCGAATACGCGCTGCGCACGGGGCGTGCCCGTGTCGGGGTCGAAGTCGAACGCCCACACGAGGCGGCGCTGCGGATGCGAGTCGGACAGATACATCGTTCTGCCATCCGGCGACCACGCGAGACCGTTCTGGGTGATCAGACCATCGACAACGGGGGCCGAGAGCGTGCCGTGCTCGTCATAGCGATACAGCGCGCCGGCAGTACTCGCGAGTGACATGTCCTGCACCATCGTCCCCGCCCAAAACCGCCCTTGCCTGTCGCAGCGGCCATCGTTGAAGCGCATGCCCGGCGCGGGAAACGCCGGCGCGGCGAGCTTCACGACGCGTCCTTCATTCACTTCGCTCGCACCGGAGAGCGTCACGCCGAAGATGCCGCTCTCCATGCCCGCGACGACACGCCCCGCCGCATCGAACGCAAAGCATGCGACCTGTTCGCCAAACGCCCATTCCGTACGACGCGCGCTTTCGATCTCGAGGCGAACGATGCGGCGCGCCGGAATATCGACCCAGTAAAGCGCGCCTTCTTGCGCGCGCCATACCGGACATTCGCCGACAGCCGCGCGGCCGCCCGCATCCAGCCGTTCGGCACGCACGGCGGCGCTCATCGCTTGCGCTCCATCGGCTCGCCCAGGACGAACGCGCCGCCCTGGAAGCGCTGCGCGGGGTCGTCGCGCTCGGCGGTCGGCCCGGTCACCGGAAAGAGCCCGTCGAACTTCGCGGAGCTGTCCTTCGGATTGAAGCCGAGGAAACCGGCCTTCGAGTTGTCCCACCACTTCACCGGATTGTCGGACGCGCCATACACCACGGCATGTCCGACGCGGTTCGTGAACAGCGAGCAGCGCACGAGCTCGATGAAATCGCGGTAGCTCAAATAAGTGACGAGCATGCGCGGATTCTTCGGCTCCTCGAACGACGAACCGATGCGCAGGTTCACCGTCTCGATGCCGAAGCGGTCGAAGTAATAGCGCGACAGCGATTCGCCGAAGCACTTCGTCACGCCGTAGAGGCTGTCCGGACGATGCGGCGCATCCGCGTCGAGCACTTCGGTGACCGGATGAAAGCCGATTGCATGGTTCGAGCTCGCGAACACGATGCGCTTCACGCCATGACGGCGCGCCGCTTCATAGATGTTGTACGTGCCGCGGATATTCGCCTCGATCAGATCATCGAACGGTGCGTCGATCGAAATGCCGCCGAGATGCACGACCGCATCCACACCTTCGACGAGTTGCATCACCTTCTCGCGATCCGCGAGATCGACGGCGCTGATTTCTTCATGGCTCGCCGCGTCGTCGAGCGGCGCGATGTCGGAGAGCCGCACGATGTCGGCCCATTGCGCAAGCGCTGCGCGCAACTGACGACCCAGATTGCCGGCGGCGCCGGTCAAAAGCAGGCGCTTGAACGGTTTGCCCGCTGCGTTTGGCTGATTCATCGAGACTCCTGTTTGATACGTTTAATGCGTCGAAAGAAATATTTGAGAAAACGTTTTCTGGACTATAACGGCGGCATGGAGCGGGCGTCAATTGACGCTTGGCATTCAAAACTCCGCATGCAAAATGCAGAAGCAACGTCATTGTTTCCCAAATTTCTGCGACAATCCGTAAACATTGCGAAAACGTTACCTTCCGAATGAAAAAAATTTCCCCGACCATTCGCGACGTCGCCGCCGCAGCCGGCGTATCCGTCGCGACGGTGTCCAAGTACATCAACGGCGCACAACGCTTTTCCGCGCCGGTCGAAGCCCGGCTCAAGGAAGCGATCGATACGCTCGGCTACCGGTCGAACCCGCTCGCGCGCTCGATGATCACGGGCAAGACACGCACCATCGGCATCACGATCCTCGACATCAGCAACCCGCACTTCACCAACGTCGTTAAGGGCGCGAACCGGATCGCGCTCCGGCACGACTACACGCTGCTGCTCGTCGATATCGACGAGAACCAGGCGCGCGAGCGTCCGCTCATCGAAGCCCTCGCGCAGCGCGTCGACGGGCTGCTCGTGAGCTCGCGTCTCGCCGATGAAAACGCGCAATGGATGCTCGATCTCGACAAGCCCGTCGTACTGCTGCGCAATGCCGAGCTGCCGATTCCGAGCGTCGGCATCAACAGCCGCCTCGCAACCTATATGCTCGCGCGCCATCTGCTCGATCTAGGCCATCGGCGTATCGCGTATCTCGGTTTCGAGCATGCGCGCATCAACGATGAGCGGATTCGCGGCGCACGCGAATGTCTCGCCGAAGCGGGCCTCGAACTCGACATCTACGAGGCGCACGCGCCGACTTCGCTCGCGGGCGAACAGGCCTGCTCGCGCGTGATGCTCGGACCGAAGCGGCCGCAGGCGGTGATCTGCTACAACGACCTGATCGCGCTCGGCTTCATGAAGGAAGCCGCGTCGCTCGGCATTCGCGTGCCGCAGGACGTGTCCGTGACCGGCATCGACAACGTGCCTTACGGCGCGTACGCCGCTCCGGGTCTCACCACTGTCGACATTCAAAGCGAGAAGATGGGCGAACTCGCGATGCAGAAGCTCATCGACGCCCTCGCCGGTCATCCCGATCCCGGCAACTCCATGTTCGAGCCGCGGCTCATCGTGCGTGAATCGACCGCCGCGGTTGCCGCAGTCGCGTAAAGCGCGCCGCGCCGCCTGCAGGTCGTGAGCGCTGGCGGCGCGGCGCATGGTGATGCGTTTGCGGTCGACGCGTATTACGCTTCGAGCTTCGCCGGCGTCATCTTCGGCGTGAGCATGTGCATGATCGCGAAGGCGATCAGATACGCCGATGCGCCGATCGCGAACAGCACCCAGTAGTGACCCGTGCGTTGCAGAACCTGGCCGATCACTTCCGAGAACAGCACGCCGCCGATCGAACCGGCCATGCCGCCGATACCGACCACCGCGCCCACCGCACGACGCGGGAACAGGTCCGATGCCGTCGTGAAGAGGTTCGCCGACCAGCCCTGATGCGCGGCCGCCGCGAGACCGACGATCGCCACTGCGACCCACAAATTATCGGCCTGCGATACGAACGCGATCGGCAGCACGGCGCATGCGCAGATCAGCATCGCGGTCTTGCGCGCCGCATTCACGGTCCAGCCCGCACGCAGCAGCGCCGATGAAATCCACCCGCCGCCGATACTGCCGACCGTGGTGATCGCGTAGATCACGACGAGCGGCAAGCCGATGTGCTGCATATCCATGCCGCGCGACTCGTTGAGCCACTTCGGCAGCCAGAACAGATAGAACCACCATACCGGGTCCGTCAGGAACTTGCCGACGATGAACGCCCACGTCTCGCGCTTCTTGATGAGCACCTTGAAGCCGGGCGCGCCTGCCTTCGCGTGGGCGGCATCGGCGGCACGGGTTTCATCGCCTTCGTTCGCGAGATCGTCCTCATGCGCGCTGCCGTCCGGCTGGCGGTACATGAAGAACCACACGACGAGCCACACAAGACCAATTGCGCCGACGATCACGAATGCCGCGCGCCAGCCGAAGGCCACCGCGATGGCCGGAATGAGCGCCGGTGCGAACACCGCACCGATATTCGCGCCTGAATTAAAAATGCCCGTTGCGAGCGCGCGTTCACGGCGCGGGAACCACTCGGCGGTCGTCTTGATGGCGGCCGGGAAGTTGCCGCCCTCGCCGATGCCGAGCAGCGCACGGACCATCGCGAAGCCCATCACGGAGCCGACGGCCGCATGCAGCATCGCGGCGATGCTCCATACGAACATCGCGAGCGCGTAGGAGATGCGCGTGCCGAGCCAGTCGACGATGCGCCCGAAGCAAAGCAGACCGACCGCGTAGAACGCCGAGAACGCGATCACGATGCGGCCGTACTGCACCTGCGTCCAGCCGATGTCGTGCTGCAGCATCGGGGCAAGCAGACCGAGGATCTGCCGGTCCATGTAGTTGATGACCGTGGCAAAGAAGAGCAGCGCGCACACGGTCCAGCGATAGCGGCTGGCGGTACGCACGACGCCGGCAACGACAGTGTTCATGAATGTCTCCGGACGCGGCGGCGCTCGTCGTGCCGCGTTCTTTGTTGGATGAGCGGCGACGAGCGCCGGGGCGATGGCCTGCATCGGTGGTCGAGCAGTACGCTAGCCTTGGATTGGGAAAACGTTTTTCGAAGGATAGTGGTTTGGTGCGCGTCTGGCTATCCTGGTATTTGCCCTAGTTCGCTCTGAAACGCCGTTATTCCGCCGCTCAGTGGACCATTCCGGCGCATGAATTCATAACCAACCAGCAGTTAATCGTTTTCTGCGGCGTCGTCCTAACCTCCCGCGGCCCGCGTTTCGTGCGAGCGGCATGCAGCGTTCTGAATGCACCTCTGCGTTTTGCATGTCGCCTCATGCATTCAAAATGCCGCCGCCGGCTCCTGCACTTGTACCGA
>Ga0105251_10001711_pt1 | contig 18370 bp, 16 predicted proteins | sample KBSS64metaG_FD_80424 | JGI IMG/M metagenome (GOLD analysis project Ga0105251, IMG submission 80424) | Switchgrass rhizosphere microbial communities from Kellogg Biological Station, Michigan, USA - KBS S6-4 metaG | ecosystem: Host-associated > Plants > Roots > Rhizosphere > Soil | place...
ATTCCGCTGAAGGGTGACGCGTAGTCAGAGTCTGGTACACATCGCCCGGAGCCATGCTGTTGATAATGTTGTAGGCACGGTTCTTGTCGTTGTTGAACACGCGCAGCACGCTGCCAGCACCACCGTTATAAGCAGTTATCACAGCGTAGCGACGTGATGTTGGATTATCAATTCCACTCAGGTAGCTGTTTTGCAAAATGGCCAGATAAGCAGTACCCGTATCGATATTGCTTTCGGGATCAAACAAGTAGCTACGGCTTGGCTTGCCCCATTTCCCCTGAGATTTAAATACATCAACCCCTGCGCTGTGCTGTACAACTTGCATCAAACCGAGCGCGTCGGCGTGGCTTACTGCGTACGGGTTGAAGCTTGATTCAGTCTGCATAATGGCCAGAATCAACGATTCATCGACACCGTATTTCTTCGATGCTTTACGCACCATGCCGATATATTTATGTGCACGTTTATCAAGGTGGTTTGGTACCAGATTGATAGTCACGCTATAAACAATTTTAAGCCCGGTACTACGGCTTTTCAGCCGATTTTGCAGCAAATAGTCAGCAAATTTGGCAGCGCGGCCTTCCCAGCGAATTGCCTGGCCAGTGTTATCAACAACCTGGCCATACAGGAATGGTTGTTTGGAGATCAACACATCGTTGGCATCGGAATAAAGATCGATAGAACCAGGATCGTCACCCATCAGCAAAGTAGTGATGATCGCCTGGCGCAAGTGCGCCGCAGGATCGGTGCCAGCAATGGTTTCAATGGTAATCGTACCGTCGTCAAAGTTGATGTGGCTACGTGTCAGGTACTGGTCAGTATATTTTACGTAGTCTTTTGGACCCGCAATCAACACTTCCTTCATACCCCAGATATTTTCGATGTTGTGAGCAAATTGCCCCATCAAAATATCGAAACCATTAGTGTCCTTAACAAAAGCTTCGTTATAGGAATCATCTTTTTTGCTCGAACAGGAGATGAGCAACGGGACAACCAGAGCTAGCGCGAGAAATTTTTTCATCGTTCCGTGTATGCGTATGCTTGTTGGTTTGCATAAGGGCCGATGGCCCTCGTATTTTTATTTTTCTGGCGGCGTGTAGCCTTCGATGTGCACTTCTTTGCCTTCGAACAGGAAATTGACCATTTCAGCTTCCAGCTCTTTGCGATGCTCTGGATTCATCATGCTCATTTTACGTTCGTTAATCAGCATGGTTTGCTTTGCCTGCCACAATGCCCACGCTTCTTTAGAGATTTCGTTATAAATACGTTTGCCTAGTTCGCCTGGATAAAGTTGGAAATCCTGGCCTTCTGCGTCACGTTGTAGGTAAGTACAAAAAATGGTTCTGCTCATCATTATTCCTCTTCAATGGCTCGGGCCGCTTTTACGACTACCGGCTCGGCGTGCAATTGCTGTAATAAACGCTCTACAGGGGCGGCCAGTCCTACGGACGGTGGCTGCGCTAAGTTATACCAGAGAGCTGTTCCTTCATCCATGCACCCACTAAATGAAGGCACTGGGAGCCACATTGGTACGATGTCCAAATGGAAGTGGCTGAATGTATGGCGGAAGGCGGTTAATTGCGTGAGATTATCTGCTGGAATCTGGTGTTGTGCCAGCCAGTCGCGCAGTTCATTTTCGGTTTCGAATTGTGGGAAACAGTACAAGCCACCCCACAGACCAACCGGTGGACGCTGGGCAAGTAGTATGCTGTCCTGGTGCTGCATCATCAGTAAATACCCTGTGCGTTCCGGTATTGTAACTTTAGGCTTCTTACCTGGATAACTGGCCCAACTGTTATTGGCATAGGCCACGCAGATATTATTCACCGGGCAAAGTTCGCATTTTGGTTTCGAACGGGTACAAACCATCGCCCCAAGATCCATCATTGCCTGGTTAAACTGGCTCACACCTTGCGCGGGCGTGACTTGCTCACTGATATCCCAAAGTTTCTTCTCAACATCTTTTTTACCGGGCCAGCCTCCAATGGCATAACAACGTGCAAGCACGCGTTTTACGTTGCCATCGAGAATCGGGAAGTGTTTACCGAGCGACAGAGAAAGAATCGCACCCGCAGTCGAGCGCCCAACGCCTGGCAATGCAGCCACTTCTTCAAAGGTTTCCGGAAAAATGCCGCCATGCTGGTTCGCCACCATTTGCGCCGCTTTATGCAGGTTTCGGGCACGAGCGTAATAACCCAGCCCAGTCCACAGATGTAGCACTTCATCAAGGGGGGCGTTGGCGAGATCTGTGACAGTCGGGAAGCGCTCCATAAAACGCTCAAAGTAAGGAATGACCGTGGCAACTTGCGTTTGTTGCAACATCACCTCAGACAGCCATACTTTATAAGGCGTTTTTTCGAGTTGCCATGGCAGTGTTTTGCGGCCGTATTTTTGATACCAGTCGAGAACCTGGTGGGAGAATTGCGGCGCATGTGTCATTGTTACCCGGCATCCGATAAATAATAAATGTGTGATTTAGGGGGCTGATTCCAGCACAGACGACTCCGTGCTGTAAACCGGAACTTTCTGGTGCTTGCTTCTCACCATTAACTTTGGATAATGCCCGTTTCCCGAAAACTAACTTAAGCCTGAACACCATGAAAAATGACGTCATCTCACCGGAATTTAATGAAGAAGGCCGCGCAATGCGCCGGATTCGTAGTTTTGTGCGCCGCCAGGGCCGCCTGACTAAGGGCCAGGAGTTCGCACTGGAAAACTATTGGCCGGTGATGGGCGTTGAATATCAAGACGCGCCTGTTGATTTTACCGAGCTGTTTGGCCGCGAAGCGCCAGTCACGTTGGAAATCGGTTTCGGCATGGGTACGTCGCTGGTGGCAATGGCAAAGGCTAATCCACAGCAGAACTTTTTGGGCATAGAAGTGCATTCACCGGGCGTTGGTGCATGCCTCGCGACGGCTCACGAAGAAGGTGTCGAGAACCTGCGTGTGATGTGCCACGATGCGGTCGAAGTGCTGCAAAAAATGGTTCCTGACAATTCTTTATCCATGGTTCAGCTCTTTTTCCCTGATCCGTGGCACAAAGCGCGTCATAATAAGCGCCGTATCGTTCAAGTGCCGTTTGCTGAGTTCGTGAAAAGCAAACTGCAACTGGGCGGTGTGTTCCATATGGCAACCGACTGGGAACCTTATGCGGAACACATGCTCGAAGTGATGTCCTCTATTGATGGTTATAAAAACCAGTCAGAGACTAACGACTACGTACCGCGCCCGGATTCACGTCCGGTGACCAAATTTGAACAACGTGGCCATCGTCTTGGTCACGGCGTATGGGACTTAATGTTCGAGAGGGTAAAGTAATGGCAATTAATCGTAGCCGTCGTTTGCGTAAGAAAATGCACATCGACGAATTCCAGGAAGTGGGGTTCTCTGTTGCATGGCGTTTCCCTGAAGGCACCTCCGAAGAACAAATCGATAAAATCGTTGATGAATTCATCGATGAAGTTATCGATAAAAATGGTCTGGCTTTTGATGGCGGCGGACACCTTTCCTGGGAAGGCCTAATCTGCCTGCAGGAAATTGGCAAATGTACCGAAGAGCATCAGGCTCTGGTGCGCAAATGGCTTGAAGATCACAAGGCTGAAGACGTTCGCACCAGCGATCTGTTTGATGTCTGGTGGGATTGATTGAAATAGAACAAATGGGCTGGTGAGAACCGGCCCTTTTTTTCAGGAGTGACTATGATTCGTAAGGCTTTGATGGGCGTTCTGCTGCTAACTGCGATGCAGGCACAGGCCGACTATAAATGCAGCGTCACGCCTCGCGATGACGTGGTAATCAACCCGCAATCCGTTCAGGTTGTTGGCGAGAATGGCAATCTGGTTATTGCCCCTGATGGCAGCCTGCAATTCAACGGCAAGCCACACACATTAAACGCGACGCAGCGCCAGCTGGCTCTGGATTACCAGAAAGCGTTGCGTAGCGATCTTCCATGGATTAACAACGGTGCATTGACCCGTGTTGAAAAGGGCCGTGTTGCGCTGGATAAAATCATCGCTAAAGAAGTGGGCGAGAGCAGCAATATGCGTGGCCGTCTGACTAAACTCGACTCGCAACTCAAGCAGCAGATGAACCGTATTATTGAAACCCGCCCGGATGGTTTAACCTTCCACTATAAAGCGATTGATCAAGTGCGCTCCGAAGGGCAACAGTTGGTGAATCAGGCGATGGGCGGCATCTTGCAGGACAGCATCAACGAAATGGGTGCTAAAGCGGTTCTGAAAGGTGGCGGCAATCCGCTGCAAGGCGTGCTGGGTAGCCTCGGTGGTTTACAGACTTCGATTCAAAACGAGTGGAAGAACCAGGAAAAAGATTTCGAGCAGTTTGGCCGCGATGTGTGTAGCAAAGTGGTGACGCTGGAAGGGCAGCGCAAAGGGTTGGTTGAGACGTTGAAATAAAAAAATGGCGGGCCAAATGCCCGCCAGATTTTTATTCACTGCTGTTAACGCATAAACGTCGGTTGTTTTTGCTCGTAAGCAGAAATTGAACCTTCGTGCTGTAACGTCAGGCCAATACTATCCAGCCCTTCTAACATGCAGTGGCGGCGGAAAGTATCGATATTAAACGAATAACTTTTCTCACCGGCAATCACGGTTTGCGCTTCCAGATCGACGACAAACTTAATTCCTGGATTTGCCGCAACCAATTTGAACAGTTCATCCACTTCTTGTTCGCTCAACGTCACCGGCAGCAGCTGGTTGTTGAATGAGTTACCGTAGAAAATATCTGCAAAACTTGGTGCGATAACCACTTTAAAACCGTAATCGGTTAAAGCCCACGGCGCGTGCTCACGCGAAGAACCGCAGCCGAAGTTCTCACGCGCCAGTAAAATAGAAGCGCCTTTAAACTCAGGGAAGTTCAGCACGAACTCAGGGTTTGGCTTTTGGCCTGCATCATCCAGAAAACGCCAGTCGTTGAACAGATGAGCGCCAAAACCGGTGCGCGTTACCTTCTGCAAAAACTGCTTAGGAATGATTGCGTCGGTATCAACGTTTGCGGCATCCAGCGGAACGACCAGGCCGGTGTGTTGAATAAATTTCTCTGCCATGGTGTTTTCCCTTATTTCAATGTGCGGATGTCAGCAAAATGACCAGAAACAGCGGCTGCTGCTGCCATTGCCGGGCTAACCAGGTGCGTGCGAACGCCACGGCCCTGACGGCCTTCGAAGTTACGGTTGCTGGTGGATGCACAGCGCTCGCCTGGCTCCAGGCGGTCGTTGTTCATAGCAAGACACATTGAGCAACCCGGCAAACGCCATCCAAAGCCCGCATCAATAAAGATCTTATCCAGACCTTCTGCTTCGGCCTGCGCTTTGACCGGGCCGGAACCTGGAACTACCAACGCCTGCACGCCTGGTGCAACTTTACGGCCTTTGGCAATTTCTGCCGCAGCGCGCAAATCTTCAATGCGTGAGTTGGTGCATGAACCGATAAACACTTTATCAATAGCGACTTCGGTTAATGGAATGCCTGGTTTCAGGCCCATATACGCCAGAGCTTTTTCAGCCGATGCGCGTTCAACCGGGTCCGCGAAGGATTCCGGGTTCGGGATGTTTTCGGTGACGGAAATTACCTGACCTGGGTTGGTGCCCCAGGTGACCTGCGGTGCGATTTCTGCGGCGTCCAGCGTCACAATAGTATCGAATTTAGCGCCTTCGTCGGTGCTAAAGGTTTTCCAGTAGTCGACGGCGTCATCCCAGCTTTCTGCTTTCGGTGCGTGCAGACGGCCTTTCACGTAGTTAAAGGTGGTTTCATCCGGTGCAACGATGCCCGCTTTGGCACCCATTTCGATTGCCATGTTGCACAGCGTCATGCGGCCTTCCATCGACAGCGCCTGAATCGCGCTACCGCAGAATTCCACTACATGACCGGTACCACCAGCACTGCCGGTTTTGCCAATGATTGCCAGCACGATATCTTTTGCTGTAATTCCTGGTGCTGCGGTGCCAGTCACTTCAATCTTCATGGTTTTCGCGCGGCCCTGTTTCAGGGTTTGCGTTGCCAGAACGTGTTCAACTTCTGAAGTACCGATACCAAATGCCAGTGCGCCAAATGCGCCGTGAGTCGCGGTATGGGAGTCGCCACATACGATAGTCATGCCAGGCAATGTAATGCCTTGCTCAGGGCCCATCACGTGGACAATACCCTGGAATGGGTGGTTCAGGTCATACAGTTCAACACCGAACTCTTTGCAGTTCTTCATCAACTCTTGCATCTGAATGCGGGCCATTTCGCCGGAAGCGTTGATGTCTTTCGTCTGCGTAGAAACGTTGTGGTCCATGGTGGCAAAAGTTTTGCCTGGCTGACGCACCGGGCGCTTATGCGCACGCAGCCCGTCAAACGCTTGTGGTGAAGTCACTTCGTGCACCAGATGACGGTCGATGTACAACAGTGGCGTTTCATCCACTGCTTCGTAGACGACGTGGGCATCGTACAACTTTTGATATAACGTCTTCGCCATGATTATTTCCCCTCTGCCACGAAGCGAGCAATGGTATCGCCCATTTCGTCGGTGCTGATTGCATTGCCATCACGAGCCAAATCGCCAGTACGGAAACCTTCTTCCAGCGCAAGGTTGATAGCGTTTTCGATGGCCAAAGCGGCCTCTTCAGCATCCAGGCTGTAGCGCAGTAACAGAGCCAGAGACAGGATCTGCGCAATTGGGTTAGCAATATTTTTACCTGCGATATCAGGCGCGGAACCGCCCGCAGGTTCGTACAGGCCGAAACCTTGCTCGTTCAGGCTTGCGGAAGGCAGCATGCCCATAGAGCCGGTGATCATTGCGCATTCGTCTGACAGAATGTCGCCGAACAGGTTGGAGCACAGCAGCACGTCAAACTGGGATGGATCTTTAATCAGCTGCATGGTGGCGTTGTCGATGTACATATGTGACAGCTCAACGTCCGGGTATTCTTTCGCGATTTCACCAACGATTTCGCGCCACATCACCGATGATTGCAGCACGTTCGCTTTATCAATTGAGGTGACGATGCTGCGACGTTTACGAGCAGATTCAAAAGCGATGCGTGCAATACGCTCGATCTCAAAGCGGTAATACACTTCGGTATCAAATGCTTTCTCGTGCATGCCGGAGCCTTCACGGCCTTTCGGCTGGCCGAAGTAGATCCCGCCGGTCAATTCACGCACACACAGAATGTCAAAACCGTTCGCGGCGATGTCAGCACGCAGCGGGCAAAACTCTTCCAGGCCCTGGTACAGGCGAGCAGGGCGCAGGTTACTAAACAACTTAAAGTGCTTACGCAGCGGCAACAATGCGCCACGCTCTGGCTGCTCGGCCGGAGGCAGGTGTTCCCATTTAGGGCCGCCCACGGAGCCGAACAGAATTGCATCTGCTTGCTCGCAGCCTTCAACGGTAACCGGTGGAAGCGGGTTGCCGTGACGGTCGATAGCTATACCGCCGACGTCATATTGACTGGTGGTAATGCGCATATCGAAGCGCTTACGAACTGCATCCAGCACTTTCAGCGCCTGAGCCATAACTTCTGGGCCAATGCCGTCACCCGGCAATACTGCTATATGATGAGTTTTTGACATGTCACACGGTTTCCTGATTATTTTCTTTATTATGAGCTTTGCGTTGCAATTCTTTTTCGACGATGCCAGCACGCCAGATGTTGTTCAGCACATTAATCATCGCTTTCGCTGAAGATTCAACGATATCAGTCGCCAGGCCCACGCCATGGAAACGGCGGCCTTTATGGGTCACAACGATATCAACCTGACCCAAAGCATCTTTACCCTGACCTTTCGCAGACAGCTGGTATTTCACTAATTCGACATCGTAATTTGTGATGCGGTTAATCGCCTGGTAGACCGCATCAACCGGGCCGTTGCCCGTTGCTGCTTCAGACTGCGTTTCTTCGCCGCACTGCAACTGGACAGAAGCGGTAGAGATAACGCTTGAGCCAGACTGCACGTTGAAGTACTCCATGCGGAAATGTTCTGGTTCTTCTTGCTGTTTGCCGATGAACGCCAATGCTTCCAAATCGTAATCAAAGACCTGGCCTTTTTTGTCGGCCAGTTTCAGGAAAGCGTCGTACAAAGAATCCAGGTTGTAATCTTCTTCTTTATAGCCCATCTCTTCCATGCGGTGTTTCACAGCCGCGCGGCCGGAACGGGATGTCAGGTTCAACTGCACCTGATTCAGACCGATAGTTTCCGGGGTCATGATTTCGTAGTTTTCACGGTTTTTCAGCACGCCATCCTGGTGAATACCGGAGGAGTGTGCGAAAGCATTGGAGCCGACGATTGCTTTGTTGGCAGGGATTGGCATGTTGCACAGCTGGCTGACGATCTGGCTGGTGCGGTAAATTTCATGGTGATTGATATTGGTATGCACGTCTAACATTTGGCCGCGTACTTTAATCGCCATGATGACTTCTTCCAGCGCAGTGTTACCGGCACGTTCGCCGATACCGTTCAGTGTGCCTTCAACCTGACGCGCACCCGCCTGAATCGCAGCGATAGAGTTGCCTGTTGCCATGCCCAAATCGTCGTGGCAGTGGACAGAGATAATTGCTTTATCAATGTTAGGGACGCGGTTATACAAAGTCTGAATAATGCCGCCGAACTGTACTGGTGTGGTGTAACCAACGGTGTCTGGAATGTTGATAGTTGTAGCGCCCGCACTAATGGCTGCTTCTACTATACGGCACAGGTTATCGATTGGAGTACGGCCAGCATCTTCACATGAGAACTCTACGTCGTCGGTGTAGTTACGGGCGCGTTTAACAGAATTGACTGCGCGAGCCAGCACATCATCGAAAGTGCTACGTAATTTGGTTTCGATGTGCATGGTGGAAGTGGCCAGGAACACATGAATACGGAAGGCTTCGGCAATCCTCAATGCTTCGGCAGCAACATCAATATCTTTATCGACACAGCGAGCGAGGCCACATACACGGCTATTTTTGATATTGCGAGCGATAGTCTGAACAGATTCGAAGTCGCCAGGAGATGAAACAGGGAAACCAACTTCCATTACGTCAACACCCATACGTTCCAGTGCCATCGCAATTTGCAGCTTCTCTTTTACACTCAGACTTGCCTGTAATGCCTGCTCACCATCACGCAAAGTGGTATCGAAAATAATGACTTGTTGGCTCATGTTGTGGTCCTTTCTCGTCTTAGGGGCCCTTGCTACGAGCATAAAAAAACCCGCGCAGTGGCGCGGGTTTTTTCTGTCTGATGGCTTGAATCAACGCTCGATTTCGCCCACCAGCCTACCGCGCAAAGAAGTTGCGTTTAGTAGTAGACCTAGTAGGCGAATGGTGCGAATCATGTTTTCAAGCCCCAAGTGAATTCGTTATGCATTTATTGGTACTTGATCTGCCCTGCGGTGTCAACAATCGATTCTCTCAGGCACAGTTTTGACGATAGTAAAGTGGGTGTGACAGTCAGTTATTTGTGCTGGTATATCATTTTTTCATAATATTTATAAAAGGTATGAAAAAGGACTGTTTACCGTTTTATGTAAAAATGAAATCGTCAGAAACAATTAAAAATAATATGTTTGTTACCAGTATTATTCATCATGGCTATGATTTGGGGGGGGTTAATCAAGGCAAGAATCCTATTTTAGGAATTTATCTCCTTTCCTTATGACTCGATTATCAGTAGAACTATTGTTTCCGACCAGAGATGTCATCCATGACTGATATATGATTCATTGGGTGAATCATTGTGCGCTAAGTAATTTTGTGATTTCATTAGCACGTTAAGGAAATCAATTGACAGACAAAAGTCATATACATCTTTATAGTTATACCAGACTTGTCAGTAGCTGAAGCCGTGTTGGCGTGTCAGGAAACGTGAGTTAAAAATTATATTTTTATTTTTAAATGATGTTTTCAATTGTATTGATCAGCATGTTCTGCTTAGCAAGTGATAATAGGGATAGCCCGCAGAGTTAATCTGTGAAAAAGGACGAACCATCTTAGTGGAGTTAGCCATGTCTGATAATTATGTAGAACAACCAACAGTTCATGATGGGTTTAAACCTCAACTACGTTCTGTTGATTTAAATTTATTAACTGTATTTGATGCTGTTATGCAAGTGCAGAATATTACCCGTGCGGCTCAAACCCTGGGGATGTCTCAGCCCGCAGTAAGTAATGCGGTAGCCCGATTGAAAATAATGTTCAATGATGAGCTATTCGTACGTTATGGCCGAGGCATACAGCCTACGGCTCGCGCCTTCCAACTCTTTGGCTCCATTCGCCAGGCATTACAGCTGGTACAAAATGAGTTACCCGGAGCTGGTTTCGACCCGAGCAGCAGTGAAAGGGTTTTTAACATTTGTGTCAGCAGCCCTTTAGATAATTTTTTAACCTCTGTTATCTTTAATAATGTGAAACGCTTTGCGCCAGGTATTCAGTTACTCTTTAAGTCGTCTTTAAATAAAGATATTGAACACCAATTACGTTATCAGGAAACAGAGTTTGTTATTAGCTATTCTGGGTTTCGTCGTCCTGAGTTTACATGTATTCCTCTATTTGAAGATGAAATGGTTCTGGTGGCTAGTAAGAAAAATGCGCACTTAGTTCAACCATTAACTGAAGAAGATGTTTATAACGAAAAACATGCGGTTGTTTCTCTGGATCGCTTTGCATCATTCAGCGCACCATGGTATCAAACAGCCGATAAACTAGCCTGTATTGCTTATCAAGGGATGGCAATGATCAGTGTTTTAAATATTGTGTCGCAGACTCAATTGGTTGCGATAGCGCCACGCTGGTTAGCAGAGGAGTTTTCGGAGTCACTTAATTTACAAACATTCCCGCTGCCGCTTAAAGATAATACAGCCACTTGTTATTTATCGTGGCATGAAGCAGCAGGGCGTGACAAAGGGCATCAGTGGATGGAAAAATTACTGACTACAGTGTGCAGTAAGTAGATTTAGAATCCTTTTCTGAGTAATCCGGATGGTTAAAGCTATCCGGTTATACTTCTTTTATTAGCTTTTGCAGTTTTTTCCTCTTTAATTGATTTGTGCCTTCTCTCCAAAACATATGATAAATCGTGCGCTAATTAGATTTATCCTGCAAAGCCACCATCCATGATATTTTCATTCATAATTTCTGCTTATGGTCAGAGCTTAACGCTGTCAGTAGAGGGTTTTGTAGTGTTCGTAAGAAAACTCTTGTCTGAGGCTTGAAGATTGGCAATTGATTGCCTGATTTTCAACGGTTATGTTAGGCAACTATCAATAATAAAAAGACATATGCAGGGCGCAACAACCTGCCTCAACGACTTAACTGAAATGATTTCGGTGGTCGGTCAAACACGTAAGCCTGGAGGCAAACCATGGAGATGTTGTCAGGAGCCGAGATGGTCGTCCGATCGCTTATCGATCAGGGCGTTAAACATGTATTCGGTTACCCAGGAGGCGCAGTACTCGATATCTATGATGCGCTTCATACTATTGGCGGCATTGATCACGTGCTGGTACGCCATGAACAAGCGGCAGTGCATATGGCTGATGGCCTGGCGCGTGCAACCGGTGAAGTGGGGGTCGTGCTGGTGACATCCGGTCCCGGTGCTACAAACGCAATCACCGGCATTGCTACCGCGTATATGGACTCCATTCCAATGGTGGTGCTTTCTGGCCAAGTTGCAACATCGCTGATTGGCTATGATGCATTCCAGGAATGCGACATGGTGGGTATTTCGCGCCCGGTCGTGAAACACAGCTTTTTAGTCAAACAAGCAGAAGACATTCCTGGCATCATCAAAAAAGCCTTCTGGCTTGCAGCAAGTGGCCGCCCAGGGCCGGTTGTGGTCGATTTGCCAAAAGACATTATGAGTCCGGCAAATAAGTTCCCTTACAGCTACCCCGAAACAGTCAGTATGCGTTCTTATAACCCGACCACTCAAGGTCACAAAGGGCAAATTAAGCGCGCATTGCAAACCTTACTGGCGGCGAAAAAACCGGTCATGTATGTCGGTGGCGGTGCGATTACTTCTGCCTGCCATGATGAGCTGCTTGAGCTAGCCCAAAAGCTGAATATTCCGGTCGTCTCCTCGTTAATGGGTCTTGGCGTGTTTCCAGGGACTCATCGGCAGGCATTAGGCATGCTGGGGATGCACGGGACTTATGAAGCTAACATGGTGATGCACAACTCCGACGTGATTTTCGGGGTTGGTGTGCGCTTTGATGACCGCACCACCAACAATCTAGCGAAGTACTGCCCGAATGCGACAGTGCTGCATATTGATATCGACCCAACTTCTATTTCTAAAACTGTCGGTGCGGATATCCCTATTGTTGGCGATGCGCGTCAGGTTTTACAGCAAATGCTGGAGCTGGTGGCGCAGGAAGATACGTCGCAATCCTGCGATGATATCCGTGACTGGTGGCAACAGATTGAGCAATGGCGTGCGCGCCAGTGTCTGGAGTTTGACAGAACAAGCGATAAGATTAAGCCGCAGGCGGTAATTGAAACTATCTACCGTTTGACCAAAGGCGAGGCTTACGTCACCTCTGATGTCGGTCAGCATCAAATGTTTGCTGCACTTTATTACACCTTTGATAAACCTCGCCGTTGGATTAACTCTGGCGGCCTCGGCACTATGGGCTTTGGTTTGCCAGCCGCACTGGGTGTGAAGCTGGCATTGCCAGACGAAACTGTGGTTTGCGTTACGGGTGATGGCAGTATTCAAATGAATATCCAGGAACTCTCTACCGCGCTGCAGTATGGTTTGCCGGTATTGGTGCTTAACCTCAACAACCGCTATCTCGGTATGGTGAAACAATGGCAGGACATGATTTATTCTGGCCGCCATTCTCAATCCTATATGGAGTCGTTACCTGATTTTGTGCGCGTTGCGGAAGCTTATGGGCATGTAGGTATCAACATTAACGAGCCGTATGAACTGGAAAGCAAGTTGATCGAGGCGCTGGAGGCCGTGCGTAACCAGCGTCTGGTATTTGTCGACGTCGCAGTTGATGGCACTGAGCATGTGTACCCAATGCAGATCCGTGGCGGTGGTATGGATGAGATGTGGTTAAGCAAAACGGAGAGAACCTGATTATGCGCCGGATATTATCTGTATTACTCGAAAATGAGTCCGGGGCGCTGTCCCGTGTAATAGGCTTATTTGCTCAGCGCGGTTACAACATTGAAAGTCTGACCGTGGCTCCCACTGACGATCCCACACTGTCTCGCATGACTATCCAAACGGTCGGTGATGCGAAAGTGTTGGAGCAGATTGAAAAGCAACTGCATAAACTGGTCGACGTCCTGCGTGTCAGCGAACTGGTGCAAGGGGCGCATGTCGAGCGTGAAATCATGCTGGTAAAAGTGCAGGCGAGTGGTTACGGGCGTGAAGAAGTGAAGCGCAACGCGGAAATCTTCCGTGGTCAAATTATTGATGTCACACCAACGCTCTACACGGTTCAACTGGCGGGAACTAGCGACAAACTGGACGCATTCCTGAATACCATTCGTGAAGTGGCTAAGATCGTGGAAGTAGCACGCTCAGGTATTGTAGGCGTATCGCGTGGCGATAAGATTATGCGCTAGCCTGTAATGGCGGCAAAATAATAAACCCGGTAAAACACGTACCGGGTTTTTTTTTGCAAATAGCGCAGCAACTGCCAGCAAAAGCGGTTGCCCAAGGTATTATTCTGCGCTTAGATGATAAAAATGAAACCATGACCAGGGTATGGTTATGGAAATCCTAAATAAGGGGCTACTGTGAAATTGGATGAAATCGCGCGCCTGGCTGGAGTTTCGCGCACCACGGCGAGCTACGTCATCAACGGTAAGGCAAAGCAGTATCGCGTTAGCGATAAGACCGTTGAGAAAGTCATGGCAGTTGTACGCGAACATAACTACCACCCGAATGCTGTGGCTGCAGGATTGCGTGCCGGGCGCACGCGTTCTATCGGATTAGTTATTCCAGACCTTGAGAACACAAGCTATACCCGGATCGCCAACTATCTGGAGCGTCAGGCTCGTCAGCGTGGATATCAATTGCTTATCGCATGCTCTGAAGACCAGCCTGATAATGAAATGCGTTGTATTGAGCACCTGCTACAACGCCAGGTTGATGCGATCATTGTTTCAACGTCACTGCCGCCTGAACATCCATTCTATCAACGCTGGGCGAACGATCCTTTTCCAATCATCGCGCTCGATCGTGCATTAGATCGCGAAAATTTCATAAGCGTAGTCGGTGCAGACCAGGAAGATGCGGAAATGCTGGCCAGTGAGCTGCGTACTTTCCCTGCTGAAACTGTTCTTTATCTTGGCGCATTGCCGGAGCTGTCAGTTAGCTACTTGCGGGAACAAGGTTTCCGCACCGCGTGGAAAGATGATCCACGTGAAGTGCACTTCTTATATGCCAACAGTTATGAGCGTGAAGCCGCAGCGCAGCTTTTTGACAAGTGGTTGGAAACTCACCCAATGCCGCAGGCTCTGTACACGACTTCTTTTGCATTATTACAAGGTGTTATGGATGTAACATTGCGCCGTGAAGGGCATTTGCCGTCAGAGTTAGCAATTGCGACTTTCGGTGACAATGAGTTGCTTGATTTCCTGCAATGCCCAGTATTGGCTGTTGCGCAGCGCCACCGTGATGTAGCGGAACGAGTACTGGAATTGGTATTGGCAAGCCTGGATGAGCCACGTAAACCTAAGCCTGGATTAACCCGTATTCGTCGTAATCTATATCGTCGTGGCAGTTTAAGTCGGCACTAACAAGAGATGGCAGTTACGGCTGCCATTCTTAATTAAGAATAATCCCGTTTTATTTCCCGTAGTTATTCAGGTAATTATTTTTCATTGATAATAGACACTTCTCTTAATTCCAGAATCGATATAATTCCTTCTTCTGAATTATTTTGTTACATAGCAGTGTGTAAAAGTGCCCGATAATTAAACAATAGTTCTCAGTGACCCTTCAAACTAACCCGCAGCCCGCGTTTCGCCTGCATCTGGCGCTGTTATCCTGCAGAGAAATACCTTAAAATGCCGACCGCGTCGCAAACTGAACACTTCATATTTTACCTTGCAGGTTTTCAGTCGATTTAACGATATTTATGCTTATTGATCTTTTTTCTTTCAAATATTCATAACGTTAATTTTGCATCGTGGATGTAGCGCCTTTTCACGCCAGTCATTTATCAATCGCTTAGGAGATGAAAATTATTTCCATCAGCGTTGTAGCTTGCTTGACAAGGTTTTCCTCCGCTCCGTAAACTCCTTTAGGTGGGATTTTGTGGGTCAAAGTGGTGGAAAGGGGAATTTAAGGGTGAGGCTGGCATGTTCCGTGGGGCAACATTAGTCAATCTCGACAGCAAAGGGCGGCTTGCCGTACCTACCCGTTACCGGGATGCGCTTGTCGAAACCTCTGAAGGTCAGATGGTTTGTACCATCGACATCCATCACCCATGCCTGCTGCTTTATACCCTTCCCGAGTGGGAAATTATTGAACAAAAGCTAGCTCGTCTGTCGAGCATGAACCCTGTTGAACGTCGCGTGCAGCGATTATTACTGGGGCATGCCAGTGAATGTCAGATGGATAGCGCCGGGCGATTATTGCTAGCACCTGTTTTGCGCCAATACGCCGGGCTAACCAAAGAAGTGATGCTGGTTGGGCAGTTCAATAAATTTGAACTGTGGGATGAAACGACCTGGCATCAACAGGTCAAGGAAGACATCGACGCTGAGCAGGCTACGACAACTACCTTGTCGGACCGTCTGCAGGACTTGTCACTATAAATAATGATGGAAAATTTTAAACATACTTCAGTCCTGCTTGATGAGGCCGTGAATGGCCTCAACATTCGTCAGGATGGCATCTACATTGATGGCACGTTTGGCCGCGGTGGTCATTCTCGCCTGATTCTTTCCCAACTGGGACCAGAAGGGCGCCTGCTGGCAATCGACCGTGATCCTCAAGCGATTGAGGCTGCCAGGGCGATTGATGACCCACGCTTCTCTATCATTCATGGGCCTTTCTCTGAATTAGCTGAATACGCACGCGAACGCGACTTGCTGGGAAAAATTGACGGCATCCTGTTGGATCTTGGCGTCTCTTCCCCGCAACTTGATGATGCAGAACGCGGCTTCTCGTTTATGCGTGATGGCCCGTTGGATATGCGTATGGACCCGACTCGTGGCCAGTCAGCTGCGGAATGGTTGCTCAGTGCTGAAGAAGCAGATATCGCCTGGGTGATTAAAACCTTCGGTGAAGAAAAGTTTGGCAAACGTATTGCGCGCGCCATTATCGAGCGCAACCGCGAACAGCCAATGACACGCACTAAAGAACTTGCGACGGTTGTAGCTGCAGCAATGCCAGTTAAAGACAAATTCAAACACCCGGCCACACGTACTTTCCAGGCTATTCGTATCTGGATCAACAGCGAACTTGATGAGATCGAAAAGGCACTGAAAGGCTCAATTGAAACGCTCGCAACGGGTGGCCGCCTGTCAATTATCAGTTTCCACTCTCTGGAAGACCGAATTGTTAAGCGCTTTATGCGTGAAAACACCCGTGGACCACAGGTTCCGGCCGGTATCCCAATGACTGAAGCCCAGCTGAATAAGCTTGGTGGCAGATATTTAAAATCAATTGGCAAAATGATGCCAGGTGATGAAGAAGTGGCGGAAAACCCGCGCGCGCGTAGTTCAGTTCTGCGCATCGCTGAAAGGACGAACGCATGATCAGCAGAGTGGCAGAAGCCCTGAATAAAGTTACTGGCCAGTTGAGCAGTGGCGAGCGGCATGCACTACCAACAGTGATTGGTGGTGATTTGTTGCGTCATGGGAAACTACCGCTGATCTTGTTTACCGCTATTATCGTTACCGCCATTTTCGTCGTGACTACCGCTCACCACACCCGACTGCTCACCGCTCAGCGTGAGCAAATGGTTGTGGAACGTGATGCGCTGGATATCGAATGGCGAAATCTGATTTTGGAAGAAAATGCACTGGGCGATCATAGCCGGGTGGAGCGGGTCGCAACGGAAAAGCTGCAATTGCAGCATGTTGACCCATCGCAGGAAAACATTGTAGTTCAGCAATAAGGAATCGCGTGGCAGATGAGAGCAGCGGCAAAAACGCTTAAACCGAAACGCCAGGAAGAACAGGCCAACTTTGTAAGTTGGCGTTTTGCGTTGCTTTGCGGTTGCATTTTGCTGGCGCTGGTTTTCTTGCTGGGGCGCGTTGCCTGGCTGCAAATCATTGCGCCAGATATGCTGGTTCGCCAGGGAGACATGCGCTCTTTGCGTGTGCAGGAAGTCTCTACTTCTCGTGGCATGATTAGCGATCGCGCTGGTCGCCCATTGGCAGTAAGCGTGCCAGTGAATGCGATTTGGGCCGACCCGAAAGAGCTGCATGACGCAGGTGGTATTACGCTGGATAACCGCTGGAAAGCGCTGGCGGATGCTCTGAAAATCCCTCTTGATCATCTGGCTTCCCGTGTTAACAGCAACCCGAAAGGCCGATTTATTTATCTCGCTCGTCAGGTAAACCCTGATATTGGCGATTACATCAAAAAACTGAAACTTCCCGGCATTCATTTACGCCAGGAATCTCGTCGTTACTACCCTTCAGGCGAAGTAACCGCTCACCTCATTGGCTTCACTAACGTGGATAGCCAGGGTATCGAGGGCGTTGAAAAAAGCTTCGACAAATGGCTTACCGGCCAACCGGGCGAGCGCGTCGTGCGCAAAGACCGTTTCGGGCGTGTCATTGAAGATATTTCTTCAACCGATAGCCAGGCCGCTCATAACCTCGCATTGAGTATCGATGAACGCTTACAGGCGTTGGTTTATCGCGAACTCAACAACGCGGTGGCTTTCAACAAAGCAGAATCAGGCAGTGCGGTGTTGGTGGATGTCAGCACGGGTGAAGTATTAGCGATGGCAAATAGCCCATCCTATAACCCAAATAATTTAAGCGGAACCGCTAAAGACGTGATGCGTAACCGTACCATTACGGACGTTTTCGAGCCGGGTTCGACAGTGAAACCGATGGTGGTCATGACTGCGCTGCAACGTGGCGTGGTTCGTGAAAATACCGTTCTGAATACCGTCCCGTACCGCATTAATGGTCATGAGATCAAAGATGTGGCGCGCTACAGCGAATTGACCCTTACCGGGGTGCTACAGAAGTCGAGTAACGTCGGGGTTTCTAAACTGGCGTTAGCGATGCCCTCCTCAGCGTTGGTAGATACTTACTCACGTTTTGGATTGGGAAAAGCGACCAACTTGGGGCTGGTCGGAGAACGCAGTGGCTTATATCCGCAAAAACAACGGTGGTCTGACATAGAGAGGGCCACCTTCTCTTTCGGCTACGGGCTAATGGTAACCCCGTTACAGTTAGC
>Ga0105251_10001713_pt1 | contig 18357 bp, 15 predicted proteins | sample KBSS64metaG_FD_80424 | JGI IMG/M metagenome (GOLD analysis project Ga0105251, IMG submission 80424) | Switchgrass rhizosphere microbial communities from Kellogg Biological Station, Michigan, USA - KBS S6-4 metaG | ecosystem: Host-associated > Plants > Roots > Rhizosphere > Soil | place...
GCGGTCCACGCAGGCGCGCAGGGTACGGCCGATCAGGCGCTGGATCTCCAGGGTACGGCCGCCCTGCTTGCCGCGCGCTGCTTCGCGGTCGTTGCGGGTATGGGTCGAGCGCGGCAGCATGCCGTACTCGGCCGTGACCCAGCCCTCGCCCTTGCCACGCAGGAAGCCCGGCACGCGGTTTTCCACGCTGGCGGTGCACAGCACGCGGGTTTCACCGAAGCTGACCAGCACCGAGCCTTCGGCATGGCGGGTGAAGGCGCGTTCGATGCGCACTTCGCGCAGCTGGTCGGCCTGGCGGCCGCTGGGACGGGGATCGGACATGGATGGCTTCCGGTAAGACGGGGGATGCGGTTCCGCGCCCGGGCCGGGGACCGGCAGGCGAGGAGGCTCAAAAGGAACCGCTAGGGTACCATTCCCCCTTTGAGAGCATCGGAAACCCCGAATGATTCGAAGCATGACCGCCTATGCCGGCGGCGAGCGGGCGACCCCCTGGGGCACGCTGGGTTGCGAGCTGCGCTCGGTCAACCACCGCTTCCTGGAAGTCGGTACGCGCCTGCCCGAAGAGCTGCGTGCGCTGGAACCCCAGCTGCGCGAGCGCATTGCCGCGCGCATGAGCCGGGGCAAGCTGGACCTGGTGATGCGCCTGCGCGCGCCGGAAACCGGCGCCAGCCTGCAGGTGAACGAGGTCCTGCTGGGCCAGCTCGGCGCGCTGGCGCACCGGCTGACGTCCGACTTTCCGAACCTGCAGGTGAGTTTCACCGACCTGCTGCAGCTGCCCGGGGTGACCCAGGGCGAGGCGACCGATGCTGCCGCCCTGCAGGCCGAGGCGCTGGCCTTGCTGGAGCAGGTGCTGGACGGGTTCGTGGCCGCGCGCGAACGCGAGGGCGACAAACTGGCCACGGCGATCAGCGAGCGGGTTGACGCGATCGAACGCATTGCCACCGAGGTCACCACCTTGATCCCGCTGATCCGCGAAGGCCAGCGCAGCAAGCTGGCCGCGCGGCTGGCCGACCTGCCACACCCGGTCGACCCCGGCCGTGCCGAGCAGGAACTGGTGCTGTGGCTGCAGAAGCTGGACGTGGATGAAGAACTGGACCGCCTGCGCAGCCACATCGTGGAAATCCGCCGCGTGCTGCGCCAGCGCGAACCGGTAGGCCGCCGCCTGGACTTCCTGCTGCAGGAGTTCAACCGCGAAGCCAACACCCTGGGCTCCAAGTCGGTGGACAGCCGCACCTCCAATGCCGCGGTCGAACTGAAGGTGTTGATCGACCAGATCCGCGAACAGGTGCAGAACATCGAATGAGCAGCCAGCCTACTTCCAGCGGCGTGCCGGCGCGCGGCACCCTGTACATCGTGGCTGCGCCTTCCGGGGCCGGCAAAAGCAGCATCGTCAACGCCACCCTGGCGCGCGACCCGCAGATCGCGCTGTCGATCTCGTTCACCTCGCGCGCGACGCGGCCGGGCGAAGTCAATGGCGAGCATTACCACTTCGTCAGCGCCGAGGAGTTCGAGCGGATGATCGCCGCGGGCGACTTCTTCGAGCATGCCTGGGTGCACGGCGACTGGAAGGGCACTGCACGGCAGTCCGTTGAGCCGCAGCTGGCGGCCGGCCAGGACGTGCTGCTGGAGATCGACTGGCAGGGCGCCCAGCAGGTCCGCCAGCTGGTGCCGGGTACGGTCACGGTGTTCATCCTTCCGCCGTCCCGGCAGGCCCTGCAGGACCGCATGCGCAAGCGCGGGCAGGACAGCGAGGCGGTCATCGCCCAGCGCCTGGCCGCCGCGCGCGAAGAAATGCTGCACTTCAACGACTTCGACTACGTCATCGTCAACGAGGTGTTCGAGACCGCGGTGGACGAACTGTGCGCCATCTTCACGGCCAGCCGGCTGCGCCGCGAGTCGCAGAAAGTCCGCCACGCCGGCCTGATCCAGGCCCTGTTGACCCAGGAAACAACGGCAACTGACTGATTCACAAGGGGCGGGTAGCCGGTCGGCTTGATTTTGTCCAGTCCCGGCCGGTACAATCCGTCCCCTTTCCCTCATTCGATTGAGCAGCCCTCGCCGGCTGCCGGGAGCCCGCATGGCCCGCATCACCGTAGAAGATTGTCTGGAAGTCGTGGATAACCGTTTCGAGCTGGTCATGATGGCGTCCAAGCGCGCCCGTCAGCTGGCCAATGGCGTCCAGGCCACCCTGGACAACAGCGAAACCGAAGACAAGCCGACCGTGCTGGCGCTGCGCGAAATTGCCGCCCGCAAGATCGACAACGCGCTGATCGACGAAGTCGAGAAGGCCGAACGCGAGCGCGCCGAGCGTGAAGCGCTGGAATGGGCCGCTGCCGAAGTCGTTGCCGACGAAGACATGTCCAAGAACGACGACTGATCGCCCACGCGATCGCCGTTGTCCCCGAACAGCCCGCCTTGTGCGGGCTGTTTGCATATGCGCGGCAGGTCACGACCGTGGGTCGTGACGCAATAGTTTGCCGATATCCGCGTGCTGGAATAGTCTTCCAGCCATGAACCCAGGCCCCTCTGCCAAGGTCGCCGCGTCCCCCGGCGCCGCCGTACCCGACTACGTCCTCCAGCTTGAACGCGCGGCCCATTACCTGCCGCCCGAGCAGCTGCCGCTGCTGCGCCGTGCCTGGGAAGTCGGTGCTTCCGCGCATGCCGGACAGACCCGCAAGTCCGGCGAACCCTACATCACCCACCCGGTGGCCGTGGCGCAGGTGCTGGCCGAACTTGGCCTGGACGTGGAAGCGCTGATCGCTGCGATCCTGCACGACACCATCGAAGATACGCCGCTGACCCGCGAAGAGCTGGCCGCCGAATTCGGCGAAGCGGTGGCGGAACTGGTCGATGGCGTCACCAAGCTGGACAAGCTGAAGTTCCGCGACCGCCAGGAAGCGGCGGCCGAGAGCTTCCGCAAGATGCTGCTGGCCATGTCGCGCGACCTGCGCGTGATCATGATCAAGCTGGCCGACCGCCTGCACAACATGCGCACGCTGGGCGCGCAGAGCACCGAGGCGCGCGGCCGCATCGCGCGGGAAACCCTGGAGATCTACGCACCGATCGCGCAGCGGCTGGGCATGAGCCTGGTCAAGAGCGAGCTGCAGAACCTGGGCTTCAAGGCGCTGTATCCGTGGCGCCACGCCATCCTGGAAAAGCACATCCGCAGCCAGCCGGTGGTACGTCGCGAGGCGATGGCGCAGGTGGAGGTCCAGCTGTCCCAGCGCCTGGCCAAGGAAGGGCTGGAACACCGACTGGTCAGCCGCATCAAGACCCCGTGGAGCATCTACAACAAGATGCGCGACGAGAACAAATCCTTCGACCAGGTCATGGATGTGTTCGGTTTCCGCCTGGTCGTGCGCAACGTGCCCAATGCCTACCACGCGCTTGGCGCGGTGCACGCCACGTTCAAGCCGCTGGACGGACGCTTCCGCGATTTCATCGCCATTCCCAAGGCCAACGGCTACCAGTCGCTGCACACGGTGCTGTTCGGGCCGTACGGTTCGCCGATCGAAGTGCAGATCCGCACCGAGGAGATGGACCTGATCGCCGAGCGCGGCGTGGCCGCGCACTGGACCTACAAGTTCGGTGGCGACAGCCCCAACAGCGCGCAGAGCCGCGCACACGCGTGGATCGTGGAGCTGATCGATTCGCAGCGCGCGGCCGGTTCGTCGCTGGAGTTCCTCGACAACGTCAAGGTCGACCTGTTCCCGGACGAGGTCTACCTGTTCACGCCCAAGGGCAAGATCCTGGCCCTGCCCAGGAACTCGACCGCGCTGGACTTCGCCTATGCGGTGCACACCGACGTGGGCAACATGGCGGTGGCGTCGCGGGTGGACAAGAAGCTGGTGCCGCTGCGCACCAAGCTGGTCAGCGGGCAGACCGTGGAAGTGATCACCGCGCGCTCGGCCACGCCCAAGCCGCAGTGGCTGGAATTCGTGGTCAGCTCCAAGGCACGTACCGCGATCCGCCACCAGCTCAAGCAGCTTGAACACGAAGATGCCGTGCAGCTGGGCCACCGCATGCTGGACCGCGCGCTGGAGGCGATGGACAGCTCGCTGGAACGACTGCCCAAGGGGCGGCTGGACGCGTTCCTGGCCGAACACCGGTATCCGCGCCTGGAGGCCCTGCTGGCCGAGGTGGCGCTGGGCAACTGGATGCCCAACCAGGCCGCGCAGGCGTTGATGGCCTACGCCGAGCTTCGCGGCGGCGCGCATTCGAAGCATTCGCAGGAGAAGATCCTGATCAACGGCAGCGAGCGCGGCGTGGTCAGCTTCGCCAACTGCTGCCAGCCGATTCCCGGCGACGACATCATGGGTTACCACACCGCCGGCAAGGGCATCGTGGTGCATCGGATGGATTGCCCGAACCTGGCCGAACTGCGCAAGTCGCCCGAACGCTGGGTGCCGATCGGCTGGGACACCACCGTCTCCGGCGACTACGACACGGCACTGGTGGTCGAAGTGGAGAACGGCACCGGCGTGCTCGCGCAGCTGGCCGCAGCGATCGCGCAGAGCCATTCCAACATCGAACGGGTCGACTACCTGGACCGCGATTTCAATGCCGCGGTGCTGGCCTTCAACATCCAGGTCCGCGACCGCAACCACCTGGCCGAAGTGATGCGCAGGTTGCGGCGGCTGTCCGTGGTGCAATCGGTGCGCAGGCAATAACGCCGGTACAATGGCGGTTCCCCCTTTTTCCAAGGACGCCCCATGTCCCGCCAGATCATCAACACCGAAAAGGCACCGGCCGCGATCGGTCCGTATTCGCAGGCCGTGCGCGCCGGTAACACCGTGTACTTCTCCGGCCAGATCCCGCTCGACCCGGCCACCGGCGACATCGTCGGCGCCGGCGATGTGGAAGCGCAGGCGCGTCGCGCCTTCGACAACCTCAAGGCGGTGGCCGAAGCGGCCGGCGGCTCGCTGGACAAGGTGGTGCGCCTTGGCCTGTACCTGACCGACCTGGCCGAGTTCGCCAAGGTCAATGCGGTCATGCAGGACTACTTCCAGGCGCCGTTCCCGGCCCGCTCCACCATCGAAGTGTCCGGCCTGCCCAAGGGCGCGAACTTCGAGGTCGACGCGGTAATGGTCATCGACTGACCGCCACGTGGCTCGCAGGTCGGCGGTCACCCCGGCGCTGGCTCCGTCCGGCGAAACCGCGCTGGCGGTGCTCGCCGGCGTGGGTCCGGCCGTGGCCGCCAAGCTCGCCGCGCGCGGCCTGGCCTCGCTGCAGGACCTGTGGCTGCACCTGCCGCTGCGGTATGAAGACCGCACCGCGCTGACCCGCATCCAGGACCTGCGCAACGGCGTGCCGGCGCAGGTCGAAGGCCGCGTGGTCGCGGTCGACCGCGGCATGCGCTTCCGGCCGACCCTGAAGGTGGCGCTGGAGGACGAAGGGCAGGGCACCTTGGTGCTGCGCTTTTTCCACTTCCGCCAGCAGCAGGTCGCGCAGTTCGCGGTCGGTACCCGGTTGCGCTGCTTCGGCACGCCCAAGCCGGGCCAGCTGGGGCGGGAGATCGTCCACCCCAGCTACCAGATCCTCGGTCGCAACGACGACCCCGCGCTGGGCGACAGCCTGGACCCGGTGTACCCCACCGTGGAAGGCATGGGCCCGGCCACGCTGCGGCGTCTGATCGGCCAGGCACTGGACCGGCTGCCCGAAGAGGCCGCGCTGGAACTGCTGCCGACCGGTTGGCTGGACAACCTCGCGCTGCCGTCGCTGCGCAGCGCGCTGCTGACCGTGCACCGGCCGCCGCCGGACGCCAACCTGGCCGCGCTGGCGGCCGGGACCCATCCGGCGCAACGCCGCCTGGCGCTGGAAGAACTGCTCGCCCACCACCTCAGCCTGCGCCGCCAGCGCATTGCGCTGCAGGCGCACCATGCGCCGCCGCTGGCCGGGCCGGGGCGGCTCACCCAGGCGTTGCTGAAGCAGTTGCCGTTCGCCCTCACCGGCGCCCAGCAGCGGGTGTTCGGCGAGATCCGCGCCGACCTGGCGCGGCCGCGGCCGATGCTGCGGCTGGTGCAGGGCGATGTCGGCTCGGGCAAGACCGTGGTGGCCGCGCTGGCCGCCATGCTGGCGGTGGAGCAGGGCAAGCAGGTGGCGTTGGCCGCACCGACCGAGCTGCTGGCCGAGCAGCACCTCACCAACCTGCGCGGGTGGCTGGAGCCGCTGGGCGTGCAGGTCGCCTGGCTGGCCGGCAAGGTCACCGGCAAGGCGCGCAGCAAAGTGCTCGAGCAGGTCGCCAACGGCCAGGCCCAGGTGGTGGTCGGCACCCACGCGCTGATGCAGGACGCGGTGGTGTTCCATGACCTGGCGCTGGCGATCGTCGACGAACAGCACCGCTTCGGCGTGCACCAGCGGCTGGCGCTGCGCGACAAGGGCGCGGGCGGGCGCAGCGTGCCGCACCAGCTGGTGATGACCGCCACGCCGATCCCGCGCACCCTGGCGATGTCCGAATACGCCGACCTGGACGTCTCGGCGATCGATGAGCTGCCACCCGGCCGCACCCCGGTGCAGACCGTGGCGCTCAACAACGACCGCCGCCCGGAACTGATCGAACGCATTGCGCTGGCCTGCCGCGAAGGGCGCCAGGTGTACTGGGTATGCACCCTGATCGAAGAGAACGACGAACTCGATGCCACCCCCGCGCAGGCCACCTACGAGTCGCTGCAGGCGTTGTTGCCGGGGGTGCGGGTGGGCCTGGTGCACGGGCGTCTGAAGGCCAGCGAGAAGCTGGCCACGATGGTGGCGTTCAAGGCCGGGCAGATCGACCTGCTGGTGGCTACCACGGTGATCGAGGTCGGCGTGGACGTGCCCAATGCGTCGCTGATGGTGATCGAAAACGCCGAGCGGCTCGGCCTGGCCCAGCTGCACCAGCTGCGCGGGCGGGTCGGGCGCGGCTCGGCGGTATCGCGCTGCGTGCTGCTGTACCAGGCGCGCTTGTCGGCGATGGCACGTGAGCGGCTGGAGACCATGCGCCAGACCAACGACGGCTTCGTGATCGCCGAAAAGGACCTGGAGCTGCGCGGGCCGGGCGAGCTGCTGGGCACCCGCCAGACCGGACTGGCCGGATTCCGCATGGCCGACCTGGCCCGCGACGCGGACCTGCTGCCGGAGGTGCACGCGCTGGCGGAGCGGCTGCTGGCCGAACAGCCCGACGTGGCTGACCGCGTCGTGCACAGGTGGATCGGGTCGGCGGTGAGGTATGCGGGGGCGTAACGACCAACGGTCGTTACCTACCGGCGTGCCCCCATCTCTGGTAGGTCACGACCGTTGGTCGTGACGGCCTGACCCCCACCCTTGTAATTGTCCCCCTTGGGTGCCAAAGTCCCTTGCCGCTTTCGAAGACGGCACGCATGAGCAAGAAGATTCCGCTGTTGATCGACACCGATCCGGGTGTCGATGACGCCCTGGCCCTGTTGATGGCCTTTGCCGACGAACGCCACGAGGTGGTCGGCCTCACCATCGCCGCCGGCAATGTCGGCCTGGACCACACGGTCCGCAATGCGCTGAAACTGTGCGAAGTGGCTGGCCGTGAAGACGTGCCGGTGTTCTCCGGTACCCCCGAGCCGCTGGTGCATCCTTCGGTCGACGCCGCCCATGTGCATGGCGCCGATGGTTTCGGCGACGTCAACCTGCCGGCCGCCAAGCGCCAGGCCGAAGCCGAACACGCCGCGCTGGCGATCCTGCGCCTGTCCCACCAGTACGCCGGCGAGCTGTTCCTGGTCGCGCTGGGCCCGCTGACCAACCTGGCGCTGGCGCTGAAGCTGGACCCGACCCTGCCGCAGCGGGTGAAGCGCTTCCTGGTGATGGGCGGGGCGGTCACCTGCCACGGCAACATCACGCCGGCAGCCGAGTTCAACATCGCCTTCGATCCGGAAGCGGCGCACGTGGTGTTCACCGGGTTCCCGCAGATCGAGGTCGCGGACTGGGAAGCCACCGTGGCGCACGGGCTGCTGCACAAGGACGTCGAGCAATGGTTGGCCGCCGACAGCGACAAGGCGCGCTTCTACGAGCTGATCTCGCGCCAGACCCGCCTCTGGTCCGAGGACAGCCGGGGCGACCGCTGGTTCGCCGCCGACGCCCTGGCCATGGCCTGGGCGCTGCAGCCGGAAGGCGCGCTGCGGGTCGAGGCGCGCCCGCTGAACATCGAGCTGTCCGGGGTGCACAGCCGGGGTGCTACCATAGTGGACTGGAACCGCCAGACGGGGCAGCCGGACAACACCCAGCTGCTCATGGCCTACGACCAGGGGCGCTTTGAAGCCCAGGTCCGGGCCGCGCTCGGGGTCCGCTGAGGCCGCCACGACGGCCCTGTTCAGGTAGCGCACGTTCCGGCTTGCCCTTCGGGGTCGCCGGGACTATAATGTCTCGCTTAGGTTTTTCTTATTCAAATTACGGTGTGTCCATGAAGGCCGATATCCATCCGAACTACCGCGACGTCGTCTTCCAGGACGTCACCTCCGATTTCAAGATCCTGTCGCGTTCGACCATCGCGACCAAGGAAACGACCAGCTGGGAAGACGGCAACGAGTACCCGCTCGTCAAGATCGAAATCTCGTCGGCTTCGCACCCGTTCTACACGGGCAAGCACAAGGTGATCGACACCAGCGGCCGTATCGACAAGTTCAAGAAGCGCTTCGGCAAGACTGCGGCCTGAGTCTTCGAAGCTGCTGCATGGAAACAACGGTCGCCTCGGCGGCCGTTGTTTTTTTTTGCCCCGTTGAACCCTGCTGGTAAATGAACGGCGGTTCATCAATTGCGCCGACAGCGGGAACGCAGTGTCCATTCCGGCCCGGTTCCGGCCCGCCAACGCTAGCGCGGCCGGGGTGCGGGAGGCATTCGTCTACGACTTCCGTCCTACGGCGTGGCAAATGTTGCTGTGCGATAATGACGTGATCCACAGCACAGGTTGTGGACTTCATTCACGTGCCCGCCCCACGCGCTTGGGTGGGCGCCTTCCCCTGAGGAGCGCACACAGTGTCCGATCTTGATCAGGTCACGCTCAACGCCGGCGACAAGTCGGTTGTTCTGCCTGTCATCAAACCCACGCTCGGCAACGATTGCGTCGATATTTCGAAGCTGACCAAGGAAACCGGTCTCTTCACCTACGACTCCGGCTTCACCGCCACCGCCAGCTGCAAGTCCGCCATCACCTATATCGACGGTGACAAGGGCGTGCTGCTGTATCGCGGCTACCCGATCGAGCAGCTGTCGGAAAAGTCCAGCTACGTCGAAGTGGCTTACCTGCTGATCAACGGCGAGCGTCCGAGCGCCGAGCAGCTGAAGGCCTTCACCGACGAGCTGGCGGCCGAAGCCAACGTCGATGCGTCGATCAATGCCTTGATTGCCAGCTTCGAGAAGGACGCCCATCCGATGGCGATCCTGGCAGCGGCCATTGCGCAGCTGTCGGCGAAGTACCACGCCTCGTTGGATCTGTCCGATGCCGAGCAGCGTCGCCAGTCGGCGGTGCGCCTGATCGCCAAGGTGCCGACCCTGTCGGCGCTGATCTACCGCCATGGCAAGGGCCTGCCGGCGAACAAGCCGGATACCTCGCTGGACTACGTGAGCCGCTTCCTGAAGCAGACCTTCGAGTCGGCTGACGGCCAGTACGACCTGAACCCGGACGTGGTCAAGGCGCTGGACCTGCTGTTCATCCTGCACGCCGACCACGAGCAGAATGCCTCGACCTCCACGGTCCGCCTGGTCGGTTCGACCGGTGCCAATCCGTATGCGTCGATCGCTGCGGGCGTCACCGCGCTGTGGGGTCCGGCCCACGGCGGTGCCAACGAAGCCGTGCTGAAGATGCTGGAAGAGATCGGTTCGGCGGACAACGTGGAATCGGCGGTGCTGAAGGCGAAGGACAAGACCTCGGGCTTCCGCCTGATGGGCTTCGGCCATCGCGTGTACAAGAACTTCGACCCGCGCGCGAAGGTCATCGGTGAGATGACCAGCAAGGTGCTCAAGCAGCTGGGCGTGCAGGATCCGCTGCTCGACGTTGCGGTCAAGCTGGAACAGGCGGCGCTGCAGGACGACTACTTCGTCGCCCGCAAGCTGTACCCGAACGTCGATTTCTACAGCGGCATCATCTACAAGGCGCTGCAGATCCCGACCGAAATGTTCACCGTCATGTTCGCGCTGGGCCGCACGTCCGGCTGGGTCGCGCACTGGCTGGAACAGCAGGTCGATCCGGAAATGAAGATCGGCCGCCCGCGCCAGGTCTACACCGGCAGCGACGTGCGCGACTACCAGGGCTGAGCTGCTCTGTAGCCGGTTCTGAAAGACACCCCCGCAAGGGGGTGTTTTTTTTTGTCCGGGCGCTGCGTGTTCCTTATTGCGACAAAGCCGGTCGCGTCAGGCAGGAACCTGTTCGGAATGCTTGAAAACCAGCGATATCGCGCGCGCGGTCGCAGTTCGTGGTGGAGCGCAATTGCTTTAAGAACAGTTGCGTGTGGGCGCCATGCCGCGCTGCCTACCTTGATCGGGTTGCCGCGACTGCCTGCATGCAGTGCGGACGACAGCCTCCATGCGAGGTGCATTCCAATCAAGGGAGAGAAATCCATGTACCGCACTTTGAAGCAGGCCGCGTTGGGCCTGGCGATCTTCACCGCCGCACTGTCCGCCCACGCTGCTGAAGCGCACATCACCGTCTGGGCCAACGTCGACCCGACCCTGTCGCTGCTCAAGGCCGATGGAAGCGTGCTTCCCGATGCCGTGCAGATGCCGTACCGCGCCGGGCAGGGGCTGGGCAGCTGGAGCGAACGCGTGCGCGTGTTCTCCAACGACACCGGCCTGGACGTGGACGTGCGCCTGGCCGAACCGGCCGTGCTGATGCCCAAGGTGACGGCCGCCGGCGCCGTCGATGTGCCGCTGTCGGTCAGCCTCAACGGTCGCGAGCTGGGCGTGGCCCCCATCGCGTTCACCGCCGACCAGCTGTTCCAGGGCGCCATTCCCGGCGCGTCCATCGAAATGCCATCGACCGTGGCCCAGGCAACGCCGGGTCCGATCGCCGCCGCAGGTCTGTACGACGGCCCGGTCAGCCTGGTGCTCGTGCAGAAGGCCAGCAGCCTCTGAACGGCCACGCCGGCACCGGCCCGCGCTGGCCGGTGCCGGCCTTTCCTCCATGCCCATTCCTGCTCCGGCCCCTGTGCGGCTGGCGCTGGCGCTCGTCCTGATGCTGGCCGCCGTGGTCGCCCGGGCCAGCCCGGTGCCGGTCGGTTTCGAAGACCTGGCCAGCGGCCAGCGCGAACAACTCGAAGTGCGCGCGTTCGGACGATCGGCCGGGCTGTGGCCGGCCTGGGTCACCCTCGACCAGGTCCAGCTCGAAGACCCGGTGAACGTGCTCGCCGCACTCGGCCTGTCGCCGTCCGCGCAACAGTCCCTGCTGCCCGCACTGTCCGCACCGTTGCCGCGAGACAGCCACCTGGCCTGCGTCCATGCGCAGCCGCAGCCCGGTTGCGGCTGGCGCGCCCCCGCCGAGGATCCCCGGCACGTGCATGCGATCTTCGATGAAAGCGAAGGTGCCCTGTTGCTGTTTCCGGCGCTGCACTGGGTGCCGCGCGAGCACGCCGCACGCGATGGACTGCACGCGGTCAGCGAACAGGCCGACAACGCCCTGCTGCACCAGCAGCACCTGAGCGTCAGCGGCGGCGGCGGGCAGTACGCGCTCAACGCCCATGGCAGCGCCGCGCTCGGCGTGCTGCGCAGCGGCCACCTGGGCGGCAGCTGGAACCTGGCGCGGCAGTCCTGGCCCGGACAGGCCACGCAGGGGCGGTTCCAGTTCGATGATCTCTACTACCGGCACGACCTCGCCCGGCGCCACTATGTGCAGCTCGGCCGCATGGACCGGCGCAACCTGGCCAGCACCCAGGGCGGCCAGTTCGGCCTGGGACTGCTGCCACTGGAACGGTTCGACGGTGTGCGGGCAGGCACCACCCAGGCCTATGTCGATACGGACGCCAACCTCGACGCGTCTCCCTTGACCGTGTCGCTGGCGCGCCCCGCGCGGGTGGATGCGTTCGACGGCGAGCGGCTGCTGCAGACCTTCTACCTGCCGGCCGGGGTCACCGACCTGGATACCCGCCAGTTTCCCGCCGGCAGTTACGACGTGACCCTGCGCATCCACGAAGACGGCCGCCTGGTGCGCAGCGAGATCCTGCCCTTCGCGCGCGGCCAGGACTGGGGTGAGCCCGGTCTGCAATGGTTCGTGCAGGGCGGGCGCCAGCGTATCCGGCACCGTGCGGCAGGCAGTGGTGAGCGTGCGTTGCAGGCCGGACTGCGCCTGCCGGTGTCGCCGCAGTCGGGCGTCAGCCTGGGCGTGGCGCGGGTCGGCCAGGCCGACTACGCCGAACTGCGTACGGGTCTGCGTCAGCGCATCGGGCCGCATGATCTGCATGCCGAGCTTGGCGCGGTTGCCGGCAATGACGGCAGCCGTGGCAGCCAACAGCAGCTGAGCCTGCGCAACCGCGCCTCCTGGAACCTGTACCGGCAGCGCATGCGCGGTGCCCGCTGCCGCCCGCTGCCGGGCGTGGAGCGCGACCCCTTCGGCTGCGCCGATACGCTGAGTGCATCGCTGAGCCTGCCATTGGCTGGTGGCAGCCTGTACCTGGGCCACGCCCGGCGGCGCGCCCGGGCGGCATTGCCGGCCTTCGGTGCCGCCGGCGAAACGCACAGCCTGCAGCTCAATTTCAGCCTGACCCGGCAGTGGCGTGGCATCAGCATCGGCACCCGCGTGGGCGCGTGGCAGCAGGCCGGGCTGCTGCGCGATCGCGGCATGCAACTCGGGTTCAACCTGTCGCGGTTGCAGCACGGTGCAGGCGGCAGCCTGCTGCGGCGGGTTGGCGTTGAAGCGGTGCAGGCGCGGCATGTCGACGCCGAACGACGGGTGCTGCTGTCCCAGTCCTGGCGCCAGGAGCTCGACGGCAGCGCCCGCGAAGCCGGCGCTGACCTGGGTCTGCAGGAGGCAGGCCATGCCGATGCGCTGTTGGCGGTGCGCGCCTACACCCCGCTCGGGCACACCGGTGCGGTTCTGTCCCACCAGCGCCAGGCCGGTGCCGGCGCCACCGCCTACAGCCTCGATCATGGATCGGCCGTGGCGCTTTCATCGAACGGGCTGTTCTGGGGCAGTGCCACCGGCGCCGATGCCGGCGTGGCGGTCAGCGTCGCCGACCCGGGCCTGCCCGCGCTGGATGGCGCCGCCGCGGAAGTGCAGGCCGGTTCGCAGCGCCGCCAGGTCCTGCGGTTCGGTCAGCGCCGCCTGCTGCCGCTGAGCGGCTACCAGCGCCACCGCGTGGACGTGCACGACGTTGCCGCGCCCAGGCAGGAGGCGGCGGTGCGCGTGTCCCGCCCCGGTACCGCGCACCAGCCGTTCCTGCTGCCGGGCCGGGTGATAGCGCTGCCGGTCGGCGTGGATGCCACCTTCACCTATATCGGCAGCGCCCGCGACGCCGCCGGCAGCGCCCTGGCCGGCGCACGCATCCTCAACACGGCGCAGCCACCGCTCGGCCGCGACGGTGGCTTCATCGCCGAATTCCCGCAGCGTGAGGCGTCGCTCTACCTGCTGCGGGAAGGACGCGTGCTGCAGTGTCCGCTGCAGGTCAACGAGCAGCGCAGCGGGGTGTCGATGGTCGGGCAGGTGGCCTGCGCCCCGCTGCCGCGCGAGGCGTTGCCGCCCCGCATCAGCCGGCAGCCGCGTGTACAGCAGCTGCTGGATGCCGCCGCGCCACTGGCCCGGCACGTGCTCGAGGAAGGAACCTGAGGGTGCGGAAGTTCATCGCCATCGCGCTGGCGCTGCTGCCTGCCCTGCCTGCCGCCGCGCAGCGGCCGCCAGTGACCGTCCCCACGCCAGGCACCACGCTAACCACGCTGCAGCACGCCTTCGACCGTGCGGCACCACAGCCCCTGCAGCTGTGGCCGCCGCGCACGGTGCTGGGTTACCAGGACGGCACGCACGGCCATGGCGGCCTGCACGTGACCTGCACCGATGTCCCGGCGCGCGGTCGCTGCCCGCGCAGCGACAGTGGCGAAGGTCCGACCGGGCGCCGCGCGGTCCAGCTGGAATTCCACGAACAGCGCAGCGGCCAGCGCCGCGAGATCGGCGTCACCGGCTGGCTCGAGCGCATCGAATGGGAACGCACCTGCAGCGAGGACTACTGGGAAAAGTCCGAGTACCCGCTGTGGACCTCCACCACCCGGGAATGCCATATCGCACCCTCCGGCACCGCCGCAACGCTGCAGTTGGAGGCCATGGACCTCGCCGCGCTGGTGGCCGGGCGCTGGCAGGCCGAACTGCACCTGGACGTGCGCAGCGGCCTCGGCGGCGCCGTGCTGGGGCGGCAGGTGTTCGTGCTCGACGTCACCGTGACCGATCCGGGGCGTGCTGCGATCCATCTGCCCGGGCATGGCGCCGCGGGCGCCCGCATGGACCTGCAGCTGGAACTGCGCCGCCAGCCGCCGCCGGCCAGCGTGGGCGGGCAGGGCGTGCTGGACATGTGCCTGTATGACGGCTTGGGCTCGCTCAGCAGCCAGCTGGTGCTGATCGCCCGCGATGGTGGCCCCGACGTCCCCGATCGACCCCCGCCGCTGTTCTCGGTCTGGCACCAGGGCGGCGGCCGCGCGCTGCACGAGCGCATCGACTACCGGCTGCAGGTGCTGCATGGCGGCAGGCGCCTGGACCTCCACCCCGGCGTGCACACGCTGCTGGAAGGCATCGACACCGCCGAACTGCGACCGGTGGTGTTGCCCGGCATGGACCAGCCGGTGCACTGCGTGCCAACCCCGCTCACCTTCCTCACTCCGCGTTTTCCCGCCGCCGACAAGCGCGAAGGACGCTACGAGGGCGATCTCACCCTTGAGATGCGCCTGCCCACCCGCCGCCCCTGATCCCACCGAGACGTCCATGCGACCGCACCGCCTTGTCCTGCTGCTGTTCCTGCTTCCCGCTGCGCCGGTGTCGGCCAACCTGGACGTGCACCCGATGCGCGTGCACGTCGAAGCCGGGCGCAGCACCAGCATCCGCGTGCATGCCCAGTCGCCGCGCACCCAGTACGTCAAGGCCACCATCAAGCGCGTGATCGCACCCGCGACCGGGGCCGAACACGAGGTCGACGAGCCTGCCGGCGACGCGGCGGCTGCAGTGGTGACGCCGGCCATGTTCGCGCTGGCCGGCGGCGGCAGCCGCCTGGTGCGGGTGATCGCGCTGAGCCCGGTGTCCGAGGAAACCGCCTTCCGGGTGTACTTCGAAGGCGTGCGTGGCGATCCCGGCGAGGCGCCGACGGACGCGCCGGACACCGCCAGCGCCACCATCGGCGTCAGCCTGGTCTGGGGCGTGCTGGTCAATCTGTTGCCGGCCGACGGGCGCGCCGCGATGCAGCTGGTCGACGGCCACCTGCACAACCGCGGCACCCTGCGGCTGGGCATCCGGCGGATCGAACACTGCGCAGCGTCGGCCTGCACCACCCATGACATCGAACGCAGCGTGTATCCCGGCGCCGCGCTGGCGCTGCCCTTCCAGCCGGAACCCGGCGCGCGGCTGCGCGTGGACTACCGGCTCAGCCGCGACGGCTACCGCGAACACCAGCAGATCCTGCTGCCTTGAGAGGAAACACCATGCATTGTGTCTATCGCTCGTTGTTGCTGATGTTGCCCACGGTCGCCATGGCGACGCCGGCGCCGGAGGTGCCCGGCGACACGCCGCTGGAGGTGCGGGATGACGGTCCAGCGGCGGTCCCGCGCGCCGTTTCGCTTGCCGGCGGGCTCGCCGTCGGCGTGGGCATGGCCGGAGTATTCGGCCGCGACACGGTGCGTGAGCGCACGGTGCAGTGCCCGGCGCCGGCGCCGGTTGCGGAGTCGAGCCTGCCGCCGGGGTGGACCGACGCGCTCTGGCAGGTGGGCAGCAATGGCGAACAGATCGCGCGCAACCGCATCGACATCGACCTGCTGCGCCACGGCGTGCAGGGCGTCAGCGCCGATCTCGGCGATGTGGTGCGCTTCGACAAGGACGCCACCGTTTACCTGCGCGGTGCACGGCTGGTGGCGCTGGGAAGTGGCGACGTCAGCGCCGACAGCCGCCAGGCCATCAACGGCGCGCAGCTGTTCGCCACCGAGAAGCGTGTCGCGGCGTTGGAGTACATGCAGCGGTACGCCAAGGTTGGCTCCGACGAACTGAGCCAGCCCGCGCATGCCGGGTTCCTGGCCACGGCGATGGGCACCGACACCCGGGCGCCCGCCAACGGCGCGACCGCCTACGGCGCCTATGCCAGTGCGCTGGCGCACAACTCGGTGGCGCTGGGGCGTGCGGCCATCGTCCTGGAAGGCGCCGCCGACGGCTTCGCACTGGGCTCGCGCTCGCGCGTGCTGGCCGAAAACGGAATGGCCATCGGCGCGTCCACCCAGGTCTGGGCCGGTGCCCACGACAGCGTGGCGATCGGCTTCGGGTCGGTCGTGCAGCGGCCGTTCGAACTTTCGGTAGGCGGGCAGGGCATCCGTCGGCGCATCACCAACGTGATGCCGGGCATTGCCGCCGACGATGTGGTCTCGCTGCGGCAGCTGGCCGACCTGGCCGGGGTGCTGGGTACCGGCATCAACGCCGAAGGGGGCGTGCGCGCGCTGCGCTTCGCGGTGCAGGGCAAGTGGTACACCACCGTGGCCGGCGCACTGGACGCACTCGACTATGCGGTGAGCGCGGGGCACCGCGCCGTCGGTGACCCGGGCGACGCCGCCGACGCGCAGGCGGCATCGGAGCAGAACGAAGCCGGCGTCGTGGACCTTCAGGGCACGCCGTCGGTGGCCGCGGCCGGAACCGGACCGGCTGTGCGCGCACCCGCACGCCAGGCCGACGCGCCGCCCCTTCCGGTCGACGTCCGTGCCGTGGAGGATGCGGTGCAGCGGGCCAACGCCTACACCGACCAGGCGGTGGCGGGTATCGATCGGCGTTTCGACCGCCTGGACCGGCGCATGAACCGGATGGTCGCGATGGGCAGCGCGCAGGCGGCGATGGCGGTGAACACCGCAGGGCTGCCCACCTGGAACCGGCTGGGCGCGGGCGTGGGGCATGCCGACGGCGAATCGGCGCTGGCGGTGGGCTACCAGCGCGTGCTGGAGCGGCGCGCGACCACCAGCTTCAGCCTCAACGGTGCCTTCAGCCAGGGCGGCGAAAGCACCGTGGCGGTCGGCGTGGGCATCGGCTGGTAGGGCGCGGTGCGGGGCTCAGGGGCTGTCCAGATAGCCCCTGATCTCCTCGTCTGCCAGCAGCGTGCGCAGCTGCGCAGCCGACGCACGCCGCATCGGTTTTTCGTCGATGACCGACAGCGGCGGCTGGCGCAGCGCATCGTACGGAAGCACCGCCACATCGAAGGTCAGGCCTTCGGCGGCGAAGACCCACACCGGTGCATCCAGGGTGCGTTCGCGGTCCAGGCGCAGGCGGCGCATGCGCGATTCGGCCGGGATGCGATGCTCCTCCAGGAAGCGCTGCACGGCATCGGCATCGTCGGTGTGAAGTTGCAGCTGCACGGGACTGTTGGCGTCGGCGGTGCCGTCCAGCACCGGGCCGCACAGGCGCGGCGCGAAGCCGTGCAGGAACTCCAGCGCACGCAGGCCTGCTTCGCGGCGCTGGCGCAGCTGGGCACCATGTCCGGCCCCGGCGAACAGCCGCTGGTATTCGCGCAGCGCGTCCTCGATCTCGGTGTTGCGCGGCAACGAGGCATCGTCATGGATGCCCAGTCGCCCGGCGGCCTTCAGTTTGGCCTGGTGGTAGTCGCGGATCCCGCCTTCGGCCATCAACCGGGCCGCCTCATGGGCGAGCCGATGGCGGCGTTCGCGGGTCTGGCTCTCGGCATGCTGGCGTGCACGATGCATGAGCGGTTCTCCCCTTGATGCGACCTGCCCCCGACGATACACCTTCCGTGTGACGGCCAGGACACGCATGGCGTGTCCCTACGCGACGGATGCACCACCCCCACCCCAAGCGACCAAGGCTCGTAGTGACACGCCACGCGTGTCAAAGCCATGCACCTGCGCTAGGCGACACGCCACGCGTGTCAACGCCATGCACCTGCGCTCGGCGACACGCCACGCGTGTCAACGCCATGCACCTGCGCCTCAGAAAATATCGAACGCCGCGTCATCCGCCTGCTGGGTCTGGCTGTTGAAATCGAACTCGGCCAGCTTCTCCATGTCTTCCACCTTCACCCACTCGGTGGCGCCGTTGAGCGTGGCCTGGACCATGCCGGTCGGCGGCTCGTTCTGCGCCACCGCCGTGTCCTTCAGCGCCACCCGCATGTAGTCGATCCAGATCGGCAGTGCGGCGCGGCCGCCGTACTCGCGGTAGCCCAGCGAACGGAAGTCGTCGCGACCCACCCACAC
>Ga0105251_10001715_pt1 | contig 18352 bp, 10 predicted proteins | sample KBSS64metaG_FD_80424 | JGI IMG/M metagenome (GOLD analysis project Ga0105251, IMG submission 80424) | Switchgrass rhizosphere microbial communities from Kellogg Biological Station, Michigan, USA - KBS S6-4 metaG | ecosystem: Host-associated > Plants > Roots > Rhizosphere > Soil | place...
GTCGCATCGTTGATGCCGGCGGTCGGTGTCAGGGTGGCGGTCCAGGTCTTGCCGCCGTCGGCGCTGAGCAGATTCGACAGCACACCGTTGGCCACGCTGATGTCCGCCAGGTCGAAGCCACTGACCGCTTCGCTGAAGGTGATGGTCACCGTGGTGGTTTCGCCGATGCCCAGGCGATTGTCGGCGACCACGATGGTCGCGGTCGGCAGGGCGGTGTCGATGGCGAAGTTGTTCGATACGGTGGTGCCGACCCCGGTATTGCCCGAGGCATTGCTCACGCCACTGTTGTCGAGGACGATCAGGTTGCTGGTGTCGGTGATGTTCGCCGTCGGAGTGAAGGTCGCGGTCCAGGTAACGCCGCCGTCGCTGGAGCTGACGGTGCTCAGGGTACCGTTGGCGATGGTCAGGTCGGCGTTGCTGAAACCGCTGACTGCTTCGCTGAAAGTGATGGTCACGCTGCTGGTTTCACCGGCCTTGAGCGCCGTGTCGGCGATGACGATGGTCGCCGTCGGCACCTCGGTCTGCACCGCGTAGTTGGCCGAGCTGGTGGTGCCCGTGCCGGCGTTGCCGGCCAGATCGCTGACGCCGGTGTTGTCCAGGACGATCAGGTTGCTCGCGTCGCTGACGCCGACGGTCGGGGTAAAGGTTGCCGTCCAGGTAATCCCGCCATCGCTCGAGGCAACATTGCTCAGCGTGCCATTGGCCACGCTCAGGTCGCTATTGTCGAAACCGCTGACCGCCTCGCTGAAGGTGATCGTCACCAGCGAGGTTTCGCCCGGCCGCAGGTCGGTGTCAGCCAGGACAATCGTCGCGGTCGGACGCTGGCTGTCGATTGCGTAGTTGTTCGAATCGGTAGTGCCGCTGCCGGTGTTGCCCGCCGCGTCGCTCACCCCGGTGTTATCCAGCGTGATGAGGTTGCTGGTGTCCGTGACGCCCGCCGTCGGGGTAAGGGTCGCCGTCCAGGTGATGTTGTCCGCGGTGCTCAGCCCGGACAGCGTGCCGTTGGCCACCGTCAGGTCGGCCAGGCTGAAACCGCTGACGGCCTCGCTGAACGTGATGGTCACCGTGGTGGTCTGGCCCACGCCCAGGGCCGGGTCGGCGACCACGATGGTGGCGCTCGGGCGCTGGGTGTCGATGGCGTAGTTGTTGGAAACGGTGGTGCCGCTGCCGGCGTTGCCGGAAGCGTTCTGCACGCCGCTGTTGTCGAGGGTGATCAGGTTGCTCGCGTCGGTGACGTTGCTGGTCGGGGTGAAGGTGGCCGTCCAGGTGATGCCGCCATCGCTGCTGCTGACCGCACTCAAGGTGCCGTTGGCAATGCTCAGGTCGGCGTTGCTGAAACCGCTCACGGCTTCGGAGAAGGTGATGGTCACCAGCGACGTTTCACCGATGTTCAACGCATTGTCCGCGACCACAATGGTGGCGGTCGGCAACACGGTGTCAATCGTGTAGTTGGTAGAACTGGTCGTCCCGGTGCCCGCGTTGCCCGCCAGGTCAGCGATGGCGCTGTTATTGAGGATGATCAGGTTGGTCGCGTCGCGCACGCCGACGTTCGGGGTGAAGGTCGCTGTCCAGGTGATGCCGCCGTCGCTGCTGCTGACCGCGCTCAAGGTGCCGTTGGCCACCGACAGGTCGCTGTTGTCGAAGCCACTGACCGCCTCGCTGAAGGTGATGGTCACCAGGGAGGTTTCGCCGGCGCTGAGGCTGGTGTCGGCCACGACAATGGTCGCGGTCGGACGCTGGCTGTCGATGACGTAGTTGTTCGAATCGCTGGTACCGCTGCCGGCGTTGCCCGCCAGGTCGGCGATACCGGTGTTGTCCAGGGTGATGACATTGCTGGTGTCGGTGATACCGGCTGCCGGGGTGAAAGTGGCCGTCCAGGTGATGCCGCCGTCGCTGGAACTGACGTTGCTCAACGTGCCGTTGGCGACGGTCAGGTCGGCGTTGGTGAAACCGCTCACCGCTTCGCTGAAGGTGATGGTGACCAGCGACGTCTGGCCGATGCCCAGTGCCGTATCGGCGATCACCACGGTGGCCGTCGGGCGCTGAGTGTCGACCGCGTAGTTGTTGGAAACGGTGGTGCCTGTGCCGGCGTTGCCGGAAGCGTTCTGCACGCCGCTGTTGTCGAGGGTGATCAGGTTCGTCGCGTCGGTGACGTTGCTGGTCGGGATGAAGGTCGCCGTCCAGGTGATGCCGCCGTCGCTGCTGCTGACGGCGCTCAGCGTGCCGTTGGCGATGCTCAGGTCGGCGTTGCTGAAACCGCTCACCGCCTCGCTGAAGGTAATGGTCACCAACGAGGTTTCGCCAATTTTCAGCGCGTTATCGGCGACGATGATCGTCGCGGTCGGCCGCACGGTGTCGATCGTGTAGTTGGCGGAGTTGGTCGTCCCGCTACCCGCGTTGCCGGCCAGGTCGGCGATCCCGCTATTACTCAGGATGATCAGGTTGGTGGCGTCGTTGATACCGACCGTCGGCGTGAAGGTCGCCGTCCAGGTGACGCCGCCGTCGCTGCTGCTGACGGTGCTCAGCGTGCCGTTGGCAACGCTCAGGTCGGCGTTGGTGAAACCGGTGACGGCTTCGCTGAACGTGATGGTCACCAACGAGGTCTCGCCGGCGCTGAGGCTGGTGTCAGCCATGACGATTATCGCGGTCGGGCGCTGGGTATCGATCGCGTAATTGTTCGAATCGGTGCTACCGCTGCCGGCGTTGCCCGCCAGGTCGGCAATGCCGGTGTTGTCCAGGGTCAGCAGATTGCTGGTGTCGCTGATGTTGGCGCTCGGGGTGAAAGTCGCCGTCCAGGTAACGCCGCCGTCGCTGCTGCTCACGGCGCTCAGCGTGCCGTTGGCGATGGTCAGGTCGGCGTTGGTGAACCCGGTGACGGCTTCGCTGAACGTGATGGTCACCAGCGAGGTGTCACCGATTTTCAGTGCCGTGTCGGCGAGCACGATGGTGGCGTTCGGGCGCTGGGTGTCGATGGCGTAATTGTTGGAGCTGGTGCTGCCAACGCCAGGGCTGCCGTTGACATCGCTGACGCCGGTATTGTCCAGCACGATCAGGTTGCTGGTGTCGGTGACAGCACTCGTCGGGGTCAGCGTCGCCGTCCAGGTGATGCCGCCGTCGCTGCTGCTCAGGCCACTCAGCACACCGTTGGCCACCGTCAGGTCGGCCAGGGTGAAACCGCTCACGGCCTTGTTGAAGGTGATCGTCACCAGCGACGTTTCACCGATGCGCAGCGCCGGGTCGGCGACCACGATGGTCGCGGTCGGACGCGTGGTGTCGATCGCATAATTATTCGAATCGGTGGTGCCGCTGCCGGCGTTGCCGGCCAAGTCGCTGACCCCGGTATTGTTCAGGGTAATCAGGTTGGTTGCGTCGGTGATATTCGAGGTTGGCGTGAACGTCGCCGTCCAGGTAACGCCGCCATCGCTGCTGCTCACGGCGCTCAGCGTGCCGTTGGCGATGCTCAGGTCGGCATTGGTGAAACCGCTCACGGCTTCGGAGAAGGTGATGGTCACCAATGAGGTTTCGCCGACCACCAGGTTGTTGTCAGCCACGACAATGGCGGCCGTCGGGCGCTGGGTGTCGACGACATAGTTGGGCGAATCGGTGGTGCCGCTGCCAGCGTTGCCGGCCAGATCGGCTACCCCGGTATTGTCCAGGGTAATCAGGTTGGTTGCGTCGGTGATATTCGACGTGGGCGTGAACGTCGCTGTCCAGGTGATGCCGCCGTCGCTGCTGCTCACGGCGGTCAGCGTGCCGTTGGCGATGCTCAGGTCGGCGTTGGTGAAACCGCTCACGGCTTCGCTGAAGGTAATGGTCACCAGCGACGTATCGCCGACCTTCAGCGCCGAGTCGGCCATGACGATGGTGGCCGTCGGCCGCTGGGTGTCGATCGCATAATTGTTCGAACTGGTGGTGCCGACGCCCGCCACACCGTCGGAAATCGCCGCCACGCCGGTGTTGTCCAGGGTGATCAGGTTGGTGGTGTCGGTAATGTTGCTGCTCGGCGTCAACGTCGCCGTCCAGGTCAGACCGCCATCGGCGCTGGAAACCGCGCTCAGTGTACCGTTGGCGATGGTCAGGTCGGCGTTGGTGAAACCGCTGACCGCACGGCTGAAGGTGATCGTCACCAGCGAGGTCTCGCCGATTCTCAATGCGTTGTCGCTGACCACGATGGTCGCGGTCGGTGGTTCCACGTACGCCGTATTCAGCGTGCCGCCGTTGTTGAAGATGGCCGCGAAGGCTGTCGGCACGCTGCCCGTACTGCCCCCGCCCAATGCCGCGCCGCCAGCACCGCTGCCGGCGGCATTGCCACTGATGGCGGCGAAGTTGGCGGCCGTGATCAACACCGTGCCGCCCTGGTTCCAGATGGCGCCGACACCGCGCCCGGCGATGCCGCCGTTGGAGGCGTTGCTGGTACTGCCGCCGCCACCGCCGCCGCCACCACCCGCACCGAGGTTGTTGCTGATGACTGAGGTGCCGACGATTTTCAGGGTGCCGCTCGAGGCGTTGTAGATACCGCCGGCCGCATTGCCGCCGGCTCCGCCGACTTTGTCCCAGCCGGCGCCGCCACCGCCGCCGCCAATGGACAGGGTGCCGTTGCTCGCCGTGCCGCCATTGCCACCGTTGCTGTATGAGGACACCCCCACACCACCGGCCCCGCCTGTGCTGCTGCCACCGCGACCGCCCATGTGAATCGCATCGTAGCCGCCGCCGTAACCGCCGATGCCACCAGTGCCAGCCTGCCCGGCCAACGTACCGACGCCGGGACCGGCCGTGCCGCCATGGCCGCCGCCCTGACCGCCGAGGCCACCGCCGCCACCGCCGCCACCGCCATAATAGGACGCGGTGACCCCACCGCCGCCGCCACCGCCGGCCGCCGCATTCCCGGTCACCGACACGTTGGTCAACGTCAGGTTGCCGGCGTTGAAGATCCCGCCACCCATGGCGCCGGCCGCCCCGTACCCGCCATTGCCGCCGTTGCCCGACACCAGGCCACGGGTGATCACCAGACCATCGAGGGTCACGGTGCTGCCGGAGGTGATTTCCACCACGCGGGTCTTGTACTGACCATCGAGGGTGACGTCAGCCACACCGTCGTTGTTCAGGTCACCGTCGACGGTGACGCTCTTGTTGATCAGCAGTTCAGAGGTCAGTTGCACGGTCATGCCGCTGCTGAACGTGACGATGTCGCCGTTCTGCGCCGAGGCCAGCGCTGCACGCAGCGAGCCAACTCCGGTGTTGAGGTTGTTGGTCGCAGTCCACGTGGCCAGGCCCCACTCGTACTCGCTCATGGCCTTGGTCGACAGCACACTGGCGCTCTCAATGTTGCCGGTGGCGATCTCCAGGTCCCAGTCGCCGCCGACGCCGGTGCGGTTGTTCGACGCTGCCACATCGCGCCCGGTGAGTTGCGCCAGCGAGTCGACGAAACTCAGGCCGCGCTCGCCTTCGGCGGTGTAGCAGCCATAGATCAGGATGTCGCCGCCGGCGTTCATGTCCTTGCCGATTTCCGCCAGCACCGCACTGCGCTGGGCGACGTTGTCCGCCGACAGATAGCTGTTGCCCAGCCACAGGTCGCCGGCATTGCCGTGGGCAATGATCTGCACCGAGCTGACGCCCTGATGCTGGTCGAGGTAATCGGCGATCTGCTGCAGACCGTCCTTGCCCGCGTCGAGCTTGACCACCTGCGTGCCGGGCGCGACACCCTGCAGCAGACTGTCGGCATCCTTGACCCGCGAATCGACGAACACCACGCTCTGCCCCGGCACCGTGACCGGGCTGGCGGCCGGCGTGGCGTCAGCCTGACCGTGGGTGTCCTTGCTGGCCGTCGGGTGATCGGCGGTGGGTGCCTTCGCCGCATCGGCCGTGGCGTGGGTGTCGGCCTGGGCGGCGGTGTCGGCCACGGTGGCGGCGACGGCACCGTCGAACAACATGCGCGGCTCCAGCGGCATGATCATCGGCGCCGCCAGCGTGCGTTGGCCTGCAGTTCCCTGCGCTTGTTTCTTGCTCCACCACATGTTGCTCACCCGGACTCGAACACAGTTGTTGACGCATCAATGAAAAACGCCGCGATCAATTGATCGCGGCGTCGGACTTCATACGAATGACATTGGCGGCGCTGGCCGAGCCATCGAGCCAGAACGACAGATCGGCGTATTGTTTGAACAGATCCGGCGGCAGGATGGTGCGCCGCGACTGCAGGGCGACCTTCGGCTTGACCTTGTGCAGGCCGGCCACGCCGAGGGCTTGATCGAATTCCGGGGCGTCGTAGGCCAGATGCTCGAAATCGTGCTCGAACCATGGCTCGCCGATGAACTCGTAGACCAACCGCAGCACCCGCTCCGGGGCCTGGGTCAACAGGTCGTAATCGATGATGAGCAGCGATTCGGCGTGCTCGCCGTAATACGCTTCCTTGAGAGCCGCCCAGGCAAAACCGACCAGGCGATTGCGCTGGGCCAGGGTTTCGCAGCGGCTGTAGACGGTATTGCGCTCGACCGCATCGCCAAACAGCTTGGTGTTTTCGTAGGGATTGGCGCGGTACAGGCGCTCGAGGCTGTCCATCACCCAGGCGACGTTGCGCACGCAGGCGATGACCTTGGCGTTGGGAAACAAGTCATTGAGCGCCGGCAGCCGCGCACTCCACTGGCGGTTGGTGTCGAACACCACCGGTTTGTCGGCCTTGTCGGCGTAGTAGGAAGCGAACAGGCCACGCAACAGGCGGCGGCGCATGTCGGTGTCGATGACTGCGCCGAACTCGCTGCCGGCGCTGCACTGCTCGAGGATGCCGGAAAACAGCGCGCCCACCGGGCTGGTCATCCCGGCGTGAAAGCGCGGGTTCTGCAGCAGGATCGCAGACAGCAGGGTCGAACCCGAGCGCGGCAAGCCGGAGATAAAGTGGAACTGCTGCAATCCCTTCACCTTTCAGTTAATTCCTTTTGTGCGACGAAGCGTAGCTCAAGGATGCCCTTACGACTAGTGGTGTTTTGATATCAAATCGAAGCAAATCTGGCTCGAAAAGACAGTTCCCCGCATGAGCCGCCAGATGAACCGTTTAAGCGCTCAGCGCCCCGGTTCCTCGACTTGCGGGCGCAGATACAGGCGGGCATAGGCGCCACCGGCATGAACGTCGCTGGTGCGCTGCCAGCCGCCAGGCAGCGGGGCGAATTCATCGGGTTCGTCGAGCGTGCCGATCAGCCAGATGCGCTTGCTGTTGCCGGGCAGATCGGCGAGCCGGTCGAGGTACACATCGGCGCTGACCAGGGTGCCAAAGCCATACTCGTTGGGGCGGGTCGAACGACCATCGGCGGTGGCTGGTGTGTACAGCCGCACAGGGGCATCGGTGCGGTTGTAGTAGACGTAACTGAGGTACCAGAGCATGTCGCTGGTGACAATCTGGTCACCGCTGACAAAGTGCTGGTTGACGTAATTGACCATGCGATTGAACTGATCCTCTGGATCGACCGTGGCATTGGTGTTCACGCCGACCATTTCCACCGCGGCGACTGCCAGCAGCACCGCCACCGCAACCATCCGCGCGCGCCGGTACAAACGATCGATGGCCAACGCCACGAGCATCGGCAGGCCCAGCGCATAGGCCGTCAGGTAGCGCTCGATGAACACCGGGGTAATCAGTGAAACGGCGAACACCAGCAGCAACGGCACGCCGGTGTACAGCGCCAGCAGCACGCTGCCGCGATTGACGCTGCGATCGCGGGCCACGGCGATCCACGTCAGCCCCAGCATCGCCAGCGGCACGCTGGCAAAGACCAGCCACGGCAGGTGCTCGCCGTCATCCTGGATCAGCCAGGTCCAGATCATTCCGGGCAGTGACGCCAGGGTTACCGGGTCTTCCCAGCCGACATCGCCGCCGACCTTGAGCTGTTCAATGTGCTGCAGCAGATTGAGCAGGTTCGGCAGCCACGGCAGGTAAAGCACGACAATGCCCAGATTCGCCAGCCACCAGTCCGGGCGCTGGATATGCCGCAGGCGATAGCCCGGTTGCAGGCGCACCAGCCCCAGGTACAGCCAGTGACTGAGCGCCGCCAGCACCGCGAAGTAATGGGTGTAGAACGCCGCGCTCATCAGCAGCGCGTAGATCACCAGATAGCGGCTGCGCTGCGGTTCGCGCAGCCAGTAGACCAGCGCCAGCGTGCCTGCGAGCAGCAGCAGCCCGAGCAGCGAGTACATGCGCACTTCCTGGCTGTAGCGCACTGCCGTCGGCAACAGCGCCAGCAGCACCCCGGCGATCATCGCCGCCCGCCGCGTGGCCAGTTTGTCCACCAGCCACACTCCGACACCCACTGCGCCAATGCCGGCCACGGCGCTCAGGCAGCGGATGGCAAAGATGCCGTCGCCGAACAGTCCGATCCAGGCGTGCAGCAGCATGAAATAGAGCGGAGGGTGCACGTCGAACGCGGCGTGGTTCCAGATACCACCCAGCGAATGATTCGCCAGCAGCAGGCTCGAGCCTTCGTCGCCCCAGATGGCTGCGGCGGTGAGGTCATAAAAACGCACCAGCGTCGCCAGCAGCAGAATCGGAATCAGGCCATGCCGACGCGCCCAGCGCAGCAGTCGCCGCAGAGGCGCCCCCGGTGCGGCGAACGGATCCTGGGTATCGCCCAGCGGTGTTTCGCGACGCGCTTCCATCAACTCCCCTTGTTGTCAGCAATGAAAAAACCAGCCGCAGCCTAGCGCTCACTGTAGGCCAGCGACGAAGACGATGCGCTGTCTCGACGACATCCGGCAAGTCCGCTGATCCGGGTCTACGCTACGGCATGGCGTGACCTGCCCGCGCAAAAAGACGCGCCAACACGGCACTTTTTACCTGCCCGGCAACAGGGCCCCTGCGCGGCGCGCCAACCACATGACAGAAGGATGAGGAACCATGGAAGTCTTTATGGGTACGATTCAACCGTTCGCCTTTCAGTTCGCTCCCCGCGACTGGGCCTGGTGCAACGGCCAGATTCTTTCGATTGCACAGTACAACGCCCTGTTCGCCTTGCTCGGCACCACCTATGGGGGCAATGGCCAGAGCAACTTCGCCCTGCCCAACCTGCAGGGGCGCCTGCCGATGGCCCAGGGTAACGGCATCGGCCTGACACCACGGACCATGGGCGAAATGTCCGGCACCGAAAGCGTCACCGCCACCATCGCCAACATGCCCAACCATACGCACGCCATGACCGGTCTCACGGCCAACACGGCGCTGTCACTGGCCGTCCCGGCGAGCAACCCGGCGACCGTACCGACGGCCACCAATGCCTACCTCGGCGCTTCCGGCGGCGGGCCCGGCTCGGCCAATATCTATTCCGATGCCCAAGGCGCCACACCGGTACCACTCAAAGGCGTCACCACCACGGTCACCGGAGACATTTCCCCGGCCGGTGGCAGTACGCCGATGGGCGTCCTCAACCCCTACCTGGTACTCAACTTCAGCATCGCCCTGAACGGCATTTTCCCGTCGCGCAACTGAGTTGACGGCCGGGGGCCCGCGCCCCCGGCCGTTTTCACGTCACTGGAGCCCCACCATGTTGCAAGCGGTTCAAAGCCAGCATTTCCAGGCCCTGCCAGGACAGGACGGCACGCTCTACCTGCCGGACGGGTCGGCCCTGTCGATTCATATCGAGCACTTCGAAGAAGTCCCGTCGGCCAAGATGCGCCACAGCGAGCGCATGCCTTTCAGCCTCGAATTCAGCAGCCGGGTGCCGACTGACTTCGTTGACGGTCTGTGCGCACTGCATCTGCCCGAACTGGGCCGCGTGGAGGATATTTTCGTTTCGCGCATGCCGGCGATGGGGCGCGACCCGCGCCTGGGCTATTTCTGCATTTCCTTCAACTGAACGCGTGTTGAAGCGGGCCCTGCTCGCTTCAACCCTGCTGCGCGGTTCTCAGCCGTGCGGATACCACACCAGCCGCTCCGCCGTCGGCGTGCGCTCCTCGATGGCAAACCCCAGCGCCAGATAATGCTGGCGGGCATGCGGGTTGTTGACCCAGACCACCGTGGCCACCGGGCAGCGCAACTGTTGCGCGGCTTTCTGCACGCCTTGCAACACGGTGCGGCCATAACCCTTGCCCCGCGCCTGGGGGATGAATGCCAGGTACAGCACGCGAATCTCGTTGGCGCCGAAATCGGTGCTCAGCGCGCCGATTGCCGTGCCGAGCTTCTCGACCACGTAATGCATGGCATTGGGGTAGTTGTCGCCCATGCCCTGCTCCTGCACGTGAAACTGCTGGGCGACCACCTGTTGCACCAGCTCCTGATCACCGTCGATCCATTGCAGATCCGGCCGCGCCGACTGATACAGGCTGTGCAGGAACGGCGCGTCCGTGGCCCGCGAAGGGCGCACCACCAGTCCGTCTGCTGCCACCGCTGCGTTGTCCGCCATCGTCACCCTCCCTCAGAAACCGCTTTCCCTGACCCCCAGCGCCGCCAATCGCCGCCAGGCCACGCCGAGCAGCGACTCGCCGCTGCCCTGCAACACCACCACGCCACGCAGAGGCTGCACCGGCGTCGGTGTCGGCTGCAGCGTGGTCAGCCGCGCGCCATATTGCGCCTGAACCGGTTCGGCGCGCTGTTGCTGATCGCGGCGCACGGCAATCGGCCCGTGGTGATCGGAAGTCAACGCTTCCTGATCGACATAGGCGACGCCATTGGTGTCGATTTCGTCCAGTTGCACGGCCACGGCCGGGTGCATCGGATCGTCGGCGATGAAGCGTCCGGTGGCACCGGACTCGACCCGCCACAACTCGGCCTCGGCCAGATAACCGCGCAAGCGCGTACCGTCCTCGACCACCCGCGCCAGCGTCTCCTTGGTCGACAGCCAGCGGCCGACGCTCAGGTTCGGCAGCAGGTCGCGCACCGTCCCGGCGTGCGGGGCGCGCAGCAGCAGGCGTTCGCGCTGGGCGGCCAGACCACGGAATTCGGCCACGGCTTCGGCCAGCCGCTGCTCGACGATACCGGCATCGGCAGCCGTTTCACTGCGCCCGGCCTGGCGGCGCATCAGCAACTGCTGGATCTGGATCTCGCGGCGCACGATGGCTTGGCGCGAGTCGAGATCCGGCGACTCCAGCTCGACCAGCACGTCGCCCTGGGCCACCTTCTGCCCGTCCGCGACCTTGACGGCCCTGACCCGCGCCGACGTCGGTGCGTGCAGGGCACTCGCACGCCCGCCTTCGAGCATGGTCGGCAACTCCACCGAGCTGCGCCAGGGCACGCTCAGCGCCAGCAACAGGCCCAGCAACGCCAGCGCACTGAGCAACACGCGCGGGCCGTGAGCCTGTTCACGGCGGCTCCACCACTGGCGCCACTCACGCATGATCGGCAGCACGATGAACCACACCAGTTCCACCAGCATCAGGAAGATCCCCAAGACCTTGAAGAACAGGTGATAGACCGCCAGCGCGATCCCGAAAAACAACGCTGCACGCCATAACCACGAGCCATACCCCCAGATCAGCAGACGCCGTTGCATCTGCGGCGACCACGGCTCCGGCGCCGGTGCGCCGTAACCGAACAGAAATTCGCGCAGGCGCCAGCGGCACAGGGCAAACGCCCGCCCCTGCAAATTGTCGACTTGCCACAGATCGCTGAGCAGAAAGTAACCATCGAAACGCATGAACGGATTGAGATTGACCACCAGTGTGGTGATCCAGGTCGCGCTGGCGAGCATGAACGCCGCCGTACGGCCGGGGCCATCCGGCAGCAGCGACCAGACCAGCAGCGCGATGCACGCCAGGAGCAATTCCGCCAGTACGCCACCGGCACCGATCAGCAAGCGTGCGCGGCGATCATTGACCCGCCAGGCATCGCTGACATCGGTGTAGAACATCGGCAGCAGCACCATGAACGCCACGCCCATGCTCTGTACCCGACAGCCGGCGCGCTTGGCCATGAACGCATGGCCGAACTCGTGGCACAGCTTGGCGAAAAACAACGCCACGGCAAACGCCAGCGCCCCGCCGAGGCTGAACAGGTGCGGGAAGGTGCCGACAAAGCGCTGCCAGTCACGCGACACCAGAAACACCCCCAGCCCCAGTGTCGCCGGCAAGCCGTAGCGCAACAGCTTCGGACCGAAACGTTGCAGCCAGGGCCAGGCACGATTGAGAAACGCATCGGGACGCCACAGTGGAATGCGGAAAAACAGGTATTGATGCAGCAGGATCTGCCACAGGCTCTGGCGCTGTGCGAGCGCCTTGAGCCGATAACTGGCGCGCTGCTGTTCGTCGAGGGCGCTGATCAGATCGTGGCCGCGGAGAAACTCCAGCAACTGCTCCAGTTCGCTGCCATCCAGGGGCAGGCCCGGTTCGCGATTGGCCGCGCGCAGCACCTGTTCGGCATCGCCAAGCGCCCAATGGCGCAGCAGCCGCATCGCCACGCTACCGAGTTTGAAATAACGCCCGCGCACCGGATCGGCCAGGGTCCAGCGCGGCGAACCGTCGAGGGCCGGCGCCGCGGGCGACAGTTGCAGGTCGGCACGCAGGCTCGGCAGGTGCATTTACAGGCCCACGCTCTGCCGCAGACCCGCCAGGGGCCGGCGCAGCAGGTACAACGCCAGCGGCGCGCGATCGCCGAAGATTTTCGCCGTGCCACGCAAGCCGATGCGCGGTGGGGTGGCGGCGAAATTGGCATCGAGCCGGTAGGCCAGTTGCCCGCCCGCCGTGGGCTGCGCCTCGTAGGCCGAACGCTCGAGGGTGGCGCGGTGACGCTGCAACGGATCGCTGTCGAGAAACAGCGCGACTTCGGCACCGGGTTCCAGCGCGATCGCGTCGCCCACCGCCAGTTCGATGCGCAGTTCGGCCTGGTTCGGATCGGCGATCTCCATCAGTCGCTCGCCGGTCTGCAGCGGTTTGCCGGTCAAGCGCTCGGCGTCGGCGAACACCGCGATGCCGTCACGTTCGGCGCGCACTTCACTGCGATTGAGCAATTCGCGGGCGTAATCGCGTTCGGCGCGCTTCTGCTCGACCCGCGCCGCCAGCAGGTCCAGCCGCGAGCTGGATTCGGCATCGGCGAACGAACGCTGGGAATTGGATTTCAGTTCGGCTTCGGCCACGCCCAGGGCGCGTTCAGCGACATCGGCCTGGGCCTTGAGCGTGGTGCTCTCGAAACGCAGCAGCAGGTCGCCGCGCTTCACCGGCTGGTTGGGCTTGACCAGAAATTCGGCAATCACCCCGTCCAGCGGTGCCGCCACCACGCGACCGCCCTGCGGCACCACTTCGGCCGGGGCCAGCACCGACTGGCGCACCGGAATCAACAAGCCGAGCAGCAACACCGCGGCCAGGGCCACCTGACGCTTGCGCGTCCAGCGCAGTCGCCACGGCTTGCGCGGTTGCAGCGCCAGCCAGGCGTGGCTGCAGGTGTCGCCGAGTTGCGCCAGCAGCACTTGTTCGGAAGGGTTCCACGGTACATCGCGGGCCAGCCACAAGCCGCCGAACACCTCGCCCTGGCGATCGATCAGCGGCAGCCAGAACACCTGCGCCGCCGACAGACTGCGCCAGTCGGCCTGGATCGATTCGCCGAGCAGCTGCGGGGCAATCACCCGTGCCTGGTGCAACACACCCTGTTTGAACAGCTGCGCCACGGCCTGCTCGACGAACGCCACGAACGGTGCATTCGGCTCCACGGCGCTGACGCCGGTCACCGCCTGCACCTTGCCGGCGATCAGCAACGCGGCATGGCGGTAGCCGAACAATGACTGACCGTCGTTGACCAGGCTGTAGGCCAGTTGCGACGGATCGCGGGCGGCGCGGGTCTGGCGTTCGAGATCGAGAAACCGCGCGAAGACCTGCTCGGCACCGCCGTTCGCCGGGGCGTTCACTTGAGCTCCGGAAAACGCGCGGTGCCACTCATGCCGGCGAGCAGGCCCTTGGCCTCGGGCAGTGTGGCGACCAGCAACAGGGTCTGGCTGCCTTCATCGATACGCGCGCCGAGGCGCTTGACCGTGGCGTCCAGCGGTTGCCCGGTTTCATCGGGAATGAAGCTGAAGGTCTGCCCCGGCTTGAGGCGCGCCATCCAGCGCGACGGCACCAGCAGATGGATTTCCAGGGTGCGGTTGTCGACCACGTCCAGCAGCGGCGCACCGGCTGGCACGCTCTCGAAGCGCTGCACCTTGCGTTCGACCACTTGCCCGTCGAACGGCGCGATCACGCTGCAACGCTTGACCTGCACCTGATACACCTGGGATTGCGCCTGGGTTTCGCTGACCTTGGCCTCGGCCCTGGCCACTTCGAAACGTCCCACGGAATTGAGCGCGGCCAGCTGCCGGTTGTGCGCCAGCTCCTCACCGGCGCCACGGCTGGCGGCTTGCGCGGCATTGAGTTGGGCCTGATAGGCCGCACAATCGAAGCGCGCCAGGGTGTCACCCTTCTTGAACGATTCGCCCTCGCTGAACGGCAACTCGACAATCCGCCCGGACAACTCACTGGCCAGCACCGCTTGATCGCGAGCACGCAAGACACCCCGTGCCTCACTGCTCGCCGGCGCTGCGCCGGTTGCGCCGTTATCCAGCAGCGGATCGTCTGGCCCGGGCGTTTGCGCCTGAACGGCAGCCGTTACAAAGGTCAATCCGATAACCCAACCACGAAAACGCCGCATAACCGCTACTCCCTGACGGATGTGCGGAGTCTACGACAGCGGGGTTTAGCGTCAAGCGAAAGGCCATCATTGCCCTGAAATGCGATGTTGCAAAAACATCTGGATGTGCAGTTTTGCTGTCGAAACGTTGCAGCCATGTAGGACCACAGATTTTTCCGACAAGGGTCGGACAACAAACGCTCAATGAACCCTGATATTGATTACAAGCTAGACGTTTCCTGCCTTTGTGCCGCAACAACCGCTAATAAAGAAACCACCGAACGGCTTGACCAACACCCTGTATGACCAACAAAACTGGATGGCCGGCGCTGGGAAGTTCCAGCGGAGGGAGGTAACGATCAGGCGTCGGTTGACCTGCATGACGCGCTCAATCTAGGATGGCCTCACTCAACCCCGTACGCAGCGATTCAGTTCGCTGGCCGTTGGGGTGAAAAAACCGGCTCAGGCCGGTTTTTTCGTTTCTGAGGAATCATGTGTGCGCACCGCTTTCTTTGTTGATGGCTATAACCTGTTCTACGGACTGCTCGCTGGCACACCCTACAAATGGCTGAACCTTGAAAGTTTGCTGGCCCATGTAGCGCTTGTTGAAAACCCGCAGAACAGCGTCGTCTCGATTGATTACTTCACGTCTTCGATCAAGCCGGAACTCGCGACGCTCGGTCGCGTGTCCAAGGAAGCCCAAGACACCTACATCAGGGCTTTGCGCGCGACCAATGTCACCGTGCACTTTGGTCGCCATCAACTTCAGCCGGCCAAAGCCCCACGATTTGTCGACAGGAACACCAAAGCCTCACGCCAGGACAAAGTCGATATCTGGAAGCTTGAAGAAAAGGAAACCGACGTTCATATCGCAATCAGCATGTACCGCACGGCATGGCGCCAGGCAACGCTGGACCCGCAAACGCGTATCGAGCAGCTTGTCCTGGTATCGAGCGACACGGATATGACGCCGGCATTAAAAGCGATTCGGGCGGACTTCCCTCACATGGTCGTCGGCGTCATCCTTCCGCATAGAGCGGGATTGAACCGCCCATCCCCTGGCTCTCTGAAAGACCATTCGCATTGGCTACGGCGCGTCATCACCCCTGAAGAGCTGTTCCTGCACCAGTTTCCCGAACGAGTGGCCACTGGCAAGAAACCCGCCTTCAAGCCGGATTACTGGTAGGCGAACCTTGCGCCGGATACACCGACTCCCATCCCCCACCCAACGCCCGATACAACCCGACCATCGCCAGCGACACGCCGGTGGAGCTTTCCACCCACTGCTCCTGGGTCGCCAGCAACGCGCCTTGCACGGTGAGAACATTGACGAAGTCGGCCACGCCTTCGACGTATTGCTGTTGCGCGGTGCGCAGGGCGATCTGGTTCTGGCGTACCGCTTCGGCGAGGCTGTCGCGGCGACGCTGGCTGGCGTTGTAGGCGGTCAACTGGTCGTCGATCTCGTGCCAGGCACGCAGCACGGTTTGCTGGTAGGCGATCGCCGCTTCCTGTTGCTGGGCTTCGCGCAACTGCAGGACGCCGCGCAAGCGTCCGCCGTCGAACAGCGGCAGGCTGAACTGCGGGCCGAGGCCGAAGGCGCGCGAACCCCACGAACCGAAATCGCTGAGCTGCATCGCTTGCGATCCCAGGTTTCCGGACAGCGTGATGCGCGGATAGAAATCGCCTTGGGCGACACCGATATTGGCGGTGGCGGCGTGCAACCGAGCTTCGGCCTGACGGATATCCGGGCGCCGTTCCGCCAATTGCGACGGCAGGCCGATGGCGACTTGCAGCGGCGACTGCGGCACGGTGGCATCTGTGGATAACTCCTTGGCCAGCGCTTGGGGCGCTTCGCCCATCAACAGGCTGATCGCGTTGATCAGTTGCGACTGGCGTTGTTCGAGCGCGGGCAGACGCGATTCGATGGCCGCGACTTGCGCTGCAGCCTCGGCGACGTCCAGATCGGTCGCCACACCATCGTTGAGCCGCAGTTGCGAGAGCTTGAGGCTGTGGCGCGCGACGTCAAGGTTCTGCTCGGTGACTGCACGAGTGTTCTGCACACCGCGAAGTTGAATGTAGTTCTGCGCGGTGTCGGCGAGCACCGCCAGCAGCACGCCGCGACGATCGTTTTCGGCGACTTCGAGGTTGGCGTCGGCGGCCTCGTTTTCCCGGCGCACGCGGCCCCAGAAATCCAGCTCCCACGACGCGGAGAAACCGGCATCCCACAAATTGAAGGCGGAATCGCCGTTATGCCCGGACGGATCGCTCAAGCCTTTGCCGCTGTTGCGTTGGCGGGCGTAGCTGCCGGTCGCCGCAGTGGTCGGATAACGATCCGCGGTGATCACTTGCCGCGCGGCGCGACTTTGTTGCAAGCGGCTGCTCGCCAGTTGCAGGTCGAGGTTGCTGTGCATCGCCCGCTGGGTGAGGGCCGAGAGCTGCGCATCATGGAAAACCTCCCACCAGCGCTCGTTCAGCGGTTCGCTGACCACCTGACCCGGCGCGGACCTGGCCGGTTTTGCCCAATCGGCGATGGGCGTGGCTTCGGGCTTTTGGAAGTCCGGGCCGACGGTGCAGGCGCTGAGGCCAAGGGCGAGCAAGGCTCCGAGGGTGAGTTGTTGCCACTGGCCTCTTCGCTGGCAAGCCAGCTCCCACAAAGAGCTCTGTTTGGAGTGAGGATCCCGGCCAGTCTGCACACCCTCTGTGGGAGCTGGCTTGCCAGCGATGGCGCCAGCCGATTCAACAAAAATCATCGCTGCGTCACCTCTCGCTGCGCCGGCGCCGAACGACGGGTATCGATACTCGCCTCCACCGACATGCCCACGCGCAGCCGCTCGGCCAACGGCTGACCGGGCTCGAGGACGATCTTCACCGGAATCCGTTGCACGACCTTGGTGAAGTTGCCCGTGGCGTTGTCCGGTTTCACCGCCGCGAAGGTCACGCCAGTGGCCGGGGCAATACTTTCGACACGACCGTTCAAGGCCTCACCGCCGAGGCTGTCGACGCGCACCTGCACCGCCTGTCCCGGGTGGACATCGGTGAGCTGGGTTTCCTGGAAGTTGGCCACCACGTACGCCTGCTGCAGCGGCACCACGGCCAGCAGCTTGCTGCCCGGCGTCACGTAAGCGCCAACGCGCACCGCACGCTCGCCGACCATGCCATCCTGCGGCGCGGTGATGCGCGTGTAGGACAACTCGAAACTGGCGATCTCCAACGCCGCCTGCGCGTGCTTCAGGCCCCCTTCGGCGGCATCGCGTTGCGCGCTGAGAATGTCGATCTGCTTGCGCTCCGCCGCCAGTCTGGCCGTGGCCGTGTCCAGTCGCGCGGTCGCCTGATCGATCCGCGTACGCGCCTGCTGCGCGTTCTGCACGGTGCCGGCGCCGACGCCTGCCAAATGGTTGTAGCGATTGAGTTCCTGCTGGGCGAAGGCCATTTGTGCCTTGGCCGAAACCACCGCTGCCTGCGCCTGAGCGATCACTGAAGCCTGCCGCTCCAGCGTCGCCCGGGCGTTCTGCAACTGCGCCCGGGCCACCAGGGTCTGCGCATCGGCCGCTTCAGCGGCGGCGCGCAGGTCGCGGTCATCAATCAGGGCCAGCAACTGCCCGGCCTTGACCTGCTGGTTGTCCTCCACCAGCACCTCCTTGATGAACCCGGCCACACGCGGCACCACCAGGGTGAAGTCGGCGGACACGAATGCATCATTGGTGTTTTGCTGTGTGCGCTGGCCAAACAGGCCGGGCACCGCCAGATACAGCAGCACGCCGACAGCCAGGGCAGCCGCCACGGCCA
>Ga0105251_10001717_pt1 | contig 18335 bp, 28 predicted proteins | sample KBSS64metaG_FD_80424 | JGI IMG/M metagenome (GOLD analysis project Ga0105251, IMG submission 80424) | Switchgrass rhizosphere microbial communities from Kellogg Biological Station, Michigan, USA - KBS S6-4 metaG | ecosystem: Host-associated > Plants > Roots > Rhizosphere > Soil | place...
ACCCGGTTGCATTCAGGGAACTGGTCGAAGCGAGGAGAAAATGAATCGGCGCAACCTTGATTTATCGAAGATCCATATCGCCAAGAAGGATTTGGCACTGGATGAGGACACCTATCGAGCAATGCTCCAGCGAGTTGCTGGAGTGAGTTCGGCAAAGGATTTATCACCACTGAAAACCTCGGCCGTGCTTACGGAGCTGGTGCGCCTGGGGTGGAAACCGAAGAAGTCCAAGGCAGGTAGAGCAGCACCTAAAGTCGCCCCCGACCGGGAAAAGCTGGTTGGCAAAATCGAAGCTTTCCTAGCCGAAGCTGGACGTGAGTGGGCTTATGCCGATGGCATGGCCCAACGCATGTTCAAGGTCGAACGGGTGGAATGGCTGGATGCTCGGCAACTCGGAAGCATGGTGGCGGCACTGACCTACGATGCCAAACGGCATGGGAGGTCGGCACAGTGAACAATGACCAATTATTTGCTGACGACAGCGACAAGCTTGATCCGAAGAAAGTCTTGGCCCATATGGAAGACCCTATCGTTTCCGCTCGATGGGAGGGAAACCTTAAGGAGATGGTAGAGCTCGCAGAGTTTGAGCTGTTGAAAAAGCTTCCAGAAAAGCCAGAGGCTGTACCCGAAATTGCCCGTGCCGTCGTGTTCTCGATCTGCTCCACCATGGGTGGCTCAGTGATTTATCTGCCACGTGGAGAATCGCTCAAGCGGGCTATGCGAGACGCTGAAATCTACCGTGAATGGTTGGATGCTGGAGCACAACCTCATGAGCTGGTGCGCAAGTATCAGCTTTCCTCAGCCATCATCTACGGCATCATTAAGCGTCAACGGGGATTGCACAGACAGAACGGTCCTGACTTGTTTGGCTTTGAGCAGGAGACTATCCACTGATAGCATTGCTTCAAACTCTGCAGGTCCACCACCCCCGCCAATGCGGGGGTGTTTCTTGTTTGTGCAAGAAACGCGGTCACATCTCCCAAAGCGCGAATCTAGCTCGGTACTTCTTACCGACGGGTTCACGTCATGTCTGTCTCGGTTCCCACAACCCCACGTGCATTTGCTGCTCAGATTCTTGAGGGCAGTTTTTCGTGCGAGTCGATTCTCGAACGGTGCCCTGTCGAATGGCATGACCTGGTCATGGAGCACGTTCGCATAACTCAGGACCGGCGCGACATGAACGTCACCCGTCAGCAGAAGTTCCGGCCTGCAGCCAAACCTTCGATTCCTCAAACCGCCACTTACCAGGAGCAGCACCTGGTGCGCGGCAATCCTGTCGTTGCTGCTGCGCACCTGGCCGCTGTCCGTGCCTCCCTCAACTCCAATCGAGCAATCTCACAATGACCATCCGAAATCACGGGCGGCAGTCCCGTGCCCCGCGTATGACCGACTGGACGGTGATCACCATCATTTTGATGGTCATGCTGGCCATGGTCGCCCCGACCAAACTGGCAGTCATCCTTTATAAGGTCGGGCTGGTGGCTGGTGGTGGCGTCCTAGGCTATTGGATCGACCGCGCTTTGTTCCCCTATGCCAGACCTGACAAGGTCCATCGCGTTCATCAACCATGGGCTGGACTGCGCCGCGCAATCGTGGTGCTGGCCTGCGTCATCGGCATGACGATGGGGCTGTGACCATGAGGCAAACAAGAATCCTACTCGCTGGTTGCTTGATTGGTTTGGTGGCTGGCCTCGCACTCTGCGGCAAGGCTCACGCCGAAATTCCGATGCAGGCCGAACAATACCGCCGCGATCTTTCCCGCATTGCCCAAGCGGAATGGGGGCTGGAAGCGCCCGTTGCCACCTTCGCGGCGCAAGTTCACCAGGAGAGCCGCTGGAAGTTCAACGCGAAATCACCTGCAGGTGCGCAAGGCTTGGGCCAAGTGATGCCCACGACCGCCACTTGGCTTGCCGAACTGTTCCCCAAAGCACTTGGAAAAGTCGAGCCATACAACCCGACCTGGTCGATGCAGGCCCTGGTCAGCTATGACCGTTGGTTGGCTGACCGCATTAAGGCACGAGACCAATGCCAGCAAGGCGCCATGGTCCTGTCCAGCTACAACGGCGGGCTGGGGTGGCTGATCCGTGATCGCAAGTTGGCATCGGCTAAGGGCGCCGATCCGCTGACCTGGTTCGGGTCCATCGAGCGATTCAACGCTGGCCGCTCTGCTGCGGCCTTCAAAGAAAACCGGCAATACCCCCGCCTGATCCTGCAGCGCTGGGAGCGCCTGTATGTCGATGCTGGCTGGGGTAAAGGGGTATGCCAATGAAGGAAACACTCAAGTGGTTTGCGCCACTGCTGATCGCGGTGGTTTTGATCGCCGCCGCTCTTCTGTTCGTCGAGAGCATCCGCCAAGCCGGTTATGACGAAGGAGTCGTAGCCGGGAAGGCCGATGGCGCAGAGGCGTATCAAAAGCTTAAAGACGAAGTTGAGGGCGAACGCCTGGAGCATGCAAATGACGCTCTGGCGAAAGCTCAGGCCGCCGCCCAATCGCTCCTGGAGCAAACCAAGCGTGGCGACGCTCTAGCCAGCCAGCTCACCACCACCAAACAAGAGCTTCGCCGCAACACCGACAAGCTCACCGGGGAGATAAACCGTGTCACGACTCTATACCGCCGCGCCGTGGATGCGCAGCCTGAGCCTCTGCCTACTGCTGTGTTCACTACCGGCTTTGTCCGCGTGTGGAACGAAGCGAACTACCCAGTCGCAGTGCCTGCCGGCCAGCCCACCAGCAGAGCTGTTGCGCTTGCCGGAAGCCCCGGAGCCGCTGACGACCTCGACAGCGGAATAACTGGGGCTGTCCTTCTCACCAACCACGTGCGCAACAGCGAGAAGCACGCTGCCTGCCGCGCTCAGCTCACCAGCCTGATCGAGTACTACACCCATGGACGTTGATGACCGCGCCACCGAAGTCGAGGAAGCGCATCGAGAGGCCGCTTTAGCGGCGCATTTGGCACAAGCGAAACAGCCCGAACGACCCTCGGCTTTCCACTGTGAAGATTGTGGAGGAGACATTCCTGAGCCGCGCCGCGTAGCCGTTCCAGGTGTGTCGCTCTGCGTAGATTGCAAATCCATCCATGAGCACCTGGGGCGTAAATGAACATGATCGAGATGCCTACTTGGCAATTGATCGCGTCAGCGATAACCCTCCTGGGGATCTTCGCAGGCCTGGTGAAGCTGTTGCTTTCGCAGATGGAGGGGCGCCTGGACGAGCGCTTTGCGGCTGTCGCGAAGGACTCTGAACGACTTCGCCAAGTCGAGCTTGGGTTGGAGCGACTGCGCGGTGAGATGCCTCTGCACTATGTCCGTCGTGAGGACTACGTGCGAAACCAGACAGTGATCGAAGCCAAGCTAGATGCCTTGGCTCTTAAATTTGAAAACGTTCAGCTCAAAGGACTTCGCCAATGAACATTGATCCTGCCAAGGTGCGTCGGGAATCCCTGCGCTGGTACATCCTGTTGACCCTCAACACCTCGCGGCCAGTGGACCCGCATGAGGCCGTTGTGCTGTCCACGATCCAGGGCGTTTATCCCGATGCCACCGCCATGGAGTTGCGCCGAGAGCTGGACTATCTCAGCGATCGTTCCCTGGTCACGTTGAAAAAGTCGCCTGCGGGTGTGTGGATTTGCGGCCTTACCCACTACGGTGTGGATATCGCGGAATACACCATTGACTGCAACCCTGGGATTGCACGCCCAGAAAAGTACTGGTGAGCCGCCATGCCCCCGCGTAGCAAAGTGGCTGCATTGCCGGCTGAGGTAAAGACCTGGCTTGACCAGTCCCTGGTTGAGTCGAACTTTTCCGGATATGAATCTCTATCGGCTGAGCTGGAAAGCCGTGGCTACTCCATCGGCAAAAGCGCGCTGCATCGCTACGGTTCAGAGTTTGAGGTCAAGCTGGCCTCGCTCAAGCTGGCTTCGGAGCAGGCAAAGGCCGTAGTCCAGGCCGCGCCCGATGACGAAGGCGCCGTCAACGAGGCGCTCATGCGCCTGGTGCAAGAGCACTTGTTTAAGTTGTTGATGGCCGATGACGGGAAGATGGATCTGCCGAAGGTGGCCAAGGCTGTGGCAGAACTTGGTCGGGCGTCCGTCGTGCAAAAGAAATGGCAGGCCGAGTTCCGCGAAAAAGCCGAATCAGCGGCTGCCAAGGTAGAGAAAATCGCGAAGAAAGGCGGTCTCAACGCTGACACTGTGGCCGAGATCCGTCGCGAGATTCTGGGGGTCGCAGGTTAATGATGACGTCACCATTTTCTCAGCGATTAGCTATAACTGCTGCGTGTTTGTATCGACTTGATGCCCGCCTTAGGACGCCTTTCAACCCGTATTTCAGTGTTGCAAGCTTGGCAGCCAAGCCAGTCATAGTTGATATCACGTCGGGCCTGCAGGAGAGATTTGACACCCTTTTGAAAACAGGTCGAACAAATGCAATGTTCAGGTTCATCGCCCCGCGATTCTGGCTTGATTTTGTAAGCCAGAGTCCCCGTTGGAAACTGGTGAAGAGAATAGCGCTGCTTTTCCTGTTCCCAGCATGCAAACTTTTCGAGCTCAGTCTCCAGTTGACGGACGCGACCGGCCAAAGTCGACTGCTCCGTGTGCGCCGCATTCAGCTGTCCCTGAAGGCCCAACAGAACCCCGTTCAACTCGATAACCTTAGTGGTGACAGCGGCATCGGTCTTCAGAGTCAGCATGCTCTGTGTGATATCCGTAGCGGCTTTAATCCCGCTGTAAGCTCCCATTACCCAATCCATCATCTATGCCAATCTCCGTGCAGGCTCGTGTTATGAGTATCGATGGTAGCGAAAAAGGTGAAGCTAGTGGCTCAGAGCTTCCTGCATTTTTACCTGATACATCCAGCCTGGGTATTCCAGCCGTTCTTCTTGACTACCAGAAGGAATGGATTGGTATCCGTGCGCCGCTGAAGGTAGGTGAGAAATCTCGCCGTATCGGCCTGACGTGGGCAGAAGCTGCGGACAACGTTCTGGTCTCAGCCTCTGAGAAAAAAGCAGGCGGGCAGACTGTTTATTACCTCGGCTACAACCAGGACATGACCGTCGAATACATCCAGGCCTGTGCGATGTGGGCTCGGGCATTCGACTATGCAGCAAGTGAGATATCCGAAGGGATCTGGCCAGACAGCGATCCTGACAAGCAAATCAAAACGTACACCATCAGCTTCCCGAGTGGTCATCGGATTATTGCGCTCACCAGCCGACCTTCCAACCTTCGGGGCCGGCAAGGTGTGGTCGTGATCGATGAGGCTGCGTTCCACCAGGATCTTGCTGAGCTGCTCAAAGCAGCACTCGCTCTTTTGATCTGGGGTGGTGAAGTCCATGTAATCAGCACTCACGACGGCACCGAGAATGCGTTCAATGAGTTGATCGAGGAGATCCGCGCAGGTAAGCGCAAAGGCGCATTGTTTCGCTGTACTTTCCGTGAGGCCGTCGAGCACGGCTTATATAAGCGGGTTTGCCTTCGTAAGGGCATCGAGTACCAGGAGGAAGCGGAGCAGGCGTGGGTCCAAGATGTATATGACTTTTACGGCGATGCTTCTGAGGAGGAGCTTGATTGCGTTCCCAGCCAGGGTGGTGGCGCTTACCTTAGTATTGCGTTGATAGAGGCGCGTACCAGCCGAGAGGTTCCGGTCCTGCGCCTAAAATATCCAGTTGGATATGAAATGCAGGATGAACATTCGCGGCTGGCAGAATCACTGGAGTGGTGTGAGCGCGAGCTGCTCCCGCTTCTAGTTGCAATTCCGACTGATGTACAGAGCTTCTACGGCATGGACTTCGCCCGTAGCGGTGACCTTTCTGTCATTTGGCCGCTGATCAAGGAGCAAAACCTTCGCAAGCGCACGCCCTTTGTCGTTGAGCTGCGCAACGTGCCGTTCAAGCAGCAAGAGCAGATCTTGTTCTACATCGTAGATCGCCTACCCAACTTCATGAAGGGGGCGCCTGATGCCCGAGGCAACGGCTCCCAGCTTGCAGAAAGTGCTGCTATTAAGTACGGATTCAACCGCATTGAGCGGGTCATGCTCAGTGAGGGTTGGTATCGCGACAACATGCCGCCGTTCAAGGCCGCTTTGGAAGACGACACCTTCTACGACATTCCTGCAGACAAAGACGTAACCGGCGACATCCGGGCATTCCGGGTGGTTAAGGGAGTGGCCCGCGTCCCTGACAAACGTACGACGGAAAAAGGCGATAGCGGACCCAAAGGTGCAAAGCGCCACGGTGACGCCGGTATCGCGGCCGTCCTGGCTGACTATGCGTCCCGACAAGACATCGAGATTTTTGAATATCACCGCGTCCAACCTGCAGCTCAGCATGACCGTTCGGTCAAGAGCGGTGCCGGGTGGCGCTCCAAGAAAGGCATCTGGTAATGGCCCAGTCACGCATTGTCGACCAGCACGGTCGGCCTATCCAATTCGACCAGCTCACTGCAGAGCTGGCAGCCCCCAAGGTGACCGGTGTTCGGCAGGTTTGGCACTCGTCGGTTGCCAGTGGGCTGACGCCCGAGCGACTCGCGCGAATCCTGCAGGACGCTGCCGAAGGTACAGCGCTTGACTATTTGACCTTGGCCGAAGAGATGGAGGAGCGTGACCTGCATTACGCCTCAGTCTTGGGCACGCGCAAGCTGGCGGTGGCGGGCCTCAACATTCGAGTAGAGGCGGCGTCCGACGAAGCCGAGGATATCCGTCGGGCAGATGCTCTGTGTGAGGTGGTCTCGTCGCCCGAGTTTGGTGAACTGCAGAGCGAAGCAGTCGATGCCCTGGGCAAAGGCTATTCCGTCAGCGAGATCATCTGGGATCGAAGCGGCAAGACGTGGATGCCGGATCGGTTCGAGACTCGTGACCAGCGCTTCTTCCAGTTTGACCGCGAGACCGGTCGCGAACTTCGGTTGCTCGATGAGGCCGATGTGCTCAACGGAATCGCCCTGGCTCCTTACAAGTTCATCGTCCATTTGCCGCGCATTCGTGCCGGGCTTCCAATCCGTGGCGGTCTGGCCAGGCTGGCGGCCGTTGCCTACATGTGCAAGGCATGGACCTGGAAGGACTGGATGGGTTTCGCGGATATCTACGGCATTCCAATGCGCGTGGGTCGGTATGGTCCGAACGCGAGCAAAGATGACATTGGCGTCCTGCTTTCAGCTGTGGCCAACCTAGGCAGCGATGCTGCAGCGGTAATCCCCGACAGCATGAAGATCGATTTCCAGACGGCTGCAAACGTGGCGGGTGCCGGGGACTTCTTCAAAGGATTGGCCGAATGGTGGGACAAGCAAGTCAGCAAGGCGGTCGTTGGCCAGACCATGAGCGCCGACGATGGTGCCAGCCTGGCACAAGCCAAGGTCCACAATGAAGTGCGACTGGATCTACTGGAGGCGGATGCCAAGGCGCTCAGCAACACCTTCAACCGGCAATTTGTTCGCCCGTTCTGTGATCTGAATTTTGTTCCTGGTCGTCCCTATCCGAGGCTGATCGTCGACGTTCCACAGCCCGAGAATATTCAGCTGCTTATAACGGCGCTGAAGGAGCTGGTGCCGCTTGGGCTGGAGGTAGAACAGTCAGTCATCCTGGACAAACTCAATTTGCCGTCCCCAGCTGACGGTGCAAAGATCCTTGGCAAACCAGAAACTCCAAAGCTAGCGACGGCTGCTAACAGAGAGCAGTCGCCGAAAACGGTCGATATAAAAGACGTAGTGGATAACCAGGTGAAGACTTTGGAGGCCGCTGCAGCAGCGCCGCTCGGCGATATGGTTGACGCCATTCGCGAATTGCTTGATTCGGTAAGCAGCTTGGAAGAGTTCCGTGACCGTCTGATCGAGGTCTACCCCGATATGAATGCAGGTCAGCTTGCGGATGCGATGGCAGATGGGCTGGCAGCTGCCAGCCTGGCAGGAAGGTATGACGTACTTAGAGGTCTGTAGGGGGAGAGACTTTCTCAGTCTGCAGTTTCGTGATCAATGCTCGGGTGAGGTCTGGGAGGGTTGGTATTTCGAGTGCCAGTTGAAGACTTTCGTTGAAATTCTTTTCGTCGAATCCGGGTTGTCGCTTCAGGCTTGCTACTACGCATTCTAGGGCTTGGGAAAAGCCGCTGACAATGTTGCTCACATCCTGCACTGAAACTTTTTGATCCATGATGCTCATGATATTTCCTGAAAGATCAATTAATGAGCGCTGTTGATATCACGAGGATTTGCCAATGGCAATCTCACACGGCTCGCTGCCGTTCCAGGAACAAATCGACTACTTCCGAGGCAAGACCAATATCCCAACCCGCGCCTGGACGGATGTCTACAGCGTGGAGCATGACTGGGCATTTGTGGTCGCGGGGACCACCAAGCAGACCTTACTTGCAGATATGCGCGGTGCTGTTGAGAAGGCTATAACCAGCGGTTTGACCTTGGAGCAGTTTCGCGCCGGGTTTGACCAGGTCGTAAACAAGCATGGCTGGGAATACAACGGCGGACGTGGCTGGCGGACTCGTGTGATCTACGAGACCAACTTGCGCCAGTCCTATAACGCCGGACGCGAAACACAGATGGCTGATCCTGAGCTACGCAAGCGCCGGCCATATGGTCTCTACCGCCACGGCGACAGCGCTCACCCTCGGCCACAGCATCTGGCTTGGAATGGAACGGTGTTGCCCCTGGACGATCCGTGGTGGAGTACTCACAGCCCCCAGAACGGCTGGGGCTGCAAGTGCAAGAAGTTCATGGTGGGTCAGCGTGACATTGACCGCCAAGGTTTGACGGTAGGTCCGGCGCCAGAGATTGAGTATGAGGATCGCACCATTGGGGTGAACAGCCCGAACGGCCCTCGCGTTGTTCGTGTGCCAAAGGGTATTGATCCGGGCTTTGAGTTCGCACCTGGTCAATCACGGTTGGCCACGGCCGTGCCACCATTGCGTGCTTACGATCCGTTACCTGAACCAGGTGCGCGGTCGAGCAGCGTTCAGGGCGCAGGCCTGCCAAACAAGCGGCCACTTAGTGCACTACCTCCAGCGCGGGAAGTGTCTGCCGACAAGCTCTTGCCGGAGGGACTTCCCGATCAGACCTACGTTGAGCGCTTCCTAGCAGAGTTCGGCGCGTCGGATGCGACGCCGGTCTTGTTCAAGGATGTGACCGGCGATGCCGTAGTGGTCAGTCGTGAGCTGTTCACCAATGCCAAAACCGGTGCTTTAAAGATCAAGAAGCGTGGTCACGCCCGTGAGCTGCTGCTGCTTGCTGAGGCGATCAAAGACCCCGATGAGGTGTGGGTGCGGCTGGAATGGCTGTATGCCAAGAACAAGGCGGTAGTGCGGCGCCGCTACATCTCTCGCTACCAGATCGATGGCGAGCCGGTCCCGGCACTTTCAGTGTTTGAGGTTGGAGATGATGGTTGGGACGGGATTACGACGTTCTCGCCGGATGCCAATAATCCAGATTACCTGGAACACCTCAGGATCGGGGTACGGCTGTATCGTCGGTCAACAATCGACGAGTAACAAAAAACCACGCGCCGCCACACGTGGTTTCGCCCTGAGTGTAGGCCTGGAGGTCCTGGCGGGGACTGCTCACTCAATGGGCGTTCATTGATAGTAGGAGATGCACTTGGCAGGCGCAATGCTCAATGTCGAAGTGGATGACAGCCGGCCTGGTGCGGCACTGGCAGAGTTGGCAGAGCGGCTGGAGGATATTCGTGTACCGCTCCTGGATATCGCTGAATACCTGCATCAGTCCACGGACGACCGTTTTAGAAAGCAGGTTTCTCCCGACGGTGCTCCGTGGGCGCCATTGGCCGCGTCCACTATTGCTAAAAAGAAGTCGAGTCAGATCCTGCGGCAAGACGGGTTTCTCCAGGACACCATCCGACATCGGGTCAGCGGTGATGAATTGGAGTTAGGTTCGGATCGCCCATACGCGGCTATCCATCAGTTCGGCGGCAAGATCGAACAGGCCGCCAGGTCGCAACAGGTTTACTTTAAGCAGAAGGGTGGTGAAGTTGGAAACCGATTTGTCAAAAAGAGGCAGTCCAACTTTGCCCAGTGGGTGACACGCGGCGCGACCTCGACAGAGATGCCGGCTCGACCTTATCTCGGTCTCTCTTCCGAGGATGACAATGAGATCCTCGCCATCGTATCTGACTACCTTTCTGAACCAATAGTGGTCGCTTCAAGGTAATCGCGCTGACGGCCTTTCAAGGCACTCACAGGTACAGCGGGGGCAGTAGCTGCCCCAGAGCGGCGTTAGACGTGCGTTAGATTCAGTCCTAGGCGGAGCGCCGGGCTCGAAGTGACGCCAAAAAATCATCAGGCGTTAAAATTGACCCGGACCTTTTCTTCTTGATGCTCACAACATTACTGATGAGTGATTAACTTTGGAGCAGAATTGGCGACCTGATGTTCACTCCAGCAGCAGATCTTTAGCTTCCAAAACAAGAGCAGCAGTGACATCAAAAATAACCTTTGCTCCATTCATCGCTCCCGAAGGTCCGTATTGGGTGCCTGGATAGTCTGTCTGGACATTCAAATGTCCTTTCAGCTCTACCTCCTCAAGCCTTTGTATTTTCTGAATTACAGAGGTCTCAACGAAGTCGCAATCAACGGCTATTTTTCCATCAATAGGTAGTGCTTGACATCTTTGAATTAGATTTTTCCTATCTTTCTGACCTCTGACGAGTAGCGAAAACAGCTTCACGATGTTATCCACCAGCGTGTACTTCCGTTCAAAGGCGATAACTTCAGTCGACAGGGCATCAAAGTCTGTTCGGAGCCGTCCTTTGCCTCCTACTGCGGCTTGCACCGAACGAAAGGCGAATTCAAGTTGGGAAGATTGATTGGCGATGATTCCATTCAGATTGTTGAGAGGCGCTGGAAGTCCGCTTGGCGTTGCCCCTGAATGACACATAGGAAGCGTAGGTATTTCCTGGAAGCCAGATTTGAGGCTGGTAACGTTACGAATCCAGACCGCTCCAAGCTCGAAATTGATCCAGTTGCGCTTCACCGACACAGGGCTTATCAGATAAATTGCACACACACAGTCGGTCAGGCCGTCTTCAATGCGCTTAAGGAAATTAGAACCTGCCGGGATGCTGGTCCCATCGGAAGACACGAAAACCTCTACGAAGCCACTGAACTCTTCTTCTAGAGCATTTTTTACAATGAGGGCGAGCGCCTTCTCTTCGTGAATGTGAGAAAGGAAAATCAGGTTTGAGGCCATTGGCCCTCCCTTAGGGCATTCTTAACAAAAGACAGGCCCACGGCCCAAAGTAAACACGCACCTTACCTCCCGTTGAGGAGGTAATGAACTCATCTGTTTGAGCTTAGCCGCACAAACGGCGATGGAACAAGTAGGCAGCCGATTTTCGCCAGCTTCTCGTTCAAGAACTGGCGTCCAAATAAACCCTTTCCAGTATCAAGCTAAGTCTCAATTTCTTATTCGGGGCTGAAACTTCATCGTTGATCGATGCCGCTGAAACTAGCGGCATGAAAACATTACTCGCACTCAATACCGACCTCTCTGCAGCGATTGCCAATGGCAAGGCGCCGGAATGGGTCGAGCTGATTCCAGCTGGTCCCGTCGTAATCGGTCGTGATGGTCGTCAATGGCTGTTCGATGAGCAGGCTCAGGAGATGGTGCTGAGCCTGTTCACGGCTCGGAACATCGAGCTGCCCATTGATTGGGAGCATGCCACTCAACATCTCGCTCCAAATGGCCAGGCGGCTCCTGCAGCAGCATGGATCACTGAGCTTGAGATTCGCTCTGGCGGACTCTGGGGGCGCGTCAACTGGACCCCTCGTGGTGGCGAACAAGTCGCTGCCAAAGAGTATCGCTTCCTTTCCCCTGTATTCGACTACGAGGCCGAAGGCGGGCGCATCGTGCGCCTGGTCAGTGCTGGCCTCACCAACGTCCCGAATTTCCTCCTCACTGCTCTCAACCACGAAAACCCGGAGTCCAATGTGAAATTCCCTCCTGCGCTATTGGCATTGCTCGGTCTGACCGACGCTGCCACCGAAGCCGAAGTTATGGCGGCGGCCAACCAACTGAATCAAGCCGCGAACACTGAAAAGACGCCAAGCCTGGATCGTTTCGTACCGCGTGCTGATCACGACGCTCTACAGCTTCGTGCCACCAACGCCGAGCAGGCATTGGCTACCCGCGTCAAAGCCGAGCGTGATTCGTCAGTTAACGCCGAGATCGATGCCGCCCTGAAACTCGGCAAGATTACCCCGGCGACCGCTGACTACCACCGTGCCTGTTGCCAGGAAGAAGGCGGCCTTGATCGCTTTAAGGCGTTCGTGGCTGCTGCCCCTGCAGTCGCAGAACCGTCTGGCCTGAATGGCAAACCGCAAACCGTTCTCCCTACTGCCCTCAACGCCGAGCAGCAAGCCATGTGCGCGCAGCTGGGTGTTGATCCTGAGCAGTACGCCAAAACGCTTCAGAGCGAGGGCTAACCCGTGTCGCTGACTCAAGACCGCAATACCTCAATGAAAGCCACCGACGTCGTGGTGATCGGCGTGGCAGCCAGCACCAAGATCTTCGCTGGCAGCCTGGTGATGCTCAATGCGGCCGGTTTTGCCGTGCCGGGTAGCACCGCAACTGGTTTGACCTACGCCGGTCGAGCTGAAGAGTTCGTCGATAACACCTCTGGTGCGGCTGGCGCGGCTCGCGTGGCGGTGCGTCGCAACAAGGCATTCAAGTGGGCCAATGACGGTTCCATCGTTCAGGCCAATCTGCTGAAGAGCGCCTATGTGGTGGATGACGGAACTGTTACGGCCACTGATGGGGGCGGCACTCGCTCTGTCGCTGGCCGAATCGTTGGCATCGATTCTGACGGTGTTTGGGTCGAGTAACGCTCTCTATATAGGAGCGCATTGCGCATGCTGGTAAATAAAGCTTCGATTAACGCGGCGTTTGTCGCACTCAAAACGCTGTTCAACAACGCCTTCACTGCCGCGCCCAGCAACTGGGAAAAGATCGCGATGAAGGTGCCGTCGAGCACGGGCAGCAACCTTTACGCGTGGCTGTCGTCCTTTCCGCGTATGCGCCGCTGGATCGGCGAGAAACACATCAAAAGCCTGAAGGCATTCAAGTACACCGTCGTCAACGAAGACTTTGAGGCCACCGTTGAGGTGGACCGCAACGATATCGAAGACGATCTGCTGGGCGTCTACTCGCCTCAGGCGCAAATGGCGGGCCACTCGGCCAAGCAATTGCCGGATGAGATCATTTTTGATGTGGTCAACGCGGCTTTCACCAGCCCGTGCTACGACGACCAATACTTCTTTGACACCGATCACCCCGTGGGCGATCAAAGTGTCAGTAACAAGGGCACTAAAAAACTCTCGATTGCAACTCAGGCGGCTGCTCAGGCTAGTTATGGCGCCGCACGTACGGCCATGGGCAAGTTCAATGATGAAGATGGTCGTCCGCTGAACATCACGCCAACCGTTCTCCTGGTGCCAAAGGCGCTGGAAGATGTTGGCCGTGCCTTGCTCACGGCTGATCGCCTGGAAGACGGCAAGACCAACATCTATAAGGGGACCGCCGAACTGGTTGTCTCCGGTCGCCTGACTTCGGACACCGCATGGTTCCTGCTCGACACCAGTCTCCCGGTGAAGCCGTTCATTTACCAGGAGCGCAAAGCGCCGGTGTTCGTCCAGCAGATCGACGCCGAAGCGGATGATGTTTTCAACCGCAAGAAATTCAAGTTTGGTGCTGAAGCACGTGCGGCTGGTGGCTATGGCCTCTGGCAGACCGCTTACGGCTCCACCGGTACGGACGCCTAACCCCATGGCCTTACTCATCACAGCATTGCGCGATGGCTTCCGTCGCGCCGGGATCGCTCACAGCAGTGCGGGCACTTACTACGCCGATGATGCATTCAGCGAAGAACAGCTGGAAGCGCTCAGAGGTGAGCCGCAACTGATCGTGGTCGAAGGTGTGGAAGAACCGGAAGAGGATGGCGGCGATGAGAGCGAGGGCGGCGGGCTGGAAGGTAATGGCGCACAAACAGGCCCGACGCCTGGTGCGCCGAAGTCTAAGGCAGTTGGTGCTAAGACCCGCCGTGTAAGGGCCTCCTAATGAATCTCTCGCTACCTGGTGCACTGGTCCTGATCACTCGCTTCGGTGCCACGGAAATGGCTGGCTTGGCCGTCCCTGACACCTTCAATCCAATTGAGCCTGGTCTGCTGGAAGCGGCAGCTAGGGGTGACGATCTGACGGGATGGGAGGCTGATGATGTGGCGGCCGCTGTTGCGGCGCTGGCACGGATTTCCGATGCCGCCACCCGCGCCCGGAGCGAGGTTCAGTTTTACCTGCGTTATCGCCGACCAGGTGAAGACGCGCCGGCTTGGGTGGCTGAAGATCTGCCCGAACTGACTCGGTTTCACCTGTACGGCGAGAAGGCCAATGCCGAGTCGAGCGTGCGGCTGCGTTACAAGGACATCATCAAACGGTTGGAGAGCCTGGCCGCTGAGGATGATAGACGCGGGGCATCTGAGTCTGGCCAGTCAGGTTTGGACATCCAGCATGCGCCGCGACTGTTCAGCCGCAAGACGCTGAGCCGGCTCTGATGTTGGGGGATCTGGAAGACGCCATTGAGGCCAGGCTTGCAGAGCTGAAAAAGCAGCTCCCGCGCCTGACGATCAAGACGTATGGCGGCGAGCTGAGCGATCCAGACCTGCTGGTTGATCTGATCAAGGGCACGCCCTCAGTGATGCTCACTACGCCTCGGGTGGTGTTTCGCCGTCAGAGCCAAACCAGCCGCCGATTCAGCGCCGCAGTGGTGTTCCGCTTGGTCATCTCTAGCAAGTCGGTCCGAGATGAGAAAGCCACTCGGCGCGGCACCGTCACTGCAGATCCGGGCAGTTACTGGATTTGGGAAAGCTGTATGCGTCTGCTGACAGGCTGGCAGCACAAGCCTGATGGGGCACGTGCTTCGCCTACCGAGTTCGCCAACCTGGTCACCGGTAAGTTTCAGTCCGATCACTTATCGGTACTTGGGCAAAGCTTTTCCATTGATCTGGATTGGGTGATCCCAGAAGAGCCGCTGCCAGACCTCGAAGGCATTGATATTTCGTACCACGTTCCAGGCGACAACCCTGAGACAACCGCAACAGACAACATCGAATTGAGGGTTCCGTGATGCGCGTGATCGCCACAACAGATCCGGTGCCTATGCAGGCGGATCAACTGAACAAGCAGGCGGGGTTCATTCAGCCCGAGCCTGCTGAGCCGGTAGAGGTCGAAAACACCTCCTACTACCAGCGCCGTATTGCTGCAGGCGAATTGCGTGTAGTCGAAGATGCCAAAACGGTTGGTCGCGGTGCCAAACAAATCGCTAAAGGAGTCAAACAATGACTATCGGCTTTGACACGATTCCAGCAAGCATCCGCAAGCCGGGTGTGTACATGGAATTCAACACCAAGTTGGCCGTGCGCACTCTGCCAACCAACGCGCAGAGCATCTGCCTCATCGTCCCTTTGGACGCAGGCGCTACTGCGGTAGCTCATGTTCCTGCTCAGGTCTACAGCGCCGATGAGGCTTTGGCCCAGTTCGGGGTCGTTGCTCAGGAGATGGTTGCTGCAGCGATTGCCGCTTACCGTTACGTGGCCATCTCATGTGTTGGCGTGACTGTGACCGAAGGTCAAGAGCCCAACATCAGTGCCGCATTGGCTGCGACCGCAATGGGCAAGTTCACGATCCTAGTGCCTGCCTGGTTTAGCCAGATTGCCCTCACAGCTCTGCGCACTCACATCAACACCTATACCGATTCGGTTGAGCAACAGTCGATCCTGGGCGTCGGTGCAGCGACCTCGACTATCTCTGCGGCTACCGCGTTGGCCACTGCGCTCAACTCCGGCCCGATCACTCTGGGGCTTCTACCAGGAACCACCTCGACCGCGCGCCAGGTCGCAGCAGCGTATGCGGCAATGATCGCTTCTGAGGAAGATCCGGCCCGTCCGTTGAACACCCTGGTCCTAACTGGCATCCAGGTGCCGCCAATCGCCAGTCGATTGGGGCGTACTGAGCAAGAGACTTGCTTGGCCAACGGCATCACACCGCTGGAGGTAGGTCCGGGTGACCAGGTGCAAATCGTCCGAGCGATCAGCACTTACACAAAGAACGCCACCGGCGCGACGGATGTGTCGCTGCTCGACCTGACCACCATGCGGACGCTGTATTACTTCCGGCAGGCTTGCCGTGATCGTATCCGCCTGCGATTCCCGAGATCCAAGCTTTCCAGCAGAACGGCGGCTGCGGTGCGTAGCGAACTGCTCGATGTTGCGAAAAAGTGCGAAGAGCTGGAGATCCTCGAACAGGTCGATGCCAATGCGAACGCCCTGATTGTTGAGCGTTCGCAGCAAGACGTGAACCGCTTAAACGCTTCCATTCCCGCCGATGTGGTGAACGGCCTGCATGTGTTCGCCGGTCGCATCGACCTGCTCCTGTAATCCGAGGCCGCACCTATGTCAGATATCTATGTTGGGCAAATCGTCCTTTCCATCAATGGTGAGGACTACGAGATCAGGAGTCTTGAGCACACGCTGAAGACCGGTCGCACCATCGTCAAAACCATGAACCGTAATCGGCGACCTTTGGGGACTGCTGCCGGGGTCGAGGATTTCGACCTGCGCGTATCCGTGGCCATCCCTAAGTCCGGCGAACCGAACTGGCGGGCCATGCTGGACGCCAAAATCACCATCGAGCCGGTTGACGGCGGCGGTGATCGTGAGTCCTGGACGGGTGTATCGCTCATTGAAATGGGCAGCAAGTACCAGCTCGAAGGCGAAGCGACTCGCGATCTGACTCTTGCCGCACTCAACTACTACTCGGAATAACACTATGACGACAATTGATAAGCGTTGGGATGGTTTGACCGAATCAGGTGAGCTAGCCGTTGGTGTGTACTTTGCGGGCACGCGTCACAAGAGCTTTACCTTGCGCGTGCCTATGGCAGGCGATCTGGTCGGCGCTCAACAAGAGTACCCACAGGGGCCGCTGCAGCTGATTACGGTTGATGTGTTCCGTCGTCAGCTGTTAGCCCTGGGCGATATTCCGGCCGAATCGCTGACAACGGAGTTGCTCCTGGACGAGCTAACTGAGACCGATCTGGCACGGTTGGGCCAAGCAGATGAGGTGTTGGAAAAAAAGCTCGCGCCGCCGAGCGCGGTTCCAACGACTGGCGACGCATCGAGCACGCCCTTGTCCGACACGGCTACCGCTTAGATGAAATCCGGTCGATGACCCGTCCAGAGATCGAGGCGCGCCTTGATCTTCTGGTAGGCCGCAAGAAGAACTCCACGCGATATGTCAGCAAGCGTAAGGGCAAAAGCAAATGACTCCGACCGTATATATCAAGCTTGATCTGTCCAGCTTCGAGGCTCTCGACGGGATCATGCGCGCTCATCGCGCCAATGCGCTGGCCTCGCTCGATGCGAAGCCACCAATGGAGGCGTTCCAGGAGGACTTGGTTATTGCGGCCGAGCGTCTCGGGTTCGTTCCCCCTGAGCCTGGTGCATTCTGGATCAACATCCAGCCAGGTGGCCGAAACACATTGTGTTGGAGTGCCGGCTCTGAGGCCGGGCCTGCGCAGAACTGACCAAAGGCCCGGAAACGGGCCTTTCTTCTTTATATAAAGGCGTGCGGGAGTTTCAAACATGAGTTCAGATCTGCGCGTAGCGCTCCGCATCCAGGCCACGTCGGGCAACAGCCGGCGTGAGATTCAAGCCATTGAGCGGGATCTGCGTAAGGCTGGCAAAGACGGCGCCAAGGCCTTGGCTGATGAGTCGGGTAAAGCAACTAACGCGATCAGCAAGACCGGTCAAGCCGGTGCTGCCAGTTACAAAATCATCCGCCAGGCCATGCGTGAAGCCACCACCCAAGGCAGTGGCGTGTTCCGTCAAGGCGTCCTGCAGACCACATCGGATCTTAAGCAACTTGGTCAGGTCGGGCGCCAGGCTGCCCGCGAAACCAAAGCTGAGCTGGTTCGTACCGCTCGCGAAGGCGTTGATCCTTTGCGCCAAAGTGTGGACCGTGCCGACACCAGCTTTCGCCGTCTGGCACAGAATGGCGGTCGCAATCTACGGGTATTGAAAACACTGGCTATTGGCGTCCGTGAAGAGTTCAACCGTATTAAAGGGCTCGGCACTTCGGTGCAAGGCCGGTTGGCAGGCCTTGGGGTTGGTGTTGGTGTTGCTGCAGGGCTGACCGGCAGCGCAAGGCTTGACCGCCAATTAATCCGCACTCAGCAGACTGCTGGGATGACCTCGGCTCAGCGCGATGAGTGGCGTCAGGAAGGTTTTCGCATCGCGAAGACTTACGGCTTGGATCGCGCCGGCGTGGACAGTGGCTTCA
>Ga0105251_10001718_pt1 | contig 18324 bp, 15 predicted proteins | sample KBSS64metaG_FD_80424 | JGI IMG/M metagenome (GOLD analysis project Ga0105251, IMG submission 80424) | Switchgrass rhizosphere microbial communities from Kellogg Biological Station, Michigan, USA - KBS S6-4 metaG | ecosystem: Host-associated > Plants > Roots > Rhizosphere > Soil | place...
ACAAACGTAATGGACTTACGTGGACGTTCACTTACAGAGACAGACCTAAGTAAAGCGGCTGTAATTATCGGTAAAGGTTACGGAAAAGCGACAGATGCATTTATGCCTATCGGTGTACAAGCAGACTTCTCTAACAACTTCCTAGACCGTCAACGTGCTATCATGCCGACAGCTCAAGGTGGAATGTCAACGGGTATCGCTGTAACTGAGTTCCTTTCTAGCCGTGGTACTATCAAGCTTCATGGTTCAACAATTATGGAGAATGACAACGTGTTAGTAGAGAACCGTTTACCGCAACAAAACGCTCCAGTACCTCCACAATCTGTGGCAGCTGTAGTTAAGAGCGCCGCTGGTGGTAAATTCCGCCCAGAAGATATCGCTACTCAGTCTTATAAAGTAGTAGTATATTCTGACGAAGCTGAGTCTGTTGCTTCAGATGCTGTTACAGCAGCTGTAACTAAATCAGACGATGCAGTAGAGTTAACTGTAACTTTACAACCAATGTATCAAGCACAACCACAATTTATCGTAATTTATCGTCAAGGTGCTGAAACTGGTCATTACTTCCAGATCGCTCGTATCCCAGTTTCTAAAGCTAACGATAGCAACCAAATTGTGTTCACAGACAAAAACGAAACTATTCCAGAAACTACAGATGTATTCGTAGGAGAACTTTCTCCACAAGTTCTTAGCTTGTTAGAATTACTTCCTATGATGAAGCTACCATTAGCTCAAATGAATGCTACTGTAACGTTCTCTGTATTATGGTATGGAGCTCTAGCGTTATATGCTCCTAAGAAATGGGTTCGTATTAAGAACGTTAAGTACATCCCTGCTCTAGCAGCTGACGTAACACTATAAGCTGATAATATCATATAGCTAACTGAATAAACAAGTAAATAAGGGGCAGACAAAAATCTGCTCCTTATTTTTTTACAAAAATGACGATCTGAAAAGGAGAGAAATTCAATGTTAATTAACGAAACTTTAGCAAATAAAAAACTAGCAACGCCATACGGTGAGATTACATTTAATGAGAAGGGTGAATCTAAGGACCTTAAGGGAGAGCAGGAGAAGGTTTTAGGTAACCTACCGGGCTTTACTATTAAAAATGAAACAAAAGCTCCTGCAAAGAAAGCAGAGCCTAAAGAGGAAGAAAAGGTAGAAGCAAAAGCGGCTCCTAAGAAACCTGCTACAAAGAAAAACTAATGAAAGGTAAGGGGATATATTATGGCAGAGAACTTTGGTAACCCTTACGATCACAATAACCCAAAAGCTATTGATATCGCAGATGTGAATAAATATACACTGGATGACTATGGACTATCGGTAGATGCTGTTAAGCTAAATCACTTCGGGGTAAGTGTTACAGACCCTCGTACAGGTGAGCATTTGCCAGACGCTTTCTACAAGGCAAAGATCGAAGCAGCAGTAGCTCAAGCTGAGAAGATGTTGGATATCGTTATCCTACCAAGACTTCTTCAGGAGCACCATGACTTCTATTCTAATGACTATGGTAGTTACACGTTTATTCATACATTCCATAAGCCGATCTTACAAGTAGAGGCAGTAACGCTAGAGTATGGAGCTGGGACGCTCTATAACTATCCGACTAAATGGTGGAAAGTCTATAACCTTCCGGGACACCTACAGATGATGCCAAATACTTTACTATCTGGAGGTTCAGATGGCTTATCGTTATTCCAAGCCTATTCTGCGTATCCAATGATTACAGGTATACCGGGTACAGTAGGTAACGATTTTGCTCCTCAAATGCTGCACGTAAACTATGTAGCAGGCATGTTACCTCCGACTAGAAGCGGTGTAACAGCTCCTAATGAGATGCACCCGGACTTATGGAATATGATCATTAAGCTAGCACTTAAAGAAGTATTCGAACAATGGGGACGATTAATCATCGGAGCCGGGATTGCTAACATGTCTATCAGTATTGACGGTGTAAGCCAATCTATTGATACAACACAATCTGCTATGTATGGTGGAGCAAGTGCGGATATTGTACAGCTAGACCAAGATATTCAAAATCTATACAAAGGATTAAAGTCTTACTACGGTAATAACTTAGGACTTATCTAAAGGAGGGGTAACAAATGGCAGAAGCACCGGGTATTTTAGGTAACATGTCCACCGCTGGATTGCGTACAGATATGTTAGATGTAACAACTAACTCCATGAGTATCCCTACCCTTTGGGAAAAGTCTTATCTTTGTCCTTGTAGAAATAAAGCAACAAAGCAGCCTAACCAAGCTTGTAACAGGTGCCACGGGAGAGGGATTGCGTATCTCCCTCCTAAGCCTGTAAAAATTATTATCCAATCACAAGAGAAGGGTGTATTTAACGGTGATCTAGGGTTAATGGATGCAGGTACAGCTATTGGTACTCCAGCGGATAGAACATTTAGAGCAGCATTCAGAGATCGTATTACGGTCCCTACAGCGCTTGTATCACAGTCATTCCTATTTGATGTTTCGGAGAAACGTATAAAAAGCGGATTCTACATGGTTTATGACGTTAAAGAGATTGAATTTGCTACTACAGTCGATTCAGAATTAGTCGAGGGTGTAGACTATACAATCGATGTCCATAAAAACCTATTCTTCCCTAAAGAGCATTTGGAAGGGAAAATGGTCTCTATTAATATCCTAACAACTCTGCGCTATATGGTTGCCGATCTTCTTAAGGAACATCGTTATGCACCTGACCAAGCTAATAAACTAGTAAGAACCCCTCAAAAACTTCTACTTAAACGAGAAGACTTGTTTATAGACAAGGAGTCGTTCGAGATAGGCGTGAATGATGCAGAGGTAGGGGAAATGGTCGATACGAAGAGAAAACCTTCCACAGACGGGCTTAACGGCTTCTTTAGAAATGGTGGTAACTAATGGGTAGAAAACCTAAGCTATTTCAAAGTAAGCAGAGTATTAAGTCCGCTATGGAGCGGATTGGTAACACATTAATAGAGAAGACATTAGATGCAGGTATGAAGGCAATTAAAGAGCAAAAGCCAGATAACATTAAAGCTAAACGTATGCCTAAGTATTTGGAAGTTACAGAAGAGCGTATGAATAAGCTAGGAGTTATTGATCTAAAGCCTTATTTTTCTAAGAGTTCACACAAGATTAGAAAGAAAGGTGGAGGCTGGTATATACGAGTACCTATTCCTAGACGAAAGAAAAATATGTCTAGTCGTATGTACAATCAATTACGATCTATTAATATAGCTCCAGACCAGCAGCGTACAGTCATCTCAGATTACCTATATGATAGAAGACGTGAATCGGGCTCCTCAATGCTCAACTATGAGCCAAAGAGTTATAATGTAAATAAACAGCGTACAGGTAAGCGCAAGCATACGTACGTGGCATACAGAACTGTATCAAATGAATCTCCGCCGAGTAGCTGGATTTTAAATAGAGACAAGGTGAATGAATCCGATACATCTAAAACATTTATTAAGAACGTAGAACGATTAATGAAATGGAAGATGAAAAACGGGTGGGATTGATCAGTATAGGAGGGAAGTAAACCGTGCTACCTAGTATTGATACGTATTTATATAACGAATTAGAAGAGAAAATGCAAATTATCCTATCGAACCGCTATATTATAGAGGAAATATTAAAAAGCATTCAACCAGATATAGCTAAGAACTTTATAAGGGCGTATACGGGCGATAACGCTAGGGAAATTCCTATCGTATACACAATGCCCCAAGATAAAGAAACCCAACAGGGAGCTATCTATATCGGTCTTAGAGAAGGTGCAGAATCAAAGACAAGCCTAGGAAACATTGAGGGTATCTACGAATTTAAAGAAGATGGAATGGAAAGAGAATACTCTACCATTCAGGCAGAGGAAGGCAATAAACGCTGCTACTTCGAAGTTACATACAAGATCGGAGACCTAAACAATGTAGAGGGTATTGAATTTGCACTTAGCGATAACGTTCATATTGAGCAGAATCGCATTTACTTTACTTACGACCCAGCACTAGTAGGAAGTACTCACAGAGTTAACTACATATCAGCAGCAGGAGAGGAAGTAGGTCTTAAAAAGGGTTTCACAGCTACAGAGATGTACTCCATTCTAGTTGTCTCAACCAACATGGATACAGTCCGATGTATTGACTTGATTGTAAAAGCTATTCTGATTTTAATGCGGAGTAACGATGAAGAGCTTAGCAGCTTTTTATTACAAAAATTGCAGTTTGGTCAAATAGAGGAAGTTCCAGTGGGGACAGATGACAACCCGGAGATTTTATATGGTAGAGAATCCATTGTAACTTACACAACCTCCTACAGTTTGGATGCTCCAATGCTAGATACAGTATTGAAGGAAATTGACCTTAAAATTAACTACGATACGGAGGGACGTTAAAATGGCTGAAAAGAATAAAAAAGATGTAGAAGTTTCTGAGAAAAAGGAACAGGAGCAAAAAGAAGTAGAGGCTCCAAAACCTTATATCCATGTAGACACATTCTTACAAACTGCTATCCCGTTGTTTGGTTTATCTAAAGTGCAGGCAGCAGGTTTTAAGGCTATGATGCAAGGTCGGCAGTATCAAACTGACGAGCAAGTATTCGTAGATGAACTAAAGAAACACTTCAAAATTGACTAAATTATTTAAGTAGAGAGAGGATGACATAAATTATGGCAACATCTTACGGTTTCGATCGTCAAAGACCAAGAACAGAAATTTTCTTGGATGCTAGTTCTTTAGGAGCTGCAAACACTCGTTCAGAAAAGCCCCTAGTGCTTATCGGTTCAGCTAATGGTGGAGAGCCAAACGTACCACACGTTATCTCTAACTTTGCTCAAGCTCGAGAATTATTCCGTAGCGGAGAGCTATTGGACGCTATCGAGATGGCATGGAACCCTTCTCCGAACATTTCAGGAGCAGGTAAAATTATCGCTATCCGTTCTGACCAAGCTACACAAGCAAAATTAACTCAAGGTGCCTTAACATTCACTTCTAAGCTTTACGGCGTGGATGCTAACTCTATTCAGGTAGAAATGGCAGACAATACGCTTACAGGCTCTAAACGTGTCTCTGTGTACTTCACAAAAGAGCGTTATGAAAAAGTGTATGATAACATCGGTAATATCTTCACTGTACGTTACACAGGTACAAGCGCTGTAGCTACAGTAGAAGTACAAGTAGATAGCTCTTCTAAACTAGCTACTAAGTTAATTCTTAAAGCTGGTGCAGATGCAGGTACCGCTACTGCTGTCCGTACGTACGAGCTAGGAGTAGGTGTTTACGAAGACGTTCACGTACTAGTAAATGATATCAATAACCTACCAGATTTCGAAGCGAAGATGATTGTTTTAGGTGGTAACAAAAACATCGATACACAATATCTTGATGCTTTAACAGCTGGAGACATCAAAGGTAAAGACGTAACGGTAAAAGCTATCGGTGCAGATTTACAAGCGCAATTAGCTAATGACAGCTATGTAGAAGTTAGCGTAGATCGTACTCAAGCAGTACCAGCTACAGTTACACTTTCTAGCTTATCAGGTGCAAAAACAGAACCAGCTCCTGCTTCATGGGCTAGCCTATACGAAGCGATCAATGGTCTAGATGCTTACTACATCACACCATTAACATCTGATGCAGCTATCCACGGAGAGCTTTCACAGTATCTACGTGATGAGTCTAACGCTGGTATGCATCAACGAGGAATCGTTGGTGGAGGATTAGGAGAATCTGAAGACGAACTTCGTTCTCGTCAAATGAACCTTCGTAACTCCCGTGTAGGGGTAGTAGGTGACTCAGGTACACGCCGTATGGCAGATGGACGAGTTTATAACTTCCCTGCTTACATGTACGCTGCGTTAGTTGCAGGTATCGCTAGTGGACTAGAAATCGGAGAGCCATTGACTTACAAAAAGGTCAATATCGAAGGGCTAGACCGCAAGTTTACTGGAGATCAGCTTGACCAATTAAACAACTCAGGAATCATCATGACGGAGTTTGTACGTACTCGTACGTCATCTCATTTCCGTATCGTAAGTGACCCAACTACTTACAATGTATCCACTGAGCCAGTACAAAACCGTATCTCTTTAGGAGAGGTTTCTGACTTCTTAACTACAGAGCTTCGTGAGGTATTGGATAACGAGTTTATTGGTACACGTATCCGTAGCACTTCAGCCTCTATCATCAAAAACCGTGTTGAGTCTTTCCTAGATCAACAAAAGAAAGTTAACGGTTTAATCGTTGATTACAGCCCGGATGACGTACAAGTTGTTATCTCTGGTAACACTGCTCGTATCAACTTAACAGTTCAACCTTCTCAAGGTCTAGACTTCATTAATGTGTTCATCACATATGAGGATAATGAACTAACAGCTTAATAGATTTAACACAAAGTAGGAGGTAAAACCTCCTACTAATTTACTAAAGAATTGGAGTGAAATTGGATGGCATCTGTAACTAACCAGACAGTACAATCCGCTAATACGGTTTACTTTATGATCAAGAATGTGCCGATTGCTCGAGCTCAATCAATTTCTGCGGAACGTAGTTTCGGTACTACAGGGGTATACCAAATCGGTTCTATCATGCCTCAAGAGCACGTTTATTTGCGTTATGAGGGTTCTGTAACAGTAGAACGTTTCCGTATGAAGAAAGAAAACTTAGCTTCTCTAGGCTTTGCCGCTTTAGGTGAAGAAGTTCTAAAAATGGACATTATGGACATCGTACTTTATGACAACTACACTCAAGAAGTAGTAGTAGCATATCGTGGATGCTCTATTGATACGTATAGTGAAAGTACAAGTGTTGGAGAAATCTCATCTGAGAGTGCTCGTTTCTACTTCCTGACTTCTGCTAACGTACGAGGATAATAAGCAAGGGGACCTATAGACGGTCTCCTTTTTTAATTATATAAATGCTATATTATACAGGAACTACATAATAGATTGGAGGCAAAAATATGACAAATCTTTTTCGTGATTACCTATATGGAAACTTTCCAGACCCAAATAAGAAGATTGAGGAGTTAGGGGATAAGCTTGAAGGTATATCTGATGCTTATGCTGGCATCCCCTGTAAAAATCTAGAAATGGTGCCAAATGACAGCAGTAAGGCATTAAGTAACTATAATATTTTACTGGCAGCAGTTAAACAGGGGCAGAAAATTTTAGTGGATAATGTTTACTATATTCAGTCACCTTATACTGTAGCAGACAGCAATACATTAGTAAATTATGATATCTCTATCGTTGGGAATAACCCGACAAAAAGTAAACTTATCTCATTAGGTGGACGCTTATTCAATGCTAAAGGTAAAGTGTTCGTTGAAAACGTAACCTTAGATTGTACCGCTCCTTCATTAACCTATTTATTTAGTTTTGTAGCCCCTTTCCGAACTGAGATTACTTTTAAAAATACTAAAGCGACAGGAAATATTCGGTTGCTTGATTCTAGTATCCCTATAAACTATGACTATGTTCAAAACGATTGTGGTATTACTAAGCTAACAATGAAGGGAAATGATTTTAAAGACGTTTATAATAGCTCAGGTTCTAGATATATTTGTAAGTTAAATGATACACCTATTACAGAGGGGTATGTAACAGACAACGAAGTTAAAGACTTTTCGTATGTGTTTCTTTACAATGGTATTTCTAATGGTAATACTTCAACAAATTATATCTATAATAATTGTGAGAAGTTTTATATCGCTAGAAATACTGTCATTAATGGAGATGATTATGACCCGACTGTGAAAAATGGAGGATATCAAGGTGGGTACTTCTGCTTTGCTTTAATAGAAGCATACAACGTTGAGTGTAGAGATAATACATTCGAGGGTATTCACATTTTCGATGCACCTAATACCGTTGTATACGATAACTACTTCTCTGTGACGGAACTTATTTATGAGAATAACATGTGGAAGAATAATGTTAACTTTACTCCTAACATTCAGTATGTCGATCTCATGAAATCAAAAATGGGTGGGACAGGTGATGGTAGTCTATTAACACGTAACTACAGAAAGAACACTTACATTGTAGAAAAAAGCTATGCTGAAAAGTTTGGAAAAGACCCGTTCTTACTACGTAAACAAATTGATACGTACCAAGAGTGGATTGATAAGGTAATCATTGAAGATAACTTCTTCGACTTGTATACTTTAAGTTTCAACCGCTTCAAGTACGCTAAAGATTATACGTTTAATAAAAATACAATCAACGTCTATACTGTTGAGAACAGTGTAAATACTCAAGCGTATATTGGTATCGTAGATTATAAGAAGGACGGAGTAAACGTTCCTAGAACGATGATTTTCTCAAATAACAACATTGACGTTAAGAACCCTCCAACAGGGAGTGCTTTAGGAACTTTAGAATCCGCTTTAATACGAAACTATTCTGGTAATGGGGATAAGGTAAAAGTTATATTCGAAAATAATTTTCTGAACTCTTATGAGATTAAGTATATCTTATCTGATGAGAGAACAGAGGCGGAGATTACAAACAACCCATGTATTGCAGATATCCGTTTTAATAACAATACTGTTGATATTAAGAAAACATCACATGTATATATAATGCAGAAGAGTTTTAAAAAGCTGAATAGCTTTAAAAATAATGAGATAAATGTGACTGTTGATAGCCCAAACTCTCTAAATGTATTCTATGAGCCGTCCACTGTAGCTGGGACAACAAGATACGCTCTACCTTTATGTTTAGGTACAGAGCTTGATCTCCAGTTTAAAGGCGATCAATGGTTACGTATACTCCCATTAAAAGGGTTAATGGACAGTAACTATAAAGTTACAATGGATATTAAAATCCTAAGTGATACGACACTAGAAGAGTTTACAATAAACTTTACACTGAGAAATGACGGAACAAATAATATTGTCGATTGCATGGGTCAGAACGTACTTACAGGAGAGTCAACATTTACTCAAAAAAGTTATGTTCTGGATGGCGTAGCAAACAAAGTGTATAGTAACTTCTATATTCAGCAAGAGAATTTCAAAGGCACAAGCACAGTGAATGTTAACATTAGTAACTCTAGTACAGCTAAAGAAATTATGCTACAGAGTAAAGCACCTAGAGCAACATTTAATAACGATAGAGTTAAAATTAAAATGACCATTTCAAAAGTATAACTAATAAGACATCCGAAAGGGTGTCTTTTTTTATTGGCTCTAACCCTTCCTATATATTACAGTTCGTTTACAATACTGTAACATTCCGGGTTTTTGCTATAAAGTGTGTTACATTAGTATAGTAATAGAAAACCAGAGAGGGGAAAGAATATTATGGGACTTAAGAAGCTTTTAGTAACGGGCGTAGCTACGTGCGGATTATTACTTGGTGGAGGTATTGCCGCTAGCGCAGCTGAAAACCAGAGTGTAGTAGATTATTTATATGTAAAAGGTGAAAACTATAGTTTTGCTCATCGTGCAGAATTAGCAGCACAGTACGGTATTGTGGGATACAAAGGTACTGCCGCTCAAAATATTGCTTTACTAGGAAAATTACAAGGAGCTCCAGTTTCTGCACCTGCACCTGCTCAAACACAAGAAGCAGCTCCAGCAGTTAAAGCCGCTACAACTACAGAAGCACAACCTAGCGGAAAAACTATGACAATGACCGCTACAGCATATACAGCAAATTGCGCTGGATGTTCAGGGATTACATATACAGGTATCAACCTAAAAGCTAATCCGAACCAAAAGGTAATTGCAGTGGACCCTAGAGTAATTCCTTTAGGTTCTAAAGTTTATGTAGAAGGATACGGAACAGCTATCGCAGGTGATACGGGCGGAGCAATTAAAGGTAACCGTATTGACATATTCATTCCAGATCAAGCATCTGCTATGGCTTACGGAATTAAAACAGTAAAAGTAACAATCCTTAATTAATAGAGGAGACATCCGAGAGGGTGTCTTTTTTTTTGTTTAAAATTTGTAGTTGACTTAAAGAAAATCTAGTTTTATACTAAAGTTGCAAATATTTAATAGGAGTTGTTGACATGGCACTTAAAGAGAAACTTACTGACGAACTAATGGAGCAGTTTGCGGAAGAGTTCCGTAGATTTCGTGAAATGACATTCGAGCAGTATGTCGCAGAGCAAATGCGATTAAGGGAGCAAGAGCAGATCAAAATGGAAAAGATACGAAACGGCTGGGGGACAAATAAGTGAGTATAACATTTACAGAAAGAAAAGCACTAGAGGAATATATTGAATACATTAAAGAAGAAAGAGCTCGTCAAACAGCTACCTATGAGGAAGAAAGAGCTCGACAAGAAGCTAGACATGCAGAACAAATGGACAAGTTAATGGAAGAGTACAGAGGCATCATTCAGCGCTTAAGTAGGCTAGATGAGATCGACAATGTACATCCTGTTCAATCAGCAGTCGTTACTCCAATTAAAACAACTTCTAAAGAAGATATTGTGAAATTAATTGAAGAGTCTGAAGAAGAGCAGGTAAAGGACCCGGAGCCAGAAGTAAAGGAAGTTACTCAGGTCCCAGATGAACCTAAGCAAGAACAAACTAAAGAGGAATCATTAGCTGAGGCAGTGGAACGTTTTAACAAACGATTCTTTGAGCCATTAAGCAAAGAGGTTGACCCAGAGCCAATTAATTATAATCATGCAAAAGAGCTAGTAAAAGATCATGAGTATAAAAAAGCTCGTAGAAATCGTAACAGCACTTCAACCCAAAGAGATGTAAAAACACTTTCTAAGGAGATTGTTTCTTTTCTAAAACAAGTAGGTAGACCCGTTAAAACATCTCAAATTATCAAACATCTAAAAGATAAAGGACATAAGATGTCATCACCGTATGCATTACTTTATCAGGCAAAAAGTTATGAGCCAAAAATACAATCCGCTAGTTTCGGTTACTATCAATATAAGTTCTAAGGCTGCTACTCATGTAGTAGCTTTTTTCTATGCTATAATAAAGATAGATTAACTAAGTACTGCTATATTACTAGTAGAGACTAATACATAGGAGGATTAAAAAATGTCTGAAAATTATGAAAACCAAATTGAAGACCTAATGCCTAAGCAAGAGCTTACTCCTGAAGAACGTGAAGCAGACTTAAGCTTGCAGAAGAAAAAAGCTGTAGATCGTATCGTTCGAGGTGTAAATGATACATTTATTAAAGATTATACATTTGAAGACCTTAACTTAAAATTTACTATTAAAATTAAAGCGCCTAACGCACTAGATATCGGTAAAATCCAAGCCCGTGCAGCTGCTTATTTAGGTGGGATGAATACATACCTAGATAATTATACAAATACAGTGTACCAAACCCTAGCAACAATTCGTACCACAGGAGTTGAAGTACCAAAAGTATTAGCAAATGACGAAGACATTTATAATCTAGATATTTTATATCAGATTGGGGTCGATTTCAAGCAGTGGCTTGACAACTTTCGACTTTGAGATAGAGAAGCTTGGTGGATTAAAAGCGCTATCTCGGACTCCATACATGCGGAACTTGTGGGCACTAATGAAGACTTTCAAAACAATGCCTACAAACCCGGATTTTCTTGCTTTAACAGATAGGCAAGTAGATTTAATGATTTATTCATTAAATGAAGATCACAGAGAAATGGAACTTGCTCGTAAAGGGCTTACTGTTGATTCTGAACACTACGATTCTAACTTTGAAGAAGAAGTATGGAACAGACAAGTCGGTGATTGGGAAATTCTTAAAGATGGACATGACCCTGATGATATTGCTAGACAAGTGGAAGAGCTTACTCGAGCTGAAGATCGTAAGAATCTTGCAATGAAATTTGACAGCCTAGAAGAGTATAATGACTACTTAGCCGCAGGCGGAAAAACAGTTCGTGAGACTGAGGTAGAGCAGTACATTAATAAACAAATCCAAGCAGCGGAAGAAATGGCTCGAAGACTTGCAGCAACAGGAGAAAAGAAAAAACTTGTAGATGATCAAGACAGACCTGAGACAGATTCAGCTCTTAGTGATCATTTACCCGACATTGATAAAGCAGCGATTGACAAATCGATTGCCCTATTTAATGCTCAAGATGATGACGATTTTAGTGCTTTGTAAAGGGGTAGGAGTTCAACTCCTGCTCCATTTTTTTATAATGATGAAGGGAGAGTGATTTACACATGGCTAAAGAGGAATTTATTTTTGATGTCGATGCCGAAACCAGTAAGGCGGTCTCCAAGCTAGAGAAAATCGAGAGATTAATGAATAAGCTAAACAGTGTACATATTAAAGGTGTAGACAATTATTCTACAACCAATCAGAAAGATATGGACAAAAATATGCGTTCCATGAGACAACTTACTAAACTTTATAGTGAGATGGACCGTGACCTTACAAATCTTCAAGCTAAGATGAGAAAAATGTCCGATGGACTTGAAGTACCTACAGGCGCTACACAAGAACAACGTGAGGAAATCGAAAAGCTAAAGCAATCTATCGTTGATCAAACGGAAACAGCAATTAAACAACAGAAGAAGTTGAGTAGGGAATATGATCATTCATTAGCAGCTTATCGTGAGTTTGCTACATTCCAACAAAATTATTCTAAAAACTTTAAGAGTGCAATTAATTCTAAAGATATTTTTAACCTCCCTTCAGGTGCTGAGTCATTCGGTGAAGCTAGGAAAACTATGCAATCTTTAGCTAGTGAAGCTGAGCATGCTGCTAGTAAAATAAGTCAAGTGACTGATAAAATCCAAGAGGTAAATAAATTAGATAGACGTGCAGATAGCCTTTCTCGAAGAGGGGCTGCATCTAAGTATATGTCCTACCAACAGGCACAAAGTTTCTCTAAGGATTACCGTACCTCTTCTCAGGATTACGTAGCTCAACGTGAAGAGAATATGAACACCATGACTCGTATAGGTCAAGAGCGTAGAACTCTTCATGAACAAGTTACAGCGATTCAACAGAACCCAGAGGCTACTAATCAAGACATAGATAAAAAGATCGCTTACCAGCAGTCAATTGAATCTATGGATAAAGAGATGGATGCTCGATTAGAGTTAAACCGTGTTCTTAATCGTACAATTAAAAATATGGAAGGCTACAACGATCGCTTAGCTAATGGTAACGTAGAAGTTAAGCCTGAACGTGGTACCCTATCTGGTATGATGTATGAACGTGCTCCGGCTATCGGTTTTGCTGCTAGTGGTGCATTCGCTGGAGTATTTGGTAGTTTATACGGTCAAGGTGCTTCGCTTAATAAAGGTATCCGTGATGATGTTGTCTCTATTGGACAGCACACAGGTATGGAAGGAGAACAATGGAGAGAGGGTATCCGTGACAATGCATTAGACGCTGGTTTATCAGATAAGCTAGGTTTTGGTGGGGCAGATATGCTTGCCTTCCAACAAAACTATCTTTCTAACAATGGTTTCGAAGGTATGGGCGATCTTAATGCTGCTATGAAAAACCAAGCTGTATTTAGTCGTACCACTGGGGTAGACCAAAATACAACAAAACAATTTTATGAAGAAGCATTCCGTACAGGAGCTGTAAATGGCACTCAAGCTAAAGATATTCAAGACGCTTTCATTGGAGCTATCAAACAGAGTGGTATGGAAGGTCGAGAAAAAGATCAGTTAAAAGCTCTACAAGGTCTAGTAGCTGGCACTTCTCGAGGTCGTACAATGTCTAATGACGAAGTAATGAATGTTATGGGACTGCAATCTGTTTTAGCTAATTCTGGAGAACGTTCTCTACAAGGGGAGCAAGGCGGTCAATTACTTTCTCAATTAAATGAAGGGATTAGAGGAGGGTTCATGGACCCTAGTGTTCGTTTGGTATTCGGACAAGGTACTGAATATCAAGGGCTAGAAGGACGTGCAGCTCTTCGTAAGCAAATGGACAAAGGTATTTCTGACCCGGAAAACGTTGAGAAGATCGCTCGTTATGCTGAGAGTCAAGCATCTACTAAAGGAGCACAAAATGAAGTATTTGCTAGCTTTGCTCAGGAAAAACTAAGTACAGATATTACGGGAGAGCAAGCTGAGAAGATAATGGAAATGTACCGTGATGGAAAACTTAGTAAGGATAGTATTGGCAAGGTTATGGGAGAAAATAAAGAAACAGGTAAAGCAGAAGGAGATAAAAAACTTGCTAACTACCAAAACTCCCATGAGGCTATCGATAATCAATCTGAGTCTACAACTGAAAAGCAAGCTACTCAGCTATATGACTTTGGAGAAGCACTACGTAAGACGAACTCAGCTCTAGGTGGATTGAATCCTGCGTTGTATGCTGGAGTTATAGCTGTAGGTGCATTTACAGCAGCATTACTAGCTTCTACAGCCTCTCTATTTGGCTCTAGTCTCTTACGAGGTAAGGTAGCTGGTAAGTTCGGTAAAGGTCCTAAAGGCGGAGGAGGCGGTCCCAAAGGTGGAGGCGGTGGTGGTACACCACCAATCGTAGATGCTAGAGGTAACCCAATCCAATCTGAAAAGAAAGGCTGGTTCGGACGTACTAAAGACACTGTAGGTGGCTGGTTCGGTCGAAACGGTACTGACACTCCTAATGTACCTAAAGGTCCAAAACCTGAAGGAACACCAAAAAGCGGATTCTTTAGCAGTGTTAAGGAGAAGGCTGGAGGTTTCTTAGGAGCTGCTAAAGATAAAACAGGTGGGTTCTTCAATTCAGCTAAAGAGAAAGTCGGAGGCTGGTTTAGTAAAGGTAAAGGCGGAGGAACATCTGGAGCCGTAGAAGGGGCAGCTAGTGGAGGTCTTAAAGGTTTCCTAGGTAAAGGTGGAAAAATCCTTGGTAAAGCTGCATTACCGTTATCCTTAGCTATCGGAGCAGGAGAAATCCTAACCGCAGAGAAAGGTAAGAAAGCAGAAGCAATCGGCTCTGTTGGAGGTGGTATCCTCGGAGGTATGGGAGGAGGATTCGCTGCTGGTGCTGCGTTAGGTTCTGTAGTTCCGGGGATAGGTACTGCTATTGGTGGTATCGGAGGCTCTATTGTCGGAGGTATAGCTGGAAGTAGTTTAGGAGGCTGGATTGGTAGCAAGTTCAATGGAGAAAAGAAATTAGAGACTCCTGAAGAAGTTGCAGCAGCTAAAGAAACTATGAGCAAAGCCTTCACTATCGGAGAAGACAAGAAAGAGGAGAAAGGCAACGTCAAAGACCAGCTGGAACGTGAAAATACTAATACAAAAGATCGTGCTGAGAATAAGCGTTTATCTAACATCGGACAAGAAAGAGAGAACTTAAAGCTTTACGAAACTCTACTTAACCGTGCAGAACAAATTCTAGCTCAAGCTCGATCACAGAATGGTATTTTCGGTAACGGGAATGGTATGAGCGGTGGAGGCGGAGACGGAGGTACTGGTGCGGCAAGTCCTGTCACAGGTAACAGCAACTCAGAAAAGGCTTGGAACTTCTTCGCTAGTAAAGGGATGTCAGAAGGCGCTATTGCTGGTATCATGGGTAACCTACAACAAGAGTCACAAATAGACCCTACAGCTCCAAACGGAGGGCTTGCTCAGTGGTTAGGACCTCGTAGAAAAGACCTAAACAACTATGCTAAGCAAACTGGCGGAGATGTTAACTCGATGGAAACTCAGCTTAACTTCCTATGGAAAGAGTTAGAGTCCGGGCAGTATGGTAGCATCGATGAGCTAAACAAGTTAAATCCGACAGAGGCTGCCAAGTACTTTGAGAAGCACTACGAAAAAGCTGGAAAACCTATGATGGAGAAACGTATTGGGTACGCTAATGATTGGTACAGCCAATACGGTAACGGTAAAAGCCCACAAGCTAAAACCAATTCCGGGACATCTAGCGTTAACTCTTCATCTAATACGAACAGTAGTGTTAAGGTTAATTCCAACATTAATGTTAACGTTAAAGGTGACGAGAAGACATCTGAGAAGCTTAAGAGTAGCAAAGAGCTACAAAGTATTGCCGATTCAGTACAGCAAAAGATTTACGGCAGTATGGGATTCCATGCGATCGAAACGAAGAGAGCGTAACAGCTCTCTTTTTCTTATATTCAAAAAATTTAGAATGTTCGTGCTATAATAGTATATGAAGGGGTTGACATATATGCGTAAATATGATAGAGGAGGAAACTAAAATGACAACGATTATCAAAAGATACCCGACCTTTCAAGTCGATTTAGTCACAGAAAAGACAAGCTATGAATTAACATATGATACAGGTAAGCAGCTTAAACAATCAGACTTTGAAGAAGCTATTATTTCCTTCAGCTGTAAGAACTCAATGGCAGATGATAGCCCCGTATTCTCCCTTGTAATCCTAGCAAAAGAAAAATGGGATGCAATGCTTAACTCAAATGATTTAATCCGTATTCGAGCAATCCCGGATAGTACAAAAGGTGTTCCAGATAATCCGTACATTATGGTAGGACTTATTTCAGATATCCATAAAGAAGGAGAATACGAAAACGGAACTCTACTTTACCGTATCACAGGTCGAGCTATGACAAAAGCTCTTATTGATTTTGAGGTAGGGGTTATTCAGGAAGTGTCTACTGTTATTCCGTCTATCGGATGGCTACCAGATACAACAGAAAAAGGATTAAAGTTTTCTGGAAATACAGCAGCAGGTATCGGTAATGAACTAATGGAACGATTTGTGTACAAGCATGCGGTATATGAATTTTCTAATGGTAGAGGATTAAAAGATTATTTAACTCACGGATTTACAAGCTGGTTAGAGGATGAAAGTCTCGCTGATGTTACCCCATTTATCAACTATGAAGGAAGTATTAGACAATTCTTGGAGGACATTACAGCTAAGCCATTTAATGAGTTATTCTTTGAATACACGCCAGATGGCAAGTGTGCTGCCGTTATGCGTCCAACACCATTCGATCAAGACAAGTGGTCGGCTCTACCTTCTTACGGATTTACTTCTGATCTAGTAGTAGAAGAATCTTTCGGTAAATCTGATTCAGAAATGTATTCCGTTTATGTTGTACAAGCACCTAACTTGTTAGAATTTAACAGTATGGATTTAGGGGTTTATCCAAAGTATCATCCAGAGTTGTTAAAAAAATACGGCTATAAGAGATTGGATGCTCAAAATAGATATTTACTTTCTGGTACTCTAGCAGGTGTGGACCCTAATACAAATGCAGCTCCAGACGCAACAGATACTAGCGGCGGAGGAACAGACCAAAATCAAGATCAACAGCAGAATGCTCAGAGCGTAAGAATACAAGAGAAGGAACCTGCAACGGACCCAGCTAAACCAACAACTGCTCAGGCTCCAGCTTTTGATGACGTAGCCAAGTATGTTACAGATAACAAATTAACGGACCCGGAAACTCTTCGTAAAAAAGGAAACAAAGTAGCTACAGATTTAATGGCTCAATTCTCTGGACTTACTGAGAATAGTGCTAAGGCAATCGTAGATGCATTAAAAGATGGAAAGTTTGATAGAGAGAAATACGATAACATTATTGCAACAACAGGTACAAAAGCTGATAAAGAATTGAGTAAAGAGAAAGGCGTAGCTAGTGAAAAGCTAGAGAAATTTACTCAAAAATTATTTAACTGGTATTGTGAGAACGCTAACTTTTATAGTGGGGATATTCGAGTACTAGGTAACCCAGCTTACCGTATCGGTACAATTGCGTTATACGAGGACTTTGAACGTAACACTATATGGGAGTTTTATATCGAGTCCATTCAGCACGAATTTAGCTTTACAAATGGCTATACTACTATATTAGGGGTAACAAGAGGTTTACCTAATAAAGGTGCTAAACGTTTCTCAAATCTATGGGGTAAAGCTGAAGATTTTAAAGGTGGTTACTTAGGGGAGAGTTCTCTAGAAGACCTTTTAGCTCAAGCTCAAGAGGCAAATGCTACACAAGGTAATTCTGGAGGAGGAACTGCGGCAGATGGAAGCTGGGGCAACATGCAAGGTTCTGGTGGAGCAATGGGGGCACTTGCTACAGCTAGACAAATGACCCAACGATCTTCTACCTATATTTTCGGCGGAGGACGTTCGGGAACAAATATCTTCCTAAGCAACCCAATTAAAGGTGACTGTTCTTCGTTCGTATGGTGGTGCTATCAGTTAAACGGTGTTACCTTAAAAGGTGGTTCCACAGGGATGAATACAGACACAATCAAAATAGACCCACAGTTAAAAGTTATTAGCCAGAGAGGTAGTTCGAAAACAGCAGCACAAGGCAAGATGCAGGTCGGAGATATTGTTTACTTCGATACGTATAAACAAGATGGACATATCGGAATTTATTCAGGTAACGGAAAGTTCATTGGATTCCAAAAAAGTACAGGTATTGCAGAAGCTAGTATGTCT
>Ga0105251_10001720_pt1 | contig 18316 bp, 17 predicted proteins | sample KBSS64metaG_FD_80424 | JGI IMG/M metagenome (GOLD analysis project Ga0105251, IMG submission 80424) | Switchgrass rhizosphere microbial communities from Kellogg Biological Station, Michigan, USA - KBS S6-4 metaG | ecosystem: Host-associated > Plants > Roots > Rhizosphere > Soil | place...
AAAACCCAGCGTAGACTGCGCCTGCACTGGACATACCGGTAAGACCACAATAATTAAGTCCTGAATCTGATGCGCGACGCGCACGGCAGCCAGGACACCGACCAGGATTCCTCCCATGCTCAGGATGGTGCTCGCGTTCAATCTTCCTCCAAGTGGTTCTCGGACTGGTGCTCGGCATCGTCTGCGGGCTGACCCTTCCCGAATATTCCGCTCAGCTCAAACCCCTTGGTGACGGTTTTATCAAGCTGATCAAAATGCTCATCGGCCTGATTGTGTTCTGCGTAGTGGTTAGCGGTATCAGCGGCGCCGGCGACCTTAAGAAGGTCGGCCGCATCGGCCTGAAATCAGTGATCTACTTTGAAATCCTCACCACCATTGCGTTGGTGATCGGCTTGGTATTCGCCTTCAGTACTGGAATCGGCAGCGGCGCGAACATTCATCTGGATCAGCTTTCTGCCGCGGACATGGGCGATATCGCCCAACGTGGCCAGCACATGCACACCACCACGCAGTTCCTGATGGACCTGATCCCGACTTCGGTGATAGGCGCCTTCGCAGACAACAATATCCTGCAAGTGCTGCTGTTTTCGGTGTTGTTTGGCAGTGCGTTGAATCTGGTGGGCGAAGCCGCTTCCGGTATCTCGCGACTGATCAATGAGCTCAGCCACGTGATCTTTCGCATCATGGGCATGATCGTGCGCCTGGCGCCGATCGGTGTGTTCGGCGCGATCGCCTTCACCACCAGCAAATATGGCCTGGATTCACTGCAGCACCTGGGTAGCCTGGTCGGTTTGTTCTACCTGACCTGCGTGGCTTTCGTCGCGTTGATTCTAGGCCTGGTGATGCGCCTGTCCGGCCTGCGGATGTGGCCGCTGCTCAAGTACCTGCGCGAAGAACTGTTGATCGTCATGGGGACCGCTTCGTCCGATGCCGTGTTACCACAAATCATGCGCAAGCTGGAGCATTTGGGCATCGGCAGCTCGACGGTCGGGCTGGTGATTCCAACCGGGTATTCATTCAACCTCGACGGTTTTTCGATCTACCTGACCCTGGCCATTGTGTTCATCGCCAACGCCACCGGCACGCCGCTGGCGATGACCGACCTGCTGACGATTCTGCTGGTGTCGCTGATCACCTCCAAGGGCGCCCACGGCATTCCCGGTTCGGCGCTGGTAATTTTGGCAGCCACCCTGACGGCGATTCCGGCGATTCCGGTGGTGGGCCTGGTATTGGTGCTGGCAGTGGACTGGTTCATGGGCATCGGACGGGCGCTGACCAACCTGATCGGCAATTGCGTGGCGACCGTGGCCATTGCCCGTTGGGAAAAGGACATCGATGTGCAGCGGGCGAACAAGGTGCTTTCCGGCCAGGTGGGTTATACCTTCCAGCCGAGAAAACCGGTGGCCCCGGCCCATCAGCAGGAATTTTGAACAAGCGCCGTGCCTGCTTTCGGGCAGGCACGGCCAACAACGCTATAGATGCTCATGGAGCGAACAGTGATTACCTCATCGACCGTTGTAAATTCAGTCGTAGAAAAGCTTCGGGCCGCACTGGCCCGCGGTCAGTGGCGCTCCGGCGAAATGCTCCCGGGGCAGCGTGAGCTGGCCGAACAGTTGGGCATCAGCCGCCCGAGCCTGCGTGAAGCCGTCATCGTCCTGGAAACCCTCGGCCTGGTGCGCTCCATGCCGGGCAAAGGCGTGGTGGTGCTGGATGCGAATATCAACGACAGCCAAAGCCATGACAGCGCCGTGGCCGGGGCGAGCCTGGAAGATGTCCTGCAACTGCGCTACACCCTTGAGCCGTTCATCGTCGGCCTGGTGGCGCAGTCCATCAGCAGCAAGGAAGTCGGGCAACTGCGCCTGACCCTGATGGACATGCGTGAAGCCCTGGAAGCCAACGACAGCGAAGCCGGCGTGAATGCCTACATCGCGTTCCATGAAGAGCTGTTCACGCTGACGTCGAACCCGATTTTCCAGAGCGTGGTCCAGCAGACCAGCAATGCCCTCAAGCAGAGCGCCGACGTGTTGCGCAACTCCCCGGAACACCTGGCAGAACGCCTTGAAGAAAACGAAGCAGTGGTGCGAGCGATCCGCAGCAAGAACAGCGCCCAGGCCAGCGCCGAGATGCGCCGGCACATTTTGCGCGAAGGTCAGCGCATGGGCATCGAACTGAATATTCCGGACGACAACCTCGGCAGTTGAATCCGCTTCAAATTGGAGACAGGCCATGAACAGCTTCGCCTCGCCACAGACTCTTGTTGCCCTGCCCTTTGCCCCGGCGGTAGAGGATCTGTACTCACGGGTGCTCGATGCCATTCTCGAACAGCGCCTCGACACGACCAGTCGCTTTACCGAAGAAAGCCTGGCGCAGATGTTTGGTGTTCGACGCAGCGCCATCCGTGGCGTGCTGACGCAGCTGTCCCACCAGCAGGTCATTGTCCTTCGGGCCAACCATCGACCTCGTGTCGCGCAGCTGAATGCCGAGCAAGCCCGGCAGGCGTTGCATGCCCGGCGACTGACCGAGCTCATGCTGGTGAGGCTGGCCTGCCAGCGACCCTGCCCGCTTGCCTTGGAGCGCTTACGAGCGCTGGTCGATACCGAGCGCCAATGCGCCGAGCATGGCCGGGCGATTCGCCTGTCGGGGGAGTTTCACCTGCAGTTGGCAGAAATGGCGGGCAACGCTCCGCTAGCGCATTTTCTCGGCAACCTGGTGCCTTTGACCTCATTGGCGATTGCGCAGTTTAACGCAGCTTTAGAGGACTATTGCGTTTGGCAACTGCACGAGAAAATAGTGGATGCGCTCACGCGTCGAGATGCCGCGATGGCGGTGATGCTACTGAACCGTCACCTGGATCATCTGGAGGCGGTTTTGCTGAACGCTCAACCGCACTCCGACCAGAAGCGTATTGCCGGTTAGCCCGCCGCCACTCGCGCGAACCCTTGGCGAATCTTTTCCTGCGGCAAATCGTCGGCAATGAACACGATCACGCTTTCACGGGTTTCATCGGCCGCCCACTCCGTGTCCCAGTCGAAGCCGTAAAGTTTCAGCACACCCTGAAACACCATGCGGCGCGGCTCGCCGAGGATGTTCAAGACGCCTTTGTAGCGCAGCAGTTGCTTGCCGTGCTCCTCCAGCAGCTCGTTCATGAACTCGCTGAGTTTGTCGATGTCCAGCGGTTTTTCGGTGCGCAGCACCAGGCTGGAAATACGGTCGATGGACGGTGCCTGGCTCACTGGACGCAAACTCACGCCGCCGCCCAGATCGGCGTTGAGGTTGAAGCCACGCACATCGAGCAGCTCGGCCAGGTCGATCTTGCCGTGGTCGACCACACGAATCGGCGCACGACGATTGATACGGGTCAGGCGCTCGCTCAACGCCGTGAATGCAGGTTCGTCCACCAGATCACGCTTGCTCACCAGCAAACGATCGGCGAAACCGATCTGCGCCTGGGCGATGGTCTGGGTCAGGTGCTGTTCGGCGTGCGCCGCGTCCACCAAGGTTATGATGCCGTCGAGGATGTAGCGCTCGCGCAGCTCCTCGTCGATGAAGAAAGTTTGTGCCACCGGAGCCGGGTCGGCGAGGCCGGTGCATTCGATCACCAGGCGATCAAAGGCGATCTCGCCGCTGTCGAGGCGTTCGAGCAGCAAGTACAAGGCCTTGGTCAGGTCGGTGTGAATGGTGCAACAGACGCAGCCGTTGGCCAATGTCATGACCTGTACCGGCTCGTCACCCAACAGCTGGGTGTCGATACCGGCATCGCTGAACTCGTTTTCGATCACGGCGATTTTCAGGCCGTGCTCGGCCTTGAGCAGATAGCGCAACAGCGTGGTTTTACCTGCGCCGAGAAAACCGCTGAGGATGGTTACCGGGATTGGAGAGGACACGCTAAATCTCCTGTCGTAATGAAATGAAAGAAAAACACAAAACAAATGTGGGAGCGGGCCTGCTCGCGAAGAGGTCGTGTCAGTCGACATGAATGTTGAATGACACACCGCTTTCGCGAGCAAGCCCGCTCCCACAGGGTATTGCGTCAACCTGGCTGTTTAATCAACAGCACTTCGGCCCACCCTTGCCACCGTAGCGAGCCTCCTGGCGCTCGCGAAAGAACGCCTCGTAGCTCATCACCGGTTTGTCCGGATGCTTGCTTTGCATGTGCTCGACGTAATTGTCGTAGTCGGGCATGCCGACCATCAGGCGCGCGGCCTGACCGAGGTATTTACCGAGGCGACTCAGGTCATTGAACATGCTGCAATCCTCTGGTTACGCATCCGGCAGCGCCTGGAACGGCGATTCTTTATCCGTACGCTCTTTTTTACCCCAGGCGGCAATACCGACTTTGAGCGCATAGAACAGGATGCTGAACACCACGAACAGGAACAGCGCGGTCAGCGTGGCGTTGGTGTAGGCGTTGAAGATCACGTGCTGCATCTGAGTGATGTCCTTGGCCGGGGCGAGGATCTGGCCATTGGCCAGCGCATCGCTGTATTTTTTCGCCAGCGACAGGAAGCCGATGGCCGGGTTGGCGTCGAACAGCTTGATAAAGCCAGCGGTGGTGGTGCAGATCAGCAACCACACGGCAGGCAGCATGGTGACCCAGACGTAACGCTGGCGTTTCATCTTGATCAGCACCACGGTGCCGAGCATCAGCGCGATACCGGCCAGCATCTGGTTGGAGATGCCGAACAGCGGCCACAGGGTATTGATGCCACCCAGCGGATCGATCACGCCCTGGTACAGCAACCAGCCCCACATGGCTACGCAACCGGCGGTGGCGAGGAAGTTGGCTGCCCAGGACTCGGTACGTTTGAGCGCCGGCACGAAGGAACCGAGCAAGTCCTGCAGCATGAAACGCCCGGCGCGAGTACCGGCGTCCACCGCGGTCAGGATGAACAGCGCTTCGAACAGGATCGCAAAGTGATACCAGAACGCCATGGTGTTTTCACCCGGCAGCACACTGTGCAGGATCTGCGCGATACCCACGGCCAGGGTCGGCGCACCGCCGGCACGGGCCAGGATGGTGGTTTCACCGATGTCCTTGGCCACCGCTTGCAGGGCTTCGGGAGTAATCGCAAAACCCCAGTTGCTGACTGCGGTCGCGACGGCCACCACATCACCGCCGACCACGGCCGCCGGGCTGTTCATGGCGAAGTACACGCCCGGCTCGATCACCGAAGCCGCGACCATGGCCATGATCGCCACGAAGGATTCCATCAGCATGCCGCCGTAACCGATGTAACGGGCGTTAACCTCGTTATCGAGCAGCTTTGGCGTGGTACCGGAAGAGATCAGCGCGTGGAAACCCGACACGGCGCCACAGGCAATGGTGATGAACAGGAACGGGAACAGTCCGCCCTTCCACACCGGCCCCGTGCCATCGATGAACTGGGTCAGCGCCGGCATTTTCAGCTCAGGCATGGTGATCAGGATGCCGATCGCCAAAGCGACGATGGTACCGATCTTGAGGAAGGTCGACAGGTAGTCACGCGGTGCCAGGATCAGCCATACCGGCAAAGAGGCTGCCACGAAACCGTAACCAATCAGCATCCAGGTAATCTGCACACCAGTGAAGGTAAAGGCCTTGGCCCACACCGGGTCTGCGGCGATCTGCCCGCCCAGCCAGATCGAACCCAGCAGCAACAGCACGCCGATCACCGATATTTCGCCGATGCGACCCGGACGGATGTAGCGCATGTAGATGCCCATGAACATCGCGATCGGAATGGTCGCCATGACCGTGAAGATCCCCCACGGGCTCTCGGCCAGGGCCTTGACCACGATCAGCGCCAGCACCGCGAGGATGATGATCATGATCAGGAAGCAGCCGAACAGCGCAATGGTGCCGGGGATGCGGCCCATTTCTTCGCGGACCATGTCGCCCAGGGAGCGGCCGTTGCGGCGGGTGGACATGAACAGGACCATGAAGTCCTGCACGGCACCGGCCAGCACCACGCCGGCAATCAGCCACAGCGTGCCGGGCAGGTAGCCCATCTGCGCCGCCAGTACCGGACCGACCAGCGGCCCCGCGCCAGCGATGGCCGCAAAGTGGTGACCGAAGAGAATATGCTTGTTGGTCGGGACATAATCCAGACCGTCATTGTTGAGCACGGCCGGGGTAGCCCGTCGCGCATCGAGCTGCATGACATTGTTAGCGATAAACAGACTGTAGTAACGATACGCCACCAGATAGATAGCCACGGAAGCAACCACAATCCACAAAGCGTTGATCGCCTCACCTCGGCGCAGTGCCACCACGCCCAGGGCGCACGCCCCAACGATTGCCAGCAGCAGCCAGGGTAAGTGGCGTAGCGGGCTATTATTATTTTTCATTTTATTATTCCAGCCAGAGTGGACAAGAAAGACAGCCACCTCGAGTTTAGCTCGCCTGACAGCAAAGGCCATACCCCGACATTGGTCTAGACACCTGCTGGCGCTGGCAGCCTTTTGCAAGGCCGGTCTATAGTCAGCGTACATTTCCGAGGATCGCGCCATGAGCGAACACCCTTCCGAACGTCGCCGCTTCAAACGTATTGCGTTTGATGCCAGAACCGAGCTGAGCCAAGGAGCGTTCATCTGGCCGGTGAAGCTGATCGATCTGTCGCTCAAGGGCTTGCTGATCGTGCGACCGGAGCCGTGGCTTGGCAACGCGCAGCAGGATTTTTCTGTCGACATCCATTTGAGCGAAGACAACCACATCGCCATGGATGTGCAATTGACCCATGAAGACAATGGTCAATTGGGTTTCGTGTGCAGGCACATCAGCCTGGAGTCCATTGAACGCCTGCGGCGATTGATTGAATTCAATCTGGGCGATCCGCAGGAGCTTGAACGCGAACTGGGCGCGCTCATCGAAATCTGATTTCCCCCCCTGTAGGAGCGAGCATGCTCGCGATGGACGTCAACGATGACGCGGGCTATCTGAATGAGCGCGTGATCCAAACGTTTTTTGCGAGCAGGCTCGCTCCTACAGAGGATTGGTGTTATTCGAACAAGGCGTCGAGGGCCTGCTCCAGACGGGTGACCGCGATGATCTGCAAACCCGCAGGCGGCTCTTTCGGCGCATTGCCCTTGGGCACGATGGCACGTTTGAAGCCATGCTTTGCCGCTTCCTTCAAGCGCTCCTGACCACTTGGCACCGGCCGCACTTCGCCGGAAAGGCCAACCTCACCAAATACCAGCAGATCATGGGGCAGCGGCCGGTTGCGCAAACTGGACATGACGGCTGCCATCAAAGCCAGGTCAGATGCCGTTTCCAGTACTTTCACCCCTCCGACCACGTTGAGGAACACATCCTGATCGTGGGTGGGTATGCCGCCATGCCGATGCAGAACTGCCAATAACATTGCCAGCCGGTTCTGATCCAGACCCAGGGTTACCCTGCGTGGATTGGCCAGGTGACTGTCATCTACCAGCGCCTGGACTTCCACCAACATCGGCCGCGTGCCTTCCCATGTCGCCATGACCACACTGCCCGGGACTTCTTCCTGCGCACGGGTCAGAAAAATAGCCGAAGGATTGGAGACTTCTTTCAGGCCCTTGTCGGTCATGCCGAACACGCCCAGTTCGTTAACCGCACCGAAACGGTTCTTAACCGCCCGCAACAGGCGCAGGCGCCCGTCTGATTCGCCTTCAAAATACAACACGGTGTCGACCATGTGTTCCAGTACGCGGGGCCCCGCCAGCGCGCCCTCCTTGGTCACATGCCCCACCAGGAAAATCGCGGTGCCACTCTGCTTGGCGTAACGCACCAACAGCGCCGCACTCTCACGAACCTGGGACACACCGCCCGGTGCGGATTGCAGTTGCTCGGTGAAAATCGTCTGGATCGAGTCGATCACCATGACCCGGGGCTTTTCCACCCGAGCGGTAGCAATGATGGTTTCTATGCAGGTTTCGGTCATGACCCGCAGCTGATCCTGTGGCAGCCCCAGGCGTCGGGCGCGCATGGCCACCTGTTGCTGCGACTCTTCACCCGTGACATACAGTGCCGGCATGCTCTTGGCGAGATTGCACAAGGTTTGCAAGAGAATGGTGGATTTGCCAATTCCCGGATCACCGCCGATCAGCACCACCGAGCCATCCACCAGGCCACCACCGAGTACCCGGTCAAGCTCACTGGAAGCCGTGGAAAAGCGCGGGACCTCCTCGACACTGACTTCAGCCAGGGTCTTGATTTGCGCCTGCTGACCGGTCCAGCCAGTGCGACCGCTGGGTGCCGCTGCCCCGCCGCTCTCCACCATGGTTTCGGTGAGTGTGTTCCAGGCGCCGCACTCACCACATTGACCGGCCCACTTGGGAAAGGTTGAACCGCACTCAGTGCAGCCGTACATGCGCTTGGCCTTGGCCATCTGAACTCCCGGCAAAAACCGCGATAATAGCTCAGGTCAGCCGCCGCGGTGCGTTGCGATTGATGCCGGCCTGTCTTGAATGAGTAGTTTCAATTCAACGCTGTAAATCTTGCTCAACAAGATTTTAAACACAAACTACACACACAACATAAGGTCCAAACACAGCTTACTTATACACAAATACCGGAAACATCTGCCGCTCCGTTAATAAGCACACAAAAAAACTTGTACAAACACTAACCAATAATTACTTAAACGTACAACAACAGCTTGTTGAGAATCGTCACACAAATATTATCATCTGCTTTGGGAACCGAGTGTTTCTATCCAATGGAAACACCGTCTAAAAATGACAACCAGATGACAGGTGCTGCAATAAACAAAGCCAAATCACACAGTGTAAATTATTGCGACCTTCTCGCCCTTCACTCGCCAGATCGCCAAATCCGAGAGGCGGCCGAGAAGCAATGATGACGTCTGGAGAGGCGGCATTGTGTAAACTTTTTGCCAATGCTCCGGTCCTTTGCAGGCGAACCTCGCACGCAGTCGTTTCGAGCAGGATGCGATTTGCTGATTTACACTGCGTTCACCAACCTCATCTGTAACAAGGAAATGACCTATGGGCGTGTTAAACGAGTTCAAGGCCTTCGCGGTCAAAGGCAATGTGATCGACATGGCCGTCGGTATCATCATCGGCGCTGCTTTCAGCAAGATCGTGACTTCGTTTGTCGGCGATGTGATCATGCCCCCCATTGGCTTGCTGATCGGCGGCGTGGACTTCAGTGACCTGGCCATTACACTCAAGGCTGCCCAAGGCGATACTCCGGCGGTGGTCCTGGCGTACGGTAAATTCATCCAGACCCTGATCGACTTCGTCATCGTCGCGTTTGCGATCTTCATGGGCGTCAAGGCGATCAATCGCCTCAAGCGCGAAGAAGCCGTCGCACCCACCCTGCCGCCGGTTCCGACCAAGGAAGAAGAGTTACTCGGTGAGATTCGCGATTTGCTCCGGGCCCAGAACAATCGACCCTGAATCAAACGGCGCTTGAAAGGCGCCGTTTTTTTTACCAGAAATTTTCCACTGCCACCTGACCGGGCCGCCGGCTGAGGCTCAAGTGCATGTCGCGCTGCTTGAGCAATTTGCGCGTGTCTTCGATCATTTGCGGGTTTCCGCACAACATCACCCGCGAATGTTCTGGCGTCAGCGCCACGCCAGCCACCCGCTCCAGTTCACCGTTTTCAATCAAGGTGGTGATCCGTCCGTTGAGGGCACCCGGATGCCGCTCGCGGGTCACCGTGTTGATCAACTGCAGTTTGTGGGCAAATTCCTTCAAATAATCACGCTGCGCCAAGCCTGCGATCAGCGCTTGATAAGCCAGCTCCCTGGTTTCCCGGACGCTATACACCAGGATGATTCGCTCGAATTTTTCCCAGACCTCGAAGTCCTGCAGGATCGATAGAAACGGCGCCAGACCTGTACCGGTGGATAACAACCACAAATCACGCCCATCGACGAAACGGTCGAGTGTCAGGTACCCGAACGCCTGCCGATCGACCAACAGCGTATCGCCAATGCCCAGCCGGCTGAGCTCACTGGTGAATTCGCCGCCGGGTACGACAATGGAAAAGAACTCGAGAAACTCGTCATAGGGTGAAGACACCATCGAATAGGCGCGCCACACCGTACTGCCATCAGCCTTGATCACACCCAGCCGGGCGAATTGCCCTGCGCGAAAGCGAAAACCTGCATCCCGTGTGGCGCGCAGAGTGAACAGGTTCGGCGTCAATGGCTGGACGTCGAGCAAGGTCTGGCGGGTAAATTTCTCTTCACTGGCGGTCATGGGGTGCTCCCTTCAACACATAGTCGCAGTGTCTCGCAAAGTGGCCGCCAGAAACACCGGCGATTTGTGGTGTCTTTAGCGTACGCGTTATCGAATGCGACTATATGCCAGCCACTTTATCCACCCCCTAACTAACCAGTTAATAATCACCAGCCAAAACGCCACTATATTAACATCGACATTTAATAACCACTTGCCACTCCAATACCATTTTAGAACTATATCCGATGTTATAACCCAATCCAAAAACCAAAAAGTTCTCACAACTCCGTAAGAAACATCCTACACTGCGCTCCTTGGACCTTGAATCTTGGATCCAGCATTCGAACCAATATGCTTTGGAGTTGAACAATGGAACGGTGGAAGGAATCACAGCTCAGACAGATAGCCAGCGCAACAGAGGTCGACATCGCTTACCAAGGGGCACTCAGCTTCGCGAAAAACATTGGATATAAATTTTTCGAATTTTCAGCTACTTATATAACCATACCGGATCAACTAAATACACTGAAACTCAATAATTACCCCGCAAGCTGGAATAACGAATATGAACAGAAACAACTCCAAGACGTTGACCCAGTAGTGGCTCATTGCAATCAAAGTATGCTGCCCATCCTTTGGAGTGAAGAGCTTTTTTCCAAGATCCCTTCGATGTGGGAAGCACTCGGGTTGCATGGAATCCAGCACGGCTGGTCGCAATCGGTGCATGACGATGAAAGCGGTTTGTGCAGCATCCTGAGCCTGGCCAGGAGTCATTGTCCAATCAGTGCATTTGAGCTGTACGAGATGCTGGGCTTTTCCGTCTTCATCGCCCGGCATCTGCACGCATTGGTTGCACAAACGCTTCCCAAGCGGGGCCCAAAACCGGCTGCCGCACATTTGTCGCTGCGGGAAATTGACGTATTGAAACTTGCCGCCGATGGAAAGACGGCCGAAGAGAGCGCCAGGATCCTCAATCTCAGTGCACGTACCATCAATTTCCATGTGCGCAGTGCGATTGACAAACTGGGTGTCAATAACAAGATTTCAGCCGTCATTGCCGCGGTCAAGGCCGGTTATCTCGGCAGCGGTGCGATGCGCTGATCACAAAACCTGCGAGTAATCCAAAAGAAAAAAACGTAACATTTGCATCCCCCTTGAGTGATGACGTGTAGAAAGTCATGTCGCAGTTCACTCGCAGGATCCCACCCGCAACAACGCCTCAGGGCCGCGGAACATCTTTGTCCATCTATCAGAGTCTCCTGCCCGATGCCCTTGCTCGAAACCCCGTTCGCCCAGCTCGACCTGATCCGCCAGCCCGAACAGCAAAACGAACCACTGCAAGCCTTTGATGCTGCAGATGAGTACCTGCTCAATCACCTGGCCGAACAACTGCCCACGGCGAATACGCGGGTGCTCGTGCTGAACGACAGTTTTGGTGCATTGGCCGTCAGCCTGGCAGGCAAGGTCAATGTGACCAGCAGCGGCGATTCGTTCCTGGCCTTGCAGGGCCTGGAAAAGAACCTGGCCCGTAATGGCCAGGCGTTTGACGCTGTGCCTCACGTACCGGCCAGCGAACCTTTCACCGGGCCATTCGACAGGGTCCTGCTCCGGGTGCCGAAGACCCTGGCATTACTGGAAGAACAACTGATCCGCCTGCAAGGCCAATTGGCTCCGGGCGCCCAGGTGATTGCCGGGGCAATGATCAAGCACCTGCCGCGCGCAGCCGGTGATCTGCTCGAACGCTACATCGGCCCGGTGCAAGCTTCGCTGGCGGTAAAGAAAGCCCGTCTGCTGATCGCCACGGCTCAAGCCAAAGCCACCGTCGTATCCCCCTACCCGACCCGCTATCGACTCGATGAGCCTGCGATCGAACTGATCAATCATGCCAACGTGTTCTGCCGTGAAGGCCTGGACATCGGCACGCGAGCCTTCTTGCCGCATTTGCCGAAGAACCTCGGCAGCGCAAGGGTCGCCGATCTCGGTTGCGGTAACGGCGTGCTAGCCATCGCCAGTGCCCTGCAAAACCCGCAAGCGCACTACACGCTGGTAGACGAATCCTTCATGGCAGTGCAATCGGCCGCCGAAAACTGGCGCGCCACGCTGGGTGAGCGGGAAGTGATCGTGCGGGCTGGCGATGGCCTGGCGGGGCAGGAGCCCCAGTCGCTGGATGTGGTGCTGTGCAATCCACCGTTCCACCAACAACAGGTCGTCGGCGACTTCCTCGCCTGGCGGATGTTCCAGCAGGCCCGGGAGGCGCTGGTGGTGGGCGGAGCGCTGTACATCGTCGGCAACCGTCATTTGGGCTATCACAGCAAATTGGCGCGGTTGTTCCGCGGGGTCGAGCAAGTGGCAGCCACCCCGAAATTCGTGATCCTCAAGGCGCGCAAATAACGCGCAAGAAAAACCCTCCAGCTCGGGAGGGTTTAATTGCGAACCTGGAGGCTGCGCGATGGGATGTCGATTGTTTCAGTGAGTGCTAAGGCCTGCGGCGTTCATGAACATCCGCATCAGGCTGGCCACAATGAACAGCGCACCGACGCTGCCAGCCCAGATCATGGCCAACCAGCCGAGCCGCTGCCACAGCGGTTTTTTTTCGGCTTGCTCAATGTCGCGCAGGGAATGTTTACCGGTCATTGCTGCGATCTCCTTGCGATCGATGGCGCCGTGGCCGACGCCAACGCGGGTGCGTGACTAGTGGTATCCGTCTTCATGGGTAACCTTGCCGCGGAACACGTAATAGCTCCAGAAGGTGTAACCCAGGATGAACGGGATGATGAACAACGTGCCCACCAGCATGAAGCCTTGGCTTTGCGGTGGTGCCGCAGCGTCCCAGATGGAGATCGACGGCGGCACGATGTTCGGCCACAGGCTGATCCCCAGGCCGCTGTAGCCGAGGAAGATCAGCACCAGTGTCAGCAGGAATGGCGTGTAGTGCGCGTTGCGGGCCACGGCACGGATCAGGCCATAAAGCGTCACCAGTACCAGGATCGGCACGGGCAGGAACCAGAACAGGTTGGGCAAGGTAAACCAGCGGGCAGCGATCTCGGCGTGGGCCAGAGGGGTCCAGATGCTGACGATACCGATCACCGCCAACAACACGAACGCCAAGGGTCGCGCCAAGTCGTGCATCTGTTCCTGCAACTTGCCCTCTGTCTTCATGATCAGCCAGGTACAACCCAGTAGCGCATACGCCACCACCAGTGCAGCGCCGCAAAACAGGGTGAAGGGTGTCAGCCAATCCAGCGAGCCGCCGGCAAACTGCCGGTTTACCACCGGCAAGCCATCGATGAATGCCCCCAGTGCAACACCCTGGAAGAACGTTGCGGCAATCGAGCCACCGATGAACGCCTTGTCCCACAGGTGACGCTTGTCATCCTTGGCCTTGAAGCGAAACTCGAACGCCACGCCGCGGAAAATCAGCCCGATCAGCATGAAAATCAGCGGTAGATACAATGCTGAGAGCACCACCGAATAGGCCAGCGGGAAAGCCCCGAACAATGCCGCACCACCCAGTACCAGCCAGGTTTCGTTGCCGTCCCAGACCGGGGCCACGGTGTTCATCATGACGTCGCGGTCGGTCTTGCCGGGTATGAACGGAAAGAGAATGCCGATGCCCAGGTCAAATCCATCCATGACCACGTACATCATGATGCCGAAGATGATGATCACGGCCCAGATCAGCGGAAGATCAATACCCATGATTCAAATCTCCTTGGTCACGATGGGGTCGGCGTCGACTTGCTCGTCGTCGGCTGCGGACAAAGGTCGGGCGGGTGTGCGTTTCTTGCCGGGGCCACCTTCAGTGGTTTCCTTGCCTTCGTCGATCTTCGGCCCCTTGCGCACCAGGCGCATCATGTAGCCGAGGCCGGCACCGAACAGGGCGAAATACACCACGACGAACAGGATCAGGGTGATGCTCATCTGCATCACGCTATGGTTTGACGACGCATCCGCCGTGCGCATCAATCCGTAGACGACCCAAGGCTGACGGCCGATTTCAGTGGTGAACCAGCCCGCGAGGATCGCAATCAGGCCGGACGGCCCCATCCACAACGCCAGGTAAAGGAACGGCCGCGAGGTGTAGAGCGTGTCGCGTTTACGCAACCACAGGCTCCACAGACCGGTGAAGATCATCAGGAACCCCAGGCCGACCATGATCCGGAACGACCAGAACACGATGGTCGAATTCGGTCGGTCCTCGGGTGGAAACTCCTTGAGCGCCGGCACCTGCTTGTCCAGCGAGTGAGTCAGGATCAGGCTGCCCAGGTACGGAATCTCGACGGCGAACTTGGTTTTCTCCTCTTTCATGTCCGGCCAGCCGAACAGGATCAGCGGAGTCGCCTCGTTTCCGTGGTTCTCCCAGTGCCCCTCGATCGCAGCGATTTTTGCCGGCTGATGTTTCAGTGTGTTGAGACCATGGAAGTCCCCTATAACGGCCTGGATCGGCGCGACGATCAGTGCCATCCACATCGCCATGGACAGCATCTTGCGGATTGCCGGGTTGTCCTTGCCGCGCAACAGGTGCCAGGCCGCCGAGGAGCCGACGAAGAATGCTGTCGCAACGAAGGCCGCCGTGGCCATGTGCATCAGGCGATAAGGGAAAGACGGGTTGAAGATCACCGCCAGCCAGTCGGTCGGAATGACCTGGCCATTGACGATTTCAAAGCCCTGCGGGGTCTGCATCCAGCTGTTGGAGGCGAGGATCCAGAAGGTCGAGATCAGCGTGCCGATGGCAACCATGACCGTGGCGAAGAAGTGCAAGCCGCGCCCGACCTTGTTCCAGCCGAACAGCATGACGCCGAGGAATCCGGCTTCGAGGAAGAAAGCCGTAAGCACTTCATAGGTCAGCAGCGGCCCGGTCACCGAGCCGGCGAAGTCCGAGAAACGGCTCCAGTTGGTGCCGAACTGATAGGCCATGACCAGTCCCGAGACCACACCCATGCCGAAATTGACGGCAAAGATCTTCGACCAGAAATGGTAGAGGTCGCGGTAGGTGTCGTTATGGGTTTTCAGCCACAAGCCTTCGAGTACCGCCAGGTAACTCGCCAGGCCGATGGTGATGGCTGGGAACAGGATGTGGAACGAGATAGTGAACGCGAACTGAATTCGGGCGAGATCAAGTGCCTCTAAACCGAACATAAGTCTTCCTCTGTCAGGTAGTACGGCTGCGGGCTCGAAGCCTGCACCCACGGCCCCCACGGATATGGAGTGTGGCGAATCTCTATTTGTTCTTTTTTTGCACGCATCACAACGCAGGGAGTCTGGCCAACCGGCCGCCGGATCAATTCCTTTTGTGGGTTTTGATCTGGATCAAGCAACGATGAAAGAGTAGTCCCATTTGCGCGGTTGACCCGCGTGGTCTTTTGCCGCGTGACAAGTTGCCTCACGGCTTCAGAAACAGATTGAAATGAATGTCCAAGGAGCCGTTGGCAAACGGCTGGCGAAATCGATGCTTGGCTAACGAATTTTTTTCCCATGGCAACTTCCTGTTACAGCTTGGTGATAACCTCGCCTTTTCCCTTCCAAGACTTGCCTTCAAATGCCGAGCCAAGAGCCCTTGCTGTTACGTCGCCATCGCCCTTTCATCGCCTTCTGGCTAGCCCGGGTCTTTACCGCCAGCGGCTTTCAGATGCTCACCGTGGCCATTGGCTGGAACCTCTACCAACTGACCGGCAACGTACTTGACCTGGGCCTGGTCGGGCTCGTGGAGTTCGCACCGCGGGTGCTATTCATGCTGCACACCGGGCATGTCGCCGATCGCTACGATCGACGCAAGGTCGCGGCCATCTGCCAGTCGCTGCAAGCGCTGATCGCCCTGTCACTGGCGATCGGCAGCGCTACCGACCATGTCACCCGGGAAATGATCTTCATCCTCGCGTTCCTGCTCGGCGCCGCACGTTCCTTCGAAATGCCGACCACTCAAGCCTTGCTGCCAAGCATCGTGCCCAGTGCACTGTTCCCCCGCGCCGTGGCCGCCGCGCAATCGGCCCAGCAATCGGCAACCATCGTCGCCCCGGCACTCGGTGGTTTGCTCTACGCCTTCGGCAGCGTCTGGGTGTACGGCCCGACGGTGATCCTGTACATCATTGCCTGCGCGCTGATGCTCAACCTGCCCGCCCGGCAAACGCCCCTGAACAAGGGCAAGGCCACTTTGGACTCACTGTTGGCAGGTATCCGTTTCATCCGCAGTCGCCCGGACATTCTCGGGGCCATTTCCCTTGACCTGTTCGCGGTCCTGCTGGGAGGTGCGACCGCGTTGCTGCCGGTGTTTGCCAAGGACATTCTGTTGACCGGGCCCTGGGGGTTGGGCCTGTTGCGATCGGCACCGGCGGTGGGCGCGTTGCTGATGTCGCTGTTCCTGGCGCGGTTTGCGGTGGAACGCAATGTCGGGCGGGTAATGTTCACCGCTGTGGGCGTGTTCGGCGTGGCGACGATCGCCTTCGGCCTGTCGACCTCGTTCTGGTTTTCCCTCGCCGTCCTGGTGGTGCTGGGCGCCGCCGACATGATCAGCATGGTGATCCGCGCATCCTTCGTGCAACTGGAAACCCCAGACGAAATGCGCGGCCGGGTGAGCGCCGTGAATGGCCTGTTCATCGGCGCTTCAAACCAGTTGGGCGAATTCGAATCCGGCCTGACCGCCCACTGGTTCGGCACCGTGCCGGCAGTGGTCATGGGCGGTATCGGTACGTTGGTGGTGACAGGGACCTGGATCAAGCTATTCCCGACCCTGGCCAACCGCGACCGGATGCATGTTCCGGTGGAAGAGGTGAAGGCCTGAGGCTCTTTACACCAACAACTCCCCCGCCACCATCGCCCGCGTGGCTTTGCCGCACAGCTGCTCCACCAGCGTCAGGGCAAATGCCAAAGCGCCACCCGAGCCTTGGGCTGTGATGCAGTTGCCGTCGACCACCACCGGTTGATCGACGAAGGTGCAACCCGACAGTTGATGGCTGGCCGACGGCAGGCATGTCATGCGTCGCTGGCGCAGCACGCCGAAGGTTTGCAGTACTGCCGCAGGCGCTTCGGCAATACCGGCGAACAGGCGACCCGCGGCGGCCTGGTCCTTGATCAGTTGTTGCAGGGGTTGATGGGCGCTCAGATGTTGCGCCCCTACGGCACCGCCAGGCAGGACGATCAGGTCGAACGGCTGGGCCAGCAAATCCACCAGCATCGCATCGCACGTCAAGCGCGTGCCTCTTGCGCAGGTGAGCATGCGCCGCCCTTCGATGCTGGCGACCACCACCTCGACCTTGGCGCGGCGCAATACATCGATCAAGGTCACTGTCTGCAGGTCATCAGCGCCCTCGGCGAGGGTAATCAAGGCTCGAAAAGTCATGGGAACGATCCACGGAATGGTTCCTAAAGCGTAGTCAGCTTTCCTGACACTTGTTCGGGCCCCTGTCGTTACTTGATGTAAAGCTGGGTCGACATTGTGTTGCCCGGTGCGTTGATCGAGGTGTTGCTGAAGGTGAACGTACCCTCCTGCTTACCCGCCAGATTGAAAATGTACAGGTTGCCGACGACCTTGGTCCTTTGCGAGCAGTCGGTCAGGTTGCCGTTGTCATAGGCACAGACCGGTGTGCGGGTTCCATCCACTTCGAAACCATCCAGCGCGACGTGGGGCTGGCTGCGCCCGTAGCCCACTTCCAGTACGTAGATCCTGATGTTCGGGCCCGCGTGGTTGCAGCGGGTCTGTGCCTGCCCTTTGTCAATCGTCTCAAAACCACAGACTGGCGACTCGACCTTAAGCACCTTCACCTCGGTCAACGGCGGCGCCGATGCCGCCGTCGCGGGGTGTGCCACCAGCGACAACACCAGCAAGACACCGGACATGATTTCCAGACGTTTTGTCATCCCGTTACCACCACAAAAAACCAGCGCGCAGTATGGCTGGTTTGGATTAAACGCAAAACATCGACGACGATCACCGCCATAAGCAGCCATAACCCCAAGCTGCTGGTATGATGCGCGGCTTTTTCCGGCCCACAGTAATTTCACAGGCGCGTTCAGCGGTCTGTGCTTTGCTGTTGAGGTCGATACATTCACGGCGCCGGGCGCGCCACGGGGAGCAGACATGCTGGAAAGGCTGTTTCAACTCAAGGCACACAACACCAACGTGCGGACCGAGATTCTGGCGGGCGTCACGAC
>Ga0105251_10001727_pt1 | contig 18253 bp, 10 predicted proteins | sample KBSS64metaG_FD_80424 | JGI IMG/M metagenome (GOLD analysis project Ga0105251, IMG submission 80424) | Switchgrass rhizosphere microbial communities from Kellogg Biological Station, Michigan, USA - KBS S6-4 metaG | ecosystem: Host-associated > Plants > Roots > Rhizosphere > Soil | place...
AGGATGCGCAGCATGCCGTGACGCTCGAAAACCTTCGCGACGCTTGCCGGCAGGATCGACACGAGTTCCGGGCTCTCCTGCAGCAGCGTCACGGTCATGAGCGGCGAGGCGGTAGAAATCGGGTTTGACGGCATCGGCAGGCCGGCGAGATCGAGCTCGCGCTCGAGCAGCGCGCTCATCGGCATGTAGCTCGGATAGGTGACCCAGCGGTAACGGGCGAGATCCGCGAAACGGACGTCCTCTTCGCCCGTGCGCTCGTGAGCGTGGCCGACGACGATGCAAAGCGGCTCGTCCGCGAGCGGCTGATAGTGATATTTCGACGGCTGATCCGACACGCTCGACCTGCCGATCACGAGATCGACGCGGCCGTCGTCGAGCATCGGCAGCATGCGCGCACTTGTATCCTCGACGATCTCGATGGCGAGATCGGGGTGCCTCGCGTGCATCTCATTGACGATCGGCGCGACGACGCCCGGCACCGCGCCCATGATCGTGCCGACCGTCAGGCGCCCGCCCGTGCCCGCGCGGATTTGCGCGACTTCCTGGCACAGCGCGTTCAGATCGGCGGCCAGCACGCGCGCGTAGCGCACCACGCAGCGGCCGAACGGATTCGGAATCAGTCCGCTCTTCGCGCGCTCGAAGAGCGGCGCCTCCAGCATCGATTCGAGTTCGGCGAGCGCCTTGCTCGCGGCGGATTGCGTCATCGCCATTGCGCTCGACGCCTTGTGCAGCGATTTGTGGTCGTCCAGCGCGATCAGCAACTGCAACTGCTTCATGCGCAGCCGCGACATCAATACATCGAGCGTGTTCTTCATTCGTCGGCCTGCGGGAGCGCGCGAGGTGATTCCTAAAAGCGATCAAGCGATGGAAAGGTTTCAGTATACGGGCCACGCGCAACGCCGTATAGTCGGGCATGAGGCAGTCATCGTACAACTGGCCGCCACGATCATTCAAAGGAAGGACGAGACAACATGCAACTCACTGGCAACCTGCTCATCGGTCAGCAATCGGTCTTCGGCTCGAACGGCTCGATCAAGGCCGTCAACGCGTCGACCGGCGCGGCCATCGAACCGGCTTTCGGCGGCGCGACGCTCGCCGATCTCGACCGCGCGTGCGCCCTCGCATGGGCCGCGTTCGACGTTTATCGCGAAACCGCGCCCGAGGCGCGCGCGAAGTTTCTTGAAACGATCGCGCAGAACATCCTCGAGATCGGCGACGACCTGATCGAGCGCTGCATGATCGAAAGCGGCCTGCCGCGTGCGCGCCTCGAAGGCGAGCGCGGCCGCACGGTCGGCCAGTTGCGCATGTTCGCGGACGTGGTCCGCAACGGCGACTTCCTCGGCGTGCGCATCGATCCCGCGCAGCCCGAGCGCAAGCCGCTGCCGCGCGTCGATCTGCGCCTGCGCCACATCGGCGTCGGCCCGGTCGCCGTGTTCGGCGCGAGCAACTTCCCGCTCGCATTCTCGGTCGCGGGCGGCGATACGGCTTCGGCACTCGCAGCCGGCTGCCCCGTCATCGTCAAGGCGCACTCGGCGCATCCTGGCACGGCGGAGCTGGTCGGCCGTGCGGTGCAAAAAGCGGTGAAAGATTGCGGCATGCCCGAAGGCACGTTCTCGCTCCTGTTCGACAGCGGCCGCGACGTCGGCCAGGGCCTCGTCAAGGATAGCCGCATCAAGGCGGCCGGCTTCACCGGCTCGCGCGGCGGCGGCACGGCGCTGATGAAACTCGCGGCAGCCCGCACCGAGCCGATTCCCGTCTACGCGGAAATGAGCAGCATCAACCCGGTTCTGCTGTTCCCGGCGGCGCTCAAGAACCGCGGCGAAGCCATTGCCAAGGCGTTCGTGGGTTCGCTCGTGCTCGGCGCGGGCCAGTTCTGCACGAATCCAGGCCTGGTGCTTGCCGTCGACGGTCCGGATCTCGACAAGTTCATCGCGGCGGCGTCAGCAGCGCTTTCGGAAACCGCCGCGCAGACGATGCTCACGCCGGGCATCTGCAAGACCTATCAGGGCGCCGTCGAGCGCGCCGCCGAACATGCGGGCGTGACGACCGCCGCGCGCGGCGTCGAGGCGAAAGGCGAGAATCAGGGCCAGTCGGCGCTGTTCGTCACCACCGCCGACGCGTTCCGCGCAAGCCACGAACTGCAGGAAGAGATCTTCGGCGCGTCGTCCCTCGTCGTGCGTTGCCCGGATCTCGCAACCATGCTGGATCTGGTCGAATCGCTGGAAGGCCAGTTGACCTCGGCGCTGCACATCGACGAGGCGGACTACGCCGATGCAAAGCGCGTCCTGCCCGCGCTCGAACGCCGCACCGGCCGTCTGCTGGTGAACGGCTTCGGCACCGGCGTGGAAGTCGGCCACGCGATGGTTCACGGCGGCCCGTTCCCGTCCACGGCCGATGGCCGCTCGACCTCCGTCGGCAGCCTCGCGATCAACCGCTTCCTGCGTCCGGTGAGCTATCAGGATCTGCCTGACGCGCTCCTGCCCGACGCATTGAAGACGGACAATCCGCTCGGCCTGAACCGCCGCATCGACGGCAAGCTGCAACTGGCCGAGTAAGGCTTCGGCTTCCGGTCAGCCTGACGAGGGCCGCGGCGCGACATTCGCGTCGCGGCCTTCGTCGTTTGCGGACTCTGCGGATTTTTTCGCAATACTTCGGATCGCTTATCAATGGCTTATCGGCATCCGTCGATTCGATCAAATCGTGTTCAAACGCCCGGCGTGGGCGCGGAACAACGCTTCGGCGAGCGCGGGAAACGCTTTGGCATCAGTGGGTTATCCGGCCATCGCGCGGCCTTGTCGGCTAACGGCTAAGGATTGGCGGTTCAAAACCGCCGGCGCGATCCCAAAATGTCAGAAATATCGTGAGCGAGAGAAGCGAGACGCTTTGCGCAACCCGGTCAGGCGTCGCATGCGCCAGACGGCCTACGAGGCACGACACAATGGTGTAGTCGCTTAAGTCGTGGGGCCCGGAAATAGGTGCGAAAGGCAATTGACGTCCGATAGCGCTTGAACCATAGTCGGAATTCGTTCCCGCCGGCGCGCATGGCGCGCGGTGAGAGAATACGAAGGATTGCTGTTGCGGGACTGCGTTCCTGCGTACAGGCGCGACGACCCGGCGCGCATTGGCGGCCACGCGATTTTGGCAACCTCACGCACATGTCCTTCGAGGGCTCCAGCATGACCACGCGTCTGACGTTCCCCGCATCCATGTTCTCCGTCGTCTGCCAGCGGTGCGGCAGCACGGTGCGCAAAAACGCCGACAGTTGCCCCAATTGCGGCGCCGACCGCAACGCCGCGTTCGGCCAGCAGCGCGAGACCGCCTCGGGCAAGCCGCGCAAGAATGTTTTCGAAGAAGCGGCCGCGCCGCTCGCATCGGCGGCGGCATCGGCATCGGCGTCTTCTGCGATCGGCTCCGATGGCACCGAGCGTGTCGAGCCGGGCCTGCGCCCTCGCTGGACCGAGCGCGCGAGCGAGCGCATCGCTCAGAAGGCGGCGGAATATCGCGCGCGCCGCGCCGAGGAGTCGGCACGCAACGCCTATGCCGACTCCGGCAACGATCCCGATGCCCTGCCCGGCTCCGAGCGCTGGAACACGAAGAAGACGGTCATTGCGAGCGCATGCGGGCTCGTACTGCTGCTCGGCGCCATGTTCTATTACCAGCTCGGCGATTCCGACGGCGGCGGCACGCCGTCAGCCGATCACAGCGTCTCGGGCGCGATCGACTCCAAGGTCGGTTCGCTCATGCGCGGCGCGACGGACGCGCCGGCTGCCGCCGAACATCGCGTCCTGGCCGATGCGCGCGCACTCACCTCCGGCGATACGCTGCAAGGCGTACGCGCCGCGCTGGATCAACACGATCTCGCTACCGCCCGCGCGCGCCTCAGAGTTCTTCCGGCGCAGCAACAGGCGCGTGCGGACTACGAAAGCCTGAAAGACGAACTGGTCAAGCGTGAAGCGCAGCGTGACGCCGCGTTGCAGCTCGCACGCGCCTGCGAGCGGACCTCGGCGTGGGCCTGCGTGCAGCAGAACGCGGGCGAGGCACTCGCGCTCGACGGCAGCAACATGGAATCCCAGACCATGCTCGAACGCGTGGTCTCCCACGCGGGATGGCTCGCGCCGACGGCAGCGGCGGCGCTCGCCAAAAAGGTGCCGGGCACGACGCCACCGCCGGCCGCCGCGAATACGCCCGACGCGACGAACACGGCAGCGGCCGCCGCCCCGCCCGCGCCGCTTCCCGCACAGGCAAACGTTGCAGCGGGCGCGCCAACGACGAAGCCGAACATCTTCGCGCAGCGCCCCCCCGTGGAGCGGCGTGCGGGTCAACGCAGCGCCACCGCGCGCCAGACCGACGACGAAGCCGCCTACGAATCCCGTGCCGAGAAGATCGCGCGTGCTCAGGCGGCCACCGCCGCGATCACCGCGATGACGATCGCACCGCCCGCCGCGCCTACCGTCGCCACGACGATGACAAAGCCCGCGCCCGCCGCGCAAGCGCCCACGCAGGCGGCCGCGCCCGCGCCCTCGGCGCAGGCGACGACGCAGGCCGCTGCGCCCGCGCCATCGCAGCCGGCGGCGAGAACCGCTCCGGCTCCCGTCACGCAGGCGGCGCGCACGCCCTACTATCTCGGCGACGAAGACGCGCAGCCGTCCGCCGCGGCGAGCCCGCGTTCCGCAAATCCGCGCGCGCCCTACTATCTCGGCGATGAGCCGCCCGCGCAGGCCGCTCGCCCGGCCAATCCGCGTGGCGCGTATTACCTCGGTGAAGATCCGCCGCAACCTTCGGCGCCGGCCGCGCGGGCCGCCGTGCCGCGGCCGCCGCAATCCGGCAACCAGAGCAGCGCGCTGCCGCCTTCCGCGGCAACGATGCAAGCCGCCGTGCCGCGCCCGCCCGCGGCCGCAGCAGCGCAACCCGTCACGCAGACTCCGGCGGTGCAGCGCGTCCTGCCGGCCGTGGGCCAGCCCGTCGCGCAGACGAACGCGTCGCCGCGCGGCACGCAGGCGAGCGCCAGCGCGTCGCCCCAGTTCGCCACCGCGCCGGCGGGTTCGCGTCTGGACTCCGACAAGTCCGAGGAGCTCGAGCGCGCCATCAAGCAATACGGCTGGAGCGGCGGCGACCCGGCTTCGAAGCCGTCGCGCTGAAAAAACCGAAAGAACGACCCAAGTACAAGAACACGCAGAGACAACAACCACGCACGGCAAGCACGCGGACCCGCACCTTTGCGCCGAGCCGCATGTGAGTGACCGGGCATGAGCGAATTGCGCGCTTCGCTGACGAGATCCGCGTCGCGCGAGTTTCAAAAGCACCCGTCCAACTACGATCAAGGGTCAATCATGTTCACCACAAAAAGCATGCGCAACGCCGCACGGGGCGCGCTCGCGCTCCTTGCCATCGCCGGGCTGATCGGCGCGGGGTCGAGCTTCGCCGCCGATCCGATCCCCTACAAGATCACGACGGGTCAGGAACGCGGCACGTATATCCAGATCGGCCAGGACTTGTCGAAGTATGTGGCCGAACCGGCGGGCATCGAGCTGGAAGTGCTGCCGTCGAAGGGATCGGCTGAAAACGTGCAGCGCATGCGCTACGAGCCCGGCGTGAAGTTCGCGCTCGTGCAGTCGGACGTGTATCAGGCGTACATGGACATGGCGACCTCCGGCAATGCAGACGCGGGCAAGATCATCAAGCCGTTGCGGCTCATCATGCCGCTCTATGACGAGGAGATTTACTTCGTGACGCGCGCGGACTCGCCGATGAAGTTCATCCACGAGATCAAGGGCAAGAACATCAGCGTCGGGCCGATCGGCAGCGGCACGGCGCAATCGGCCGAGACGCTGTATCGGCTGATGTTCGGCGAGCCGATCGCCGATGCGAACGAGCAGCATCTCAACAACGAGGATTCGCTCGCGCGGCTGATCGTCGGCAAGATCGACGTGGCGGTGATCGTCGCGGGCCAGCCGGCGAAGCTCTTTCAGGACATGAATCCCGAACTGCTGAAACAGATCAAGCTGCTGCGCCTCGATTCCAGCGCGCCCGAAACCGCGCGCGCGAAGCAGACCTATTTCCCCGCGACGATCCGCACGTCGAGCTATCCGAACTGGATTCAGGAAGACACGCCGACGCTCACCGTGAAGGCCTTCCTCGTGACCTACGACTATGGCTTGCGCGGCACGGTCGGCGCGCTGTCGAAATTCGCGGATTCGCTGTGCACGAACTTCGACACGCTGCAGGCCAACGGCCATCCGAAGTGGAAACAGGTGCACCTCGAACTGCCGCCGCTCACGCGCGGCTGGAAGTACTATCCGCCGATGGAGAAGCACCTGCGCGCGTGCATCGCGCAGCGCACGGCGGCGGAGCAATCGCAGGCGCCGGCGCGCAGGGTCGCCGCGCGCGACGCGGAAGCGGCCGCGCAGAAGCCCAAGAAGGCGAGTTGCAGCGCACAGGAAAAGCTCTTGCTGCTGTGCGATCAGTGATGCCGCGAAGCTAGCGGGCGAGCGTCGGCATGAGCGCGGCGAGGCGCTTCATGCCGCGTTCGATCGCCGCGGCGTCCGTTCCGCCATAGCCGAGCAGCACGCCTTGTTGCGCCGGCTCGCCCGCGTAGAACGCGCGGATTCCATACAGCCCGACCGACACCGCGCGCGCCGCCGCGACCACATCGTCCTCTCGCAGCGATCCGGCAAGCCGCGCGACGAGATGGATGCCCGCCGTCGACGGCAGCGGCTCGAACCAGGGCGCAAGCTCGTCGCTCAGGCTGTCGATCAGGATCGCGCGGCGTTGTGCGTACGCCTTGTGCATGCGGCGCAGGTGCTTCGCGTATTCGCCGTCGAGCATGAACGCGCCGAGCGCCGTTTGCGTCAGCATGCAGCTGTGCCAGTCGCAGGTTTGCTTCGCGTTCCAGATCGGTTCGGACAGCGTCGCGGGCGGCACGACGTAGCCGAGCCGCAAATCGGGAAAGAGCGTCTTCGAAAACGTGCCCACATACGCGACCAGTCCCGCCCGATCCAGACTTTTCAGCGATTCCACCGGCCTGCCCTCGAAGCGGAACTCGCCGTCGTAGTCGTCCTCGACGATCACCGCGCCGCGCTGCGCAGCCCACTCGAGCAATTCGACGCGCCGGTCGAGACTCATCGGCATGCCGAGCGGAAACTGGTGCGACGGTGTCACGTAGACGAGCCGGGTATTGCGCGGCAGCTTTTTCACGACGATGCCCTCGCCATCGACCGGCACATGCGCGATGCGTGCGCCGAGCGCCGCGAACAGCGCACGCGCCGGCGGATAGCCGGGTTCCTCGAGCGCGACGACATCGCCCGGCTGGATCGTGACGCGCGCGAGCAGATCGAGCGCCTGCTGCGCGCCCTGCGTGACGATCACGTCCTGCCAGTTGCACACGACCGCGCGGCTGAACCCGAGATAACGCGCGATGCCGAGCCGCAGTTCCTGTTCACCGCCCGGGTCGCGATAGCCCGCCACGCCGCCGTCCGCGCGCGCCTGCGTGCGCAAAGCCTGATAGAGGCAGCGCCGCCACGCCTCGTAGGGAAAGAGCGATTTGTCGGTCACGCCGCCCTTGAAATCGCAGTCGAGCGTTTCGTGGGCGGGCGGCATCGGCATCGCCATGCGTTCGGGCATCTTGCGCCAGATGCCGGTCGCACGGGCGCGGGCCGAGACCGGTTCGGCCTGCGCGGAGGGCAGGCGCGTGAGACCATCGGCGACAAACGTGCCGTCGCCCGCGCGCGTGCGCAGATAACCTTCGGCGATGAGCCGCTCGAAGACGTCGAGCGTGGTCTTGCGCGAAACGCCGAGCTGCACGGCGAGATCGCGCGTGGACGGCAACCGCGTGTTCGCGGCCAGCCGGCCTTCGACGATGCCCGCGCGCAGTTGGCCGTAGATCTGGCCGGTGAGATCGCGACGGCCGTGCAGGGTGATGTGAATGTCCAAGGGCAGCAGCGACCGACATGACTACAGTTGATTGGCACCCGTACGCCCGGATCATCGGGCGGGAAGTGCTTAAGCGTAGCGCCTTTTGACAGTTCGCCTAGCTTCCGAATACCGTCTGACACAAAGACTCGCCCTCCGCGTTCAGCCAGGCGCTTCCCGTCCCTTCCTCGCTTACCTCCATATCGACGAGGCCGCTTTCCGCGAGCCCCGTCAACTGCCGCCGCAACGTGCTCATCGGCAAGCCCGCCTGTTTCGCGAGCTTGGCGAACGACCACGCGCGCCCGGGCGTTTCCGTGCGCGCACGCCACAACTGCGCCAGCACGGCGACGAGCGCCGGATCGATGTCATCGCTCATGCGCGTTCTCCCATGTTCCTATGCCTGCCCGCGCGCGCGCCGATCTCGCCGACGAGCTCGCCGAGCCGCTGCAAGGCGGCCTCGCTCTGCGCGGTCCACGGATAACTGTAGTTGAGCCGGATGAAGTGACTGAAGGCGTTGCGCGTCGAGAACATATAACCCGGCCCGACCGTGATGCCGCAGTCGAGCGCCGCGCGATACAGCACCATCGAATCGACGCGTTCCGGCAATTCGACCCACAGCACGTAGCCGCCCTGCGGCGCGGACGTCCGCGTGCCCGGCGGAAAGAAGCGCTCGACCATCGCGCTCATGATGCGCGACTGCTGCCGATACAGCCTGCGCACGCGTCGCAGATGCCGGTCGTAGCCGTCCTGCCGCAAATAATCCGCGATCGCGACCTGCGGCACGGAGGGCGTCGTCAGCGTGTTGAGGAACTTGAGCTTTTCGACCTGCGCCCGATACCGGCCCGGCATCGCCCAGCCGATGCGGTACGACGCCGTCAGGCTCTTCGAAAACGATGCGCAATGCAGCACGAGGCCTTTGGTATCGAAATTCTTCAGCGTCGACGGGCGTGCATCGCCGTAATACAGCTCGTGATACACGTCGTTTTCGATAACTGGAATCTCGTGCGCCGACAGCAGATCGACCAGTTGACGTTTGCGTTCGTCGGGCATCTGGAAGCCGAGCGGATTCTGGAAGTTGGGCATCACCATGCACGCGGCGATCTTGCCGCGCCCGATGACCTGCGAGAGTGCTTCGATGTCGATGCCATCGGCCGGATGCGTGGGCACTTCGATCGCGCGCATGCCGAGACGCTCGATCGCGTGCAGCATCGCGTAATAAGTCGGGGACTCCACCGCCACCGTGTCGCCCGGCTTCGCGACGGCCTGCAGGCTCAGGTTGATCGCCTCCGTCGCGCCGACGGTAATGACGATTTCGTCCGGATCGACCGGCACGCCATTTTCCGCGTAACGCCGCGCGATCTGGCGGATCAGTTCCGGATTGCCCGGCGGCAGATCGTCGATGAGATTCCAGCTCGAATGCCGACGCGCGATCGCGTTCGCGTACTGGTTGATGCGTCGCCACGGAAACGGCGCGGGATCGGGATACGGCGAGCCGAACGGCACGGCGTCGTGGGCGCCGATGCTGCGCAGTGTCGAGAGCACGAGCCGGCTGACATCGACTTCGGATGCCGTTGCGATCACGCGCTTCGGCTGGCTGTGCGCCGCGCCCGGCTGCGGCTTCGCGCGCACGAAGTAGCCTGACTGCGGGCGCGTCTCCAGAATGCCGCGGCTTTCGAGAATGGCGTAGGCGTGCAGCACCGTCTTGATGCTCACGCCGTGCTGCTGGCTCGCCTGCCGTACGGACGCGATCTTCTCGCCCGGCGTGAATACGCCGCGGCGAACGGCTTCCTCGATTTCATCGGCGAGCTTCTCGTAGAGCTTCAACGCGCGCGCTCCCTTTTCGTTTTATTTCGGATGTGACGTGCAGTCTAGGTCAAAACGCCGCAACTGTACTCCTCGTATTTCATATTTTCTGTGCGCCGCGCGCGGTTCGGGCCACAGTAATCTTGGTGTCGTCGCTTGCCTGATCGAAAACGAACGCCATGAAGAAGCCGGAACCACGCATTGAACCGTACACGCATCCCGCCGCAGGCTGGGGCGCGTTGAAGCAGGTCGCCATTAATCTCGTCAAGGAGAAGGTGGCGGGCGGAAATTATCGGACGCTCTTCAAGCAGAATCAGCCCGACGGTTTCGATTGCCCCGGCTGCGCGTGGCCGGACCGCGAGCACGGCTCGACCTTCGAATTCTGCGAGAACGGCGTCAAGGCCGTCGCAGCCGAAGCGACGAGCAAGCGCGTGACGCCGGCCTTTTTTGAGGCGCACACCGTCTCCGCGCTGATGGCGCAATCCGATTACGAGCTGGAGCAGCACGGCCGGCTCACGGACCCGCTCGTCTATGACGCAAAGCGCGATCGCTACGTGCCGATCGAATGGGACGACGCGTTCGAACTGATCGCCTCGCACCTGAAAAAGCTCGACGATCCGGACCGCGCCGCGTTCTACACGTCGGGCCGCGCGAGCAATGAAGCCGCGTTTCTGTATCAATTGTTCGTGCGCATGTACGGCACCAACAACTTCCCCGATTGCTCGAACATGTGCCACGAAGCGACGAGCCGCGGCTTGCCGCATACCGTGGGCATCGGCAAGGGCACCGTCACGCTCGACGACTTCGAGCACGCCGACACGCTCCTGCTCTTCGGCCAGAACCCGGCGACGAATCATCCGCGCATGCTCGGCGAGTTGCGCGACTGCGCGAAACGCGGCGCGACCATCGTGTCGATCAACCCGCTGAAGGAGCGCGGCCTCGAACGCTTCGCGAGTCCGCAGCACACGCTCGACATGCTCTCGCCGAAGGGCGTGAAGATCAGCTCGGTGTTCATCCGACCGAAAGTCGGCGGCGACTTCGCGCTCATCAAAGGCGTCGCGAAGCGCGTGATCGAACTGGACGACGAGGCCCGCGCGAGCGGCGGCGAACGCGTGCTCGACGTCGATTTCATCGCGCAGCACACGGTCGGCTTCGACGCGTTCGCCGACGACCTGCGCGCCGAGCGCTGGGACGCAATCCTCGAAGAATCCGGCGTGCAAATGGACGATCTGCTCAAGCTCGCCGATATCTACGGGAAAGGCCGCGCCGTCATCGCGACGTGGGGCATGGGCCTCACGCAGCACAAGAACTCCGTGCCGACGATTCAACTGCTCTCGAACCTCATGATGATGCGCGGGAACATCGGCCGGCGCGGCGCGGGGCTATGCCCGGTCCGCGGCCATTCGAACGTGCAGGGCGACCGCACCGTGGGCATCGAGGAAAAGCCGACGCAGGCGTTTCTCGACCGGCTCGGCGCCGCCTACGATTTCGAACCGCCGCGCGAGCACGGCTACGACGTCGTCGAAACTATTCACGCGATGCTCGAAGGCAAGGTGAAGGTGTTCATCGGACTGGGCGGGAATTTCTCCATCGCGACGCCCGACACGCCGCGCACCTGGGAAGCGATGCGCTCGTGCGATCTCACCGTGCACATCACGACGAAGCTCAACCGCAGCCATCTCGTGCACGGCCGCGACGCGCTCATTCTGCCGACGCTCGGCCGGACGGAAATCGATCTTCAGAACGGCGTGCCGCAAGGCGTGAGCGTCGAGGATTCGATGAGCATGGTGCACATCTCATACGGCATGAACAAGCCGGCCTCGCAGAATCTGCTTTCCGAAGTGGCGATCGTCGCGCGCATGGCGCATGCGGCGCTCGGCTCGGAGAAGGTCGACTGGCGCGCGCATGCAGCCGACTATGCGTTGATCCGCGACGGCATCGAGAAAGTGCTCGATGGCTTCGAGCGTTACAACGAACGTCTGAAGCAGCCCGGCGGCTTCCATCTGGGCGTGGCCTCGCGGGACCGCGTCTGGAACACGCCGAGCGGCAAGGCGCAGTTCATCGTGCACGAGATTGCATTCGACACGCCGATCCACCGTGCCCGTGCGCTGTACGGCGAGCGCCTGATGACACTCATGACGACGCGCTCCCACGATCAATACAACACGACGATCTACGGCCTCGACGACCGGTATCGCGGCGTGTACGGACAGCGGCACGTGCTGTTTGCCAACCGCGACGACATCGACATGCTCGGCTTCGAGCCGGGCGAACTCGTGGATATCACGAGCGTCTGGGACGACGGCGTCGAGCGCCGCGTAAACGGCTTCACACTCGTGGAATACGACATTCCGCGCGGTTGCCTCGGTGCGTACTATCCGGAGACCAACCCGCTCGTGCCGTTGTCATCGGTCGCGGATGGCGCCGGTACGCCGACGTCGAAGTCCATTCCCGTGTTGCTGACGTCCGCCAGTCGGGCCATTGCTGCCTGAAACTGCTCGCGGGCGACATGTTGCAGAGCGCGTGAAGACGCGCCTTCTGACGATGACGGATGCGACGTTCAAGCGCGGCCGCGCCGCTGAACCGGCGATCGACGAATGCGCCCAGCATGGCAAGGATCGCGACCCACGCAATCCATCCGGCGGCGAAACTCTCGAACTGGTGGCTGAACCATGCGCCGCCCAGCATGGCGGCGGCGAAGACCAGCATGACCAGCATGAGCGGCGGACAATGCTCGTGTTCGATATGGGAGCTGTTGCAGGCTCCCATGCCTAACTGGTAGCCGCTCAAGGAATACGCGCCGATGGAGTGATTCATTCCGATGTCCGAACTGTCGTCGATTAGTGTTTGCACCAATCTACGCAGTCGGAGAGATCTACAACACCAGACTACTCCGAACCTCCGTTGCGGCGTTACACGTGATTGACTTTCGTGAAAACGCGGCGGCGCGCTACTTCGCCCCGGCGAACTCCTGAATGTCGGCATCGGCTTCGCCCGCGAGCGGCACGACGCCGGACGGCCCCGTCGCATGCGGCTGCAACAGCAGCGCGACCAGTCCGCTCCAGCCTGTCTGATGCGATGCGCCCACGCCGCGCCCGTTGTCACCGTGAAAATATTCGTGAAAGAGCACGAGATCGCGTGAGCGCGGATCGGCCTGAAGCAACGGATACGCGGCCATCACGGGACGTTCGCTGTTCCTGTCGAGCAAAAAGAGCGTGGTCACGCGGCGCGCGAGTTCATCGGCGATCTGCGCGAGGGAGAACTTCTGACCCGAGCCCGTCGGATACTCGACGCGGAAATCGTCGCCGTAATAGCGATGGAACTCGTGGATCGATTCGATCAGCAGATAGTTCACCGGCATCCACACCGGACCGCGCCAGTTCGAATTGCCGCCGAACACCCGCGAGTCCGATTCCGCCGGCAGATAGCGGATGCTGAAGCTCTCGCTGTTGTGATAGAAGACGAACGGGTTGTCGAGATGCACGCGCGACAGCGCGCGCACACCGTGATCGGAGAGAAACTCGGTTTCGTCGAGCATACGTCGGAGCAACGCCTTCATGCGATGCCCGCGCAACAGCGAGAGCAGCACACTGTTGCCCTGCCCGGCGACGTTCCAGCGCGACACGAGCCGCGCGAGGTCGGTGCGATGTTCGAGGAACCAGTGCAGCCGCTCGCGCAACTCGGGCAGCGAGCGATACACCTTCGGCTCCAGCACGTGCACGGCGAAGAGCGGAATCAGCCCGACGATCGAGCGGATGCGCATCGGCACGGCGGACCCGTCCGGCAGACGCAGCTTGTCGTAGAAGAACTCGTCTTCGCTGTCCCAGAGACCGGTATCGCAGTTGTCCTCGCAGCTCACCGCCTCCGCGATATACAGGAAGTGCTCGAAGAACTTCACCGCGATATCGACGAACACCTTGTTTGCATACGCGAGTTCCAGCGCGATGCGCATGAGGTCGAGCGCATACGCGGCCATCCAAGCGGTGCCGTCGGCCTGATCGATGTGGCCGCCCGTCGGCAGCGGCGACGAGCGATCGAAGATGCCCACGTTGTCCAGCCCGAGAAAGCCGCCTTGAAAGACGTTCTTGCCCTCGGCGTCCTTGCGGTTGACCCACCACGAGAAGTTCAGCAACAGCTTGTGGAACACGAGTTCCAGAAAATCGCGGTCGCCACGGCCGGTGATCGCGCGGTCGATCTCGTAGACGCGCCACGTCGCCCAGGCATGCACGGGCGGGTTCGCGTCGCTGAAAGCCCATTCGTAGGCGGGCAACTGGCCGTTGGGATGCTGATAGCGGTCCTTCACGAGCAGGAGCAACTGGCGTTTCGCGAACTCCGGATCGATCAGCGCGAACGCGGCGGCATGAAACGCAAGGTCCCACGACGCGTACCAGGGGTATTCCCATTTGTCCGGCATCGACACGATGTCCGCGTTGCACAGATGCCGCCAGTCCGCATTGCGTCCCGAGCGGCGCTGCTTCGGCGGCTTCGGCTGGAGCGGATCGCCGTCGAGCCAGCGCGTCACGTCGAATTGATAGTACTGCTTCGACCACAGCATGCCCGCGAGCGCCTGGCGCTGCACGAGCCGCTGATCGGCATCGGCGATATCGTGTTGCAGCGCGCCGTAGAATTCGTCCGCTTCCGCGAGGCGGCGCGCGAAGAGTCCTTCGACGTCGAGCGGCACGGCGTCCGGAGCCGACTCGGGGCGCCAGCGCATATACACCACGGCGGTGCCGTGCGGCTCCAGTTCGAGATGAGCATGCGCGGCGGCGCGCGTGCCGGTGTCGCGGCGAATCGCGCCTTCGTCGCCTTGCACGATGTAATCGTTGAAGCCGTCCTTGAACGGCCCCTCGCCTGCCATGTGAAAAAGACGCCTGACGTTGGTCTCGTTTTCGCAGAAGAGCCATTCGATGTCCGCGGCATCCGGCGACCATGCGGTGACGACCATCGGCTCGTGATTGCCCTGTTGCGCGAGCACGTACGTGCCCTCGCCCGGCACCGTTTCCACTTTCAGCGACGGCCTGACCGGCGTCGGCTTCCACGACCACGTATTGCGCGCCCAGATCTGCGGCAGCACGTCGAGCGCAGCGGAGACGTCGCCGCGATTCTCGATCGTCACGCGCATCAGGATGTCGTCGGTCGTGTGTTTGGCGTATTCGACCTGCACGTCGAAGTAACGCCCGTCGTCGAATACGCCGGTGTCGAGCACTTCGTACTCGGGCATGTCGGCGCCGCGCCGCGCGTTTTCATCGACGAGATCGGCGTATGGAAACGCCGCATGCGGATACTTGTAGAGCATGCGCATGTAGGAATGCGTCGGCGTGCCGTCGATGTAGAAGTACAGCTCCTTCACGTCCTCGCCGTGATTGCCCTCCTGGTTCGTCAGACCGAAGAGCCGCTCCTTGATGATCGGATCGCAGCCGTTCCAGAGCGCGAGCGAAATACACCAGTTGAGCTTGTCGTCGCCGAAGCCGGCGAGACCGTCCTCGCCCCAGCGATACGTGCGGCTGCGCGCATGATCGTGCGGAAAGTATTCCCACGCGGTGCCGAACTCGCTGTAGTCCTCGCGCACCGTGCCCCACTGGCGCTCGCTCAGATACGGCCCCCAGCGCTGCCAGCGCGGGCATTCCTGCGAATGGAGCCTCGAACCCTCGACGGTATCGATCTGATTGACGGGGCGCGATTTCGGCATGGGCCTCTCCTCGTTGGCGGCGTGCGAAGCCGCGGGCAAGACTCGTAATTTAGCGCGTTTTGGCGGCGGCCCGCGCGCGGCGCGCCTACTGCGCGCCGAGCAGTTTTTCGATGCGCAGAAGCTCCGCGAGCGACCACGCCTGGAAAGGCGTGCCGCCGGGCGCGTGAGGCGCGTCGCCGTCGGCGACCTCGCTGATGTGATCGAGGCCAAAGCGGTCCAGATGCGCGTAGAGCGGCGACAGAAAGCGCTCGCGCGCGCCCGCCGCGCCGTGCACGCGCACCCACGCGTCCACGAACGGACCGATCAGCCACGGCCACACGGTGCCCTGGTGATACGCACCGTCGCGCCCCAGCACATCGCCCGCATAGTGCGGCTTGTATGCGGGGTCGGACGGCGCGAGCGTGCGCAGGCCGAGCGGCGTGAGAAGCTCAGTTTCGGCCTGCGCGACGACGGCGCGTGCGATATCGCCATCGACGAGTTGAAACGGCAGCCCGCCGACCGCGAAGATCTGATTCGGGCGAATCGAGCGATCGAGCTTGCCGGGCTCGTGATCGGCGTCGACGACATCGAAGAGCGTGTGTGTGTCCGGATCGACGAAACGTGCGGCGAACGACGACAGCGCCTGATCGCGCAACGCCTGCCAGCGCGGATTCCACGCGCTTGCGATCTGAAGCGCGTTGATCCATAGCGCCTGCACCTCGACCGGCTTGCCGATGCGCGGCGTCACGACCCAGTCGCCCGCCTTCGCGTCCATCCACGTGAGTTGCACGCCGGGCGTGCCCGCGCGCAGCAGGCCGTCCGTATCGGCGGCGATGTTGAAGCGCGTGCCGGACGAATAGCCCTGCAGGATTGCATCGGCGGCGCGCTGCAGGCGGCTCGTCGTGGCGGCGTGGGCGAAACCGGTCGCGAGAAAGTCGTGCACGGCGACGATGAACCACAGCGATGCATCGACGGCGTTGTACTCCGGCAGACCGCCGCTGTCCGGAAAGCGGTTCGGCACCATGCCTTCGGAGATCGTGTCGGCCCATTCGAGCAGGATCGATTCCGCTTCCTGATGCCGGCCGCACGCGAGCAGGAGGCCGCGCATCGAGATGAAGGTATCGCGGCCCCAGTCGGTGAACCACGGAAAGCCCGCGATGATCGTGCGCCCGACGTTGCGATTCACGACATACGCGTCCGCGGAGCGCGCGAGCCGCGAGCCGGACGCCGCGCGGCGCTGCGCTTCCCGCGACGCCAGACGCGATGCGTGCGCGATCGCGCTGTCTTCGAACGGCTTCTCGCGGCCCGCGTGCGCGTGCAGGATCATCACGGCGTCGCCGCGCGTGAAGTCGAAAGTGAACACGCCGGGCGTCGCGAGGTCTTCGGTGAAATCGAGCCCGCGCTCGCGTTCGCGCGCATAGCAGAAATCGCGATACCAGTCGGGCGCGTGCTTATACGCGCCGTTGGATGTCGCGCAGATCGTGGGCAGATCGCCGTACGGCAACCATTGCACGCGCTCGCCTTCGAGCGTTGCATCGAATGAAAAATTCGGATTCTCGTGATGCAGCGCGTGATAATCGCGGCCGGAAAGAAGCGGACGCACTTCGAGCTTCGCCGCGCTCGATGCCCCCTCGAGACGCCAGCGCAGCACGGTTTCGCGGCTCTCCTTCGCGACGAACACTTCCGCCACGACGACCGAGTCCGCGTCGATGCGATATCGCCAGGTGGGCCACGGTTGGGTGTCGAAGGACAGCAGGCTCGCGGATGCGTCCGGGTAGAGCACATCGGGTGCGTAGCGCTGCATCGTCAGAGGGAAGCGCCTGCCGTCCACGTCGAGCCATGCTTCGATGCCGTTGACGAGCACGACGCGTCCCGCGGGCGGCTGCGTCGCGGTGAGCAGCAGCGCCTGATAGCGCCGCGTGCGCATGGTGCCGACGGTGCCCGAGGCGAAGCCGCCGTATGCATCGGCTTCGAGCCATTCGTCTTCGAGATTGCTTTGGTCGGGGCGATCGATTCGGGTCATGCCGTCGACCCCTTCAGGCGATAGTCCCTGAGTGCCTTGCGCGCCTTGCGCTGGATCGCGCGCTGCATCGGCGGCGTCCAGCCGAACAGCCAGCCGCTCACGCCGAGCGCCTGACGGCTCCAGCGCCACAGATCGAAGACGTCCGTATGCTCGACGATGAAGCCGTCGCGGATCGCGAAGCGCGACTCGATTTCGTTGACGACGCGGCGACCGGTCGCCGAATAGGTATAACGCGCGACGGCTTTCGCGCTTGCCGTCTGGCCGACCGAAGCGATGTTGTCGTAGGTGAGCGTGAAATCGGCGGCGCGGCCGAGGAGCATGCGCCACATGTCGGCGGCTTCCTTGCCGCGAAGCACGCCGAAGGCCGGATCCTGGAACTGGATGTCGGGGGCGTAGCAGGCGGACATCGATTCGGCGTCGCGGTTCTGGAACGCTTTGTAGAAGCGTTCGATCAGGTCGGTGTTGGCGTTGGGCATGTGCTTTTTTTTGCTTGTCGGGCCTCTTGTGCCTGGCGTCGTGGAATTCTGATTCGTGTCGGTCTATCGGCACTGCCCCTGTGCGGGGCGGCAGTTACTTTCTTTGATCAGCAAAGAAAGTAACCGGAGAAAGCAGCTTGATACGCGCGCGGCCACACGCAGCGGCCATGCTTGCCAGCCCATCGCGGGCTGGGTAGCGAGTGCCCTCAGAGGCCCAACCGGGCTTGAACCGCGCCCGGTCTGTCGAGCTAGTACTTTGCCACGTGGGCTCAGCAATCATACATCCGGCACAGCGCTACGCGCTGCCGCCCGGCATGCGAGGGAAACAGACGTGCGGCAAATGCAGTGAGATAGGCGGCTAATCGTCTTCGCGAT
>Ga0105251_10001729_pt1 | contig 18230 bp, 16 predicted proteins | sample KBSS64metaG_FD_80424 | JGI IMG/M metagenome (GOLD analysis project Ga0105251, IMG submission 80424) | Switchgrass rhizosphere microbial communities from Kellogg Biological Station, Michigan, USA - KBS S6-4 metaG | ecosystem: Host-associated > Plants > Roots > Rhizosphere > Soil | place...
GGCCACGCATCGCGCGACGCCGATGATCGGCCGCACCTGGTTACAGCAAGCGCTGCCGATCACGCTCGGGCTGAAATTCGCGCAATGGCTCGACGCGCTGCTGCGTCACCGCGAACGGCTCGATGCGTTGCGCGAGCGCGTGCTGGTGCTGCAATTCGGTGGCGCGGCGGGCACGCTCGCGAGTCTGCGCGATGCCGCGCCGCAGGTCACGCAGTCGCTGGCGCGAGAACTCGACCTCGCGGTGCCGGCCTTGCCGTGGCATACGCAACGCGATCGCATGGCGGACACGGCGTCGCTATTCGGCATGCTGATCGGCACGCTCGGCAAGATCGCGCGCGATATTTCCTTGCAGATGCAAACCGAAGTCGACGAATTGGCCGAGCCCGCCGCGGCCGGCAAGGGCGGTTCGTCGACCATGCCGCACAAGCGCAATCCGGTCGGCTGCGCCGCCGTGCTGACCGCCGCCACGCGCGCGCCGGGGCTGGTCGCCACGGTGTTCGCCGGCATGGTGCAGGAGCACGAGCGCGCGCTCGGCGGCTGGCAAGCCGAATGGGACGCGCTGCCCGACCTCGCGCGGCTGGCTGGCGGCGCGCTCGCCAACATCGAACAGATCGCCGCGGGCCTGAACGTGAACGTGCCGCGCCTTGCCGCGAATCTCGACGTCACGCACGGCCTGATTCTCGGCGAGGCGGTGATGCTCGCGCTCGGCGACAGCATCGGCCGGCTCGACGCGCATCGTCTGGTCGAGCGCGCGTCGAAGACGGCCATCGCCGAAGGCAAGACGCTCTTCGACGTGCTTTCGTCCGAGACCGCCGTCACCGAACATCTTTCAATCGAGCGCTTGCGGCAACTGCTCGACCCCGCTCAATACGTCGGCCAGGCCCACGCTTACGTGGATGCCGCGCTGGCGCTTCATACCGCGCGCGCGACACGCGCCACTTCCAGGGAGTAACCGGCATGCCTTACGCCGCAGTCAACGGAACCGAGCTTCATTATCGAATCGACGGCGACCGTCACGGCAACGCGCCGTGGATCATCTTGTCGAATTCGCTCGGCAGCGATCTGTCGATGTGGACGCCGCAAGTCGAGCCGCTGTCGAGACACTTTCGCGTGCTGCGCTACGACACGCGCGGCCACGGTCATTCGGAAGTGCCGAAAGGCCCGTACACGATCGACCAGTTGGCCGGCGACGTGCTCGGCCTGATGGATACGCTGAAGATCGCCCGCGCGAATTTCTGCGGCATATCGATGGGCGGCCTGACCGGCGTCGCGTTGGCCGCGCGTCACGCGGACCGGCTCGAGCGCGTGGTGCTGTCCAACACGGCCGCGCGCATCGGCTCGCCGGAAGTGTGGGCGCCGCGCGTCGCGAGGGCTCGCGGCGAAGGCATGGTCGCGCTGGCCGAGGCGGTCTTGCCGCGCTGGTTCACCGCCGAGTTCATCGAACGGGAACCGGTGGTGTTCGCGATGATCCGCGACGTGTTCGTGCATATCGACAAGGAAGGCTATGCATTGAATTGCGAGGCCATCGACGCCACCGATCTACGCCCTGAAGTGCCCGGCATCAAGGTGCCGGCGCTGGTGATCAGCGGCACGCACGACGTGGCCACGTTGCCGGAGCAAGGGCGCGAACTGGCGCAGGCGTTGCCCGGCGCGCGCTACGTTGAACTGGACGCCGCGCATATTTCCAACATCGAAAAATCCGAGTCTTTCACGAAGACCGTGCTCGACTTCCTGACGGAGCCGAAATGAACGATGAAGATCGTTACGAAGCGGGCATGGGGGTGCGCCGCGCGGTGCTCGGCAACGCGCACGTCGATCGATCGCTCGCGAACCGCACTGAATTGACGGAAGAATTCCAGAACCTGATTACCCGCTATGCGTGGGGCGAAATCTGGACGCGTGATGGTTTGCCGCGTCATACGCGCAGCCTGTTGACCATCGCAATGATGGTTGCGCTCAATCGCAGCGAGGAGCTTGCGTTGCATTTGCGCGCCGCGAAAAACAACGGCGTGACGCGCGAGCAGATCAAGGAAGTACTGCTGCAAACGGCGATTTATTGCGGCGTGCCGGCGGCCAATTCGGCGTTTCATCTTGCGGACAAGCTGTTTCGGGAAGAGGATGCGGCGGCGAATCCTTGACGCTTTGGCGGTTTTTCGATGAGCGCGATAAGTACGCGCGCGCCGGCAACCCGGCGCGTTTAATGATGGTCACCTCACCCTACACGCGGTTAGCGCGGTAGGGTGTTTTCTTTTGGAAGTCCATCATGCAAGCCAAACATATGGTATCGAAGGTTTATAGGTGTTTCGCTGGCTGTTACCCCGCCCAATGTGGCGGTAATCCGTATCGGGGTTTCACCGGCTCATGAAAACAAATTTGCAAAAGGTAACTAAGTGAACGAGCAAACCGACGAATACGAAGACGATTTCGATGACGAGGCGGACGACCCACCACTGACAGCCACACAGCAAGCGGCGGCAGATCGTCTGACCGCAGCCGATCTGCGTACGATCGATGGCGCGCTTCTCCGAAATTTGACTGGCAATTACCGCAAAGTCGCCATGATTGTTTCTCTTGCCATGGGTTCAGATAAGAGTTTTTATCCCGATGTCATTGACGTGTTCTATGCACAGCGTCTTAAGCTGATGGTCGAGAGAGGCTTGGTCGAGTCGGTCGGAGACCTGAACCGGATGCGTTATAGCGAAGTCCGTTTGCCCCAAACGGCCGGCGACGAGCTCCTTCCCGGGTTGCAACGGAGTCCAGTAAAGAATGAATGAAAAATCGGGACCGTCTCGCATGGTCCCGATCATGTCCACGCCATTCCGCTCCGCGCGAGCGTTTTTACGCGGCGCGGGGCCCGTTTTCCCTGTCGTCCGCCACCTCACTCGGCAACTGCAAACGCACCGCGCGCAACACCGTGTCCTTCATCACCTCGCGCCAATGCGCGAGCGCCGCTTTATCCATTAGCGGCTCACCGAGAAACGCGCCCAGCGTGTACTGATTGGCGTTATAGAAATAGCCGAGCGATGCAATCGTCAGATAAACATCGCGTGCCTTCACGTCGGCGCGAAACACGTTTTGCGCCTTGCCCGCATCCAATACCTTTTGCACCACCGAAATCGCATAGCCGGAAATCTCCTTGAGCTTCGACGATTTCCTCGCATGCTTGCCTTGATGCAGATTTTCGCTGGAAAGCAGCGTGACGAACTCGGGATGATCGAGGTAGTACTGCCAGACGAATTCGACCATCTGCTCAAGACCATGCACGGGGTCGTCAAGATCGAGATCGAGCTTGCTTTCGGCCTCGTTGAACTGGGTGTAGATCGTTTCCAGTACTTCGACGAACAACTGTTCCTTGCTGCCGAAGTAGTAGTAGATCATCCGGTCGTGCGAACGCGCGGCCTTCGAGATACTTTCCACGCGGCCGCTTGCATACCCCTGTTTCGCGAAGACCTTGATCGCCGCTTTCAGAATCTTGGCGCGGGTGTCCTGCGCCTGTTTCGCGCGGATGCCGGTAGCGCCCGGCTTGCGGACGGCAATGGGACTCATGGCGGTCTTGAATCTCTTTGTTAGCGTCGGTTGAACGACCTGCGCCGCAACGGCTGACGCCTGGGCGCGCCTTCATCATACAGCCCGCATCACGCGTTGCGGAATGCACTGCGCGATCGTGTGCTTCGGCGCGGATTGAATCGTGCCGCAGCCCAGGATGCCGCGTCGCACCATTGCCGCGACCGCCGGGAAACTCATTGCGCAGTCTATTTTGATCGAGTAGATTTCAAGCAAGTTTGGTGTAGCGGATACTACACGAACGGTGAGTGACCGCAACACGGAAATAGGCGGATCACGCGAAAGTGCCTTGAAACAAGGGCTATTCGTCAGCCGGAGCGGGACCGATTGTAATGTCGTATGGGAACCCCACCATGACAGAACATACGAAGGTCGATTTCGGTGCGGAACGCGTCGACGGCGAAACCGCTTCGACGCCGGGTCCGACCGTGCTCGAGAAGGCGGCGCCGCGCAGCGAGCGAATGGCGTCGAACAAGATCGAATGCAATGCCTGCCCGGTGCTGTGTCAGATATCGGAGGGCCGCACCGGTGCATGCGACCGCTATGCGAATGCGCAGGGGCGGCTGATTCGCGTCGACCCGGTGGTGTTTCTATCGCGTGCCGCCGCTTCGTCCGACAGTGGCGAAAGTAGTACGAATGCCACCGTCGCGTTCGGCGCATCGTCCGAAGCCCACGATTCCGCCCAGGCGGAACAGGCGCTGTTCGTGACAGGCGTCGGCGCGTCATCAACCTATCCCGACTACAAGCCCGCGCCGTTCATCGTGGCCTCGAAGCTCGACGACGTCGACATGATCACCGTCGTCACCGAAGGCATTTTCAGCTATTGCAGCTTCAAGGTGAAAATCGACACCGACCGCTTTCTCGGGCCGGAGCAATCGAACGTGCGTTGCCAGGGCGAAATCGTCGGCCATGTCACGACCGCCGAATACGGCTCGCAAATGCTGAGCTTGGGCGGCGTCCATCATCTGACCGGCGGCAGCAAGAAGGAAGGCCGCGTGACTTGCGACATGATGCTCGCGCTCGGCAACAAGCAAGCCGTGGCGTTGAGCATCGACGGCGGCGCGAATCTCGTGATTCGCGCGGGCGCCGCGCCGATCGTCGACGGCGTCGAAGAGCAGCGCATGCGCGTGGGTTGCGGTTCGGCCACGATCGGCATCTTCGCGAAGCAATGGTTCGGCCATGCGGACGAAGTCGTCGTGGTCGACGATCACATCACGGGCGTGCTGACCGAACACCAGGCGGGACGCTGCCTCGGCATGACGCGCTCAGGTGTGAAGATTCGCGGACGCAAATCCACGCCGGGCCGCTATTTCCAGGTCGCGAATCCCGGCACCGGTTGGGGCGGCACCGACATCCAGGACCCGCTGGCGATTGTCGAAGGCTTCGATCCCGCCGTCGCGAAACCGGGCATGCGTCTGCTGATGGTGTCCACCACCGGCGAGCACGCGCAATGGTATGAACTCGATCAGCACCTCGTGCCGCGTCTCGCGGCCATGCCCGACGCGGTGCGCCGCACGGTCGAACGGATCGGCGAGAACTGCGAGCCGTCGCTCGCCACCGTGCTGTTTCTCGGCGGCGCGGGCGGCAGTCTGCGGGCGGGCGCCACCGAGAATCCGGTGCTGCTCACGCGCGCCATCAAGCAGAAGCTGGTGAACGTCACGTGCGGCGGCGCGCCGGCCTATGTGTGGCCGGGCGGCGGCATCACCGTGATGGTCGACGTCTCGCGCATGCCCGACCGCTCGTTCGGCACGGTGCCGACGCCCGCGATCGTCGCGCCGATCGAATTCACCATGACGTACGACGCGTATCGCGATCTCGGCGGTCATCTCGACGCCGTGCGTTCGCTCGAAAGCGTGCTGGCGAACGGGCCGGAACACACGGAGGGCGCGCCGCTCGCACGGCGAACCTTGGCGCGCCATGCCGACAACCCGTGGCCGCCGGCGATGCCGCCGATGCTCGGCTAAGGCCATCAAGACAACCTCGGCAACCACGGCAACCATCATGGCGACACAATGAACGCAACCCGCACCCGACTCGACGCGACCCGCTGGCATTGGCAGCACGGCCCGATCGATCTGATCCTCAGCGCGGACGGCGAGCCCGCCGCGGTGCGCGCCGCGTATGAAGCGTGCTGGATACGCTTTGTCGAAGTGTTGCCGGAGTTGGTCGGAGAATTGAAGCTGCTTCGGCAACCGGTGCCCGCCGACGCCGCGTTCAACGAATGCCCGCTCAACGGCACGGTCGCGCGCCGCATGTGGTCGGCGTGCCATCGTCACCGCGCGCGCTTCATCACCCCCATGGCGGCCGTGGCGGGCAGCGTCGCGGACGAACTGATCGCGGCGTTCGCGCGCGCAGGCATCGCGCGCGCGTTCATCAACAACGGCGGCGACATCGCACTATATTTAACCGAGGGGCAGCAGTACCGCATCGGCGTATTCGCGGACCTCGCGCAATATTCGGGCGCGCGGTTGCCGGATGAACCGCCGCTCGACGCCAACCTCACGCTCGACGCCGCCATGCCGGTTCGCGGCATCGCGACGAGCGGCTGGCGTGGCCGCAGCTTCAGCCTCGGTATCGCCGACAGCGTGACCGTGCTCGCCCGCGACGCAGCGAGCGCCGATGCCGCCGCGACGATGATCGCCAACGCCGTGAACGTGGATCACCCAGGCATCGTGCGCCGTCCGGCTTCGTCGTTGAAAGACGAGAGCGATCTCGGCGACAGGCTCGTCACCGTCGACGTCCCGCCTTTACCGCAGCCGCTGATCGATTTCGCGCTGGCGCGTGGCGTCGAAGCCGCGCGGCGTTTGCAGGCGGACGATTCGATCGAAGGCGCCGCACTGTTCCTGCAAGGGCGCGTGCGTGTGGCCGGCATTCAGCAAAGCGGCGCGCGGATCACGCAGCGCGCGTCGATAACAAAGGAGGCGCCGTGTTCGAAATACGCCGCGTGCTGACGCACGTCGAAGACATCTTTCACGAGTTCGGCCCCGCGCCCGCGCAGCCGCTCAGGCGCGGTGCGATTGCCGTGGTGCTGACGAATCCGTTCGCCGGCCGCTATGAAGCGAACATCGAACACGCGATGGAAGCGCTCAAGCCGATCGGCCTCGACATGGCGCAGCGGCTCCTTGCGGCGATGAAGGTGCCGCATGCGTCGATAGAGGGTTACGGCAAGGGCGCGATTGTCGGCTCGCGCGGAGAACTGGAGCACGGTGCGTTGTGGCACGTCCCCGGCGGCTATGCGATGCGCGAATTGCTGGAGAAGAACGGCGTGCCGACCAACGCGATCGTGCCGTCGACCAAGAAGGTCGGCGTGCCTTCCACCGCGCTCGACGTGCCGCTCACGCACGTCAACGCGAGCTATGTGCGCAGCCACTTCGATGCGATCGAGGTGCGCGTGCCCGGCGCGCCCGCGGCGGATGAACTGGTCTATATCCTCGTGATGAGCACCGGGCAGCGCGTGCATGCACGCGTGGGCGGTCTCGCGAAAGAGGCGGTCGTCGGCAAGGACGGCTTGCGCTGAGCGGCGCTTGATTCGAACCGAACCTTCGAACCGAACCGCCGCGGCGCGCTGAAACATACCCGCGGAACAACGCATCGAAACCGGAGAGCGACATGGCAATCAAGCTTCGCAAGCTGATCGTGCAGGTGGACGAAACGCGCATTGAAATGGGGCAGGCCATCGAGCCGCCGACGCGCCGCGCGGTCGCCATCGCGGTGATCGATAATCCCTATGCGGGCCGCTATGAGCCGAAGCTCGACGCGCTGATCGAAGCCGGCGAGGAACTGGGCGGCCTGCTCGGCAACAAGTGCGTCGAGGCGCTGGGCATCGAGCCGGGTGACGCGCAAAGCTACGGCAAGGCGGCGATCGTCGGCGAGGCGGGCGAACTGGAACATGCGGCGGCGATCTTGCATCCCAAGCTCGGCGCGCCGCTGCGGGTGGCGGTCGAAAAGGGCGCGGCGCTGGTGCCGTCCGCGAAAAAGATGGGCACGCTCGGCACCGCGATCGACGTGCCGCTCGGCCACAAGGACGCGGCCTACGTGCGCAGTCATTTCGATGCGATCGAAGCGCGTGTTGCGGATGCGCCGCGCGCCAACGAAATCGTCGTCGCGGTCGCGGTGACGGCTTCCGGCCGGCCGCTGCCGCGCATCGGCGGCCTGCAGGTGAGCGAGATCAAGGGCGAAGACGGTTTGCGCTGAGTCGTTGCGCTGGCCCCCAAGGGGACTTCCGGCGTATTGTCCTGCCGTCGACGCGTGCGCGCATGGTGCCGCACGCTATAACGTCTGCTGTTCGTGCGTGGCGGGCCAATCGCGACGCTCGAACCGCAAGCTGCCGAGGGGCACGATGCTTTCGAATTTGCTGGTACAACTGGTCAACGGACTCGCCGATGCGTCGACGCTGTTTCTCGTCGCCGCCGGTTTGTCGCTGATCTTCGGCGTGACGCGCATCGTCAACTTTGCGCACGGCTCGTTCTATATGTTCGGCATCTACGTCGCGTATAGCATCGCGAGCCGCTTCGGACAGACGGCCGGCGGCTTCTGGCTGTCGGTGCTGGCAGCCGCGCTGGTGGTCGCGGTGCTCGGCGCGCTGGTCGAGATGATCGTGTTGCGGCGCATCTATCAGGCGCCCGAGTTGTTTCATCTGCTCGCCACGTTCGCGCTGGTGCTGATCTTTCGCGACGCCGCGTTGTGGCTGTGGGGCCCGCAAGACCTGTTCGGACCGCGTGCGCCGCATCTTGCCGGCGCGGTCGATTTCCTTGGCCATCCGCTGCCCACCTACGATATCGCGTTGATCGTGATCGGGCCGGTGGTGTTGCTGCTGCTCTGGTATGCATTGACGCGCACGCGCTGGGGCACGCTGGTGCGCGCCGCGACCCAGGATCGCGAGATGCTCGGCGCGCTCGGCATCAATCAGGCGTGGCTGTTTACCGGCGTGTTTTTCGTCGGCGCGTTTCTCGCGGGTTTGGGCGGCGCGCTGCAAGGGCCGCGCATGTCGGCGAATCTGTCGCTCGATCTGGAGACCATCGGCAACGCGTTCGTGGTGGTGGTGGTCGGCGGCATGGGTTCGATTCCGGGCGCGTTCGTCGCCGCGCTGATCATCGCGGAGATCAAGGCGCTGTGCATCGGCATCGGACACGTGACGATCTTCGGCGTCGGCCTTTCGTTGAGCCGCTTTACGCTGGTCGCCGAGTTCGTCGTGATGGCTGTCGTGCTGGTGGTGCGGCCTTGGGGTTTGCTAGGCAAGGCGAGCGCCGCGGTGCGCGGCATGGCCGCGCCGGAAACGCCTTTGCGCCCCGCGGGCAAGCGCCTGAAATGGCTCGCCGCGGTCGCGCTGCTGGTACTCGTGCTCGCGCCGCTCGCGGCCAATGCGTTTCCCTATATGCCCGTGCTGCTGGTGGAAATCCTGATCGCCGTGCTGTTCGCGACGAGTCTGCACTTCATCATGGGACCGGGCGGCATGCATTCGTTCGGCCACGCCGCTTACTTCGGACTGGGTGCCTACGGCGCGGCGCTATTCATCAAGGTTCTGAATCTGCCGATGGAAGCCGCGTTGCTGCTCGGGCCGCTGCTGGCGGTAGCCGGCGCGCTGGTGTTCGGCTGGTTCTGCGTGCGCCTCTCGGGCGTCTATCTCGCGATGCTGACGCTCGCGTTCGCACAGATCGTGTGGTCGGTGGTGTTCCAGTGGGACGACGTGACGGGCGGCAGCAACGGCATTCTCGGTTTGTGGCCGTCGAACTGGTTGTCCTCGCCGGTGGCTTATTACTATCTGACGCTCGCGTGCGCGGTGATCGGCGTGTGGCTGCTGCGCAAGATGCTGTTCTCGCCGCTGGGTTACGCGATGCGGGCGTCGCGCGATTCGGTGTTGCGCGCGGAGGCGATCGGCATCGACGTGAAGCGCGTGCAGTGGGCGGCCTTCGTGATCGCGTCGCTGTTTTGCGGGCTGGCCGGGTCGCTCTATGCGTTCTCCAAGGGGACGATTTCACCGGAGGTGATCAGCGTGAGCCGTTCCGTGGACGGCCTCGTGATGGTGCTGCTCGGCGGCTTGCAGACGCTGACCGGGCCGATCGTCGGCGCGGCGGTGTTCACGTGGCTGCAAGACACGGTCGCGCGGCAAACCGACTATTGGCAGGCGCTGCTGGGCTTGACGATCCTGCTGCTGGTGATCGCGTTTCCGCAAGGCATCGTCGGTTTCATTCGCGAGCGTTTCGGCGACGACAACCTCGACCAGGCCGAAGCGAACGCCGCGCCGCCTTCGCGGCGCGCGGCGATCAAGGAGGGGCTATGAGCTTGCTGCGTGTCTCCGGCCTCTCCAGGTCGTTCGGCGGCCTGAAAGCGGTCGACGACGTGTCCTTCGATCTCGAAGCCGGTCAACTGCTGGCGCTGCTCGGCCCGAACGGCGCGGGCAAGTCGACCTGCTTCAACATGGTCAACGGCCAGTTGCAACCGTCGTCCGGCTCGATTCGCCTGAACGATCATGAACTGGTCGGCATGCGGCCGCGCGATATCTGGCGGCTGGGCGTCGGCCGCACGTTCCAGATCGCCGCGACCTTCAATTCGATGACCGTGCTTGAAAACGTGCAGATGGCGCTGGTGTCGCGCGAACGCAAGACGTTCGGCTTGTGGAAACCCGCGGGCTCGCGCTACGCCGATGAAGCGCTCGCGCTGCTCGAACAGGTCGGCATGGCCGCCGACGCGAACCGCGCGTGCGGCGTGCTCGCGTACGGCGACGTGAAACGCGTCGAACTCGCCATTGCGCTCGCCAACCGTCCCAAGCTGTTGCTGATGGACGAACCCACCGCCGGCATGGCGCCGAAGGAACGCAACGAGTTGATGGCGCTCACCAAGCGTCTCGTCACCGAGCACAAGATCGGCGTGCTCTTCACCGAGCACAGCATGGACGTGGTGTTCGCCTACGCCGATCGCATGATCGTGCTCGCGCGCGGCAAGCTGATCGCCGAGGGCGACGCCGAGACGATCCGCAACGATGCACGCGTGCAGGAAGTGTATTTCGGCACCGGCAAGACCTTCCAGCCGCATGCGCCGCTGCACGAAGCGGCGGCGGGCGAGCAAGGACGAGGAGCGCTGCAATGAGCGAGCCGATGCTGAAAGTCGCCGGCCTCAACGCGTTCTATGGCCGCGCGCACATTCTGTTCGACGTCGGGCTCGAAGTCGGGCGCGGCGAAGTGGTGGCGCTGATGGGCCGCAACGGTGCGGGCAAATCCACGACGATGAAAGCCGTGATGGGTTTGCTGCCGCGCCGTCAGGGCGAGGTGCATTTCCGCGGACAGAACATCGCGGCGCTGCCGTCGTACAAGATCGCCCGCATGGGCATGGGCTTCGTTCCCGAAGACCGCCGCGTGTTCGCGGACTTGACGGTGATGGAGAACCTCGACACCGGCCGTCAGCCGCCGCGCGAAGGCGCGCCGCAATGGACGCCGGAAAAACTCTTCCGCCTCTTTCCGAATCTGGGCGAAATGCCGAAACGCCCCGGCGGCCAGATGAGCGGCGGCGAGCAGCAGATGCTCACCGTGTCGCGCACGCTGATGGGCAATCCCTATCTGGTGTTGCTCGACGAACCGTCGGAGGGCGTTGCGCCCGTGATCGTCGAACAGATGGCGAACATGATTCTCGAACTCAAGCGCGAAGGACTGTCGATTCTGTTGTCGGAACAGAACCTGCATTTCGCGGAACTGGTGAGCGACCGCGCGTATGTGCTCGAAAAAGGGCAGATCCGTTTCAGCGGCACGATCGCCGAACTCACGAAGAACGAAACCGTCAGGCGCGCTTATCTGAGCGTGTGATTGCGTCGGCACGCGGAAATTGCGAAAGGAGAAGCAGATGGCAGCAGAGACGTTGACAGGCTTGTCGGGCAAGGTCGCGATAACGAACATCGGGCTGCTGTTATCCGGCGACATCGATCAGCCGATTCTCGACGCGAATACGCTCGTGATCGACGACGGCGTGATCGTCGCGATCGGCATGGAAAAGGACTGCGATCTGGAAGGCGCGCGCACCACGGTCGATTGCAAGGGCACGACTGTCGCCCCCGGTCTGATCGACTCGCACGTGCATCCGGTATTCGGCGACTGGACGCCGCGCCAGAATCAGATGGGCTGGATCGAATCGAATCTGAACGGCGGCGTCACCACGATGATCTCCGCCGGCGAGGTGCATCTGCCCGGCCGCCCCAAGGACGTGCTCGGCGTGAAGGCGCTGGCGATCACCGCGCAACGCTCGTTCGAGGGAATGCGCGGCGCGGGCGTCGGCGGCGGCGTGAAGGTGATGGCCGGCGCGCCGGTGATCGAGAAGGGCATGGTCGAAGAGGACTTCAAGGAACTCTCGGAAGCGGGCGTGAAGCTGCTCGGCGAAGTCGGCCTCGGCAGCGTGAAGGGCGGCGAGGAAGCCGCGCAAATGGTGGCGTGGGCGCGCAAATACGGCATTCAAAGCACGATTCACACGGGCGGTCCGTCGATTCCCGGCTCCGGGCTGATCGACCGCGACGTGGTGCTTGCCGCCGACGCCGACGTGATCGGCCATATCAACGGCGGCCATACGTCGCTTTCCTATCGGCACGTGTGCGACTTGTGCGAGCAATCGAGCCGCGCGCTGGAAATCGTCCACAACGGCAACGAGCGAATCGCGTTGCTCACCGCGCGTCACGCGATCGAACTGAAATGCCCGCACCGGATCATTCTCGGCACCGACAGCCCCGCGGGTTCCGGCGTGCAACCGCTCGGCATTCTGCGGATGATCGCGTTGATTTCGAGCCTCGCCGATATTCCCGCTGAAATCGCCTTCTGCTTCGCAACCGGCAACACCGCGCGGCAACGCAATCTGCGTCAGGGTTTGATCGAAGTGGGCCGTCCCGCCGACCTCGTGTTCATGGATCGCGCGCAGCACACCGCGGCGGATACGCTGCTCGAAAGCGTGCGACTCGGCGATATTCCAGGCGTGGGCATGGTGATGATCGACGGTCTGATCCGTTGCCGGCGCAGCCGCAACACGCCGCCGGCGACCGAAGTGCCGGTCGTGCTTTGAACGCGCGCCGCGCTTCATGAACCGCCCGGCACCGCTTACGCTGAAGGTGAACGGCGCGACGCATCTCGTCAGCGCCGCCGCCGACACGCCGTTGCTTTATCTACTGCGTAACGATCTCGCGCTCAATGGTCCGAAATTCGGTTGCGGTCTCGGCGAATGCGGCGCATGCACAGTCTTGCTCGACGGCGTGCCGACGCGTTCATGCGTGACGACCGCGAAGGTCGCGCTAGGCCGCGAAATCACCACGCTCGAAGGGCTCGGCACGCGCACCGCGCCGCATCCGGTACAGCAGGCGTTCATCGAGGAACAGGCCGCGCAGTGCGGCTATTGCCTGAACGGCATGATCATGACGGCCAAGGCGCTGCTCGATCGCGATCCGCATCCGGGTGTCGAGACGATTCGGCGCGAGTTGTCGCGCAATCTGTGCCGTTGCGGCACGCATGTCGAGATCGTGCGCGCGGTGCAGCGCGCCGCTGAACTGCTCGCCGCGCAACCGGCCGCGACGGCCGCGCAGCAGGGAACGCACGAGGGAGCGCGCGCATGACGGGGCCGGACTTCAGCGTCGATCGACGCGCCGCGCCGCCGTCGCGCCGGCAGCTTTACGACGCGCGGAACGTGCTGATCGTCACGCGGCCCGCGCAAGCGCCGGTAAAGCCCGCGATCGGTCAGCCGGGCTCGCGCTCGTCGTTCGTGCCGACCGAGGCGGACATGTTTCTCGTGGTGCGCGACGACGGCAGCGTGGTCGCGTTCAACGGTCACGTGGATCTCGGCACCGGCATCGGCACGGCGCTCGCGCAGATCGTCGCGGAAGAACTGGATGTGCCCTTGACGCGCGTTTCGATCGTGCTCGGCCATACCGGCGAAGCGCCGAATCAGGGGCCGACGATTGCGAGCGCGACGATTCAGATTTCAGCGGTGCCTTTGCGGCACGCGGCGGCCCAGGCGCGGCAGTATCTCCTGGCGGAAGCGGCGGCGCGTCTGCATGTCACGGCGGAGCAACTCGACGTGCGCGACGGCGTGGTCTTTCCGCGCGGCGGCGATGCGGCCACAGGCATCGGCTACGGCGAACTGATCGCCGGGCGGCGCGTGGAACTGAAGCTCGCCACCGATGCGCCGTTGAAATCGCCGGATGCGTACAAGATCGTCGGCAAGAGCGCGCCGCGTGTCGATATTCCCGCCAAGGCAACCGGAGAATTGAGCTTCGTGCATGACGTGCGCGTGCCCGGCATGCTGCACGGCCGTGTGGTGAGGCCGCCCTATGCGGGCATCGCGCAGGGCGAGTTGATCGGCAATAGCCTACTGCATGTCGATGAAAACTCGGTCAGCGATTTGCCGGGCATCGTCAAGGTGGTGGTGATTCGCGATTTCGTCGGCATCGTGGCGGAGCGCGAGGAAGTCGCCCAGCAGGCAGCGAAGCGGCTCGACGTGCGGTGGAAAACGGTGCAGGCTTTGCCGCCGCTCGAAACCAGCGCGGAAGTGGAAGCCGCGTTGCGCGCCAATCCGGCGAAGCGCCGCGATCTGGTGATCGAGGGCGAGGTGGACGCGGCGCTGGCGCGAGACCCCGCGCGGACGCTCGAAAGCACGTACGTATGGCCGTTTCAGATGCATGCGTCGATTGGACCGTCGTGCGCGGTCGCCGATTACCGCGAGGGCAAGTTGAAGGTGTGGTCGGGCACGCAGAATCCGCATTCGCTGCGCGCCGATCTCGCGTTGCTGATGTCGATGGACGAAGCGCGGATCGACATCGTGCGTATGGACGCGGCGGGCTGCTACGGCCGCAATTGCGCGGACGATGTCGCCGCCGACGCCGCGCTGCTTTCACGCGCGACCGGTAGCCCGGTGCGCGTGCAACTGTCGCGCGAGGACGAGCATGCGTGGGAACCGAAGGGCGCCGCGCAACTCATGGACGTGCGCGGCGCTTTAGGCGCGGAAGGCGAATTGGCGGCGTATGACTTCGCGACGCGTTATCCGTCGAACGATGCGCCCACGTTGGCGCTGCTGCTCACCGGCGCGATCTCGGCGGAACCGCAGGTGTTCGAAATGGGCGACCGCACGGCGGTGCCGCCGTATGACTATCGCGCGATGCGCATCGTTTGCGACGACACCCCGCCGATCGTGCGGGCGTCGTGGCTAAGAGGCGTGTCGGCGGTGCCGAACACTTTCGCGCATGAATCGTTCATCGACGAACTCGCGGCGCAGGCGGGCGTCGATCCGATCGAGTTTCGTCTGAGGCATCTGAGCGATCCGCGCGCGATCGATCTGGTCAAGGCGGTGGCCGAAAAAGCCGGCTGGGAACCGCGCAACGTCGCGTTGAAAGAGGCGCGGGAACAAGGCGACATCGCGCGCGGCCGGGGCTTCGCTTACGCCCGTTATGTGCACAGCAAGTTTCCGGGCTTCGGCGCGGCGTGGTCCGCGTGGGTCGCGGACGTCGAAGTGAATCGCAAGAGCGGCGAACTCGCCGTGACGCGCGTGGTGGTCGGCCAGGACACCGGCACGATGATCAATCCGGACGGCGTGCGCCATCAGATACACGGCAACGTGATTCAGGCGACCAGCCGCGCGTTGAAGGAGCGCGTGACCTTCGGCGAAAACGCGGTGACGAGCCAGGAGTGGGGCGCGTATCCGATTCTGACGTTCCGTGAAGTGCCGGTCATCGATGTGGTGATGATGCCGCGCCACGGCGAGCCGCCGATGGGCGCCGGCGAATCGGCGTCGCTGCCCGGCGCGGCGGCGATCGCGAATGCGCTCTACGACGCGACAGGTGTGCGCTTTCGCCGGCCGCCATTCACGCCGGAAACGATCCGTGCCGCGCTCGCCGATGCGCAAGCCGAGGAAGCGGCGGCGCGCAAGAAAAAGCGCTGGCGTCTGGGTTTTTTCGGCGCGTTCGCGGCGGGCGCGGCCGGCTGGCTCGGCGCATTGACGCTTGCGCCGCAAGCCATTGCGCCGATCACGCCGCCCCTCGCGAGCGCCTTTTCGCCGGAACGGGTGGCGCGCGGCAAACTGCTGGCGTCGCTCGGCAATTGCGCCGTTTGCCATACCGCGCGCAACGGCGTGCCGAACGCGGGCGGCAAGCCGCTCGATACGCCGTTCGGCACCGTCTACAGCACCAACATCACGCCCGATGCGCAAACCGGCATCGGCACATGGTCGCTCGACGCATTCGTGCGGGCGATGCGGCAAGGCATCAGCCGCGACGGGCATCACTTGTATCCCGCGTTCCCGTACACGTCGTTCAGGAACACCTCCGACGACGATCTCAAAGCGCTCTACGCGTACCTGATGGCGCAAACGCCGGTGCGTTCGCGTCCGCCGGAAACCAGGCTCGTGTTTCCGTTCAGCGTGCGTCCGCTGATGGCCGCATGGAACGGGCTCTTTCTCGAGCGCACGGCGTTCACCGCCGACGCGACGCAAAGCGCGCAATGGAATCGCGGCGCGTATCTGGTGAACGGGCTCGGCCATTGCGGCGCGTGCCACACGCCGCGCAACGCATTCGGCGCCGAGAAAACCGGCGCGGCTTTCATGGGCGGCGGCCTGGCGGAAGGGTGGGAAGCGCCTGCCTTGTCGACGCTTTCCAACGCGCCCGTGCCCTGGAGCGAGGACGAATTGTTCAGCTATTTGCGGCAGGGTCACGCGCCGCTGCATGGCGTCGCGGCGGGGCCGATGGCGCCGGTCGTCGGCGAACTCGCGGCGTTGCCGGATAGCGATATTCGCGCGATGGCCGCGTACCTCGCGTCGCTCAATCCATTGCAAGCGAATGCCGATCCGGCGGCGCTCGCGCGTCAGTACGAACAGGCGAGCGCGATCACGGGCACACCGTCGGGCCTCGGCGCGCGGCTTTTCGACGGCGCGTGCGCGGCCTGTCATCACACCGGCAGCGGGCCGCAATTGTTCGGCGCGCATCCCTCGCTCGCGCTCAACACGAACCTGCACAGCGCGACGCCTGACAACCTGATTCGCGTGATTCTCGACGGCATCGGCTCGCCTGCGCGTCCTGAACTCGGTACGATGCCGGCTTACCGCGACAGTTTCAACGACGCCCAGATCGCCGAACTCGTCACGTATCTGCGTCAGCAGTTCGCCGGCGGCAAGCCCGCCTGGCAGAACGTGACGGCGAGCGTCGCCCGGATTCGCGCGACGCCGCGGGCAGAGTGAACCGAGTGAAGCATTGGCCGCATCGAGCGCCGGATAACAACGACCCGCATTCCCGCAATCCCTTTGATCACGGAGAAACGCATGACCACGCGCGCAGGATGGATGTCCCGCCTCACGATATCGACGGTGTTGTCGCTCGCCGCGTTGGGCGCGAGCGCCCAGCAGACCATCAAGATCGGCGAGATCAACAGCTACAAGGCGCAGCCCGCCTTTCTCGGGCCTTACAAGAACGGCTGGAATCTGGCGCTGGAACAGGTGAATGCGGCGGGCGGCGTGCTCGGCAAGCAGCTCGAAGTGGTCTCGCGCGACGACAACGGCAACCCCGGCGATACGATCCGCGTCGCGCAGGAGTTGATCGCACGCGAGCAGGTGCAATTGCTGTTCGGCGGTTTCCTGTCGAACACCGGCCTCGCGCTTACCGACTTCGCGAAGCAGAAGAAGATTTTCTTCCTCGCCGCCGAGCCGCTGACCGACAAGATCGTGTGGGCCGATGGCAATAAATACACGTACCGTTTGCGTCCTTCCACGTATATGCAGGTGGCGATGCTGGTGCCGGAGGCGGTCAAGCTGAAGAAGAAGCGCTGGGCGCTGGTGTATCCGAACTACGAGTACGGGCAATCGGCGGTGGCGACGTTCAAGAAGCTGCTGACGGCCGCGCAACCGGACGTGCAGTTCGTCGCGGAACAGGCCACGCCGCTCGGCAGCGTCGACGCGGGCGCGGTGAGCCAGGCGATCGCCGATGCGAAGCCCGATGCGATCTTCAACGTGCTGTTCGGCGCCGATCTCGGCAAGTTCGTGCGCGAAGGCAATACGCGCGGTTTGTTCAAGGACCGCAGCGTGGTTTCGCTGCTGACCGGCGAACCCGATTACCTCGACCCGTTGGGTGCGGAAGCGCCGAGCGGCTAGATCGTGACCGGCTACCCGTGGTATTCGATCGATACGCCGGCCAACAAGAAGTTCGTCGATGCGTATCAGGCCAGGTATCACGATTATCCGCGGCTCGGCTCGGTCGTCGGTTATTCGGCGCTGATGTCGCTCGCGGCCGGCATCAGGAAGGCGGGTTCGGTCGATTCGGACAAGCTCGCGGCCGCATTCAAGGGACTCGGCGTGGAGACGCCGTTCGGGCCGGTCACGTTTCGCGCGCAGGACAATCAGTCGACGATGGGCGCTTATGTCGGCGTGACGGGTTTGAAGGACGGCAAGGGGGTGATGACTTCGTATCGTTATATCGACGGCGCGAGCGTTCAGCCGTCGGATGCCGAGGTGAAGAAGCTGCGGGCCGCGGAGTAGGGTGGGTTGTGCGTAGGCCCGCCGCGGCGGCCAGCGAGCGCTGCGGGCCTACGGAGAAATGCGGCGCGGACCAAAAGACCAAAAGACCAAAAGACCAAAAGACCAAAAGACCAAAAGACCAAAAGACCAAAAGACCAAAAGACCAAAAGACCAAAAGACCAAAAGACCAAAAGACCAAAAGACCAAAAGAC
>Ga0105251_10001733_pt1 | contig 18202 bp, 15 predicted proteins | sample KBSS64metaG_FD_80424 | JGI IMG/M metagenome (GOLD analysis project Ga0105251, IMG submission 80424) | Switchgrass rhizosphere microbial communities from Kellogg Biological Station, Michigan, USA - KBS S6-4 metaG | ecosystem: Host-associated > Plants > Roots > Rhizosphere > Soil | place...
ACCATCGACGGCCGTCCGGCCGAGATGGGCCCGACCGAATACCGTCTGCTGCAATTCTTCATGACCCACCAGGAGCGCGCCTATACCCGTGGCCAGTTGCTGGATCAGGTCTGGGGCGGCAACGTCTACGTCGAAGAGCGCACCGTGGACGTACACATCCGCCGTCTGCGCAAAGCCCTCGGCGACGCCTACGAAAATCTGGTACAAACCGTTCGCGGCACGGGCTATCGCTTTTCCACAAAAAGCTGACAGCCCCGCGTGAACAGACAGCGTGTACGGCTCGCCGGACACCGGACAAGGATGCGTTCCTAATTGAATCAGAACTGGCATGGCACCCTGATCCGCCATATGTTGCTGCTGATCACTGGCTGCCTCGTGGTCGGGCTGATCAGCGGCCACTATGGCTGGAGCCTGGCCATCGGCCTCGGTCTGTATCTGGCCTGGACCCTCAAGCAGTTGCTGCGCCTTCATGCCTGGCTGAGCAAGCACAAAGCCGACGAGCCGCCTCCGGATGGTTATGGCCTGTGGGGCGAAGTCTTCGACAGCATCTATCACTTGCAACGCCGTGACCAACGAGTGCGTGGGCGTCTGCAAGCCGTTATTGACCGTGTACAGGAATCCACCGCCGCCCTGCGCGACGCGGTGATCATGCTCGATAGCGAAGGCAACCTGGAGTGGTGGAACCGCGCCGCCGAGACCCTCATGGGCCTCAAGACGCCCCAGGACAGCGGCCAGCCGGTGACCAACCTGGTTCGTCACCCGCGCTTCAAGGAATACTTCGCCCAGGAAAACTATCAGGAACCCCTGGAAATTCCGTCGCCGACCAACGACCGCATGCGCATCCAGATGCTCATCACCCGCTACGGCAACAACGAGCACTTGATGCTGGTTCGGGATGTCACGCGCATCCATCAGCTGGAACAGATGCGTAAAGACTTCGTCGCCAACGTCTCTCACGAACTGCGCACGCCGCTGACGGTGATTTTCGGCTACCTGGAAACCCTGCTCGACAATGTCGAAGAGGTCAATCCACGCTGGGTGCGGGCACTGCAACAGATGCATCAGCAGGGCGGACGCATGCAGACGCTGCTCAATGACCTGTTATTGCTGGCCAAACTCGAGGCCACCGACTATCCATCGGACAATCAGCCGGTCGTCGTCAGCACTTTGTTGCAAACCATTACCAGCGACGCCCAGGCCCTGTCTGGCAACAAGAATCAGCAAATCAACCTGGATATCGAAGGTAGTGCACGCCTCAAAGGCAGTGAAACCGAGCTGCGCAGTGCCTTCTCCAACCTGATCTTCAACGCCGTGAAATACACCCCGGCCGAAGGCAAGATCCATATCCGCTGGTGGACCGACGCCAAAGGCGCGCACCTGAGCGTGAAGGATTCCGGGATCGGCATCGAGACCAAGCACCTGCCTCGCCTGACCGAGCGCTTCTACCGCGTAGATTCCAGTCGCGCCTCGAACACCGGTGGCACCGGCCTTGGCCTGGCCATCGTCAAGCACGTACTGCTGCGTCATCGCGGCACGCTGGAGATCAGCAGCGTAATGGGCAAAGGCAGCGTTTTTACCTGCCATTTCGCCGCTGTTCAGTTGAGTAACGTTTAAAGCGCGACACTTGCGCCTCTAGGCAAGCTGGCTTTCAGCCGCTACATTGGCCCACTTGTGCCCTGGAATTTGGGCGCCTCATTCGACTCCTTGATCAAAACGGAACCTGTAAAACCCCACCATGGACCCTTCCCCTAGTCTTAGTATCGCCGCTATTTTCGCCGACTTCGGCATGATTCTTTTTGCACTTGTCCTGGTCCTGCTCAACGGTTTCTTCGTTGCCGCAGAGTTCGCCATGGTTAAGCTGCGCTCTACCCGTGTTGAAGCCATCGCCGAGAAAAACGGCTGGCGCGGACACATCCTGCGCACCGTACACAGCCAGCTGGACGCCTATCTGTCGGCCTGCCAGTTGGGTATCACCCTCGCCTCTCTCGGCCTTGGCTGGGTCGGTGAGCCGGCCTTCGCCCACCTGCTTGAGCCCGTGCTCGCCGCCGTGGGTGTGACTTCGCCGGAAATCATCAAAGGCGCGTCGTTCTTCACTGCCTTCTTCGTGATCTCCTACCTGCACATCGTGGTTGGCGAACTGGCACCGAAATCCTGGGCCATCCGTAAACCCGAACTGCTGTCCCTGTGGACGGCCGTGCCGCTGTACCTGTTCTACTGGGCCATGTACCCGGCCATTTACCTGCTCAACGCCAGCGCCAACGGCATCCTGCGTATCGCTGGCCAGGGCGAACCCGGCCCCCATCACGAGCACAGCTACAGCCGTGAAGAACTGAAACTGATCCTGCACTCCAGCCGCGGCCAGGACCCCAGCGACCAGGGCATGCGTGTACTGGCTTCGGCCGTGGAAATGGGCGAGCTGGAAGTGGTCGACTGGGCCAACTCCCGCGAAGACCTGATCACCCTGGACTGCAACGCGCCGCTCAAGGAAATCCTCGCCTTGTTCCGTCGCCACAAGTACAGCCGCTACCCGGTGTACGACGCGCAAAAGAACGAGTTCATCGGCCTGCTGCACATCAAGGATCTGTTGCTGGAACTGGCGGCGCTGGATCACATCCCCGAGTCGTTCAACCTGCTGGAGCTGATCCGCCCGCTGGAGCGCGTCTCCAAGCACATGCCGCTGTCGCGTCTGCTGGAGCAATTCCGCCAGGGCGCCGCGCACTTTGCTGTGGTCGAAGAAGCCGACGGCAAGGTCGTGGGCTACCTGACCATGGAAGACGTACTGGAAGTGCTGGTCGGCGACATTCAGGACGAACACCGCAAGGCCGAACGCGGCATCCTCGCCTATCAGCCGGGCAAGCTGCTGGTACGTGGCGACACGCCGCTGTTCAAGATCGAACGCCTATTGGGCATCGATCTGGACCACGTCGAAGCCGAGACACTGGCAGGCCTGATCTACGAAACCCTCAAGCGGGTACCGGAAGAAGAGGAAGTCATGGAAGTCGAAGGCCTGCGCATCATCATCAAGAAGATGAAAGGGCCGAAAATCGTGTTGGCCAAGGTGCTTAAGATCGATTGATCGCCAGAGCGATCCGTGGGAGCGAGGCTTGCCCGCGAAAGCGATCTTCTTGGCTAAGAGTCTGTATCGGCTGTACCGGCCCCTTCGCGGGCAAGCCGCGCTCCCACAGGAGCAAGGTTTGCCGCGCGATCACAAACCGTTCAATTCCCGCCCACGGCAAAATTGGGCAGGCTCTGCACCGGCTGGTTGAATTCGTAGGGAATCGATTCCAGCGCCAGGCCAGTGTTGCGCTGCACGACAAAGTGCAGGTGCGGTCCGCTGCTGTTGCCAGTGTTGCCTGACAGCGCCAGGGCGCTGCCCACGCCCACACGGTCGCCCTCCTTGACCTTCACCGAGCCTTGCTTGAGGTGCAGGTAGACACCCATGGTGCCGTCGTCATGCAGGATGCGCACAAAATTGCCTGACGGTTCAGAGCCGCGCCCGCTCTGGCCATTCTCGATCTTCATCACCACCCCGCCCCGCGCGGCAATGATCGGCGTGCCCTCGGGCATGGCGATATCCATGGCATAGCGACTCTTGACCCCAAAATGGCTGTAGCGGCCATTAGGCCCCTGGCTCAGGCGGAACGGGCCGCCCACCCAGGGCAGCGGGTAGCGATAGGCCAGGGAAGAGCCATGGGGGTCGCCAGGCACGTAGGTCAGGTTGGACTTGTAGCTCATCGCCTTGCCCGGCACCTTGGGGCTGAGCACCATCAGCCGCTCGTTGCTGCGTGCAGGCAGGACACGACGCAGGGTGCCCTCGGTGGCGCCCAGCACGTTCTGCAGGCCGGACAGCTTCAGCTCGACCTCAACCGGCGCATACAGATCGTTGCGCACGTACAGGCTGTCGATGCCGTTGGCCTTCTTTACATCCAGATGCACCTGACGCTCGAAGTGCTCGACCATGCGATCGCGAAACACCACCACGGCAGAACCGGGCGTTGGACGATCAGTGAAGGAAACCACGCCATTGGCGTCGGTGAACTTGTAGATGGTCAGCGCCGCAGCGGATTGCGCAGTCAGCAGCAAAACACAGAGGGTTGTCAGGCGCTGGAGCATAGGGAGACTGGCCTGTAAGAGAAGTGAGGCAAGCCTACCAGTGATCTGTAAGGATTGGGATGCAGCGGTTTCAATCGGCAACAGAAGGAGCGTCAAGGAAACCGCGTCAGCTGATCACCGCAGGGCGAATTGTGGGAGCCGGCTTGCTGGCGATTGCGGCGGATCAATCACTGCTGCTATTGCGAGCGCTCCGCACTCGATCGCCACCAAGGCGGCTCCCACATCCTGCAAACGCACTACAGAATCGATCAGGCCCCAGGCACGAAGTGCTTCTGCGCCGTACCACGGGCGATCAGGCGCGACAGGTAGTCGAGCTTCTGCGCATCCTGGTCGACAAAGCGGAAGGTGATCTGCAGCCAGTCGCTGTCCGGTTTCTGCTCGAAGGCAACGATGCCATGCAAGTAACCGTTCAGGCGGGCAATCTCGGCGTTGTCACCCTGCTCCAGATCGAGCACGGCGCTTTCGAGGATCTGCGGCAGCTTGTCGTTGCGCTTGACCAACAGCGACGCCTCTTTGAGGGTCAGTGCCTTGATGATGCACGGCTGATTGCCGCTTGGCAGGCGCAACTGGCCCTGGCCACGTCCGGCAGGGGCGGCAGTCTTGACCTCAGGGCTTGGCACCGGCGGCGGGTTGGCAATGCCACCACCGGCCGGCTTGAGCACTTCGGCCTTGCCACCGGTCAGGGCGTTGAGCGAGTCGTTCAATGGCGAACTCATGCGCTGCGGCGCGGTGCTCATCACGGCATCGAGCTTGCCGACCTTGGCCAGGGCTTTCTTGACCTTGGTCAGCAGCTGTTCGTTGGTGAACGGTTTGCCCACGAAATCGCTGACGCCGGCCTGGATGGCCTGCACCACGTTCTCTTTATCGCCACGGCTGGTGACCATGATGAAGGGTACGGTCTTGAGGTGGTTGTCTTGCTGGCGGCACCAGGTCAACAACTCCATACCGGACATCTCCGGCATTTCCCAGTCGCACAGAATCAGGTCGTAGACCTCACGGGTCAGCAGAACCTGAGCCTTGCGGCCGTTGACGGCGTCATCGGTATGAATACCGGGGAAATAATTACGCAGACCTTTTTTGACCAGATCGCGAATGAAAGTCGCGTCATCCACAATCAATACACTGACTTTACTCATCGACGCTCCTGCGGGCGTGTTAACCACAACTTGGTTGATACGACGCACGCCCTTTAATTCGGCAAGCATAACGCTGGCGCAAAGCCAGCGTCCAAACTGAATGAGCCGCCGACGCATTTAAATGCCCGGCGACTGAAATTAGGGGACCTTTATAACGAAAAAAGCCCAGCAATGCGCTGGGCTTTTTTGTGCAAAAGGCCGCAGGCAATATTACTTATCGTCAGCGTCGCCCGGAACATTAGCGCTTTCGTCGCTGCTGATACCGTGCACTTCTTCCTTCATGCGCTTGAGGCCCAGGTGACGCACGTCGGTGCCGCGTACCAGGTAGATGACCAGTGCCGAGATATTGCGGGCATGGTCGCCGATACGCTCCAGCGAACGCAGGACCCAGATCACGTTGAGTACGCGGGAGATCGAACGCGGATCTTCCATCATGTAGGTCGCCAGCTCACGCAGGGCGGTCTTGTACTCGCGGTCGATGACCTTGTCGTACTGAGCGACCGACAGCGCCAGCTCGGCGTCAAAGCGGGCGAACGAGTCCAGCGCATCACGAACCATGTTGCGCACCTGATCGCCGATATGACGCACTTCCACGTAACCACGCGGCGACTCGCCTTCTTCGCACAGCTGGATGGCACGACGGGCGATCTTGGTGGACTCGTCACCGATGCGCTCCAGGTCGATCACCGACTTGGAAATGCTGATGATCAAACGCAGGTCCGAAGCCGCAGGCTGACGGCGGGCGAGAATGCGCAGGCACTCTTCGTCGATGTTGCGCTCCATCTGGTTGATGCGGTCGTCGACTTCACGAACCCGCTGGGCCAGGCCCGAGTCGGCTTCGATCAACGCCGTCACGGCATCGTTGACCTGCTTCTCGACCAAACCACCCATTTCGAGCAGATGGCTGCGAACGTCTTCGAGCTCGGCGTTGAATTGTTGAGAGATGTGATGGGTATGGCTGTCTTTATGGATCATGCTCGGTGTCCTTGGAACGTCCGGTTAAGTGCGAAAACGCCGCGGTGGTTCAGGGCTGACGAAGCACGTCCTAGCCGTAACGACCGGTAATGTAGTCTTCAGTCTGTTTTTTCGCCGGGTTGGTGAACAACGTATCCGTGTCACCGAACTCGACCAACTTGCCCATGTACATGAAAGCTGTGTAATCAGAGACCCGTGCCGCCTGCTGCATGTTGTGGGTAACGATCACAATGGTGTATTTGGATTTCAGTTCGTAGATCAGCTCTTCGACTTTTAGCGTCGAAATCGGATCAAGAGCCGAACAGGGTTCGTCGAGCAGCAGGACTTCCGGCTCCACGGCGATAGTCCGGGCGATCACCAGACGCTGCTGCTGGCCACCGGACAAACCCAGCGCCGACTCGTACAGGCGGTCCTTGACCTCCTCCCACAAGGCCGCGCCCTTCAAAGCCCACTCGACAGCCTCATCGAGTACGCGCTTTTTGTTGATGCCCTGGATGCGCAAGCCGTAGACCACGTTTTCGTAGATGGTCTTGGGGAACGGGTTGGGCTTCTGGAACACCATGCCGACGCGACGCCGCAATTCAGCGACGTCCTCGCCCTTGCGATAGATATTGTGGCCGTAGAGGTTGATGGCACCCTCTACGCGGCAGCCGTCGACCAAATCGTTCATACGATTGAAGGTGCGCAGCAGAGTAGATTTGCCACAGCCGGACGGGCCGATGAACGACGTCACCCGCTGCTTGGGAATATTCAGGCCGATATCGAACAATGCCTGCTTGCCACCGTAGAACAGGTTAAGGCCGGGCACTTCAATGGCGACGGTTTCCTCGGCCATGCCCAGCTCTGCCTTGTGGCGCCCCAGGGCCGACATATTGATGCCTGGGGTGTGAGTGTCTTGCGGCATCGAGTCCTCCCTCTGCCAAACCTTCATTGGGTTTGACCGCGCAGCCGCGGCCACTACGATCAGCTGTCCAGCGCCTTGTATTTCTCACGCAAATGATTGCGGATCGCTACGGCCGACAGGTTAAGCAGGGCAATCACCAGCACCAGCAACAGCGCGGTGGCGTACACCAGCGGCCGTGCGGCTTCGACGTTGGGACTCTGGAAGCCGACGTCATAAATATGGAACCCCAGGTGCATGATCTTCTGATCCAGATGCAGATAAGGGTAGTTGCCATCCACCGGCAGCGATGGCGCCAGCTTGACCACCCCCACCAGCATCAGCGGCGCCACTTCACCGGCAGCGCGGGCCACGGCAAGGATCAGCCCCGTCATCATCGCCGGGGTAGCCATGGGCAGGACGATCTTCCACAGCGTTTCGGCCTTGGTGGCGCCCAGGGCCAGCGAACCTTCGCGGATGGTCAGGGGGATACGCGCCAGGCCTTCCTCAGTGGCAACGATGACCACCGGCACGGCGAGCAGCGCCAAAGTCAGCGAGGCCCATAAGAGGCCCGGCGTACCGAAAGTCGGCGCGGGCAAGGACTCGGCAAAGAACAACCGGTCAATCGAGCCGCCCAGCACATAGACGAAAAACCCCAGGCCGAACACGCCGTAGACAATGGCCGGAACCCCGGCCAGGTTGTTCACGGCAATGCGGATCAAGCGGGTCACCGGGCCTTGCCGGGCGTACTCACGCAGGTAGATCGCGGCCAGTACACCAAATGGCGTGACGATGATCGCCATGATCAGCGTCATCATCACCGTGCCGAAAATCGCCGGGAAGATGCCGCCTTCGGTGTTGGCCTCACGGGGGTCTTCACTGAGGAATTCCCACAGCTTGCTGAAGTAGAAACCCGTCTTGGCCGCCGTGCCCATGGCATTGGGCTGATAAGCGTGCACCACCTTGCCCAGATTGATCTCGACTTCCCGGCCATCGGCTTCACGGGCGGTCAGGCTGTCGCGGTTGACCGCTTCATGCAGGCCGCCCAGTTGCGCCTCGATGACTTTGTAGCGGGCATCCAGCTCGGCACGCTCGGCGTCCAGGTCCGCCTGTGCGGCGGCGTCGAGCGTACCTTTCAACTCCAGTTTGCGCCGCTCAAGACGCAGCTGTTCGATGCTGTGGTTGATGGCACCTATGTCTTTCTTTTCCAGCTTGTTCAACTGCTCGGCCAGATCAGCCACGCGCTTGATCCGCTCTTGCAGGATCGGCCATGCGGCCTGCCCTTCGGCGATGACTTTGCCACCTTCCTTGATATTCACCAGATAGCCGTAGAAGTTGCCCCACTCGCGGCGCTCCAGGGTCATCAACTCGGCAGGATGTTGCTGATCGCTCAGCCACTCGCCCACCACCCAGGTGAAGTCGCTGGGATTGCTGTCGCGATTGCCGACCTTCAGTAGCTCACGGGTCATCAACTCCGGGCCCTGCTCGGACACCGGCATGCCCGCCGCCTTGAGCCGCGCCCGCGGCACCAGTTCCTGCTGCACCACCTCGCCGATCACCGGCTGCGCCTGCAGGCCCGGCACCGTGTATTGCGCAGACAGCAGATCAGCCGGCCAGAAGTGCCCCAGGCCGCGCACGGCAATGATCAGCAGCAGGCCCAGGGTCATGATCACGGCGATGGAAACAGCGCCCGCACTCATCCACACGCCAGGGGCGCCGCTTTTGATCCAGCTCTTGAGGGAGTCCTGTTTCACTGACGCTTAGCTTCCTTAGAGAGACGAGTATTTTTTGCGCAGGCGCTGACGAATCAGCTCTGCCAGGGTGTTCATCACAAAGGTGAAGACCAGCAACACCAACGCGGCGAGGAACAGCACGCGATAGTGGCTGCCACCCACTTCCGATTCCGGCATTTCCACGGCGACGTTGGCGGCCAGGGTACGCATGCCTTCGAACAGGTTCATATCCATGATCGGCGTATTGCCCGTAGCCATCAGCACGATCATGGTTTCGCCGACGGCACGGCCCATGCCGATCATCAGCGCCGAGAAGATGCCAGGGCTGGCGGTGAGGATCACCACCCGGGTCAGGGTCTGCCACGGTGTGGCACCCAGAGCCAGGGAGCCCAGGGTCAGGCCGCGCGGCACACTGAAAATGGCGTCTTCGGCAATGGAATAGATATTCGGGATTACCGCAAAGCCCATGGCCAGGCCCACTACCAGGGCGTTGCGCTGGTCGTAGGTGATGCGCAGGTCATCGGTGATCCACTGACGCATGTCGCCGCCGAAGAACCAGTTCTCCAGATGCGAGCTCATGCCCAGTGACACCCAGCCCACCAGCAGCACCACTGGAATCAGAATCGCGCTCTCCCAGCCATCAGGCACTCGCAGGCGAATGGAGTCCGGCAGGCGGCTCCAGGCAAAGCCCGCCAGCAGAATGCCCAGCGGCGTAAACAACAGCAGGCTGAAGACACCCGGCAGGTGCGCTTCCAGGTAAGGCGCCAGGAACAGCCCGGCAAAGAAGCCAAGGATGACCGTAGGCATGGCTTCCATCAGCTCGATCACCGGCTTGACCTTGCGGCGCATGCCGGGCGCCATGAAGTAGGCGGTGTAAATCGCAGCGGCAATCGCCAGGGGCGCGGCGAGGAACATGGCGTAGAACGCAGCTTTCAACGTGCCGTAGGTCAGGGGCGCCAGGCTCAGCTTGGGTTCGAAATCACTGTTGGAAGCCGTCGACTGCCAGACGTACTGCGGCGAGTCGTAGTTTTCGTACCAGACCTTGCCCCACAGCGCGCTCCAGGACACTTCCGGGTGCGGATTCTTCAACGTCATCGGCTGCAACTTGCCTGCAGCTTCGAGGACAACCCGGTCGGCACGCGGCGACATGGCCAGCACGCCAGCACCGTTCGCCACCTGCTCGGTCAGCAGGGTGCGGTGGGCGGTACTGTGGAACACACCGAGCGCACCGCTGACATCCAGAGCAATAAAGCCCTTGCGTCGCTGCTCGGCGGTAATCTGCGCGATGGGCGTGGTACCCAGCTGGAAGTCACGGATATGCATCAGGCGCTGTTCGCCGTCGGTATCGCGGGCCATGAACCACTGGGCCAGGCCACCCCGGGAGTTACCCAGCAGCAACGAAACGCCGCCGACCAGTTGAGCACTGGCGGTGATTTCCGTATTGGCATCCTCGACCAGCTTGTAACGGCCATTGAGAGTGCGGTCGCGCAGATTGAAGACATCGGCCTGGGCACGACCATTGATCACGTAGAGCCATTGCTGACGCGGGTCGATATAGACAGCTTTGACGATGGCCGAGACTTGCGGCAAGTCGATGCTGACCTGCTGGACCGCCGTATCACCGGTCAGCAGGTTTTCTTTCTGTTCCAGCGCCAGCACATGCAGCTGCGAACCGGTGGTGCCCGCCAACAGCAAGGAATTCACTCCCGCGTTGAGACTGATGTGCTCCACGGGCCGACCTTCGTCATCCAGCACCAAAGGCGCAAGGCCATAGGGCCAGGCGATGGTCGGCGTGATGGTTTTCTTGTTGTCCGGGTAGGAAATCGGATAGGTGTGCTTGAGCACCAGCACCTGGCCATTGGACAAACCCAGCGCGACCAGCGGCGAGCCGGGCTGATCCTGGGCGATGGAGCTGACGTAGGTGCCTGCGGGCAGCGGCAGGCTGACGCGTTTGAGCAGCGCACCATCGTCCAGATTGAAGAAAATCGCCTCGCCCTTGTCGGAGATGCGCATGCCAACCTGATTCTGCTCCTCAAGGGAGAGCATCAGCGGTTTGCCACTGTCCTGCAGCCAACCGGGGGTGAGTTCGTTGGCGCTGCTGAGCCTGGCGCCCTGGAACAGCGGTGCCACCACGTAGGCCAGATAGAAGAAAATCAGAGTAATTGCGGCGAGCACAGCAAGGCCACCGATGGCGACATACCAACGGGTCAGGCGATCTTTCAAGGCACGAACACGACGCTTGCGTTTTAGCTCCGGGGTATTGAAGTCGATGCGCTGCGGTGACGAGTCCTGAGTCATTGTGGAGTTGGCCAGCTCATTCATCCGCACACCCTAGAGATCCCTTGTTACAAAAACATTACTGGTTGATGACATCAAAGGCTTCGGTGGGAGCGAGGCTTGCCCGCGAATGGCTCGACGCGATATGCCTGACACTATGCGCTGCCACTTTCGCGGGCAAGCCGCGCTCCCACAGATAATGTGTTTGCCGCGACATCGCAGCGCGTTCTACAACCCCAGATCAGCCAGCGCCTTGCTGACAACCTTGGCTGGTAGCGGAATATAACCGTCTTTGGTCACCACTTCCTGACCCTGGCGCGACAACACCAGTTTGACGAACTCCGCTTCCAGTGGCGCCAGGGGCTTGTTCGGCGCCTTGTTCACGTAGAGATAAAGGAAACGCGCCAGTGGATAGCTGCCATTGAGCGCGTTGACCTCGTTGTCCTCGATAAACTCCCCGCCTTCCTGCCGGGCCAGAGGCACCGTGCGCACGCTGGAGGTCTTGTAACCGATGCCGGAATAACCGATACCGTTGAGCGAACTGCTGATGGAGCTCACCACCGAGGCCGATCCTGGCTGTTCATTGACATTGGCTTTGAAGTCACCCTTGCACAGCGCTTCTTCCTTGAAATAACCGTAGGTGCCCGATACCGAATTGCGCCCGAACAGCTGCACCGGTTTGATCGCCAAGGCGCCGGTCACACCCAGATCGCCCCAGGTCTTGACCTCGTTCCTGGCACCGCACAGACGGGTCGCGGAAAAGATCGCGTCGACCTGGCGCATGGTCAGGCCCTTGATGGGGTTGTCCTTGTGCACGAAGATCGCCAGGGCATCAACCGCCACCGGAATCGCCGTCGGTTTGTACCCGTGCTTCTGCTCGAATGCCGACAGCTCGCCGTCTTTCATCTTGCGGCTCATCGGGCCGAGGTTGGCAGTGCCTTCGGTCAGTGCCGGGGGCGCAGTAGAAGAACCGGCCGCCTGAATCTGAATGTTGACGCTCGGGTATTCCTTTTTATAGGCCTCGGCCCACAGGGTCATGAGATTGGCGAGCGTATCCGAACCAACGCTGGACAGGTTGCCCGAGACACCCGGCGTTTTCACGTAGGACGCAATGGCAGGGTCGACAGCAGCGACTGCGTTGGTGGCGATAACCCCGGCAATGCTGAAAGCCAGTGCGGTTATCAAACTCTTGAGTGTCATGCCAATCTCCTGGCAACAAAAATGAATAGTCCGGCCGCGGGTCTTGGTTTGCCGGATGAACACTCTATGAATAGTTTGTGACAGTTAAATGAAAGGCCATCCAACGATGGGCGCTGGATGGTCTTATTTTGCAGCGAGAGTGAAACGCGATGTGTCAGCGACGCTCTTTCGCCAGCAGATACAGGCCGATTCCTACACCCATACCGCACAGAATCGCGACATACCAGGCAGGGCCCATAGGGCTGGTCTTGAGCATCAGCGTCACTACCATCGGCGTCAGCCCGCCGAAAATCGCGTAGGCCAGGTTGTAGGAGAACGACAGCCCGGTGAAGCGCACCTTCGGCGGGAACGCCTTGACCATCACGTAAGGCACTGCACCGATGGTGCCGACAAACAGACCGGTCACGGCATACAGCGGGAACAGCAGATCAGGGCTGGCTGCGACGGTGTGATAGAAGGTCCAGGAGCTGAGCAGCAGCCCCAGACCACCAAACAGGAACACCCGTCCGGCGCCGAAACGGTCCGCCAGGGCTCCGGCACCGATGCAACCCAGGCTCAGGAACACGATGGCCAGGCTGTTGGCCTTGAGGGCCGTGGCCGCCGAGAAGCCGTATACCGGCGTCTGCAGCAGGGTCGGGGTCATCAGGATCACCACCACCACACCCGCCGACAGCAGCCAGGTCAGCAGCATCGAGAGCACCACCGCACCGCGATGGTCACGCAACACGGCCTTGAGCGGCACTTCTTCAGCCAGTTGCTTGCGCAGCTGCAGTTCGGCGAATACCGGGGTCTCGTGCAGCCAGCGGCGCAGGTAAACCGACAGCAGGCCAAACACACCGCCAAGCAGGAAAGGAATCCGCCAGGCGTAGTCCGATACTTCGGCCGGGCTGTAGAGGCTGTTGATCAGGGTCGCGACCAGCGAACCAAGGAGGATCCCCGCCGTCAGGCCACTGGTCAGGGTGCCGCAGGCGTAGCCGATGTGCCGCGCCGGAACGTGCTCGGAGACGAACACCCAGGCGCCCGGCACTTCGCCACCGATGGCCGCGCCCTGGATGATGCGCATCAACAGCAGCAACACCGGAGCCCACAGGCCGATCTGCGCGTAGGTCGGCAGCAGGCCCATGATCAGCGTCGGCACGGCCATGAGGAAAATGCTCAGGGTGAACATTTTCTTGCGGCCCAGCAGGTCGCCGAAGTGCGCCATGACAATGCCGCCCAGGGGACGGGCCAGGTAGCCGGCGGCGAAGATGCCGAAGGTCTGCATCATGCGCAGCCACTCGGGCATATCGACCGGGAAGAACAGCTTGCCGACCACTGCCGCGAAGAACACGAAAATGATGAAGTCGTAGAACTCAAGGGCGCCGCCCAGCGCGGACAGCGACAGCGTCTTGTAGTCATTACGGGTCAATGGACGCGACTGCTGCGCGTTACTTGAAGGCACGGAAGACATGAAAATGGTTTCTCTGTGAGGCACTTTTGAGTTTGCTGGCCATCAGCAGCGTCGGGGATAACCGAACGGTTTGCGGGCAAGATTATTTCGGCCAATGGGTATATCGGCACCAAAATTGCGTACAAAAGAAGCGCTGTAGCCTTGAACAGGTCCGGCACGATAGCAAATTGTTTCAAAAAGCACACAGGCATAAGCAGCCGATGGGCCGAAAACCCTACCCGACAGTCGTCCTGTGACGTCTGCCCCGATATACTCGGCAACCGCCGGGCTAGACAGGGTTGGGTGAAAACGTAGCGAATCCTGTTTCCGTAGATGCTGTGCCAAGGCCACTTCCAGAGCCGTCTTGGCAGAGTTTCTCCCTTAAGCGCGGCCATCAGTGGTGAACGCATCACGTTCACATGAATCGTATTGACTGGCGCCTTTCAACCGCAGCAAGAACACCAAGAGTCATGGGTCAGAGGCACCCTAGGCATGATCGAGCTCGAACAAGAAGATCCCATCCCGCAAGGCGACCTTGCCCTGCAAATCACCGCATTGCCCCGTGAAACCAACGGTTTCGGCGATATTTTCGGCGGCTGGCTGGTATCCCAGATGGACCTGGCTGGCACCGCAATGGCCAGCCGTGTCGCCGGCGGTCGCGTGGCCACCGTTGCAATTGACCGCATGGCCTTCCTGGTCCCGGTTGCAGTAGGCGCGCAGCTGTCCTTCTATACCCAGACCCTGGAAATCGGCCGCAGCTCGATCCAGATGATGGTCGAAGTCTGGAGCGACGACCCCCTGTCCAGCGAATGGCGCAAAGTGACCGAAGCCGTCTTCGTCTTCGTCGCCATCGATGGCAGCGGTCGCACCCGCTCGGTCCCGGCCCGTCGATAAAGAAAGAGAGAAGGTTCCATGTCCATAGCCCAACCTGAAGTCGAATCCATCCACCTGGGTGAACTGAACGCCTGGCGCATTCGCCACGACGACGCCGAGCTGGTGATTGCCCAACAGGGCGCGCACATCGTCAGCTACCAACGCGACGGCCATGAGCCATTGATCTGGTCCAACCCTGCCGCTGAATTCAAGCAGGGCAAGGCCATTCGCGGCGGCATGCCGGTGTGCTGGCCCTGGTTCGGCAACCTGGAGCGCAACCCGGACAGCGTCCAGGCCATGCGCCAGAGCGAAGAACCGGCCAAGGCCCATGGCGAAGTACGGGCGCTGAACTGGGAATTGATGGGCATGGGCCTGGACGGCGATGCCCTGCTGATCGACTTCATTGCGCCCCAGGCTGAAGGCAAGCTACCGGGCTGGCCGCACAATGTGGCGCTGAAGCTGAGCATCCGCATGGATCAGGCGTTGCACGTCAGCCTGGTCAGCTATAACGCGGGCGAACAAGCCGTAACTCTGAGTCAGGCATTGCATACCTACTTCGCGGTGAGCGATGTGCGCGAGATCAGCGTCGAAGGCCTCGACGGTCTCGACTACCTCGACACCCTGCAAAGCTGGGAAGAAGAACGTCAACAGACCGGTGCGCTGACGTTTACCGGCGAGACCGACCGTATCTACCTCGATACGCCGGAGCACCTGGCGATCAACGACCCGACCTGGAACCGGCGCATCTTCATTCGCGCCATCGGCTCGCAGTCGGCAGTGATCTGGAACCCATGGACCGCCAAGACCGCTACTTTCAGCGACATGGCGGCCGACGGCTGGCAGGGCATGGTCTGCATCGAGACCGCTAACGTGCTGGAAGACGTCGCGGTCATCGAGCCGGGCGCCATGCAGGTGATGGGCGTGAGTATCTGGTCCGAATCGCTGTAAGCGGCGGCGCTTAAAGGTCCGCCTCGGTGACGACGCGGACCTTGCCCGCATCCAGCGCATAGGCCGCATCGGCCAGATCATTGCTGACTTTCTCGACCTTCAGCGTGCCGACCACCCACAGCGGTGTATAGATATCGTCCAGCTTCAAGCCTTTCGGATAGCGCACCAGCACCATCTGATTGGGCGGCGGTGGCGGTACGTGAATGCAGGCGCCAGGGTAAGGCACAAGGAAGAACAGTGTGCTACGACCCTTGGCATCGGTCTCCAGCGGCACCGGATAGCCGCCCAGACGAATATTCTTGCCGTCCATTGCCGCCACGGTCTTGGTCGAATACATCACCGCAGGCAGGCCCTTGGCCTGCTTCAGGCCACCCTTGCTGTCAAAACGCCCCTGCGCCTCGGGCGAGTTATGATCGATTTCGGGCATGGCTTCGAGGGCTTTCTGATCCGACTTGGGCATCAGTTCCAGCCAATCGGTTTCCGGCAGTTCGGCATGCACCAGCCCGGACACCAGCAACAGGGAAACAAAGAGAAGACGACGCATGAGGAGCTCGGCAAAAGGGGAGTTGAAATTGCCGGCTATCTTAGCGCCCTGCGCGGGTCTACGCAGAGCGCCAGATGAAGGGAATCAGTTCTTTTTGATCATGCTGTAGATGACCAGCAGGATAATCGCGCCGACCAGCGCGCCGAGAAAGCCCGCGCCCTGCCCTGCCTGGTAGATACCCAATGCCTGACCGCCATAAGTAGCCGCCAGCGAACCGCCGATGCCCAGCAGGATAGTCATGATCCAGCCCATGCTGTCATCGCCCGGTTTCAGGAACCGCGCCAGCAGGCCAACGATCAAGCCAATGAAAATGGTTCCGATGATACCCATGCGATGTTCCTCTGAAAGATGTGATCAAGCCCAAGCTTGGCCAGCCAATGGCTGCACGCTATCAGAGGGGCTTGGGAACAAAATGGTTCAATGGTGGGCCACCTACTATAGGACCGGCTTCAGTTGGGAGGGCGATCTCCCGGCTAAAGCAGGTCCTACCGGAAGATGATCAGCGAGGCTCAACCCTTGATCAACGCCTCAACCAGCTTCACCTGACGATCCAGAGTCGCGCGATCGGCGCTGCGTACGGTGGCATGACCCACCTTGCGGCCAACCTTGAACGCCTTGCCGTAGTGATGCAGGTGGCAGTCGTCAATGGCAATGACCTTCTCCACCGCAGGCACTTCACCGATAAAGTTGAGCATGGCGCTCTCGCCGACCTTGGCCGTGGAGCCCAGTGGCAGGCCCGCGCCCGCCCGCAAGTGGTTTTCGAACTGGCTGCACTCGGCGCCTTCGGTGGTCCAGTGCCCGGAGTTGTGTACTCGCGGGGCGATTTCGTTGGCCTTGAGGCCGCCGTCGACTTCAAAGAATTCGAAGGCCATCACACCAACGTAATCGAGCTTTTGCAGCACACGGCCGACATAGTCTTCGGCCAGGCCCTGCAACGGGTGATCGGTGCTGGCGATGGACAGGCGCAGGATGCCGTTGTCGTGGGTGTTGTGCACCAACGGGTAGAAACGGGTCTCGCCATCGCGGGCACGTACAGCGATCAGCGACATTTCGCCAGTGAACGGCACGAAGCCTTCCAGCAGGCAAGGCACACTGCCCAGTTCGGCGAAGGTATCGACCACATCAGCGGCCGTGCGCAGGACTTTCTGGCCTTTGCCGTCGTAACCGAGGGTGCGGGTTTTCAATACCGCAGGCAGGCCGATGCGGGCAACCGCAGCGTCCAGGTCGGCCTGGGACTGGATATCGGCGAATTCCGGCGTAGGAATGCCCAGGTCCTTGAACATGCTCTTCTCGAACCAGCGGTCACGGGCGATACGCAAGGCATCGGCGCTCGGATAGACCGGAACGAACTGCGAAAGGAAGGCGACGGTTTCCGCTGGCACGCTTTCGAACTCGAAGGTCACCAGATCGACTTCATCGGCCAACTGGCGCAGATGATCCTGATCGCCGTAATCGGCACGCAGATGCTCGCCCAGGGCAGCGGCGCAAGCGTCCGGCGCGGGGTCGAGAAAAGCGAAATTCATCCCCAGCGGCGTACCTGCCAGGGCCAACATGCGACCCAACTGGCCGCCACCGATTACACCGATCTTCATGGAAAAACCTCAGGCGTCGCGCGGGTCTGGATTGTCCAGGACGTTGTCTGTCTGCTCAGTGCGGAATTTCTTCAGCACGGCGTGAAATTGCGGATGCTTGGCGCCCAGGATGCTGGCCGACAGCAGCGCGGCGTTGATCGCACCGGCCTTGCCGATGGCCAGGGTGGCAACCGGAATGCCCGCTGGCATCTGTACGATGGACAGCAGCGAATCGACGCCCGACAGCATCGACGACTGGACTGGCACACCCAGCACCGGCAAATGGGTCTTGGCTGCGCACATACCCGGCAAGTGAGCGGCACCACCGGCACCGGCGATGATCACCTCAATCCCGCGTTCCTCGGCCTGTTCGGCGTACTGGAACAGCAGGTCCGGCGTACGGTGGGCCGAAACCACTTTGACTTCGTACGGAATGCCGAGCTTTTCCAGCATATCGGCGGTGTGGCTAAGGGTGGACCAATCGGACTTGGAGCCCATGATCACGCCAACCAGTGCGCTCATC
>Ga0105251_10001734_pt1 | contig 18201 bp, 12 predicted proteins | sample KBSS64metaG_FD_80424 | JGI IMG/M metagenome (GOLD analysis project Ga0105251, IMG submission 80424) | Switchgrass rhizosphere microbial communities from Kellogg Biological Station, Michigan, USA - KBS S6-4 metaG | ecosystem: Host-associated > Plants > Roots > Rhizosphere > Soil | place...
GATCGTCAAACCGCTGGACGGTGCCGCCAGCATGGGCGTGGAGAAAGTCGAAAACGAGGCCGACCTGCGCGTCCTGCTCAATACCATCGACCTCTCGCGGTATGAGCTCGAAGCCTTCATGCACGGCCAGACCTACCACATCGACGGCTTCGCCGATGTCGATGGCAGCGTGCCGTTCCAGGTGGTATCGCGCTACATCAACAGTTGCCTGGATTTCGCCAAGGCCCAGCCGCTGGGTTCGGTGATTGTCCAGGCGTCAGCGCTGCGCACGCGCATCGAAGCGTTCAGCCAACAGATCCTGCGCGCGCTGAATCTGCGCTGCACCGCGTTCCACCTGGAAATTTTCGTCGAGCCGGACGAGTCGCTGGTGTTCCTCGAAATCGGCGCGCGGGTCGGCGGCAGCGAAGTCCCGCACCTGATCAACAAGGTGTTCGGGGTCAACCTGTACGAGCACTGGCTGCGCCGCCTCGCCGGCGAGCAGGTGCCCTTGCCCGCCCTCGACGCCGATCCGAGCGGCGGCTGGCTGGTCATCCCGAAACCGGCACAGCTGCCCTGCCGCGTCGTCCAGGCGCAGTCGCTGCGCGCCGACCTGCCCAACCTGTGGCGCGAACTGTTGCCCGAGCCCGGACAGATCCTCGAAGCCGGCGGCAGTTACGACGCACTGCACAGCGGCCGCTTCATTTTTGTCGGTGGCAGCGAAGACGCCACTGAGCGCGATATCCACCAGACCACCCAGACCTTCCAATTTCAGGCCGAACCGCTATGAACGCCAGTCCCTCTCAAGCCTTGAACGACGAGCCGTTGCTGGGTGAACTGAACCATTACCTGCGCGCCGACGAACGACGCGCCGTGGCGACCATCGGCGAACGCCTGATCGACGCCGCGGGCGGTCTCGACAGGCTGCCCGACTACAAACTGATGGTCGCCTACGGCGGTGGCAAGGACAGCTCCTACACCGTGGCCATGCTGCGCGCCACGCAATTGCACCTGTCGGTGCTGCATGGCCGTACGTTCCAGTTGCGCATCGCCAACATGCGCCACGCCGGTGTGCCGGATGCGGTAATGGCGAACATCGACCGGGTCTACCGTGCCTTGCACCTGTTCGACGATCCGCGCGTGGAAATGCTGGTGGTCGATCACCAGCAGATCCGCCCGTTCGAACGCCACTTGCCGTTCCCGGCCGATGTGCAGGCGATGAACCGTTTCGACGTCTTGATGAACGGCCATCGCACCGCCGGCGACGGGCGCCCGACCTTCTGCAACAGCTGCAACCTGGCCGTCGCCGACTTCTACGGACGCGCGGCATGGTGGCAGGGCGGGGTCGATGCGGTGGTCACCGGCGACTCGCGCAAGGAACAGAAGCACTATTTCACCTGGATCATGCGCCTGGCGCAGCGTCTGGGGCTGAACGTCGACGAATGCCGCCGCCAGGGTTTCCGCGGCTTGCTGCAGGCGCTGGATGGCGTGGCGCAGAGCTATTTCGTCGAGCTGTTCGGTGAAGGTTTCGATCAGCAGCGCGAGGAACGCCGCGTTGCCTGCGGCGACGAACACGCCGATCCGGCCTTTGTCAGCATCTACGATCTGGTCAGCTACAAGGTCGAGGATCACTGGGAACTGATCACCGAGTTTCTCGATTTCCGCTTCGAAGAACTGGCGTTCAGTTTCACCGAGTCGGACTGCGCCAATCCGCTGTTGATGGCGCATTTCCGTGGCCTAAAGGCCGAGTACGTGCAGGGTCGCCGGTACAACCAGGGCATCGCCGAATACCTCGAGCTGGCGCAGGCGCTGATGCGCAAGAAAGAAATGCCCCAGCGCCTGATCGACCTGGCCATGGCCGCGTATGCCGACGAACAGGGCATGCTCGCCCGCCGCACCCTCGCCACGCGTTTCGCCGAGCAGGCCTTCGGGCTGGATGAGGCGCAACTGGTGTGCATGCAGTTTGCCCCGTTCGTCGACCGTGGCCGTGAGCTTTCCAGTTTTGTCGGGCTGTGCCATGCGCAGCAACTGGGCAACCTCGACGACCTGCACCGGATCCTTGCCGGCGTCCACAACGACCCGAGCCTCAGCCAGTGGCTGACCCAGGTCAGTGGCCTGCCGCTGCCGGCGTTGCGCAGCCTGTACGCGCACCAGCGCATCGATTTCGACAGCGACGCCACGCTGATCGCCCGCGTGCGTGCGGGCGACCCGCACAAGGGCCGGATCAGTCGCTACGACCCGGCCACCGGCGAAACCGTGGTCGAACTGGTTTCGGGACGCTGAGGCATGACAGCGTTCAGCGGCGGATATTTTCAACAGTTCATCGAGCGTGCCCGCACTCGCGACGAGCTGGTGGTGCAACCACGCATGGGCTTCGGCGCCCTCAGCCAGATGCGCGCCGGGCTGGCCAGTGTCGCCGCCCTGCCCTGCGCGGCCATTGGCACCATCACGCTCGACAGCTACACCCGAGTCGGCGATTACCAGAGTGCGTTGCAGTGCCTCAACAGCTCGGCGCCGATGAACGGGTTCCCGATCATCAGTCACCCGATCGAAGCCGTGCGCACCATGCTTGCAGGGCTTTACGGGGCCGACTTTCCGATCCAGATCCGGCACGGCACTGCCAAGCCGCAGAATGTCTTCCAGCGCCTGGCCGCCCTGGGTCTGGACGCCACGGAAGGCGGGCCGGTGTCGTATTGCATGCCCTACAGCCGCCTGCCCCTGGCCGAGGCTGTCAGCGCCTGGGCCGAGAGTTGCCAGTTACTGGCCAGCGCGACCCGGCATGCGCATATCGAGAGTTTTGGCGGCTGTCTGCTGGGGCAGTTGTGCCCGCCTTCGCTGCTGATCGCCATGACCCTGCTCGAAGCGCTGTTTTTCCGCCAGCACGGGGTGCGCAGTGTTTCCCTCAGCTACGCCCAGGGCACCTCGATGGAACAGGATTTCGGGGCGTTGCAGGCACTGCGCGAGCTGGCCGCCGAGTACCTGCACGGCGACCACTGGCACGTCGTGGTGTACTCCTACATGGGCGTATTCCCGACCTCGAACCACGGCGCGCGGCGCTTGATATGCGACAGCGCACGCCTGACCAAGGCCGCCGGTTGCGAGCGGCTGATCGTCAAGACCGTCGCCGAATCGCGGCAGATCCCTTCCGTCGACGACAACCTCGATGCCCTGCGCATGGCCGCCGAGGTGGCTGCGGGCGAGCTGCCGTCCATCGACGCGAGCAGCGCCGGCTATTACCAGGAAACCCTGTTCGAGGCCCGGCGCCTGGTGGAAAGCGTGCTCGACCTGCATGCCGACATTGGTCTGGCATTGATCCAGGCGTTCGCTCGCGGCCTGCTCGACATCCCTTACTGCCTGCACCCGGACAACCCCGGTCGCGCCACCACGCGGATCGACGACAAGGGTGCGCTGCGCTGGGCCAACACCGGCGGCCTGCCATTGCCCCGCGCCAGCGGCCGGGTGCTGAGTGGCTCCGGCGTCAGCTCCGGCGAACTGTTTCAGATGTTGCATTACACGGTAAATCGTTATGACCAACCCTTGCATTGATTCGAGCCTGGCGCCGTTGATTCTGGTCGACGCCTATTCCACCGGCGCCCTGCTGGCGCGTTCGCTCGCCGGCGAGCGGCGCCTGTTGCACGTGCGCTCGCGCGCGAACATGCCAGCCGCGTTTGCCGCGAGCTGCCCCAAAGAGCTGTTTGCCGAGGATTACAGCGTCGCCGACGTCGGCCTCGACGCATTGGTCGCCACACTCGCCGCGCAACAACCGGCGGCGGTGCTGACCGGCAGTGAATTCGGCGTCGAACTGGCGGATCTGCTGGCCGCCCGCCTGGGCCTGCCGGGCAATGACCCGGCCACCTCCGCCGCCCGCCGTGACAAATCGTTGATGGCCGAGCAGGTGGCCCAGGCCGGCCTGCCGGTGGCGGCACAACTGCGCACGAACTCGATGGCCAGCGCCCTCGCCTGGTTCCAGGCCCGGGGCGGCACCAGCGTGGTCGCCAAGCCGCTGGACAGCGCCGGCTCGGACAACGTGTTCATCTGCCACGATGCCGGGCAATTGCAGGCTGCCGTCGAGGCGATCCTCGGTGCGACCAACTTGATGATGCTCAGCAACGAAGCGCTGCTGTTGCAGGAATACCTGAGCGGCGACGAGTACGTGATCAACAGTGTCAGCCATCAGGGCGAGCACTGGATCAGCGACGTCTGGAAATCCTCGAAAACTTTCGCCGCCGATGGCCGGAAAATCTACGACAGCGAGGACCTGGTACCCGCCGACGCACCGGAACTGCCGCAGCTGATCGAGTATGTGCAAGGTGTGCTCGATGCATTGGGCATCGTGCATGGCCCGGCGCACACCGAACTGATTCTGACCGCCGCCGGCCCGCGCCTGCTGGAAACCGGCGCGCGGCTCTCGGGGCTGGCCTGTCCGCCGGCGCTGCAAGCGGCCACCGGCAACGATCAGGTGGCCCTGACCTGCCTCAGCTATCTGCAGCCTGCGCGCCTGGCGCAATGGCCCAAGCGTTACCGGCTGCAGCAACACGCCAAGTGCCTGAACCTGATTGCCCATCGCCCGGGCCTGTTCGCGCAGAGCCAGGCGCGCCAGCGCCTGGAAAGCCTGCCGAGCTTTCACAACGTCAGATTCCGCTTCGCTGAAGGCGCCAGGATCGTCCCCACCATTGACCTCAACAGTTCACCGGGCGCGGTGTTTCTGCTGCACCCGCAGCTGCAACGGATCAATGCCGATTACGCCGCATGGCGTGGTTGGGAAAGGGATTGGTTGTAACGAAAAACAACCCCGCCAACGGGGTTCACCAAGGAAAAGAGCCATGAGCCTGCATACCCGAACCAAACGACTGAGCGTGCCTCAATTGGTCGCGATGAAGGGACAACAGAAAATTGTCTCTTTGACCGCGTACACCAGCCATATCGCCAGGTTGATGGACCCCATCGTCGACTTCATCCTGGTCGGTGACTCCACTGCCATGGTCGGTTACGGCCGCGCCTCGACCCTCGACATGAGCCTGGACGAAACCATCGCGCATACCCGCGCGGTCGTCAGCAGCACGCGCCTGGCCTGCGTGATCGCCGACATGCCGTTCGGCAGCTATCAGGAATCGCCGCAACAGGCCTACCGCAATTGTGCGCAGGTACTGGCGCGCACCGGTTGCGACGCCATCAAGCTCGAAGGCGGCGCGGTGCTTGCCGAGACGGTGGAATTCCTGGTCCGGCGCGGCATCCCGGTGATGGCGCATATCGGCCTGATGCCGCAATACGTCCACGCCATGGGCGGCTTCAAGGCCCAGGGCATGAACGAGGCTGCCGCGCTGGCCATCGAAGCCGACGCCCGTGCGCACCTTGAAGCGGGCGCCTTCAGCCTGTTGCTCGAAGGCGTGGCCGAAGGGGTCGCACGCCGGGTCACCGATTTCTCGTCCATGCCGACCATCGGGATCGGCGCGTCACCGGCGTGCGACGGTCAGGTGCTGGTGACCGAGGACATGCTCGGCCTGGGTGGCGACCATTTACCACGCTTCGTCAAACAGTACGCCGACGTCGGCGCGCTGATCAGCCAGGCTTGCGCAGACTTTGCCGCACAGGTGCGCGACGGCACGTTCCCCGAGCCCCGGCATTGCTATGGCATCAACTGAACGCCGGGAGCGTCAGCTCTCGTCCTGAATAGCCTGGGTCAGCATCTTCAGTGCGTGGGTGATGTCCTTGCTCCAGTCGATGGTGTAGCTCAGGCGCAGGTGATGCTGCCACGCCCCCTGCTGGCTGAAGATCTCGCCGGGGGCGATGACAATCCGCTTGGCCAGCAAGCGCTCGAACACCCGACGCATGTTCACCGGGCGCGTGGCCTCGACCCAGAATGCGGCACCGCCGAGCGGCGCGAGGATGCGCAACTGACCCTCGGTGTGTTCGTGCAGCAGCTCCTGCATGCTGTGCATGCGTCCGATCAGCAGGCTGCGCAACATCTGCGTGTGCTGATCGATCCGCCGGGTGGTGAACAGCCGGGCAATCGCCTTTTGCCGAATCGGCGACAGACGAAACGCCCGCTCGAGAAACAACCGATGCAGCTCCGGCCCCTGAAACCGGCTCAGCACATAACCGTACGGGGCTTCCGAGCCGATGATCTTGTCGAACGTGGAAAACACCACCAGACGCTCGGGATCGGCAAAGTCGCGGTAGCGCGTGGCGCCCGGTTCGAAACAGAACTCGCCGTAGCTGTCATTCTCGAACAGCCAGATGCGGCGCTCGGCCAGCCAGCGGCAGATCTGCTTCTTGTCCTCGGCAGGCATCAGGCTGCCATGGGGAATATTCACCGTGGACGACAACACCGCCAGGCTGATCGGCTCGCGCTGCAACAACTGCTGCAACTGCGGCAGGTCAAAGCGGCCGTCGTCAGCCAGCGGCACTTCGATCACGCGAATCTTCGCCGCGTGCAACTGGCGCAGGATCGCCCAGGAACAGGGCGACTCCACCAGCGCCACGGTGCCCGTCAGTTGCAGGGCTTCGAGGGACAGTTCCAGCACACTGCGCAGGTCGGAGCCGATATACACGTGCTCGGCCCGCCAGTAGCAGCGCGTCGAGTGGGTGTAGCGGTCGGCCAGGACGCTGCGCAACTCGTTTTCGCCGAACGGTTGATAGAGCGGCGCATGGGAGCGCGGATACTGGCGCGCCAGTTCGCGTTCGGTCATCAGCAGCGGATTTTCCAGCGACAACAGCATAGCCGGGGCATCGCTGCTGAGCGCCAGCATGCCGGGTTGCCGGGCACTGGCGAAGACACTGTCGAGCAGGTTGGGCGAGCCCTCGCTCACCAGTGCCGAAGGCATTGCCCTGGTGTAGTAACCCAGTTTGGGACGGGCGTAGATCCGCCCTTGGTCTTCCAGGAGTGAATAGGCATATTTGGTCGTGGACACCGACACGTTCAAGCGCTGCGCCAATTGGCGCAGCGACGGCAGTTTCTGCTCTCCCTCGGGACTCGCGGCTTCGATCAGTTCGACGAGATAGCGGTAAACGGCCTGGTAGGTAAATGTCGAATCTTTACTTGGGTTCATGCTCAATCGCTTTAAATCCTGGTGCGTTAGGTACTGCGTCGGCCCGTCGAGTTCAACATCCGGGGCAAACACTTGCACTTGGCCATCCATGCCAACGCTCGGGCATCGTACAGATACCAGTCGGTCTAAAAGCGTCATAGCAGTGGGCGTTTTCGATCGTCACGTCATGTGCCTGAAGAGGATCGGCACGGCATTCTCCCTGAACGAGCGGCGATAGCCAGGCACACGGCATCTTCGGCAGTCGCGGGGCAAATTTCCAGCGTTCAGGGTTGACCCGTTTTGCACAGAGTAGTGCATGCCCACATCGGCGCGATGCGAGAGAAAGGGCGGTTTTCACCCACCTGCGTACGAGCCAGCAGCGCGAGGGGCAGCGCCGGGGATAGTGCTCGCTTTCTTCGGTCGACGCCAACCGTTACCGCGTGCTCCGCAGGGAACACGCGATGGGCGGCGTGCGATCAGCGGTGATAACGCCGCACCACGCTGCTGTTGCGCAGCACGTGGCCCTTGATTTTATCCATCAGCTCGGCGCGGGTCAGGCCCGCGGGCAAGGCGTCCGGGGCCAGGTCCAGCGCATAGATCTGAATAATGTAGTGGTGGGCGCTGTCACCGACCGGCGGGCATGGCCCGACATAGTGGGTGGTGCCTTTGCTGTTGGTGCCGCCGAAACCCTCGAGATTGGATTTGGCGCCGACGCCGGCCGGAATCTGCCGGGTCGAGGCCTTGATGCCGTAGTGAATCCAGTGATCGACGCCCAGGCCTTTCTGGCCATCCGGATCGTGCATGACGATCGCGTAGCTCAGCGTGCCGGCCGGACCGGCGCTCCAGTTCAGCGCCGGCGACTGGTTCTTGCCGCCGCAACCGGCCGCGTCGCTGGCCGCCGCCGAGGTGAACAGGCGGTTGTCGGACACGCCGGGGATGTCCAGGACGAAGCGCTCCTGGGCCGCCTGCGCCGAAAACTGCACGCAAAGGGCGACAGCGACGCCCGCCAGCCAAGGGGTAAGAGAGGTCAATCGGGTCATTCCGGGAGCACCTTGTGCAGTTGGGCCATCAGCGGCCTGCAAACTATAGCTGTACCGTTCGTGCCGTGGCAGTAGCAAATGGCTGAACCTCGCACTCCTGCGCAAACTCGTAAGAGAAATGCCTGCGAGGAACCCGAATATGGCCCTGCACCGTGTCGCCCGTTGCACCGATGTCCCTGAAGACCGTGGTCTGCAGGTCGAGATCGGCGACTGCAAGATCGTCCTGCTGCGCGCCGCTGGCCAGTTGCGTGCGTTTCAGGGCGAATGCCCACATGCCGGCGCGCCTTTGGCTGACGGCGCCCTGTGTCACGGGCGCCTGATCTGTCCGTGGCACAAGGCGGCATTCCGTGCCGAGGACGGTGGCTTGTGCGAACCGCCGGCTCTCGACAGCCTCAAGCGCTACCCGTTGGAGCTGCGCGGCGAGGACATCTGGGTCGATGACCAGCCGCTGGCCGATGCGCACACGCCGCCGGCCGACGATCCGCGCACCTTCGTCGTGGTCGGTGCCGGCGCCGCCGGTACGGCTTGCGCCGCCGCCCTGCGGGAGAAGGGCTTCGGCGGCCGTATCGTGCTGATCGACCGCGAATCCGAGGCCGGTTACGACCGCACGGTACTGAGCAAATTTGTCCTCGCCGGGGACATGCCGCTCGAGGAAGTCCCGCCGCTACGCGATGCCGACTTCTACCGCGAGCAGCGTATCGAGCGCCGGCAGGGCGAAATCAGCGCACTGGATGCCCAGGGCAAACGCCTTGAATTGCAGGACGGCCAGACCCTGCAGTATGACGCTGTCGTGCTGGCCACCGGCGGCGAGCCGAATCCGCTGCAGTTGCCCGGCGCCGATCTGCCGCAGGTCTTTCTGCTGCGCAGCAAAGACCAGGCCGAGCAGATCATGCGTGCAGTCAGCCCCGAGCAGCGCGCGGTGATCATCGGCGACAGTTTCATCGCCCTCGAATGCGCCTCGGCCCTGCGCCAGTTCGGCCTCGACGTCACCGTGCTCGCCCGCCACGCCGTGCCCTTTGCCGCGCAGTTCGGCGAGGCGGTGGGCAAGGCGATCCGCGCACTGCACGAATCACACGGGGTGAAATTCATCAGCGAACACGCGGCCACGGAAATCGTCGGCGACGGCAAGGTCGAGGCGGTGTTGCTGGACAATGGCCTGCGCCTGTCGGCGGACCTGGTGCTGGCGGGCGTTGGCGTGCATCCGGCGACCGCCGCCTTCGCCTCGCTGCCGCGGGAGAAGGATCAGTCGCTGCGCGTCGACGCCGGCCTGCGGGTCACCGATGGTGTATGGGCGATTGGCGATATCGCTACCTTCGCGCTGAACGGTCAGCCGCAGCGCATTGAGCACTGGCGACTGGCCCAGCAGCACGCGCGGATCGCCGCCGCCAACATGCTCGGGGGCGAGGAGCATTATCTCGACGTTCCGTTTTTCTGGACCTGGCATTTCGGCAAGAACTACGACTACCTCGGCCACGCCGAGCAGTGGGACGAGGTGGAATTTCTCGGCACCCCCGAGCAGCCGCCCTTCATCGGGCTGTTCGGCCGCAATGGCCTGGTCGTTGCCGCCGTCGCCTGCGAGAAGGAACGGGCGATGGCGCTGCTGGCGGAGCGGATGAAACAGCCGCTGTCCATCGAAGAGGCGTGGCGGCTGATCGGCGATTGAGCGCCGCAGGCGCCGGTCAGGTTTGCGCCGCCTGCCGAGGATCGGGCTTCAGCGATGCAACGGCTCGCGATTGTCGTCATCCTCGGCATGCAGAAAGATCACCCGTGGGTGTTCGATCGGGGCCAGCGGTGGCGGCAACTGCGCCGGTTCCACCGGCCAGAAATGCGTCACCACGTGGCTGATGTCGCCTTCCTGATCGTTGTGAATGGTCATGACCCCGGGCGAACGGAGTTTCTGCAGACGCTCATCGTTGAGCCTGAAGCTTTTGCTCAAGCCGTCGTCGTCGACCACCGGCGCCGGCAGACGGCGCTGGGCGAAGCTTCTGCTTTTGCGCTGCTGATAGCGCGCCCAGGAAATCAGGATCACCGCGTTGACCAATGCAATCCACAGGTACACCTGCAGGGTACCGAGGGCGTCGAATGCCGAGTGGTCGAGGCGCGGCCCGCCGGCGTGGGTTTCGATCAGCGGCCACAGGCCACGGATCAACAGAAACAGCAGGCCGACCCAGGCCAGCACCGTGAGGATCACATCGATCACGACCAGGAACGGTCGCTGGCGGGTCCGGATGATTTTCATTTGATAACCTCCTCTTCGTCGTCACCGATCGGCTTGATGCCTCGGTCAGGACTGACCCAACGTGCACGTTTCTGATGCTGGCCGAACAACACTTTGGGGAAACTGACCAGCGTGGTCAGCAGGCTGATCAGCCAGAACACCAACGGATACCAGACTACCCAGAACATGGTGCGGCCCAGGCCCGGCTCGTAGCGCCGGTCGATGATGATGCTGACCGCAAACTGCACCAGGCAGACAAAGGCCAGCAGCAGGCCGGTGAACGCCGGCGGCATCAGGTGATCGACGGCGATGGCTTCGGGCATGACCACGAACTTGCCGACGCCCCAGAAAATCACCGAAAGCAGGAAGGTGAACGCCCAACCGGTCGACAGGCAGTATTCGAACAGCAGCGGCCACAGGTAGCGATGGCGGTACTGCCAGATGCCGCGAATGTTCTTGAACAGCACTTCGGCGCCGCCCTGGGCCCAGCGCAGACGCTGCTTCCACAACCCGGCGAGGGTTTCCGGCATGAGGATCCAGCACAGGGCGCGCGGCTCGTAGAAGATGCTCCAGTGATCCAGTTGCAGCTTCCAGCTGATATCGATGTCTTCGGTGATCATGTCCGGGCTCCAGTAGCCGACCCGGTTCAGCGCGGTACGGCGGAACGCAACGATCACTCCGGACACGGTGAAGATCCGCCCGAACACCCGCTGCGTGCGCTTGATCAGGCCGATGATCGACGAGAACTCACCAACCTGGACGCGCCCGACCAGCGTCGAACGGGTGCGGATCCGCGGGTTGCCGGTCACCGCGCCGAGGCGCGCGTTGTCGAGCATCGGTGCAACCAGATAGGCGGCGGTGTTCGGCGCCAGCAGCGCATCGCCGTCGATGCACACCAGGTATTCGCTGCGCGCGGCAATCGCCCCCATGCGCAGGGCCACGGCCTTGCCCTGGTTTTCCGCCAGGTGCAGCACGCGCAGGCGCGGGTCTTCCTTGGCCAGGCGGTCGAGCACTTCGGCGGTGTTGTCCTTGGAGCCGTCGTTGATCGCGATGACTTCGATGTTCGGGTAATGCTGGGCCAGCGCCGCGTGGATGGTGTCGGCGGCGTTTTCGCCTTCGTTGTAGCAAGGAATCAGGATCGAGATCAGCGGCTCGCCTGCCAGCGGCGGCGGCAGCGTGTCGTCCTGCCATGGCCAGTGGCGTTCCCAGTGCAGCCAGAAATACAGGCCACCGGAAATCCACAACCCGGACATGAACAGGGGGTAGAAGAACACGAAGTCCATCAGGAACTGCCCGGTGACCAGGAAGATCAGCCCCAGCGGCACGCCGAGGACGAGCGCCAGAACAAGCAGGGCTAACAGTCTATCCAGCATGTTATGGATTCCATTTATTGGAGAGCGCCGGCCGCACGGTTTTCAGGTCCGGCAGGTTGTCGAGAAAGTTGTCCGGGTAGTAGCCGAAACTTGTTGCGCCCTGGCGCTTGAGGCGGCCCATCCAGTCCGCCAGTTGCGCACCGTCGATGTCGGCCTGATCCTTTTTCGTCCAGTCGCGGGCCTGCAGCTCGAACACCGTGCGATCCAGCGCGCCGGGGCGCTGCTTGATCTTCGCCACCAGTTCTTCGAGCCACGGGCCGGATTGCGCGTGGGTCTGTTTTTCCATCAGCGGCATGGCCATCGGCGCGGTCCAGTCGTAGGTCACGAGGAAGTCGTCGAGGTTCTGCGCAAACCAGGTTTCGCTCTCAGGATTGAGCACCGGCTCGGCGAAGATGTTGCGTGCGGTCAGCACCTGCGGGCCACGGATCGCGCGGACCTTGGCGGTCAGCTCATTGGTGAAGTCGATCAGGTATTTGCTCTTGAACCGCGTCCAGCGCTGCATGGCTGCCGGATCATCGCGAAGCGCCGCAATGGACCCCGGCAAGCCGTGCGCGGCATAAGCCTTGAGGGCCTCGGGGCTGGCGTCTTCGAAGTCCGACAGCACCGCGTCGTCGTGATAGAGAATGCCGTCGACCGAGGTCAGGCGCGCCACGTCTTCGTAGATCTCACCGATGATCTGCCGTACTTGCGGATCAAACGGCGACAGGCGCTGATACTGATCCGGATCGACCGCAGTGGTGCCAGTCTTCGGATCCCAGCGAGTCACCCGCGGCAGCTTCGCATCGAGACCGAAACTGAGCACCGGCATCCACGCGAAAACCTTCACGTGCGCCCGAGTACGCAACTGCCAGGCAACGCGGTCGAAGATGTCGGCGCGTACCGGCAGGTGACGGTTGGGGAAGTACAGCGAGTCCACCAGGCCGTCGCCCTTGGGATCGGCGAAGGCCTGCAGGAACACCGTGTTGGCGCCCATGTCGGCCATGCGCTGGATCAGTTTGCCAAGGTTGATTTCCTGTTGCGCCGGATCCGGGTCGTAGACGTTGTCCAGGTCGACATGCACCACGCGCATGACGAAATCCGACTGCGCGCCGACCACGCTGTTGGCGAAATGCTCGCCGTCAGGATCTGAGGCGACCAGGAAACGCGGACTGCTCATCAGGTTGTCGAGGGCATCGAGGCCGTCGTCGAGGGTCAGGGCTATTTCGTAGCCCTGCTCGCTGATCACGGTGAGCGATGTACCGTCCGCCGTACCGTACGGCCAGACCCAGACCCGCGGCTTCTTGCCAGTGACCTTGCGGATTTTTTCCGAGATCGCGACCACATCGCTGCGGATCCGCGCCTGGAACTCTGCTTCCGATTCGTAGCGTTTGCTCACCGGGTCATAACGCCGGGTCGCGGCGGCCGGCTGCATGTTGCCTTGCGGGTTGGCGAGGATGCCCTTGTGGCTGGCGTCGGTGTGGGCGGCGATTTCCACCAGCCCGGACTGCGAGATCTCGCGCACCTGATCCCAGGTCAGGAAGTCCGAACGGGCGCGGGGCGTGCCGGCGAAGTCGACCGGCTGATTGAGCGGCGTGTCGATCCAGGTGCCGACCGGCGCCAGCAGCGCATGCCAGTTGTAGGCACGCAGCACCGGCATTACCCGGGTATAAAAGCTCGCATAGCCGTCGTCGAAACTGAGCAGGATGGCCTTCGGCGGCAACTCCGGCCCGCCGTTGCGCGCGGCCATGATCTGGTCGACCGTGACCGGTCGGTAGTTGTTCTCGCGCAGCCACGCCAGCTGTTCGATCATGCGCTCGGTGCGCACCGCCACCACGGCCTGATCGGGATCGCGATCCTCGACGTCATGGTAGGCAATGCCCAGCACATGGTTTTTCGGCCACGGTTGTTCGTTGGCCGCCAGCGGCCGCTCGGACGGCGGCGTGAAGGCCGGGGCTTGCTGGGCGCAGGCGCTGACCAGCAGCACTCCCAGCAGAAGGATGAAACGCGAAATCAAAGGCATCTTCAAACTCTTCTAGAAGCGGAAAGTGAGGTCGACGATCAGGCGCAGATCGGTTTCCCGGTCGCCGTCAAAGGGCCGGTTGATCGCGCTCAACAGGCCGCCGACCTCGAACACGTCGTTCCACGCATAACGTTGGCCGTAACCGAGCAGAAACAGGCCGCCGGTGCCGTGATCACGCTGGCTGTACGTACCCGCGCCCGCCTGGAACTGTTGGCTCCAGGAGGTTTCGTAGCGGTGGTAGAGCACATGGTTGACGTTGACCAGCGGCAGGACGCTGAAGTCGGACTTGGGGTTGAAGTACGGCACGTCATCGGACTTGGAGTTGTGACTGGTGCCGACTTCGAGACCGGCGTCGACCTGCACGTTCGGGGCGCTGTAGATGCCCTCGCGCCCGGTGAGCAACGCCTCGACGCGATTGTTGCCGTCGCTGAAATGCGACGGGCTGACGGCCAGTTTCCACTCGCGGCTTTCATTGGCGCGCCAGCGGATGAAACCGCTGCCGCCGTTGGCCTTGATGTCACTGTTGAGCGCGCGCAGGGGCGTCTCGGCCGACAGGTACTCGAGGCTGCCGCCGTACTGCCAGTGGTCGTCGATGTCGCGGGCGATGGCCAGCCGCGCCCCTTGCTTGTCGCCATAACCGTAGGAGTGGTTGGAGACTTCGGCCTCCAGGGTCATGTCGCGGGTGCGACGTTCCAGGCCGACACGCTGGAAGCGATGGTTGCCGGTGCCTTCGGCAAAATCGCCGGTGGCATAACCGACCCCGGCGAAGAGCCGCCAGTCTTCATTGATCGGCGGGCTGTAGAGGGTGCTCTGGATACCGAAATCCCGGCTGCCGCTGACCGCGCCGGCCCCGCCACTGCCGCCGCCATTGGCCTTGCCGCCGTAGGCTTCGACGCGCAATTCGGCCATGTCATGCACTTCGCGCTCGCGGGCCAGACGCTGCACCTGCCGATTGTCCGGGAAGCGTGCCACCACGTCGCCGGTCAGGGCATCCATCTGCCGCCATTCCTGCAGCTCCATGGCGGTACGGGCCTGGGCGATTTCCAGGCCCATGTCGCGCGGCACCATGCTCTCGGTTTCCTTGAGCTGGTTTTCCGCGCGGCGCGGCCAGTTGCGGGCCAGGTACAGATCCGCCTGGGCCAGGCGCAGACCGACGTTGCCGGGCGCCTGATCGACCAGGGCCTGCAGGCGTTCTTCGCCGTGGGGCAAGTCGGAACCGTAGGTGCCGGCCTGCGCCGCGAGTTGCTGGGCGTCCATCCATTCATCGTTGGGATTGCCGATCGGCAAGCCCTTGAGTTCGATCCGCGGCCGCTGGGACTTGGCTGCCTCTTCGGCAACCTTGCGCGCCTCCTCGGCGCGGTCGCTTTCCAGCAGCGAGTAATACAGGGCGGTGGTGTCTTCCAGGCGGTCGCCGACATCGGCATCGGGGGCCGCGAGAACCTGCCGATAGAGCTCGGTGGCGACTTCGGGCTGACGCTGATCGAGATACGCTGACGCCACCCAGCGCAGGGCGTACGTCGGAATCTGCACGCCTTCGGCCTGCAGCTGCTGGTATTCGCTGATGACATCGGCGGTCCGTGCGCGCGCCTTGAGCGCGCCCATGCGGTCGATGCGCCAGCGGGTCACGTCGTCATGGGCCGTGGGGTCCGGCGTCCAGGTAGCGAGCAGTTTGTCGTAGTCGGCCAGCGCCCGGTCAGCGATCACGTAGCGTTCTTTTTCGCTGCGGGTGGCGAGTTCGGCGAGGCGTACACGCTCGGCGGCCAGATCGCCTTCGAGGCGGCGGTGAGTCACCGGGTCGATCAGGTCCGGGCGCTGATTGGCCAGGCGCAGGGCCGGCTCGGGCAGACGCGCGCGTTGCAGTGCGCCGATGTATTCACGGGCAACTTCCGGCTTGCTGCCCGCGCGGCTGAAGGCCTGGTCGTATTCGAACAGGGCATCGTACTGCTTGCCGGCGCGGGTCAGGGCGTAGCCCAGGGCGAGGCGGCGCGAAGGGTCAGCGGGTTTGGCGGCCACCAGCGCCTTGGCGCGGGTCACGGCCTCATCCGGCTTGCCGGCGTCGGCCTGGGTCAGCGCGAGGCCGAGCTGCAGGTCGGGGTTGTCCGGCTCCAGCGCCAGGGCCTTGTTGTAGACCTGGGTGGCCTGATCCCAGCGCTTGAGGTTGCGGTAGGCGCGGGCGGTGGCGGTCAGTGCCTGGATCGGCAGGACGCGGTCGCGGCCTTCGGTTTCATAGACCTTGACCACTTCGGCATCGAGCCCGGCCCAACTGGCGATCTGCAGGTGATCGCTGACCTGGCCGGTGGTCGACTGGCCCGGCGGCACCTGGCGCAGCACGGTCAGCGCGGGCGCGTAGTGCCCGGCCCGTGCGTCCAGCACCATCTGATCGTACGCCGTATCGGCGAACGCCAGCACCGGCCAGAGCAACTGGCTGCACAGCGCGACTCGGAACAAAGGGCGTAAACCACGATGTAATACGGGAACATCAATACGCGGCATTCGTCAGCATCCTTACATGGCCAGCCGGGTCGCAATGCCCTCCTTGCCCATTCGTAACGGTGGCCGAGCAGAAAACAAACTCAACCAAGCTTAGTCAGGCAGTCTTGCACGCAAGCGTAGACCAATATTCAGAACACAATATTTGTTCAGATTCGTGACGAAGATGCCCGGGCGCGGGGCGCAAACGCGGATGCCAGACAGCAAAACGCCCGGCGTCTGCATAGCGCAGAGGCCGGGCGTTGCGGTGTCGCGTAAGAGTGTTACTGCTCTTCGCTGATGGTGACGCCAGCGAACTTGCTCATCAGAAATCCGACGAACTGCTCGACGGTCATCTTCTGCCCGTTGAACTCCACCTGATTGGCGGCGTAATGCAGTTTGGTCACCACATTGGTGCCGTCCAGCGTCGCCATCTGCGAGCCGACGGCCATGCCGGCGAACATGTCGGCGGTGGCGCTGGCCTGGTCGACAATGGCTTTGGCGTCAGTCTGGCCATCGACCTGCGCCTGCACGCTGAGCAGATCGATCAGCATCGGCTTGGACACCTGCACATTCAGGTCGAGCAACGCGATCAGCTGTTTGCCCAGCTGATCCGGCGGCAGGTCCATCGAGGCCGGCTTGGTCAGGTCAATCACCAGGTTGGCGCGGCTTTCGCCGTTGGCGGTTTTCAGCGAGAGGTTCTCCAGCGCCACTTGCGGGCCGGCGGCGAGCAGTTTCTGCAGGTCAGCCTTGACCTGGGCCGACTCGGCGTCGCTCAGGTTCAGCTCCGGTGCCGGCAGACCGGCGGCAGTGGCCTCGGCCGCGGCCTTCTCGTAGGGCTGCAGCTTGGTCTGGTAGATCTGCATCAGCGACATGGTCGACGGGATGTCGAGGTTCTTCAGGCTCATGGTCATTTGCGCAGAGCCAATCTTCTTGTCGTTCAGCGTGACCTCGCCGATCGAGTAGTCGGCACGCCCGGAAGCGTTGGTGCCGGTCTCTTCGGTCTGGTTTTTCATCTCGAATTTCTTCACGCCCAGCACCGACTGCTTCACGCCGAAGGTGGTCTTGCTGCTGGTCAGTTCCAGGGTGTTTTCGCCGGTGTAATAGCCGTAGCTGCTCTTGACGAGGTTGCTGGCCAGGGTCAGGCCGTTGAGCTCGACCTGCACCGGCGCCTGATCTTCGGCGACGGTGGTCAGGTGCAGGCTGTCCATGTAGCCGTTGGCCTTGACCTTCTGCGCCTGGGCACTGGCGGAGATGTCCATGTTCAGGCCGGAAAACTTCAGGCTGGACTTGTCGTCCAGGGCGGTTTCCAGCGGCAGCAGCTCGAGGTTGCCGGTGGTCGACTGGTCGTAACCGATGTTGACCACACCCTTGAGCGGTGCGGCGCCCTTGGTCGCGGCGAACCATTTTTCCGTGGTCGGGGTCTTTTCCAGCTCGTAGTTACTGGTGGCCATGACCGGCAGCCATTTCAGCGATACCAGGCGCGAAAACGGCAACGGGCCGTGTTCGATATGGTCGACGAACAGCAGCTCGACCGGTGCCTCGCCGAACATCTCGCCTTCGCCCTTGAGGCGATAGTGCGCGGTGCTGCTGAAGGTGTGGCGCTCCAGCGACACCAGTTCCAGCGTCGCCGTGCCGTTGGAGCCGGCCATGGCGGTCTGCAACTCTTTGTTGGCGTCGACGACGGCGTTGTTGAGTACGCCTTCGATCTTGGTGCCCGTGTACCAAGCCCCACCGACGCTGATGGCGCCAATGGCCACGACAATTCCAAGAAGCACGCCTGCTGATTTATTCATGAATGACCTGATCGATATCCGTGGCTGAAAATGTGGTCGTCTTCCCTGAACCCGTGATCGGGTTGCGGCTCGACTCCGCTGAAATTAGCGTTGCAGATTAGCACTGGCGACGCCTGGCGGCCCAATGTTTAAAGGTTAAAGAGTGTCTATGGGGAGTGTGGACAATGAGCAGACAATCAGAGTTTCGCTGTTTTTGCAGACGCCAGCGCTGGCAAGTCAGTTCCCACGGGGTTGCTGGCTGTTCACAGAGTCCTGGAACACCACAAAACGGTGGGAGCTGGCTTGCCAGCGATAAGGCCAGA
>Ga0105251_10001736_pt1 | contig 18191 bp, 11 predicted proteins | sample KBSS64metaG_FD_80424 | JGI IMG/M metagenome (GOLD analysis project Ga0105251, IMG submission 80424) | Switchgrass rhizosphere microbial communities from Kellogg Biological Station, Michigan, USA - KBS S6-4 metaG | ecosystem: Host-associated > Plants > Roots > Rhizosphere > Soil | place...
AATTTGCCGCTCTCCTTCAACCGGAACCCACAGAACCCGTTTTAATTTGTGGCGCACATGGCTGGTTTCCCACGTCACCCCAGTGTTTCCGGTGAGCGGGGCCACGCAAACAAAAGTAGTTTCCAACGGGCGGCCAAATCTATCCACAGGGATGGTTTTCAGCTCAATTCCTAATGCTGCGAAATCTTGTTCAGGTTTGCTACCGGCACCGGCACCCAACCATAGTTCGAGCAAAACACCGATCCAGCCTTTGTCGCGTTTTAGATCCTTTGGGATCGGCAATCTGGCTAAAGTTGCCAGTTCACCTAGCGTATAACCTGCCAGCTTCTGAGCTTGAGTCAGTAAAATCTGTTCGTTTTCTGGAGGGTTAAGTAAGGGGCTGAGTGTTTGCATAGTGTCTTGTTACTGATCGGTCAAAAAGTGAGCGCGGTTTACCCACAACATGGAAATAGTTTAGCGTCTCGGGGATAAGAATGACAATGCACTGATTTTGCATCGTTTTTATCGCCTAAAATTTTCACTTATCAATTCTTCAAAAACCTTTTCCCATTCTGGTCACCGGGAGTGAACAGGATCTTACACCGGGTTATCCACAGAAAAATGGGATAAGTGGTAAAAAGGCTCACTACTGGTTCGATTTACAGCCTTGACTGGGGGGTGAAACCCATTTTTTCACCAGATTGTGACTAACTTGTTGGCACAATCTGTGGATAAAAACGTCATTGGTCGATCTTTCATCAGCGAGAGATCTTCATGTGTGATGATCGTCACACTACTGAGTTGTGAGTTATTCATTTTATCTTTATTGCATTGAATATATTGATTATTTTATTTCATCTTTTTAACGGGCTTCAGGAGTTATCCTAAGTTGTCCCGAGTGTATAAGGTAGTTCTTCACAGTTATATCCACAGAAAAAGTGAATAAACTGCGAGGCCCATCCACGTTAATGTTTATAACTCGGTCATATTTTGTGAGTTATTCAAATGTTATTCCTTCAGAGAACCGTTACACAGTGGTTTACCGTCTAGCGCTTGTATGAAACAATCGCCCTAATCTAAGTTTGTTTTGAGGTAGTCCGGTGATCGATGATGATGGCTACCGCCCGAATGTTGGTATCGTAATCTGTAATCGGCAGGGTCAAGTAATGTGGGCCAGGCGTTTTGGTCAACATTCCTGGCAGTTTCCGCAAGGTGGCATCAATCCTGGCGAATCCCCGGAACAGGCAATGTACCGGGAGCTTTTCGAGGAAGTGGGTTTACAGCGAAAAGATGTCCGAATACTCGCCTCGACCCGAAACTGGTTACGTTACAAGTTACCGAAACGTTTGGTGCGTTGGGACACAAAGCCGGTTTGTATCGGCCAGAAACAAAAATGGTTTCTCTTGCAGTTGATCAGTAGCGACAACGATATCAATATGCAAACCAGCAGTACCCCAGAGTTTGATGGCTGGCGTTGGGTTAGTTATTGGTATCCGGTTCGTCAGGTCGTCTCCTTTAAACGCGATGTTTATCGTCGGGTGATGAAAGAGTTTGCAAGCGTCGTAATGCCGCTACAGGAAGTTGCGCCACCACGTAATAACGCGCCTGCATGGCGACGTAAAAGAGGTTAAGTCACGCGAAAAATGCTCACCCGTCTGCGAGAAATAGTCGAGAAGGTTGCCAGTGCCCCGCGCCTCAATGAGGCGCTGGATATTCTGGTTACAGACATCTGCCTTGCGATGGATACCGAGGTATGCTCGGTTTATCTCGCAGATCATGACAGGCGCTGCTTTTATCTGATGGCAACACGTGGACTTAAAAAGCCACGTGGTCGCACCATTACACTCGCATTTGATGAAGGCATTGTCGGACTGGTTGGGCGCCTTGCTGAGCCGATAAACCTTGCGGATGCGCAGAAGCACCCAAGTTTTAAATATGTTCCTGCAGTAAAAGAAGAACGTTTTCGTGCCTTCCTGGGTGTTCCTATCATCCAGCGTCGCCAGTTGTTGGGTGTGTTGGTAGTACAACAACGTGAGCACCGGCAATATGATGAAAGCGAGGAGTCTTTCCTCGTCACGCTCGCCACACAAATGGCAGCAATCCTCTCTCAATCACAGCTAGCTGCCTTATTTGGTCAATATCGCCAAACACGTATTCGTGCTTTGCCTGCATCTCCGGGTGTGGCAATTGCCGAAGGTTGGATGGATTCGACACTCCCGTTAATGGAGCAAGTGTCGGAGGCATCTACACTCGATACGACACTTGAGCGTGAACGTCTGACAGCAGCACTTGAAGAGGCTTCTAACGAATTTCGCCGCTATAGCAAACGCTTTGCAGCGGGTGCTCAGAAAGAAACTGCGGCCATCTTTGACCTCTATTCTCACCTACTTACCGATGCCCGACTTCGTCGTGAATTATTCGAAGAGGTGGATAAAGGGTCGGTGGCAGAATGGGCAGTTAAAACCGTCATCGAAAAATTTGCGGAGCAATTCGCAAGCCTCAGCGACAGCTACCTAAAAGAACGAGCGGGCGATCTCCGCACGCTCGGTCAACGTCTGCTATTCCATCTTGATGACAACATTCAGAGCCCAAATACTTGGCCTGAACGCTTTGTGCTGGTGGCTGATGAGCTTTCTGCAACCACGCTCGCTGAGCTGCCGCAAAACCGCTTGGTTGGCGTTGTGGTGCGCGATGGTGCTGCGAACTCGCATGCTGCAATCATGGTGCGGGCGTTAGGCATTCCAACCGTTATGGGAGCTGATATTCAGCCTTCAGTGCTGCATCGCCGCACGTTAGTTGTCGATGGCTACCGTGGTGAACTGCTGGTTGACCCCGAAACCGTGCTGTTGCAGGAATATCAGCGTCTCATCACGGAAGAAAACGAACTCACCCGCCTGGTTGAAGATGATGTTGATAGTCCGGCAGCGCTGAAAAGCGGTGAGCGCGTACAGGTTATGCTCAATGCAGGCCTGAGCCCGGAGCATGAGCAACAACTTGGCAGTCGTATTGATGGTATCGGACTATATCGCACCGAAATACCATTTATGCTGCAAAGTGGTTTTCCTTCAGAAGAAGAACAGGTCGCTCAGTATCAGGGCATGTTGCAGATGTTTAACGAAAAACCGGTCACGCTACGAACGCTAGATGTCGGGGCGGATAAACAATTGCCGTATATGCCTATCAGTGAAGAAAATCCATGTCTGGGCTGGCGGGGAATCCGCATCACGCTTGACCAACCCGAGATTTTCCTCGTGCAGGTGCGCGCCATGCTGCGTGCAAACGCTGCCACTGGCAACCTGAGCATTCTGCTACCAATGATCACTAGCATCGACGAGATTGATGAGGCACGCCGCCTGATTGATCGCGCCGGGCGTGAAGTAGAAGAAGTACTGGGTTATGAGCTACCTAAGCCGCGTATTGGCGTGATGGTTGAAGTCCCGTCGATGGTATTCATGATGGGGCACCTTGCCAGCCGGGTTGATTTTATCTCTGTGGGTACTAACGACCTGACGCAATACTTGCTGGCCGTCGATCGCAATAACACTCGCGTTGCAAGCCTGTATGACAGCCTTCACCCGGCAATGATTCGTGCGTTGAGCCACATTGCGAAAGAGGCTGAACGTAACGGTATTGACCTATGTTTATGTGGTGAAATGGCGGGTGACCCGATGTGCGTGGCACTGCTGGTTGGTATGGGTTATCGCCATTTGTCGATGAACGGCCGCTCGGTGGCTCGCGTCAAATATCTGTTGCGCCACATTAGCCTTGAAGAGACACAACAGCTCGCGCAGCGTAGCCTGGAGGCTCAATTATCGACTGAAGTGCGCCACCAGGTAGCTTCCTTCATGGAACGTCGCGGTATGGGTGGGTTGATTCGCGGCGGACGCTAGTTTTTGGCCCATCAGGCTATTTTATTTGTCATTTTGAACCCGGGCAGTGCTCACAATCCTCACGTACTACATGTACGCTCCGGTTATTGCGCGCTGTCCGTGTCCAAAATGCCTGCAACAATAACTCCTGCTGGAATAGGTACTAAGCCGGCGGTCTGTTCACCCTCCCCATCTGGCATTACATATCTTTTACAACTTCACCAGCTTAACGGACTTAACCCTTGAGCCCTTTGTGCTATGATCCGCTGCTTTCGGAGCGCATCTGCATAGATGCGTACTTGCAACCCGTCGTCGACTTTCGGTGGGGTAACAATGGTTTGTGGTGACAGATGAATAGTGGCTATCTGCATTTCCCTGAATTTGACCCGGTGATTTTTTCCGTCGGGCCAGTCTCATTGCACTGGTACGGAGTGATGTACCTGGTTGGTTTCGTGTTTGCTATGTGGCTTGCGGGGCGTCGCGCCAATAAGCCAGGGAGCGGTTGGACGAAAGACGAAGTCGAAAACCTGCTTTATGCTGGCTTCCTTGGGGTATTCCTCGGCGGACGCCTTGGTTATGTCTTCTTCTACAACCTGCCATCCTTCCTTGCTGACCCACTGTATCTGTTTAAAGTGTGGGATGGCGGTATGTCCTTCCACGGCGGGCTTGTTGGTGTTATCTGCGTGATGGTTTGGTTCGCGCGTCGTACTCGCCGCTCTTTCTTCCAGGTCGCTGATTTTATTGCACCATTGATCCCATTTGGTTTGGGCGCAGGCCGCCTGGGCAACTTCATCAATGGTGAGCTGTGGGGCCGTGTTGATCCTAACTTCCAGTGGGCGATGCTCTTCCCGGGCTCCCGCAGTGAAGACATTGGCCTGCTGGCGACTCACCCTGAATGGCAGTCGCTGTTTAATACCTATGGTGTCTTACCACGTCATCCTTCTCAGCTTTACGAGATGGTTTTGGAAGGTATCGTTCTGTTCATCATTCTTAACATCTTCATCCGTAAACCGCGCCCAATGGGGGCTGTATCCGGCCTGTTCCTGATTGGCTATGGTGCTTTCCGCATTATCGTTGAATTCTTCCGCCAGCCGGATGCACAGTTTACCGGTGCGTGGGTGCAGTACATCAGCATGGGGCAAATCCTCTCGATTCCGATGATTGTCGCCGGTGTGGTAATGATGGTTTGGGCGTATCGTCGTCGTCCACAGCAACAGCTTTCGTGAGGAAACATGCAACAGTATCTTGATTTGATGAAACATGTGCTGGAAAACGGCACTCCAAAAGATGACCGCACTGGCACCGGTACGCTGTCGATTTTCGGTCATCAGATGCGCTTCAATTTGCAAGATGGATTCCCGCTGGTTACCACTAAACGCTGCCATTTACGCTCCATCATTCATGAACTACTGTGGTTCCTAAAAGGGGACACCAACGTTGCATATCTGCATGAAAATAACGTCTCTATCTGGGATGAATGGGCAGATGAAAATGGTGACCTTGGCCCAGTGTATGGCAAGCAGTGGCGCTCGTGGGCAACGCCAGATGGCCGTCATATTGACCAGTTAACCACAGTGATTAATCAGCTTAAAAACGATCCAGACTCCCGCCGTATTATTGTTTCGGCGTGGAACGTGGGTGAGCTGGATAAAATGGCGTTGGCCCCGTGCCATGCGTTCTTCCAGTTCTATGTGGCTGACGGCAAACTTTCCTGCCAGCTTTACCAGCGTTCATGCGACATCTTCTTGGGGCTGCCGTTTAATATCGCGAGCTATGCTTTGCTGGTGCATATGATGGCGCAGCAGTGCGACCTGGAAGTGGGTGACTTTGTCTGGACTGGTGGTGATACCCACTTGTACAGCAACCACCTTGAGCAAACCCGTTTGCAGTTAACCCGTGAGCCACGTGCTCTGCCAAAACTGGTGATCAAACGTAAACCTGAATCACTGTTCGATTACCGTTTCGAAGATTTCGAAATCGAAGGTTATGATCCGCATCCAGCGATCAAAGCGCCAGTCGCTATCTGACGTCCGACAGCCTGCCATAACCGGTGCCATTTGTGCGCCGGTTTTTTTTGCCTGAATTTCGTCTTTGCGAGCCTCTTTCCACCATTCCTGCAACCTGATGAAACCGTAAAATTATCCTTCGAGGTGCCCCGAAAAATAGTTCTTTGTCTGTAGCGGAGAATTTTTCGGCTGGCACACTGCCGCCATGAAAACAAAACAACAAGGCTTTAGCCTGATAGAAATGATGGTGGTAATGATCATTGTTACGGTACTTGGCACAGGCGGTGTGTATGGCTGGCAACAGTGGCAGCAAAAGCAACGGCTATGGATAACCACCCAACATGTCCGCAATTTTCTTGAACAACTACACAGTGATGCTAACTGGCATAACCGAGACCATCTGTTAGTAGTGAAGCGAACAGAAAAAATGTGGTGTCTTACCAGTAAGTTAGTGGAGGACAGTGAATGTCATTCTGACAAACGCTTGCGATTGAACCAGCCTTTTGCTGATGTTGATATCACTGAGATAACACCAGGGATGGGGTTTTATGGATTGAGGAATACCGCCTGGCCTGGCCATATCATGTTGCAAAGCATGGCCGGGAAATGGCGGGTTGTTCTATCGGCTCAGGGAAGAGTTCGTGTCTGCGAAGTTATAGGGAGCAACAAATGCAGCTAAATCAGCAGGGATTCACCTTACTGGAAACGCTCATCGCCATGGCATTAAGTAGTATTGTTTTGCTAGGTGCAGGACGGTTATTTCCAGCCCTGCAACAAGCAGTATTGCAGCAATATCAAAAAGAAAGCCTACAAGAGTCACTCTGGCAGTTGGCGTTCAGTTTGGGGAAGCAGTTGCAAAGAGCAGGCTACTGTCACGGAAGCTGCCATGGAGATGGGTTGATACTGCTCAAAGAGGGCGGTTGCGTTTTGTTGCAATGGGATAGCAATAGTAATGGGCGCTGGGAGCCCTCCAGCCATGCCGAAACTGAATTGGCAGGCTATCGACTAAACGGTAGCAATCTGGAATTTATGCGCGGAGCTACCAGTTGTGAAGGGAGTGGCTGGGAGAAAGTATCCGATCCAGCAATAATGGCTATACAGAAATTCTCCGTGGCCCGCCAGGTTCGTCATTCAATGCCTCCGCTGTTAATAATTGAACTGGAAGCGGCTTTCAAAAAAGGCCAAAACCTGGTGTCTTTGCGCCATACAGTTGTGGGATACAACTTATGAGTGGGCATCCTGAGCGGGGAAATATTACCCTCGGGTTCGTGCTGCTATTGTTTGCGCTGGGGATATTAATACTAGGTGGATTACAACGACAGTTAAGTCACCAGCGGCACTTAGTCGCCAGCGAAGTAGGTTTTCTTAAACAATATGCCGCTGCCATTTCTGCTCAAGCCTGGGGAAGTCAGTTAACCTGGCAACCTCAGCAAACCTGGCAGTGCCAGCAAGAAATAGAAAAAGGCTGGAAAGCCTGCGTCTTGTTGGTCGAGAGAAATGAGGTGCTGATGGCGGTACGTGGAATTTATTCAGGGGCGCAATTGCCACTGACACTCTGGCGATGGGGAGTTGTAGATAATTCACATTGGTTATCGACCCCTCATGGCTGGCTGGATTTTTGCCCTTTTGCTGAGGTGCCCAGATGTCAGTTACCACAGTAAAATCATTAGAGCGCGGATTTAGCCTGATTGAAGTGTTGTGTGCTATGGCACTATTTTCAGTGGTGATGCTGGCTCTGCTGGGGTATTACCGGGTATTACAACAAGGCTTTCAGTCTCAATGGCATTCTCGCCAGCTGTGGCGTTTAGCCGTAGAGATGAGTGAGCCTGATGTACCATTGCCAACAGATGGATGGAAAGTCAGTCGACAGCAGACATCAGCGGCGGGATGTGTCAGCATCGCCGTTACTATTATTAGCCCTGGCGGGCGAACCGGGCAGCTATCGCGGCTACATTGCCCGCAAAAAGAGAAAAGTCAGGAGTAGCTATTCTATGTTGCGCGTTTACCATTCCAACCGGCTGGATGTGCTGGAAGCAATTATGGAATTTATTGTGGAAAGGCAACCGTTGCCGGACCCTTTCCAGCCGGAAGTGGTATTGGTGCAAAGCACCGGTATGGCTCAGTGGCTACAAATGACCTTGGCACAAAAATTTGGTATCGCGGCGAACATTAGCTTCCCACTTCCAGCCAGTTTCATCTGGGATATGTTTGTGCGTGTGTTACCAAACATTCCTGAGCAAAGTGCTTTCAACAAGCAAAGCATGAGCTGGAAATTGATGACGCTCATCCCCACGATGCTGGAGCAGCCTGAATTTTCACTACTGAGTCAGTACCTTGAAGAAGATGAAAATGGGCGAAAACTATCCCAGTTAGCCTCAAGAATTGCTGACCTCTATGACCAATATTTAGTTTATCGGCCTGCATGGTTAAGCCTGTGGGAAAAAGGTGAACTCGCAGACAATGTGGGTGAAGCCCAATTGTGGCAGGCACCGCTCTGGGCTGCATTGGTACGGCATACGCAAGAACTTGAACAGCCGGAATGGCACCGTGCAAATCTCTATCAACGTTTCATTGATACTCTGGAAAAAAGCAGTGAATGCCCACCGGGCTTGCCAGCGCGTGTGTTTATTTGTGGTATTTCGGCATTGCCACCGGTTTACCTTCAGGCGCTACAGGCACTTGGTAAACACATTGACGTGCATCTGCTGTTTACCAACCCTTGCCGGTACTACTGGGGCGATATTAAAGACCCCGCTTATCTTGCACGTTTGATCAGCCGTCGACGTCGCAGCCACGCGCAGCGAGATATCACGCTGCCACTGTTCAAAGATTGCGACACCGCCTCAACATTGTTCAACGACGATGGCGAGCAAGATATTGGCAACCCTCTGCTGGCCTCATGGGGGAAATTAGGGCGTGATTACACATACTTGTTAGCTGAATTACAGCGTTTTGAAGAGATTGACGTATTTGTCGATATTGAGCCTGAAAATGTGCTCCGCAATGTGCAGTACGATTTGCTGGAGCTGCAAAACAATGCTGTCACCGGATTAACAGAAGAAGAGTTTGAACACAGCCACCAGAAACGAGTTCTTTCACTGGAAGATCATTCGGTCACGTTCCATGAGTGCCATAGCCCCCAACGTGAAGTCGAAGTGCTGCACGATCAACTGCTTGCTATGCTGGATGCCGATCCGGCATTAACACCGCGTGACATCATCGTGATGGTGGCAGATATCGATAGCTACAGCCCATTTATCCAGGCCGTATTTGGTAATGCTGTTGGTGAGCGCCGCTTACCCTTTGCGATTTCTGACCGTCGCGCCAGGCAGGCTCACCCGGCTCTGCAGGCGTTTATTTCTCTACTTTCCCTTCCTGATAGCCGTTTCGCAGCACAGGATGTTCTTGCGCTGCTTGAGGTTCCCGCACTGGCTGCTCGCTTCTCAATTAACGAAGAAGGGCTGCGCTATTTGCGCCAATGGGTCAATGAATCAGGGATCCGTTGGGGAATTGATGACGACAACGTGCGCGAATTGGATCTTCCCGCAACCGGGCAGCACACGTGGCGCTTTGGTCTCACGCGTATGCTGTTGGGTTATGCAATGGATAGTCAGGCGGGTGAATGGCAGTCAATTCTACCTTACGATGAGTCGAGCGGTTTAATTGCTGAACTTGTCGGGCAACTGGCTGAATTATTAATGCAGTTGAACATCTGGCGTAGGGAGCTCTCTGTAGCTCGGCCATTAGCCGAATGGATAACAGTCTGCCGCGACATGTTATCGAGTTTCTTCTTGCCTGATACTGAAACAGAAGGTGCGTTGGCGCTGATTGAACAGCAGTGGCAAGAAATCATTAAATATGGACTTGAGTCGCGTTACCAGGAGCATATCTCGCTGACGTTATTACGTGATGAGCTGGCCCAGCGCCTCGATCAGGAACGTATCAGTCAACGTTTCCTGGCCGGGCCAATAAACTTCTGTACCCTGATGCCGATGCGTTCCATTCCTTTCAAAGTTGTGTGCTTGCTTGGTATGAATGATGGCGTTTATCCGCGCACGCTGGCGCCACTTGGGTTTGATCTAATGAGCCAGAAGCCGCAACGTGGTGACCGTAGCCGCAGGGACGATGACCGTTACTTATTTCTTGAAGCTCTCAATTCGGCGCAATTACGTTTTTATATCAGCTATATCGGGCGGTCTATTCAGGATAACAGCCAACGCTACCCCTCAGTGCTGGTTGACGAATTATTGGACTACATCGCGCAAAGTCATTGCTTGCCACAGGATACGGAGCAGACCTGTGATGAAAGCAGTGAGCTTGTGAAAAAACATCTGGTTCAGCGGCATTATCGTACTCCTTTTGAGGCTGGTAATTTTTTGCCAGGAGCGCTTGTACAAAGCTATGCCAACGAGTGGTTGCCAGCTGCAAGTGAGCAGGGCCAGGCCCAGGTGGCATTTATCCAACCATTACAAGAAGAGAGCCAGGAAGTCATTACGCTCGACCAATTACAGCGTTTCTGGCGTCATCCTGTGCGGGCCTTTTTCCAGATGCGTCTGGGTATCCATTTTCGACTTGAAGAGAGCGATTTACCCGATGCCGAGCCGTTCACATTAGATAGCCTTGAGCGTTTCCAGATGAATCAGGAACTGCTCAATACTCTGGTTCAGGAAGGTGACACACAGCAACTATTCCGCCGCTACCGTGCGGCAGGCTCGTTGCCGTATGGAGCTTTCGGTGAAATTTTATGGGAAACCCAGTTAACAGAAATGGCTGAGCTGGCGCAAAAAGTGAGAGCCGAACGGCAAAACGGTAACAGCCTGGAAGTCTCGCTAGATTTAGACGGAACAAGGCTTGAAGGTTGGTTGTCGGATGTGCAGGCTAATGGCTTGTTGCGCTGGCGTCCTTCCATCCTCAATCCGGCACACGGTCTGCAGCTATGGATTGAACATGTTGTCTGGTGTGCATTGGGAGGCGATGGCGAAAGCCGACTGTACGGACGGGATTCAACAGAGTGGAAATTCCCTGCACTTGATGTGAAACAGGCAAAAAGCTATCTCCAGCAACTTATTGATGGTTATCGGAAAGGATTGGTACAACCGCTCTTATTGCTTCCCATGAGTGGTGGTGCATGGATAAAAGCCTGTTATGAACCCGCGAATGATGCCATTTTATGGGATGAGCAAACGCAACAGAAAGCCAAAAGTAAACTGTTGGCGGCCTGGGAAGGGAATCAAAGAGTTGAAGGTGAGGGAGCCGATATGTGGTTACAACGCTTGTATCGTACGCTTGAGCCTGACTACTACGAGGCGATTATAAGAGAGGCAGAGCGCTACTTACTGCCGCTGTTTCGTTTCAATAAAGCTTAAATGGCTGTATAAAAATTGCACAACCCAGCAGGTTCATCTATGATGCGCTACTTGCTCAGGGTTGGCGAAAAAAGAAACAACTAAAATAGCAGATTGTTTTAAAAGTTGTTAATGATGAGTGAGTTAGGAAGTTTCGTGATTATGAGGTTCGTGAATGCCTAAATGCAGCACCTGGTTAAAACCGCTTTTCTTGTTGTTAGTTGCCCTTTGGGCACCATTAAGTCAGGCAGACACGGGTTGGCAACCTATCCAGGAAACTATCCGCAAAAGTGAGAAAGACAACCGTCAATATCAGGCTATACGTCTTGATAATGGTATGACAGTCCTGCTGGTTTCTGATCCGCAAGCTGTTAAGTCATTGTCTGCGTTGGTCGTTCCTGTTGGATCTTTAGAAGATCCTAACGACCATCTTGGCTTGGCTCACTATCTTGAACATATGACGCTGATGGGCTCTAAAAAATATCCGGAGCCGGATAGCCTGTCAGAGTTTCTCAAAAAGCATGGTGGCAGCCATAACGCCAGCACTGCCACTTACCGCACTGCGTTTTATCTCGAAGTGGAAAACGATGCGCTGGAAGGGGCGGTTGACCGTTTGTCTGATGCTATTGCTGAGCCCAATCTCGCCCCAGAATATGCCGAACGTGAACGTAATGCGGTTAATGCTGAGCTGACGTTAGCTCGCGCCCGTGACGGTATGCGTATGGCACAAGTTAGTGCTGAAACTATCAACCCTGCACATCCGGGTTCTCGTTTTTCCGGCGGTAACCTTGAAACTCTGCGCGACAAACCAGGCAGCAAGCTGCTGGATGCTCTGGTAGCTTTCCGGGATAAATATTATTCTGCGAACCTGATGAAGGCCGTTATTTACAGTAATAAACCATTGCCGGAACTGGCAAAAATTGCTGTGGAAACCTATGGCCGGGTGCCGAATAAAAACATTAAACGGCCAGTTATTGATGTGCCGGTTGTCACGGATGCGCAAAAAGGAATCGTAATTCATTACGTCCCCGCATTGCCTCGCAAAGTGGTGCGTGTTGAATTCCGTATCGACAATAATAGCGATAAATTCCGCAGCAAAACTGATGAATTAATTGGCTATTTGATTGGCAACCGTAGCAACAATACGCTTTCTGACTGGCTGCAAAAGCAAGGGTTGGCAGATAGCATCCGTGCTGATTCCGACCCGTTAGTTAACGGCAATAGTGGCGTGTTCGCAATCTCCGTATCATTGACTGATAAAGGTCTCGCGCAGCGTGATGAAGTGGTTGCGGCTATTTTCAGTTACTTAAATAAATTGCGTGAGAATGGCGTCGATAAAAGTTATTTCGACGAACTTGCTCATGTTCTCGATCTCGACTTCCGTTACCCATCAATAACCCGTGATATGGATTACGTAGAATGGTTAGCAGATACCATGCTACGCGTGCCTGTTGAGCATACACTTGATGCTGTCAATATCGCCGATCAATACGATCCAGCGGCTATTAAAGCGCGCCTGGAGATGATGACGCCGCAAAATGCACGTGTCTGGTATATCAGTCCGAAAGAGCCACATAACAAAACAGCTTATTTTGTAGAAGCGCCTTATCAGGTCGATAGAATCACACCACAAGTCTTCGATACCTGGCAGAAAAAAGCGGCAGCAATCAAATTGGCATTGCCGCAATTGAACCCGTACATCCCGGATGACTTTACGTTAGTCAAACCAGATAAAACCTATGCTCACCCTGAGTTGCTGGTAAAAGAACCAGGCTTGCGCGTGTTGTATATGCCAAGCCACTATTTTGCCAGTGAACCAAAAGCTGACGTAACTATGGTGCTGCGTAACCCGCAGGCGATGGATAGCGCGAAAAACCAGGTCTTATTTGCACTCAATGACTATCTGGCTGGAATCGCTCTGGACGAGTTAAGCAACCAGGCTTCCATTGGCGGTATTGGCTTCTCTACAAATGCCAATAGCGGTTTGATGGTTAATGCCAACGGTTATACCCAACGTTTGCCACAGCTTTTTGAAGCACTGCTAAAAGGCTATTTCTCCTATACACCGACTCAAGAGCAGTTGGACCAGGCAAAGTCATGGTATGCCCAAATGATGGACTCGGCAGACAAAGGCAAAGCTTACGATCAGGCGATTATGCCGGTGCAGATGGTGTCGCAGGTGCCATATTTCCAGCGGGAAACTCGCCGTGAATTGCTGCCTGCTCTGACGATAAAAGACGTGCTTGATTATCGGGAAGTTTTAAAAACTAATGCTAAACCTGAGTTTTTAGTATTGGGCAATATGTCTCCTGGCCAGGCAAAAGAGCTTGCGCATAACGTACAAAGCCAGCTCGCTACCAAAGGTAATGAGTGGTGCCGCAATAAAGACGTGCTTGTTGATAGCAAACATTTAGCGATGTTTGAAAAAACAGGAGGCAGCACGGATTCAGCGCTGGCTGCAGTTTATGTACCGAAAGGTTTCGATGAAACGGTAAGTACTGCTTACAGCTCTATGCTGGGGCAAATCATTCAGCCTTGGTTCTACAACCAGTTGCGTACTCAGGAACAGTTGGGTTATGCCGTGTTTGCGTTCCCGATGTCAGTTGGGCGACAGTGGGGGATTGGTTTCTTACTGCAAAGTAACGATAAGCAACCAGCCTACTTGTACCAGCGTTTTAAAGCGTTTTACCCAACGGCTGAAAAGAAGTTGCGTGAGATGAGCGCTGAAGATTTTGCTCAAATGCAGCAAGGGATGATCAGTGAAATTATGCAGGCACCGCAGACCTTGTCTCAGGAGGCTTCACAACTGAGCAAAGATTTCGATCGCGGAAACCTGGATTTTGATTCGCGTGATAAAGTAGTCGCCGAAATTAAAAAACTGACGCCGCAAAAACTGGCTGATTTCTTCCATCAGGCAGTGATTGAGCCACAGGGAATAGCTGTACTGTCGCAAGTTTCTGGTAGCCACAATGGCAAGTCAGATTATGCCACTCCGAAAGGCTGGAAAACCTGGAAGGAGGTCAGCTCTCTGCAGCAAACATTGCCGCTTGTAGACGCTAAGTAATGGCGGCCACGGCACCTGCAACTTGAAAGACAATGGGTATAATAATGACCGGAACCACTCAGCCGCTTGATCCCCTAAGTTTACCTCTGACGGGGGAGCGGCTGATTGAAGCCTCTGCCGGTACCGGAAAGACATTTACCATTGCGGCACTCTATTTGCGTCTGTTGCTTGGACTGGGTGGGCAAAATGCCCATCCCCGGCCACTCGCAGTTGAAGAATTATTGGTCGTTACCTTTACTCAGGCTGCGACCGAAGAGCTTCGCGGCCGTATTCGCGCCAATATTCATGAGTTGCGTATCGCCTGTGTACGCAATCGCACTGACAATCCATTGTTCGAAAGCCTGCTGGCTGAAATTCCAGATCTTCATCAGGCAGCACAAGTTTTGCGCCTTGCAGAACAGCAAATGGACGAAGCGGCCATTTTCACTATCCATGGTTTTTGCCAGCGAATGCTTAGCCTGAATGCCTTCGAATCAGGCATGCTGTTTGAGCAACAACTCATTGAAGATGAATCACGGCTGCGCCGTAATGCCTGTGCTGATTTCTGGCGTCGCCATTGTTACCCACTTCCTAAACCGGTCGCGCAGGTTATGGCAGAGGAGTGGGCCGGGCCGGAAGAACTTCTCAGAGACATAAACAGCTGGTTGCAAGGTGAACAGCCGGTACTTAAACAGCCGCCAGCTGATGATGAAACGCTGCTCGCACGGCATCAGAAAATAATTAACGCCATTGAAGATGTGAAAGCACAATGGTGTGCTTGCGCAGATGAAATTGCGCAACTTCTGAGTGTGGCGAAGATAGACCGCCGTAGTTACAGCAGCAAAAACCTACCTAACTGGCTGAACATTGTTGGCACATGGGCTCAGACAGAAACTACAACCTATAAATTGCCGGACCAACTGGAGCGTTTCTCTCAGTCGATGCTTGACGAGAAAACCAAAGAAGGCCAACCGCCGCAGCATCCTGTTTTCAGAGCGATTAACGATCTATTGGGTGAGCCGCTAACACTGCGTGATTTAGTTATCGCTCGTGCTATGGCTGAAATCCGCTATACCGTTCAGCAGGAAAAGCTTCGCCGTGGCGAACTCGGGTTTGACGATATGCTGACGCGTCTTGATGAAGCTCTGCAAAAGCCGGGTGGTGATGCCCTGGCGGCCGTCATTCGTAGCCGTTTCCCTGCGGCGATGATTGATGAGTTCCAGGATACCGATCCTCAGCAATATCGCATTTTTAGGCGCTTATATATCAATCAGCCCGATACGGCGCTGTTGCTTATAGGTGACCCAAAACAAGCCATTTATGCTTTCCGCGGGGCAGATATTTTTACCTACATGAAAGCTCGCCATGAGGTAAGTGCCCACTACACGTTGGATACTAACTGGCGCTCATCGCCTGCAATGATAAGCAGCGTAAATACGCTGTTCCAACAACTGGATAATCCATTCTTATTCGAGCAAATTCCGTTCATGGCGGTGAAAGCCGCGGCGAAGAACAGCGGCCTGCGTTTTACCATGAAAGGGAAGAACCAGGCGGCGATGTCGCTCTGGGCACAGTCGGGTGATGGTTGCGGTGTGAGTGATTACCAACAAATCATGGCCATGCAGTGTGCGCAGCAGATTCGCGACTGGCTGAGTGCCGGGCAGCGCGGTGAGGCTCTATTGTGGAAAGGTGAGGTATCTCGCCCGGTACAGTCATCAGACATCACTATTTTGGTTCGTAGTCGCGGTGAAGCTTCAATTGTTCGCGAGGCTTTGAGCGCGTTAAATATCCCCTCTGTTTACCTTTCAAATCGTGACTCGGTTTTTGCCACGCCTGAAGCGCGAGAGATTTTGTGGGTCTTGCAGGCTGTACTTGCGCCTGAAATTGAAACAGCACTGAGAAGTGCGGTTGCGACCAGCATGCTTGGCCTTGATGCCCAAATGATTGAGGCACTGAATAACGATGAAAATGCCTGGGATCAGTTGGTTGAAGAGTTTTCAGAATATCGACAAATTTGGCTACGCCGGGGCGTAATGCCTATGTTGCGGGCACTTATTGCGCATCGCCAGATTGCCGAAAACTTGTTGGCAACGCCGGGAGGTGAAAGGCGTCTTACCGACATTCTGCACATCAGCGAATTGCTACAAGAAGAAGCTGCACAGACGGACAGCGAACATGCCCTGGTCCGTTGGCTCGCGCAACAGGTCGCTGAACCTGACAGCAATGCGTTTAGCCAACAATTACGCCTCGAAAGCGACAAGCATTTGGTTCAGGTTGTCACTATCCATAAATCAAAAGGGCTTGAGTATCCGTTGGTCTGGCTGCCATTCATCGCCAACTATCGGGCACAAAACAGCGGCCTATACCACGACCGTTCGACCTTCTCGCCGCTGCTGGATTTAAGCGACGATGAGGAGAGCCTTAGCCTTGCGGAAGAAGAGCGGCTGGCGGAAGATTTACGTTTGCTGTACGTCGCTTTGACGCGCTCTATCTGGCATTGCAGCCTTGGTGTCGCGCCATTGTTTAAGGGGAATCGTGCCAAAAAGGGGACCAGCGATCTGCATCTTGGGGCGCTGGGGTATCTTCTGCAAAAAGGTGAAGCGAAAGATGCTGCCGGTTTACAGGCATGTTTGCAGGAACTGGTCAGTGAGTCGATTAGCGTCGAAGAACCTCACTCGGAAGACTACACCCCATGGCAGCCCGTCAGTGCCGCACTTCCGGAACTAAGTGCCAGAGTGATGAAAAGGCAGGTTGCTGATAACTGGCGTGTGACCAGTTATTCCGGTTTGCAGCAGCATGGCAGCAGCCAGGTGCTGGATCTATTACCTCGATTAGATGTGGACGCTGCAGGTGTAGCGCCAGTGCAAAGTGAGCCATCACTAACTCCACACACCTTCCCACGTGGGGCAGGGCCGGGCACATTTTTGCATAGCTTATTCGAAGGCATTGATTTTACTCAGCCGATTGACGATGTGTGGGTTGCAAAGCAACTCACAGAGCAAGGTTTTACTGAAGAGTGGCAGCCGATTGTCACCGAATGGCTGCAGACAATTTTACAGGCACCGTTGAATGATTCGGGCGTCTCGCTCAACCAATTATCTTCTCAGGAAAAACAGGTCGAACTAGAGTTCTATCTACCCATTGAAAGTGATTTGCAGGCTGCACATTTGGACAAGTTGGTACGTCAACATGACTCGTTATCGGCAGGTTGCCCACCGTTAAACTTCAAACAAGTGCGGGGCATGCTGAAAGGGTTTATCGACCTGGTTTTCCGCTGGCAAGGGCGTTACTACCTGCTGGATTACAAATCCAACTGGCTGGGTGAAGACAGCAGTGCCTATACCCAGGAAGCGATGGCGGGAGCGATGCAATCCCATCGTTACGACCTGCAATATCAGTTATATACGTTGGCACTGCACCGCTATTTGCGCCACCGCATCGCTGACTATCAATATGAACACCATTTCGGCGGCGTGATTTATCTCTTTTTGCGCGGCATGGATGGCGAGGGCGGCGAGCAGGGGATATTTACCACCCGTCCCGCTCAGCCGCTGATTGACGGCCTGGATGCGCTGTTTGCCGGAGACGTTCAGGAGAGCATGTCATGACAATGGATGAACTGTTGCTGGAAGCGGCAAATCAGCGGGTGTTACGCCCGCTAGACGTGCAGTTTGCGCTGATGGTGGCGCACGATGCGCATCCGGCGGTGAAACTGGCGGCCGCGGTGCTGAGCCGCGATGCCGGGGAAGGCCACGTTTGTCTGCCGGTGTCGCGCCTGCGCTCCGCGGAGTTTCTGAGTGGCAAAGCCAGCGAGATGCGTGAGCAACTGCTGGCACTGGCGGGATCGCCGGATGACTGGCCGGCGCTGCTGCTGGCGTCATCTGCGGTTAGCGTGGGCGATCGTCCGACGCCGATGATCCTCTGCGGCGAACGGCTCTATCTCAACCGC